>Ga0209477_1000683_pt1 | contig 21170 bp, 18 predicted proteins | sample KloWWTupernatant_FD_187180 | JGI IMG/M metagenome (GOLD analysis project Ga0209477, IMG submission 187180) | Active sludge microbial communities from Klosterneuburg, Austria, studying microevolution and ecology of nitrifiers - Klosterneuburg... | ecosystem: Engineered > WWTP > Aerobic digester >... | reverse complement strand
CTCGGCGACTGCATCGACTGCACCCTGTGCGTGCAGGTCTGCCCGACCGGCATCGACATCCGCAACGGCCTGCAGTACGAGTGCATCGCCTGCGGCGCCTGCATCGATGCCTGCGACGCGGTGATGGACAAGATGGGCTACCCGAAGGGGTTGATCCGCTACGCCACCCAGAACGCGATCGAGGGCAAGCCGACCCGCGTGCTGCGCCCGCGCATCCTGCTGTACGGGACCATCCTGCTCGGGCTGGTGCTGGCCTGGGGCTGGGGCGTGGCCAACCGCGCGCCGCTGATCGCGGAGGTCCTGCGCGACCGCAACGCGCTGTACCGCGAAACTTCGGCCGGCATCGAGAACGGCTACACCCTGAAGATCGTCAACAAGACCGACCACGCGCAGCGCTACCGGATCGAGTTCACCAGCGACAGCAAGGGCCTGGCCCTGCGCGAGGCACCGACGGTCGACGTCGCCGCCGGTTCGGTGGCCTCGGTGCCGCTGACCATGGTCGCGCCGGCCGGCATCCGCGGCCGCCACCCGCTGCGCTTCGAGGTCAGCGCGATCGGTGGCGACGCCAGCGAAACCGTCGAGAGCAGCTTCTTCGGGCCGTTGTGATGGACGCGCCCCGCGGCGCCGGTGGCCGCCCGCCCTGGAAGGAGCCGATGGTGTGGCTGGTGGTCGCGATCCCGGCGGCGTCGGTGCTGGCCTCGGTGGCGCTGCTGGTCACCGCGGCGCGCTCCAGCGGCAACAACGACGTGGTCGCGGACCCGGTGCGGCGCACCGCGCAGATCCAGGTCGCCGACCTTGCCCCGGACATCGCCGCGCGTGAACGCGGGCTGGTCGCGGTGCTGCGGATCGACGGCGAACGGATCGAGTTGCTGCCGCTGGCAGGCGTGTTCCCGCGCGATGCCGCGCTGCGCCTGGACCTGCAGCATCCGGCGCGCGCGCGGGACGACCTGTCGATGCTGCTGCAACCGGCCACCGGTGGTTGGCAGGCGCGCCAGGCGCTGCCGCTGGAACACGATTGGACGCTGACCGTCGGCGCGATCGACCGCAGCTGGCGCCTGCAGGGACGGCTTCCGCGCGGCCAGCGCGAGGTCCGCCTGCAGCCCGCGCTGGTGGCGCCGTGAATGCCGTCGCGGCGGGCGTCGGAGCGACGCTTCCCGCGGCCAGTGGATGCTTCCATTGCGGCGAGGCGCTGCCCGCCGCGCCGGCTTCCCTGCAGCTCGACGGGCAGTTGCGCCGGTTCTGCTGCAACGGCTGCGCAGCCGCCGCACAGTGGATCCGCGACGCCGACCTCGACGACTACTACCGCCTGCGCGAACAGCCGGGCCGGCGGATCGACGTGGATGCAGCCGCGCTGGCGCACTGGGACCGCGAGGACGTGCTGGCCGGGCATGCGCGCGCCATCGACGGTGGCCGCGAGCTGGTGGTGGTCACCGACGGCATGCGCTGCGCCGCCTGCGCGTGGCTGATCGACCGCGCGCTGGCACGCGAGGAAGGCGTCCTCGAGATCGCCGCCAACGCGGTCACCGGCCGCATCCGGATCGCCTGGGACCCGGCGCGTACCCCGCTGTCACGGCCGCTGCGGCGGCTGCAGGCGCTGGGCTACCAGCCCTACCTGGCCGCCGGCGACGCGCAGGAGCGCGGCCGCCGGCGCGAGCGCAACCGCTGGCTGCTGCGGGTCGGCATCGCCGGGCTGGGCAGCATGCAGGCGATGATGTTCGCCGAGGCGCTGTACCTGGACACCGCCAACCAGATGTCGCTGCCGATGCGCGACTTCCTGCGCTGGATCACCTTCCTGGTCGCGACCCCGGTGGTGTTCTACGCCGGCTGGCCGTTCCTCGCCGGCGCCTGGCGGGAGTTGCGCGAACGCGCGCCAGGGATGGACACGCTGGTCACCGCATCGACCCTGCTCGCCTACCTCGCCAGCGTGGCCGAAACCGTGCGCGGTGGCCCGCACGTCTGGTACGACGCCGCGGTGATGTTCGTGTTCCTGCTGCTGGTCGCGCGCATGCTGGAACAGCGCGTGCGCACCACCGCCAACGCCCAGGTCGATGCACTGGCGCGCGCGCGGCCGGTGCTGGCACTGCGCGAAAACGCCGATGGCGGCTGCGAAACCGTACCCCTGGCGCAACTGGCGGTCGGCGACATCGTGCGCGTGGCCGCCGGCGAGGCGGCACCGGCCGACGGCGTGCTGCTCGATGCCGGGGCGCGTTTCGGCGAAGCGCTGCTGACCGGCGAATCGCAGCCGCAACCCAAGCGCGCCGGGGACACGGTGTATGCCGGCTCGCTGTGCGACGGCCGCACCGCGCGCATCCGCATCCACCGGACCGGCGCCGACACCCGGCTGGCGCAGCTGGCGGCGCTGGTCGAACGCGCGCAGGCGCAACGCCCGCCCGCCGCGCAGCGCGCGGACCGGATCGCCCGCGCGTTCGTGGTTGCGCAACTCGCCGGCGCGCTCGTGCTGTACGCGGCATGGCGCGTGCATGCGCCGGAGCGCGCGTTCGAGGTGACCCTGGCGTGGCTGGTGATCAGCTGCCCGTGCGCGCTGTCGCTGGCGATCCCGGCCGCCTACGCCGCCGCCAGCAGCACCCTGGCCAGGCTTGGCGTGCTGCCGGTGCGCGCCGGCGGGCTGGAACGGCTGGCCGCGGTCGATACCGTGGTGTTCGACAAGACCGGCACCCTCGGCGACGGCGCGCCGCAGCTGGATGCCACCCGCACCTTCGGGACACTGGATGCCGACGCCGCGCAACGCATCGCCGCCGCGCTGGAGCGCGAGAGCACCCATCCGCTGGCGAAGGCCTTTGCCGGTGTCGACGGCGCGGCGCACGCGCAGGCAGTGACCGTGCACGCCGGCGCCGGCATCGAGGGCGTGGTCGATGGCATGCGATGGCGCCTTGGGCATGCCGCGTTCGCCTTCGGTGGCACCGACGACGGCGCGCTGTGGCTGGCCGACGGCCAGCGTGCGGCCGCGCGTTTCGGCATCCGCGAACACCTGCGCGAGGATGCAGCGGCGGCGCTGGCGGCGCTGTCCGGGCTGGGTATCGACGCGCAGCTGCTCAGCGGCGACGGCGAGGCGGCGGTGCGCCGGGTCGCCGACACCCTTGGCATCGAAAAGGCCTTTGCGCGGCAGCTGCCGGAGCAGAAGCTCGCGCGTCTGCGCGAACTGCAGGCCGGCGGGCACGTGGTGGCGATGGTCGGCGACGGCGTCAACGACGCACCGGTGCTGGCCGGCGCGGACGTGTCGTTCGCGATCGGCGACGGCGCCGCGCTGGCCACCCGCAGCGCCGACCTGGTGCTGGCCTCGCCCGCGCTGCTGCGCATCCCGGAGGCGATCGCGCTGGCCCGGCGTTCGCGCACGGTGGTGCGCCAGAACCTGGGCTGGGCGCTGGGCTACAACCTGCTGGCGCTGCCGGTGGCCGCGCTCGGCCTGGTCACCCCATGGCTGGCGGCGCTGGGGATGGCGCTGTCCTCGCTGGCCGTGACCCTCAACGCATTGCGGCTGGCGCGCACCGCGCGCATCGGCGGCCCGCGATGAACATCCTGCTGCTGTTGGTCCCGATCAGCCTGCTGCTGCTCGGGGTCGCGATCTGGGCGTTCGCGTGGGCGGTCAGGCGCGGCCAGTTCGACGACCTCGACACCCCCGCGATCGACATCCTGCGCGAGGACGATCCGCTCGATCCGCAGCGGCAGCGCGCACCTACCGCCAGCCAGGCCGGCGACGATGCCGGTTGACGGCCTGGTGCTGCTGGCCGCGTTCGCCAGCGGCCTGCTCGGCACCGTGCATTGCGCGGCGATGTGCGGCGGGATCGCCAGCAGCCTCGGCGGCGGCCAACGCGGCGGGCTGTGGGACGCAGCGCTGCCCAACCTTGGCCGCGTGCTTGGCTACGCGCTCGCCGGCGCGATCGTCGGCGGGCTCGGCGGCGGACTGCTGGGCATCGTGCGCATCCCGGGCCTCGGGATCGCAATGCGGGCCCTGGTCGGGGTGGTGCTGGTGATCGCCGGGCTGCGCCTGCTGGATCGCAAGGCGCGCCTGCCGGGCTTCGGCGGCGGCGCCGGATCGCGCCTGTGGCAATGGCTGGCGCCGTTGCGCGCGCGCGCGTGGCCGGCGGATACCGCCGGCAAGCGGCTGGCGGTGGGCATGCTGTGGGGCTGGATGCCGTGCGGGTTGAGCAGCACCCTGCTCGCCGCCGCGTGGCTGCAGGCCAGCGCCCTGCACGGCGCGGCAACGATGGCCGCGTTCGGCCTGGGCACCCTGCCGATGATGGTGCCGCTGACCTGGGCCGGGCTGCGGGTCGGCCAGCGCCTGCAGCGCGGCGGCCTGCGCGTCGCCGCCGGCACGCTGGTGATCGGCGCCGGCCTGCTGACCCTCGCCGGGCCGTGGCTGATGCAGGTTCCGGTGCTGCACGGCGTGCTGGAGGCAATCGGCTGCCGCAGCCTGCCAGGCTGACGATGGGTCGCGCAGCTCAAGCGTCCTTGTTGGCCGCATCCCAGGGCATCGGCTGCCACAGCTCGACCTTGTTGCCCTCGGGATCCATGATCCAGGCGAACTTGCCGTTCTCGTGCGACTCGGGGCCGGCAACCGCTTCCACCCCGGCGGCGCGCAACTGCGCCAGCATGCCGTCGAGATCGTCGACGCGGTAGTTGACCATCATCGAAGCGGTGCTGGGGCTGAACCACTGGCTGTCGGCATCGGCGACGCACCACACGGTCAGGCCGCCATCCGCGGCCTTGTCCTCCGGCCAGCGCAGCACCGCACCGCCGAAGTCCTCGAGCGCCAGCCCCAGGTGTTCCCGGTACCACGCCGCCAGCGCCGCACCCTTGCCCGTGCTCTTGAAGAACACGCCGCCAATCCCGGTGACCCTTGCCATTGGTGCCTCCTGCTCGAAATGGTCCAGGGGGCATTCTGGGCCATGCCGACGGCGCCGGCACGGACATCAATGACCCGCCGATCACGCGCCTTGGTCCACATCCTTCGACATTTCCCGCCCGAGGCGATCGATCTCCTCGCGGATCCCGGCCAGCAGGCCCGGCTTGCCCGGCAACGCGCGCATCGGCCGCAGCAGCCGGCGCAGGACCTCCAGGTCCTGGCGCCAGCCCAGCGCATCCGCCTGCCGGCGCAGGGCCTTGCCCTGGCGACCGGCGGCGGTGGCAGATGCGCGCGATGCCGACCCGGGCGCGACCTCGGCGATCACGTCCAGTTGCATCCTCAGCGTGCGCAGCCGGCGCCGCCAGCGATGCAGGCTGCGCGCCGACGGGGCCTTGCTGGCACGGCGTCCGGCCCTGGCCACGCGCTTGCCGCTTTTCCTGAGCGCACGCTGCAGGCGGGCCGCGGACAGCGACTCCCACGGCAAGCCGTCCAGCGTGGTGGCGATGCTGGCGATGCAGGCGCGCCGACGCGCGAATCCCGGATCCTTCGCCAGCGCCGCGTCCACCAGCCGCTGCCTGCGCTGCCGCAGCCGGTCCTCCGCCGCCGCCCACGGCGTGGCGGCCTGCAGCGCCGCCAGCTTGCGCGCGGTATCGATGCTGGCCTGCGCATCGCGCAGCACCGACAGCCCGCGCCCGATGGCCTGCAGGCGACCACCGATGTCATCGAGGCCGTCGAACTGGCCACGGCAGAGCCCCAGCAGCGCGCGCAGGCGGCGGATCGCCTTGCGTGCCTCGTGCACCGAGGCATCCAGGCCCTGCTGCAGGCCAAGTGCGCGATCGATGCACGCGACTTCCCGGCGCATCACGTTGCGCATTGCTGCACCGGCAGTGGTGATCGGTACGGGCATCAGGGGCCAACCAGAAGTCGCCGCAGCGACGGCCACAGCGCCCACAGGATCGCGATGCCCACCGCCAGCTTCAGCAACACCAGCGCCCAGCCCGCCGCCAGCGCATCGGCAAGGGCGGACCTGCGACGCGATGTCGAGCGTTGTCCCCGCATGGCCCCCCCGCATCCCCGGCGAGGATGCAGGATAGCCTGCCGCCCGGCCGCCCGAGGGGGTGCTGGCAGAGCCGCTATCCATGCGGCCCCCGTGCACGTGGATGACCCGTCGGCGTTGCACGTTGCCAGCCAGCACAGTGTGCGGATCCTGCAGCGAATACGCAGTCGGGGAAGTCCCCGGGCCTGGGTAGGTGTTTCCCGACCCCCGGGGACCGGCCGCCAGCCAGTCCGTAGAATGGAGGCATGACCGACGACAGCATCCGCCCCACCTTCCACGGCTTCGAACAGATCCCGCTGCGCGAGTACGCCGAGCGCGCCTACCTGGACTATTCGATGTACGTGGTGCTCGACCGCGCGCTGCCGTTCATCGGCGACGGCCTCAAGCCGGTCCAGCGCCGGATCGTCTACGCGATGAGCGAGCTGGGCCTGGCCGCCGCCGCCAAGCCGAAGAAATCCGCCCGCACCGTGGGTGACGTGATCGGCAAGTACCACCCGCACGGCGACTCGGCCTGCTACGAAGCGCTGGTGCTGATGGCGCAGCCGTTCTCGTACCGCTATCCGCTGATCGAGGGCCAGGGCAACTTCGGCTCCAGCGACGACCCGAAATCGTTCGCGGCGATGCGCTACACCGAATCCAAGCTGTCGCCGATCGCCGAAGTGTTGCTGGGTGAACTGGGCCACGGCACCACCGACTGGACACCGAATTTCGACGGCACCCTGGAGGAGCCGACCTGGCTGCCGGCGCGGCTGCCGCACCTGCTGCTCAACGGCACCACCGGCATTGCCGTGGGCATGGCCACCGACGTGCCGCCGCACAACCTGGGCGAAATCGTCAGCGCCTGCATCCGCCTGCTGGACGACCCGGACGCCAGCGTGCGCGACCTGTGCGAGCACGTGCGCGGGCCGGACTATCCCACCGCCGCCGAGATCATCACCCCGGCCGGCGACCTGCTGGCGATGTACGAAACCGGCACCGGCAGCGTGCGTGCGCGCGGCGTGTTCGTGAAGGAAGCCGCGAACATCGTGGTCACCGAGCTGCCCTACCAGGTGTCGCCGTCGAAGATCATCGAGCAGATCGCCGCGCAGATGCGCGCGAAGAAACTGCCGTGGCTGGAGGACATCCGCGACGAGTCCGACCACGCCAACCCGACCCGCATCGTGCTGGTGCCGCGCAGCAACCGGGTCGATGCCGAGCAATTGATGGGCCACCTGTTCGCGACCACCGACCTCGAGAAGAGCTACCGGGTCAACATGAACGTGATCGGGCTGGACGGCCGCCCGCAGGTCAAGAACCTGAAGATGCTGCTCAGCGAGTGGCTGCTGTTCCGCACCGACACCGTGACCCGTCGCCTGAAGCACCGCCTCGAGAAGGTCGAGCGCCGCCTGCACCTGCTGGAAGGCCTGCTGGTGGCGTTCCTCAACCTGGACGAGGTGATCCGCATCATCCGCAGCGAGGACGAACCGAAGCCGGCGCTGATCGCGCGCTTCGCGTTGTCCGTGGAGCAGGCGGACTACATCCTCGACACCAAGCTGCGGCAACTCGCGCGGCTGGAGGAGATGAAGATCCGCGGCGAGCAGGACGAGCTCGACAGCGAGCGCGACCGCCTGATCTCCACCCTGGGCAGCAAGGCCAGGCTGAAGAAGCTGATCAAGGACGAATTGCTGGCGGATGCGAAGAAGTTCGGCGATGCGCGGCGCAGTCCGCTGGTCGCGCGCGAAGCCGCGCAGGCGCTCGACGAAACCGAACTGGTCGCCAGCGAGCCGATGACCGTGGTGCTCAGCGAGAAGGGCTGGGTGCGCGCCGCCAAGGGCCACGACATCGACGCCGCATCGCTGTCCTATCGCGATGGCGACAGCCTGCTGGGTGCGGTCAAGGCGCGCAGCAACCTGCAGGTGGCATTCCTGGATTCGGCCGGCCGCAGCTATTCGAGCGCGGTGCATACCCTGCCCTCCGCGCGCGGCAATGGCGAGCCGCTGACCGGCCGCTTCACGCCCGCGCCGGGCGCGAGCTTCCAGGCGCTGGCCAGCGGCGACCTTGATGCCCGCTTCGTGATCGCCTCCAGCCACGGTTACGGCTTCGTCACCCGCTTCGAGAACCTCACCAGCCGCAACAAGGCCGGCAAGGCGCTGCTGTCGCTGTCCGAGGGCGGCCGCGTGCTGCCGCCGGCCGCGGTCGCCGACGTTGCGGCGGACCGCATCGTCGCCGTCACCAGCGCCGGCCACGTGCTCGCTTTCGCGCTGGCGGAACTGCCGGAGCTCGACAAGGGCAAGGGCAACAAGATCATCGAAATCCCGAAGGCCAAGCGCGGCACCGAGCGCGTGGTCGCGATCGCGGTGGTGCCGCCGTCCGGCAAACTGCTGGTCGCCAGCGGCGCGCGCACCATGACCCTGTCCTTCAACGACCTCGACAGCTACCTCGGCGCCCGCGGTTCGCGTGGCGGCCTGCTGCCGCGCGGATGGCAGAAGGTGGATGGCCTGGCCGTCGAGACGTAACCACCCACATCGACGGCGAGACCGTCGGGCGTTTCCCGTAGCGGCATTTCGAGCCGCGTGGCGAAATGCGCGGCGGCAGGCGCCGTCGCGCGAGGAGACACGCATGCAACCCGATTTCTGGCACCAGCGCTGGGCCGATAACCAGATCGGCTTCCACCAGTCCGCGCCCACCCCGCTGCTGTTGAAGCACTGGCCGGCGCTGGGCATCACGCCGGGCGCGCAAGTCTTCGTGCCGCTGGCCGGCAAGTCGCTGGACATGGCCTGGCTCGCATCGCAAGGCCATCGCGTGCTGGGCGTGGAACTGTCGCAACTGGCCGTCGAACAATTCTTCGCCGAGCACGACCTGCAGCCCGGCATCCACGAAACGAAATACGGCCGCCACTACGTTGCAAGCGGCATCGAACTCATCTGCGGCGACGCCTTCGCGCTCGACGCCGATGCCCTGCGCGATTGCGCGGCGGTGTTCGACCGCGCCGCCCTGATCGCGCTGCCGCCGGAGTTGCGTGAACGCTATGCGAGCGAACTGTATGCATCCCTGCCCACTGGGTCCCGCGGGCTGCTGGTGACCCTGGAATACCCGCAGGAAGAACGCCCCGGACCGCCGTTCTCGGTCACGGAGGATGAAGTTCGCGCGGTGTATTCGCGCGACTGGCAGGTCGACCTGCTCGACCGCAGGCCGATCCCGCCGGAACACCCGGGTTACGTGGGCGGCGTGTCCCGACTGGACACCGCCACCTACGCCCTGCGCAAGCGCTAGATCGTCGCCACCGCGGCGTTGTGCACACCGGCCACCGCGCGGCCGGAAGGATCCGCCATGGTCGCGAACGCGGCATCCCACGCGATCGCCGCTGGCGACGAGCACGCGATCGACTTGCCGCCCGGCACCGTGTTCGCGCAGGCGTCGCCCGGGAAGATGTCCTCGAAGATCCGGCGATAGAAGTACGCCTCGCGGGTCTGCGGCGGGTTGATCGGGAAGCGTTGCCCGGCCGCGGCGAAATCCGCGTCGCTCACGTTCGCTTCGGCATGCGCCTTCAGGCCGTCGATCCAGCCGTAGCCAACGCCATCGCTGAACTGCTCCTTCTGCCGCCACAGGATTTCCTGCGGCAAATAGCCTTCGAACGCTTCGCGCAGCACGGATTTTTCCATCTTCCCGCCGCCGCTCATCTTGTACTTCGCGTCCATGCGCATCGCCACGTCCATGAACTCGACATCCAGGAACGGCACCCGCGGCTCCACGCCCCACGCCATCATCGACTTGTTGGCGCGCAGGCAATCGAAGCTGTGCAGCGCATCCAGCTTGCGCACCAGTTCCTCGTGGAATTCGCGCGCGTTCGGCGCCTTGTGGAAATACAGGTAGCCACCGAACAGTTCGTCGCTGCCCTCGCCGCTGAGCACCATCTTCACCCCCATCGCCTTGATCCTGCGCGCCAGCAGGAACATCGGCGTCGATGCACGGATGGTGGTGACATCGTAGGTCTCGATGTGGCGGATCACTTCCGGCAGCGCGTCCAGTCCCTCGGCGAAGCTGTAGGTGAAGCCGTGGTGCACGGTGCCCAATGCATCCGCGGCGATCTGCGCCGCAGCGAGATCCGGCGAGCCCTCCAGGCCGATGGCGAAGCTGTGCAGGCGCGGCCACCAGGCCTCGCCCTTGTCATCGTCCTCCACCCGCTTGCGCGCGAACTTGGCCGCGCAGGCCGCAACCAGCGAAGAATCCAGCCCGCCCGACAGCAGCACGCCGTACGGCACGTCGCTCATCAGCTGGCGATGCACCGCGCGCTCGAAGGCCTCGCGCAGTTCGGCCTTGTCCGCAGCCACGCCCTGCACCGCGTCGTAGTCGCGCCACGCACGCTTGTACCAATGCACCAGCTCGCCGGTGGCGCTGTCGTAGGCATGGCCGGGCGGAAACGCGGCGACGTCGTCGCAGACGCGCACCAGCGACTTCATCTCCGAGGCCACCCACAGGCGGCCATCGGCGTCGTGGCCCCAGTACAGCGGACAGATGCCCATGTGGTCGCGCGCAATCAACACGCGCTTCGCGGCCGCATCCCACAACGCAAAGGCGAAGATGCCGTTGAGCCGGCCCAGCCAGGTCTCGGGCGCTTCGCCATCGCGATGCAACGCGTTGATCACCTCGCAGTCGGAACCGGTCTGGAAGGCATAGGGCCTTGCCAGCCGGCGCTCGAGGTCGCGATGGTTGTAGATCTCGCCGTTGACCGCCAGCGCCAGTTCGCCGTCCGCGGAATGGATGGGCTGCGCGCCGCCGGCGGGATCGACGATCGCCAGCCGTTCATGGACCAGCAGCGCGTTCGCATCCACGTGCACCCCGCTCCAGTCCGGCCCGCGGTGGCGCTGGCGCGCGGACAGGGACAGCGCCAATGGCCGCAGGGGATGCAGGTCCGCGCCGGGGCGGAGGTCGAAGACGCCGAGGATCGAGCACATCGTGGAAGTCCTTGTGGGGTGTTTTTCGAGGGGAAAACGAAGAGGCCCGCACTTTGCAGTGCGGGCCTCGGGAAGATCAGCGTGTGATGCGCGCGCTAATCGCCGACCCGCGGGGGGCTGGCGTTCGGGCGATTATTGTTGCTGGCGCGCTGCAGGCTCATGCGGCGACTATTGCACGCAACTTCGGCGCCGCGCAAGCCGACAGCGCGCGCGCGACGTCGGCCACCAGGTCGTCGGTATCCTCCAGCCCCGCCGACAGCCGCACCAGTCCGTCGGAGATGCCCGCGGCCTCGCGTTGTTCCGGCGTGTAGGTCGAGTGGGTCATGCTGGCGGGGTGCTGCGCCAGCGATTCGGCATCGCCCAGGCTGACCGCACAGGCCACCATCCCGAGCGCGTCGATGAAGCGCATGCCCGCCTCGTAGCCGCCCTGCAGCTCGAACGCGATCATCCCGCCGGGCTGGCGCATCTGCCGCTTCGCCAATCCGTGCTGGGGGTCGGTTTCCAGGCCGGGGTAATGCACCTTCGCCACCGCCGGATGCGCCTGCAGCAGCCTCGCCACCGCCATCGCGTTGGTGCAGTGGCGGTCCATCCGCAGCGCCAGCGTCTTCAGCCCGCGCATCAGCAGCGCGGCGTCCTGCGGCGAGAGCACCGCGCCGGTCATGTCCTTCAGGCCCTGCAGGCGGATGCGCTGGGCCAGCTCGGCGTCCGCGGCCACCGCGATGCCGGCGGTGACGTCGCCATGGCCGCTGATGTACTTGGTCGCCGAATGCACCACGACGTCCGCACCCAGCGCGAGCGGGCGCTGCAGGTACGGGGTGCAGTAGGTGTTGTCGACCACCACCAGCGCACCGGCGCGATGCGCCGCGGCCGCGACCGCTTCGATGTCCACCAGCCGCATGTTGGGATTGGCCGGGCTTTCGAAGTACACGACCTTGGGCTTGCCGGCCATCGCGGCCTCGACCGCCGACGGGTCGGTCATGTCGACATGGGTCACGCGCACCCCGAACTCGCCGATCCCGTGGTGCAGGAACGCGAAGGTGCAGCCGTACAGGGTGAGGTCGACCACGATCTCGTCGCCGGGGCGCAGCAGGGTCCACAGGGTGGCGGTGATCGCGCCCATGCCGGAGCCGAACGCGATCGCGGCGGCGCCGCCTTCCAGCACCGCCAGCCGCGACTCCAGCAGGGCCAGGGTCGGGTTGGCGATGCGCGTGTAGATGTAGCCGTCCGCCTCGCCGGCGAAGCAGCGCCCGCCCCCGGCCGCGCTGGCGAAAGTGAAGGTGGCGCTCTGGTACACCGGCGGCACCAGCGCGCCGTGGTGGTCGCGCGGGTCGTAGCCATGGTGGATGGCGGTGGTGGAGAAACCGGGCATGCCCATGCTCCGCTATTCGATGCGGATAGCGTATGCCTCCCCTGGCGAAAGCATTTTCCGAAGATGCAGCCATTCACCCACAACCGGGGTAAATTGTTCCCAACTTGAAGATAAACGAGGTTGATCCTTCCATGACCCATGACCTGGACCGCACCGACCGCCGCCTGCTGGCCGCGCTGCAGGACGACGCGCGCCTGACCGTGGCCGAACTCGCCGAACGGGTGGCGCTGTCGACCTCGCCATGCTGGCGGCGGGTGCGCCGGCTGGAGCAGGCCGGCTACGTGACCGGTTACCACGCGCAACTGTCGGCGGAGCGGCTGGGTTACGGGATCACCGCCTTCGTCAGCGTGGTGATGGGCAGCCACACCCAGGAGGTGGCGCGCGCCTTCGAGGCGCGCCTGCGCGACATCCCGGAAGTGATCGCCTGCCACAACGTGTCCGGGCGCTACGACTTCCTGCTGGAAGTGGTCGCCACCGACCTTGCCGCCTACGGCGAGTTCGCGCGCAACGTGCTGCAGGCCTTGCCCGGCGTGACCGAACTGCACTCCAGCTTCTCGCTGAAGTCGCTCAAGGCGGAACGCCGGCTGCCGCTGCACGGCACCTGAGCGGGCTCAGCCCAGCAACCGCTCCAGCAACGCGTGGTAGAGGTCGGGCAAGGCCTCGAGGTCGGCTACCGCGATGTGTTCGTCGACCTTGTGGATGCTCGCGTTGACCGGCCCGATCTCCACGCACTGCGCGCCGAGCGGGGCGATGAAGCGCGCATCCGAGGTGCCGCCGCCGGTGCTTTCCTCCGGCGGCGCCCCGGCGAACCCGGCCAGCACCTCGCGCGCGGCGGCGCGCAACGGGCCCTCGGGGGTGTGGAACGGTTCACCGCCGCGCTGCCACTGCACGCTGAAGTCCAGCCCGTACTCGCCGAGCAGGGCCTCGCATTCCGCCTCCAGTTGCGCAGCGGTCCAGTTGGGGTTGTAGCGCAGGTTGAACAGCACCTGCAGCTCGCCGGGGATCACGTTGTTGGCGCCGGTGCCTGCGTGGATGTTGCTGATCTGCAGGCTTGTCGGCGGGAAGCTCTCGTAGCCCTGGTCCCAATGCTTCCAGGCGAGCTCGGCCAGCGCCGCCAGCGACTGGTGGATCGGGTTGCGCGCCTTGTCCGGATAGGCCACATGGCCCTGGATGCCCTTCACCGTCAGCGTCGCGGACAGCGTGCCGCGGCGGCCGACGCGCAGCAGGTCACCAAGCGTCGATGTCGATGACGGCTCGCCGGTGATGCACCAGTCGATCCGCTGGCCGCGTTCGCGGAACAGCTCGGCGACCCGGCGCACGCCATCGACGGCATCGCCCTCCTCGTCCGAGGTCAGCAGCAACGCGACGGTGCCGGCATGGTCCGGATGCACGGCCACGAACCGCTCCAGCGCCACCACGAATGCCGCCACGCTGCCCTTCATGTCCGCCGCGCCGCGGCCGAACAGCACGCCGTCGCGCACCTCCGGCGCGAACGGATCGCTGGCCCAGGCATCGCGCGGGCCCGGGGGCACCACGTCGGTGTGGCCCAGCAGCACCAGCACAGGACCATCGCCGCCGCCATGCGTCGCCCACAGGTTGTCGACCGCGCCGAAGCGCAGGCGTTCGCAGGCGAAACCGGCGCGCCCCAGGCGCTCCGCGACCAGTTGCTGGCAGCCGGCATCGTCGGGGGTGACCGAGGGCCGCGCGATCAGGTCGCGGGTGAGTTGGAGAACGTCGCTCATGGGTTGCCCGTCGTAGGCGCGGCGCAGGCCGCGATGTGGTTGTTCGTGACTATTGGTCGCGGCTTGCGCCGCTCCTACAGGAGTCCGAACAGCTTCTTGAATCCGTTGTCACTGAACCCCTGCGACACGCTGCCGCCGTCCAGCACCACCACCGGCCGTCGCACCAGTTGCGGATATTCCTTCAGCAGCAACTTCCATTCGGGATCGCTGCCCGGCGCCTTGCGGTTCGGCGCCAGCTGGCGCCAGGTCGTGGAGGACTTGTTGACCAGTGCATCCCAGCCGCCCACCGCATCCTTCCAGGCCAGCAGCGTTTCCGGCGGCTGCCGCTGCTCGCGGTAATCCACGAAACGGTGCTCGATGCCGAAGCGCAGCAGCCAGTTGCGCGCCTTCCGGCAGGTGTCGCAATTGTCGAGCCCGTACAGGGTGGCGGCCATGCCCGTATCCGTTGCGTGGAGTGCGGGCATGATGCCGAAAGCCATGGCCGGCGGCGAGCCGCGGCTCAGCCGCCGACCACCGGCAGCTCGATGTAGCTGGCGTTGTCGGCGTCGTGGTGGATCGCGTTGTCGGCGACCACCGGCGTCGACTCGGTCTCGTTCGGGCCACCGGTGTTGAGGTTGCGCGCGAACTTCGGGAAGTTCGAGCTGGTCACCTCGACCCGGATGCGGTGGCCCTTGCCGAACTGGATCGAGGTGGTGATCGGGGTTGGCCGGATCGTGTACACCTGGCCCGGCTGCATCGGCGCGGGCGCGGTGTAGCTGTCGCGATAGCGCGCGCGCTGGATGGTGTCGCCCACGATCCACGCGGTGCCGTCGGGGGCCACGTCCACCAGCTTCACCGCGAAGTCGGTGTCGCGCGCGGAGGACGAGACCTTCAGCACCGCATCGACGAACCCGCTGACTTCCATCGGCGCCTGCAGCGGCTCGCTGTCGTAGACCAGCACGTCGTTGCGCGCAGAGATCTGGCGCTGGTCGAACGCGCCGGCGGTGACCAGCCCGCCGTTGCAGCAGTCGCCGCCGCCGATGGTCTGGACCGGGTTGCGCGGGTCGTAGCGGTAGCTGTCCTTCGCCTCGCCTGCAGGCGGTGCGTCCGCGGCCAGGCGGCCGTCGCCGAACATCGAATTGGCGCGGCCACCGGAGCGCAGGTACATCCGCAGCGTGCGCGCCGCCTTCGGCGGCCACTCGGCGTCGGACTGCCAGCGGTTGGCGCCCATCGTGAAGTAGCGGACGTGCGCGGTGCCGTCCGGGAACGCCGCCGGCTTGCCCTTCAGCCAGCGGTCGAAGAAGGCCCACAGCTGCTGGTCGACCGGGAACCGGGCGTCGCCCATCGCGCGCTCGCCGACCTTGTAGTCCTCGCTGAGGCGGGCGAACTGGCAATGCGGGTTGGGACCGACCACCACGTACTGGTTCGCGCTCGCCTCGCGGTCGCTGGCGACCGTGCGCGCATGGTTGTACAGCGCCATGTTCGGCCCGATCGAGACGTCGTACCAGCTGTTGAACCACAGCGCCGGCACGCCCCAACCCATGTCGTCGTGGTACAGGCCGCCGGTCTTCCATGCGGGGTCGGCGGGGCCGCGCGCGATCAGCGACTCGAACGTCCCCGGCGGCTCACCCAGCGAGGACAGCAGCTCCGCATACGGCAGGCGGCGCACGTGGGTCTTCCAGTCGACGTCCGGCTTGTCCGCATCCAGGCTGTTGTAGCGGGCGACGCGCGCGCGCATCGGGCCGTTGAGGTCCTGCGGCAATTCCGCCCGCAGCGGATTGTCGACGCCGTACAACCACACCCCGAACAGGGTGCGCGGGACCCCGCCCGTGTAGAAGTTCCCCTGCTCAAGGAACCGGCCGACCTTGCCGATCCCCGCGCCTGCGGCCATCGGCACCATCGCCGCGTGCGCCGGGTGGTTCATCCCCGCCAGCGCCAGCTGCCACTCCGCCGAGGACGAACAGCCGAGGGTGCCGACCTTGCCGTTCGACCACGGCTGCGCGGCGATCCAGCTGAGGGTGTCGTAGCCGTCGGTCTGCGGACGTCCGAGGATCTCGTAGGTGCCCTGGCTGAAGTAGCGTCCGCGTTCGTTCTGGACGATGAAGGCATAGCCGCGCCGCACCGCCTCGAGCGCATAGCGCGCAGTGCCGCCCGCTGGCACGTGTTCATCGTAGGGGGTCTTCCAGAGCACCACCGGCAGCTTGCCGCTGGCCCCCTTCGGCCGCCAGATGTTGGTGGACAGGCCCTTGCCGTCGCGCATCGGCACCAGGACCGCGGTCTCCGCATCGGCGATCCCGGCGAGCTCGGCGCGCAGGCCCTCGTCGCTGTAGCGCGAAAGGTCCTGCGCCGGCGCCGCGCTGGCCGCGGTCACGGCGGCGGCGAGCAGGCAGCAGGCAAGGCGTGTCTTCATGGCAGGTCCCCGGGCAGGCAATGCCTCCTGTTTGGCACGAAGCGCGCACCGCCACCCCTGCCGGAAGTCACGCCAGCGGGTCAATCCGCCAGGCCGCGCAGCAATTCGTTGACCGACGTCTTGCTTCGCGTCTTCGCGTCGACCTGCTTGACGATCACCGCGCAGTACAGCGAATGGCTGCCATCGGCCGCCGGCAGCTGGCCGGAGACGACCACGCTGTAGGGCGGCACCCGGCCGTAGGAGACCTCGCCGGTGGCGCGGTTGTAGACGCGCGTGCTCTGGCCTAGGAACACGCCCATGCCGACCACGCTGTGGTGGCCGACCACGAACCCCTCCACCACCTCGGAGCGCGCACCGATGAAGCAATGGTCCTCGATGATCGTCGGGCTGGCCTGCAGCGGCTCCAGCACCCCGCCGATGCCGGCGCCGCCGGACAGGTGGCAGTGCTTGCCGACCTGCGCGCAGCTGCCGACCGTGGCCCAGGTATCGACCATGGTGCCTTCGCCCACGAACGCGCCGATGTTGACGAAGCTCGGCATCAGCACCACGTCCTTGCCGACGTGGCTGCCCGCGCGCACCACCGCACCCGGCACCACGCGCACGCCGAGCTTGCGGAAATCCGCCTCGTCGAAGCCCGCGAAGCGCGCCGGCACCTTGTCCCAGAACGGCGCCGGGTAGGCTTCGACCAGCTCCATCTGCTGGGTGCGGAAATACAGCAGCACCGCCTTCTTCAGCCATTCGTTGACCCGCCAGCCGCCGTTGCCGTCCGGCTCCGCCACCCGCAGGCGGCCCTTCTCCAGGCCTTCGATGGCGCGCTCGACCGCCGGCCGGGTGGCGCCCTCAAGCTCTTCCGGGGTCAGCATGGCGCGGCGTTCCCACGCGCTCTCGATCTCGAAGCGCAGGGTCTCCAGTTCCGCGGCGCGCGCGGTGGCGCGCGCCTTCGCGGGTGACGGCCTGGCGGGGGCCTCGGCGGCGGTCTTCTTCGGCTTGGCGGGGCTCATCGCGGGTCTCCATCGAGTGCGGCCAGCAGCGCATCGCGCAACGCCTGGCGTTGGTGGTCGTCATGCAGCGGGCGGTCGTGCTCGTCGCTGATCCGGAACATGTCCTCGGCGCGCTCGCCGAAGGTGGCGATGCGCGCGTCGTGGACGCGCAGGCGCTGCTCGCGCAGCACCCGGGCGATGTCGGCGAGCAGGCCCGGGCGATCGTTGCAGACGATGCTGACCAGGGTGCGTTCGGCATCGGCGTCGGCGAAGCCCACCTGCGGCACGATCCGGAAATGGCGCAGGTGCCGCGGCTGGCTGCGCCGCGCCGGCGCCACCCGGCGGAGGTCGCCGGCGAGCACGCGCTGCAACCCGGCCTCGATCTGCGCCGGCGCCGGCGCATGCCGCAGGTCATTGGGCAGCACGTGGAAGCTGTCGAAGATGGTGGCGTCGGGACCGTCCAGCGCGCGCGCCTGCAGGATCGCCAGGCCGGCGCGGTCCAGCGCGATCACGATGGCCGCGAACAGGCCGTCGCGGTCCGGCGCATGCACCAGCACTTCGTAGCCGCCGCCGGGCAACTGGCGCGCGCGCGCGACCACCTCGCCGGCGCCGGCCGCGCGCAGTGCGTTCGCCTGCCAGGCGATCTGCTCCGGCCGGCTGCGCAGGAAATTGTCGCGCGGCATCCGCGCGAACATCGCGTCGATCGCCGGATCGCCATGCCCTTCCGCGACCAGCAGCGCGCGCGCCGCATCACGGTTCTCCCCGATCCGCTGGTCGGCCGCGACCGGGTGCTCCAGGCCGCGCCGCAACGCCAGCCGGGTGGCGGTGTGCAGGTCGGCCAGCAGCCGGTCCTTCCACGCGTTCCAGAGCTTGGGCGAGGTGCCGGCGATGTCCGCGCAGGTCAGCAGGTACAGGTAGTCCAGGCGCTGGCGGTCGGCGACCACCGTGGCGAAGCGGTGGATCACCTCCGGGTCGGTGATGTCCTGTTTCTGCGCGGTCACCGACATCAGCAGGTGCCTGCGCACCAGCCATTCGACCAGCGCGGTGTCGGCCTCCGACAGCCCCATCGCCTCGCAGAACGCGCGCGCATCCACCGCGCCGAGTTCGGAATGGTCGCCGCCGCGGCCCTTGCCGATGTCGTGGAACAGCCCGGCCAGCAGCAACAGTTCCGGCTTGCGCAAGGCCGGCCACACCGTGTGCGCAACCGCGAAGCGTTCGTCCGCGTCGCCCGAGGCGAACGCCGCCAGGTTGCGCAGCACCGCCAGCGTGTGCTGGTCCACCGTGTACACGTGGAACAGGTCGAACTGCATGCGCCCGGAGACCTGCGCGAACGCGGGGATCCAGCGCCCGAGCACGCCGAGCCGGGTCATCCGTTCCAGCGTCTTCACCGGCTGCGGGCCGCGCAGCAGTTGCATGAAGGCTTCGCGCAAGCGTGGCGATGCCCTGGTGTAGTCGCTGATCCCCGGCAACGCACGCGCCAGCTCGCGCGCGGTCTGCGAATGCAGGCCGCGGACGCCGCGGTCCGCGGCCCACGCCGCGAACAGCGCGAACACGTGGCCGGTGTCCTCCAGCAGCCAGCCCGGCCTGCGCGAGGCGAGGTAGCCGCGCCGCAATTCGAGATCGTCGTCCAGCGGTTGCGGTTCGGCGGCACCGTCGAAGTGTTCCTCGAAGCGCTGCAGCAGGCGGTCGTTGATCCGCCGCACGATCGCCGCGCTGCGGTAGAAGCCCTGCATCATCTTCTCGACCGCCAGCGAATCGGCATCGTCGAGGTAGCCCAGGCGTTCGGCCAGCAGCTTCTGGTAATCGAAGCGCAGCCGCTCCTCGCGCCGACCGGCGACCAGGTGCAGGCCGAAACGCAGCCGGCCCAGCGCGCGGCGTTCGCGATCCAGCGCCACCGCCTCGTCGGCGCCAAGGTGGTCCAGCCCGACCAGCGGATCCAGTTCGCGCACGCCGAAGCTGCGCAGCGCCATCCAGCCCAGGGTGTGCAGGTCGCGCAGGCCGCCGGGGCCGTCCTTGAGGTTCGGCTCGAGGTTGTCGCTGGTATCGCCGAAGCGCGCGTGCCGCTGCGCCTGTTCGCGCACCTTGGCCTCGAAGAAGGCACGCGCGGGCCACACGCATTCGGGCGAGACCGCGTCGCGCAGGCGCTGTTGCGCGTCCGCGTCGGCGACCAGCGCGCGCGCCTCGATCAGCGCCGTGAGCACGGTCTGGTCGGCGGCGGCCTCGGTGCACTGCGCGGGCGAGCGCACCGCCTGGCTGGCCTGCAGGCCGGCATCCCACAACAGCGCGAGGAAGCGCGCCAGCGACTGCGCGCAGGCCTGCTGCGCGTCGCTTTCGGCCAGCACCAGCAGGTCGATGTCGGAATGCGGGAACAATTCGCCGCGGCCGTAGCCGCCGACCGCGAACAGGGCAAGACCGGCATCCGCGGGAATGCAGCGCCGCCAGCCGTCGAGGATCATTTCATCGACGGCGCGGGCGCGCAGCGCGACCAGCCTGTCGACGATCTCGCCGCCATCGAAGCGTTTCGCCAGCCTGGCGTCGACCTGGGCCAGCAGCGCGCGGGTGGCGGCGGCCCAGGCGGCATCGCCCGCCGGACCCGCGGGGACTTCAGCGGGAGCCGGGGCGTGGTCGGCTGCCGCAGGCGCGCTCACAGGTCGTTGTCGTCGCCGGGCAGGCGGGTCAGGATCTCCACGCCGTCGGCGGTCACCGCCACCGTGTGCTCCCACTGCGCGGACAGCTTGCGGTCCTTGGTGACCACGGTCCAGCCGTCCGGCAGCAGCCGGGTGTGGCGGGCGCCCTCGTTGATCATCGGCTCGATGGTGAAGGTCATGCCTTCCTTCAGCACCACGCCCTCGCCGGGACGGCCGTAGTGGAGCACCTGCGGGTCGTCGTGGTAGACCTTGCCGATGCCGTGCCCGCAGTACTCGCGGACCACGCTGAAGCGCTCGCGCTCGACGAATTCCTGGATCGCGTGGCCGATGTCGCCGAGGGTCGCGCCCGGCCTGACCACCCGGATGCCGCGGAACATGGCCTCGCGGGTGACGTCCACCAGCCGCCTGGCCATCACCGACGGGGTACCGACGAAGTACATGCGGCTGGTATCGCCGTGCCAGCCGTCCTTGATGACGGTGACGTCGATGTTGACGATGTCGCCGTCCTTCAGGACCTTGGCGGCGCTCGGGATGCCGTGGCAGATCACGTTGTTGACCGAGGTGCACACGGTCTTCGGATAGCCGCGGTAGCCGACGTTGGCGGGGATCGCGCCCTGCACGTTGACGATATGGTCGTGGCAGATGCGGTCCAGTTCCTCGGTGGTCACGCCGGGCTTCACGAACGGCGCGACCACCTGCAGCACTTCGGCGGCCAGGCGGCCGGCCTGGCGCATCTTCTCTATGTCGGCGGCGGTTTTCAGGTTGATGCTCATGCCCGGATTATCGCCGATTTGCCCGGAATCCGCGCCGCGGGCTATACTTCCGCGGCTTTACCGCCGCCATGTCGGGCGCTACCGACAAATCCACACCTGTCGACAACCCCTGCGCCGGGGTGCTCCGCAAGGAGTTCGGACGCAGTGACGACAGGGAGGCCCAACCCCGGGATCCAGCGCTCCATGCCACGCGGCATGCGGCGCAGCGCCTTCATCCAAGCCGGCGCGGATTCCACCCATCGGAGTTTTGCAATGCCCCAGATCACCATGCGCCAGATGCTGGAAGCCGGCGTCCATTTCGGCCACCAGACCCGTTACTGGAACCCCAAGATGGGCCCGTACATCTTCGGTGCCCGCGGCAAGATCCACATCATCAACCTCGAGAAGACCGTCCCGCTGTTCAACGACGCGATG
>Ga0209477_1000682_pt1 | contig 21170 bp, 15 predicted proteins | sample KloWWTupernatant_FD_187180 | JGI IMG/M metagenome (GOLD analysis project Ga0209477, IMG submission 187180) | Active sludge microbial communities from Klosterneuburg, Austria, studying microevolution and ecology of nitrifiers - Klosterneuburg... | ecosystem: Engineered > WWTP > Aerobic digester >... | reverse complement strand
ACGGGCTCATCACCCTGGTCGGCGATATGCCCGGGGCCGCGGCCGGCGAAGCGCTCGAGGTCACCGGGGTGTGGCAGCACCATTCGCTGCACGGCTGGCAGTTCTCGGTCCGCTCCTACAAGTCGGTGTTGCCCGCCACCGCCCAGGGCATCCGCAAGTATCTGGGGAGCGGGTTGATCAAGGGCGTGGGGCCGCGCACGGCCGACAAGATCGTCGACCGCTTTGGGGTCGAGACCCTGGCTATCCTCGAGACCGACCCGGCCCGCCTGCGGGATGTGCGAGGGATCGGCGCGCGGACCGTCGACCGGATCACCGCCGCCTGGGCCGAACAGCGCGCGATCAAGGACGTCATGATCTTTCTGCAGGGCCAGGGCGTGAGCGCCAGCCTGGCCATCCGGCTCTACAAGCAGTATGGCGACGCGGCCATCACCGTTGCCAAAAACCAACCGTATCGGCTCGCCCGCGAAGTCACCGGCATCGGTTTCAAGACCGCCGACAAGATCGCCCAGGCCATGGGCGTGGCGCTGGACGACCCGGAGCGGCTCAAGGCCGGCGCGCTGTACGCCCTGTCCGAGGCCAGCGACGAAGGCCACACCTACCTGCCCGAGACCGACCTCGGCGACCGCGCGACCGAATTGCTGACCGCCCCACGCGAGAAGGTCGATGCCGCCATCCGCGACCTGTATGCCGAGCGCGGGGCGGTAGCCGAACGCATTGTTCGCGACGGCGGCGAAGCCCGCTTCGCGCCCCTGCCCGCCCGCCTGGCCGAGCCGCGCGCCGCGTATGGCGCGGTCGCGACGCCGGGCGACACCGGGATCGCGGTCTATCTCCCGCCCTTCTATCACGCCGAGTCCAACGTCGCGAAGCAAGCCCAACGGATCGCCGCCTGCCCGCCTGAGCGCAGCCGGCTGGCCGATTTTCAGAAGGTCGACTTCCCGGCCATGTTCGACTATCTGGCTCGGACCTCCAGCCTGCCGCTGTCTGAGTTGCAACAGGCCGGCGTGAAGGCTGCGCTGACTCGGCCTCTGGCCGCCCTCACCGGCGGGCCGGGGACGGGCAAGACCACCAGCCTGAAGGCGCTCATTCAAGCCCTGCAGGCCAAACGCAAGACGGCCCTGCTGGCCGCCCCGACCGGGCGGGCGGCCAAAAGGCTGTCGGAGGCGACCGGCCTCGAGGCCAAGACCCTGCATCGCCTGCTCCAGCTCAAGCCCGGGGGCGGGGCGGGCTTCGACGCCGAGCATCCGCTCCCGGCCGACATCGTCATCGTTGACGAGAGTAGCATGCTCGACACGCTCCTGGCCAATACATTGCTCAAGGCGATCGGAACGGGCACCCATCTGTTGCTGGTCGGGGACGCTGATCAGTTGCCCAGCGTGGGCGCGGGGAACGTGCTGGGCGATATTCTGGCGAGCGGGGCCGTGCCGGTGACCCGCCTCGATCAGATTTTCCGGCAGGCGGCCGAGAGCGCCATCATCACCAACGCCCACCGGATCAACCAGGGCGTGATGCCGCTGACGGGCGAGCCGATCAACGACTTCTTCATGTTCACCAGCGATGATGCCGAGGCGGTGGCCGCCCTCATCGTCGATCTGGTCACGCAGCGCATCCCGAAGCGCTTTGGGTTGGCCCCGGCCGACATCCAGGTGCTGGCCCCGATGCGGGCTGGGCCGGCGGGGGTCGAGGCGCTCAACACCGGGCTGCAGGCGGCCCTCAACCCCGCCCGCGATGGCAGCCCGCAGCGGTCATTTGGCAATCGCATCTACCGGATTGGCGACAAGGTCATGCAGACCCGCAACAACTACGACAGCGATGTCTACAACGGCGACTCGGGCGTTGTCAGTGAGATCGATTCCGAGGAGCAGATCGTGCGGGTGCGTTTCGATGACGCGCGCAGCGTCGATTACGCCTTCACTGATCTCGACCAATTGGCGTTGGCTTATGCGGTCAGCGTGCACAAATCGCAGGGCAGCGAGTATCCGTGCGTGGTGGTGCCTTTGTTGATGAGCCACTATCTGTTGCTCGAGCGGCGCCTGATCTACACCGCGGTCACCCGCGCGCGCAAGCTGGTAGTGCTGGTCGGCAGCCGCAAGGCCCTGGCGATCGCGGTCCGGAATGCAGCCACCCGTGAGCGTTTCACCGGCCTGCGCGCGCGGTTGCGGGCGGGGATCGCGCCGTAGAGCCGGCTCGGCGGGCCGGCTTGTGTGGCGCGGCGATATGCGTCGGTGCGACGCGAAGCCGGCCCGGCGGGCCGGCTCTACCGCGCCAACGCCTCGATGGCGGCCTTCAGCACCGGATCGGGATCATCCGCCCCGAACTCGTCCCACGCGCCGGCCACTGGAATGTTGGGCGTCAAACCCGCGCCTTCCCAGTTGGTGCCGTTGGGCAGGCGGAAGACCTCGATCGCGATGCTCATCTTGGAGCCGTCGCTCAGGCGGTAGGCGCGCAGCAATTCGATGTTCCCCGCGCTGGGCTGCCCGATCAGGGTCGCGCCCCGGCCGTACTGCAGCACCCCGGCGAAAATCTCGCCAAAGGACTCGGTATCGCGGCCGATCAGAATGACCAGCTTGACTGAGAATGAGTTGCCAAACTCGATGTCGATGACCTCGAGCGGATCCTTTTCGCCCTTGCGGTTGACGAACTCGCCTGGCGGCGCCTTTGTAAAAAGGCCAAGCGCCGAGGCCAGCTGCGGATACGTTCCACCGCCGTTCTGCCGAACGTCCAGAATCAACCCATCCATCTTGCCATTCGACTGGTTCATCATCTCTTCGACCGCGTCGGTGATCTTGTCCCGGATCGTCTTCTCGTCGAAAGCGGCAATCCGGATATAGCCGACCTTGCGGCTGCCCGGGAGCAACTGGTAGTCGACCAGGACATTGCTGCGGATCACCGCCCGGGAGACCGTCAGCTCGCGCTCGGTCTTGCCCGGGGTGCGGACCGTCAGGCGCACGCTCGTCCCTTCGGCCCCGCGCAGCAAGCCCACCTGTGGCTCGCCCGCGTCGTTTACCGAGGGTTTCCCATCAATCCGAAGCAGGATGTCGTGCGGGCGGATGCCGGCCCGCTCGGCCGGGCCGCCCGGGGTGACCCGCAGGACGTACAGCCACTTCTTGTCGGGGTTGAAGTTGGTCGACACGCCAACACCGATATAGCTGTCCTCGCCGACATAGCGCGCATCATCCTCCTGCGCTTCCTGCGGATTCAGGAAATACGAGTGGTTGTCGCTCAGCCGATCGATCATGTCGGCCATGGCCTCCCAAAACTGGGTGTTGGACATGCCGGCGTTGATGCGCTGGGTCATCTTGTCGCGCTCGGCCCGCAGGTCCAGGCCGCCGAACTTCGGATCGACATAGTTCTCGTTGATGATCGTCCAGGCCTGATCGAACGTGCGCTGCTGACTGGCTTTGTCGCGCGCGCCGGGGGCTGAAGTCGGAAATGGGCTGTCATTTGGATTCGACGTCGCGGCAGGGCGGGGGGTGGCGACAGCGGTGGCGGGGGCGAGGGTCGCCCCGGGACGGCTCGTCGCAATGGGATTGACCGCGCCGGAGGTGGCAATCGGCGCCGGCGTGCGCCGGGGCGCGGGGGTGTCCTCTTCAAAGAAATCCCTTGTCGGCGCGATGGCTGCGCCCCCTGAATCGGTCCCGATCAGGCTGGCCAAGAAGGACGGGCCGATAAAGACCATGATCGCCAGCGCGCCGCAGGCGCACACCCCAAGCACCGCGGCCACGATGCCGCCGATCAGGCAGCCATTGGCGCGCTTCGGCGCCTGCGGCAGCGGCTGGTATTGGGGATAGGGGGGCGGGTTCTGCATGCGGGTCTCCTTGTGGGCTGACGCGACGGGCATCAGCGCAAGTGAATGGCAGTAGCGTGGGCGACGCCTTTTTGTCCGCGGGCCGCGCCGCTCAGGACGCGCACGGCGATCCATTCGCCGCGGCGGCCCACGGCGGCCAGCGCGGATTTGGGCGCGTCGATCACTTGAAGCCGGGCGCCCGGCTCAATCCGGGCGATCACGCGCGCGCGAGGCGCCGCGCGCAGGATCGCGCCGCGGCTTCCGGCTACGGCTTGCAGTTGCACGTTGCGCCGAAGCGGGGGCGCAAGCGCGGGCGCGTCAAATGGGGCTGCACCGCGCTCGGCCGGCGCGGCTTGCACATACCAGGCCGCCACAAAGCCGCTCAGGCCGTCCTCGGTGACGACCCGCAGCCAGGCGTTCTCCTGACCGATCCGGGCGGCCACAAGCGCGGGCGCTTCGAGGGGGGTCAGAAGCGTTCCCACGGGCAGCAGTCGCTTCTGCGGGCCGGTCACCGGACTCTCGCGCAGGCGCAACCCGCCGATCGCCCGCACGTCCGGGTCATCGGCGACGATGACGCGCAGGGGCGCATCCGCGCTGTCGCCCGTTACGCCGCCGGTCGACAGCGGGCCGTCGATTTCGACCACGTAGGTGATGATCCGATCCGGGGTCCTGCGCCCAAAGCCATACCCCGCCATCAGCGACGTTTCCGGCCGGGCGTCCACCGGCCATGGATCGGAGATGAGGTAGTCGTCGCCTTCCTTTGCGGTGACGACCACCCAGTGCGTGTCAACCTGCGGGCTGGGGGCCATGTCGACCTCGATCAGCACCGGGCGGCCGGCGGCCAGTTCGGCGTCGATCTCGCCCAGCGGGGCAGGCACCAGCCGGCAATCGACCCGCCGCCTGGAACTCATGCCCGGCAGCACGCGCGGGATCGCCTCCCACACAAACAGGGCGCCATAGAATCCGGCGTTTCGGCCCAACGCGATGAGTTTCTCATTCAGGGATGCGGGTGTTTCGCGCAACCCGTAGGCGCCGGCCAGCATGGCCAGCGACGTGATGAGACAGCCGTCGCTGCCGATGGTGGTCTGTTCATCTCCGAAGCCGAGACGAATCGCCCGCCAGCGCGGATCGCGTTGGGAAATCGGCGCAAGCTGAATCATCGACTCGGCGATTGTAGATGAAGAAGCTGTCGGACTCGGTAGTCCCCGGCGAAGCCGGGGACTACCGAGTCCGACGAACATCACTTAAACTAGGGCGAGATGCTTTTAGGATAGTTATGGAGGGGAAATGAGACGAGAAATTCTAGGAATCGCCGCGGTTGCGCTACTTGCGGCAAGTTGTGGCGGGCCGGCCGCGGCGCCGACCGCCGCGGCGGCGGCAGCGTGCCCAATCGGCACGCAGACACCGGCGTTTCTGGTGGTCGATCCGGTCACAACGCCGACCGGCGCGCTTGAAGCTGACGTCAGCATTCGCATTGCGGCCGCGCAGGGCGGGCCGGGCCGGGCCATCCAGAAGGGCGCCGATGCCGGACCAAACGGCACGCTCGTCATCGAGACGGCCTCGGGGGCCTTTGGGGTGAGCCGGATCAAGCTCCTGCCCGACACGTCGCATCGCCTTTCCATCAGCGTGGAATATGACGAAACAGCCAACACCGGCGCGCGGGATGGGGCTGGCAACTGTGTCACCCAGGTCAACCGGCGCAAGCTCAGCGCGATCACGGACCAGAATGGCACACCCCTGGTTATTGTCCAGAGCCAGGCCCTGGCGGGGGCCGGGGCGGGGGCCGGATCCGGATCATCGCCGGTAAGCGGACCGACGATCACGCCCAGCGCGCCGCCGACTGTGGTCCCCGCCAATACCGCGGCTTGCGCCGACGCGGCCGCGTTCGTGTCCGACGTCACCATCCCGGATGGCAGCGATGTCGGGGCGAGCACGCCGTTCAACAAGGTCTGGCGGGTGCGCAATGCGGGCGTATGCGCCTGGACGACTGGCTATGGCCTGGTCCGGACCAGCACCAGCGCCGGGTTCAACGCCGCCGAAGGCGCCGCGCTGACCGCAGTCGTCAATCCGGGCGACAGCGTCGATGTTGCGATTGGACTGACCTCGCCGGCCGCCGGGGGCTCGTATCAGGCCGCCTATCGGCTGCGGGCGCCCGATGGCACACCCTTCGGGCCGTCGCTGACCGTCGCCTATAACGTGCCCGGCGTCATTGCGCCTTCTGGTTGCAGCGGCACGCCGGTCATCGCGTCCTTTGTCGCGCCGCGCTTGAACCCCACCAGCAATCAGTTCACCCTGCAGTGGGGGGCGGTGACCAACGCTGACGGGGTCGAGATCGACAACGGGATCGGGCCGGTGGCCTCGCCCGGCGAGCGCTCGGTCACGATCGCGGCCAACAAGACCTATCGCATCACTGCCAAGTGCGGGGCAACCACCGCAAATCGCGAAGTTGCGCTGACCTACATTGCGCCTGTCGCCATCGTGAGCTTTGCCGGCAACTGGGTCACCAACTTCGGGACGATGAATCTCACCCAGTCCGGAACCAGCGTCACCGGCTCGTATGTCAATGCGTTCAGCGGCGGAAATGGCACGGTGAATGGGACCGTCTCCGGCAACACGCTGAACGGCACTTACACCATTGGCGGCGGCTCGGGCAGCATCCAGTGGACGATCAACGGCAACACCCTGGATGGGAACTGGGGCGGGAGCAGCCAGTGGTGCGGGGCGCGATCCGGGAATGCCTTCCCGAACGGCTGCAGCTTCGCCGGAAGCTGGGTGGCCAGTGTGGCGGGGAACACCGCCTGCGCGATGACCCTGACCCAGAACGGCACAACGGTCAGTGGCAGCTACTGCAATGGTTCGCTCAGCGGGAACGTGAGCTATGCGTCCACGGGCGCGGTGCTCACCGGGAACTGGAACACGGGCGGGACGGGCACGCTCAAGTTCTATCTGGCGAGTTACAACGGAGACACCTTCCAGGGCAATTGGAACACCAGCAATGCCTGGTGCGGCCGGCGCTCGAGCGCGACCCTTCCGGGCACCTGCCTCAAGTGATCTGACTGCGGGAGAGAGCGCGCGCTCTCTCCCGCTATCCCGCCATCAGCCAGATCAAGTCCACCGCCGGGTCCTTGATGCCGGTGTAGGCCTCGCCATCATGGGCATGATATCGGCCGAGTTCGCGCTTGAGCCGGGCATAGGCCTCGGCGGCTTCGGGCGCGCCGCGCAGAAAATCGCGGAAGCGCAGCGGGTAGGCCTGATTGGGCCGGCCCGCGGCGCGGACATGGATGTGGGCGGGGCGCTCGCCTGAGGGCGCCTGAAAATAGGCTTTCTCCCAGTCGCTGTCCGGGCCGGTTACGCCGGGTGGGCGATGGTCGCAAGTAATTTCTGAACGGTGGACAAATCCGGCGCCGGTCAATGCGCCGGCCACGGCGTCCACCGTCGCCGCATCCAGATCAGCAAGCGTGATCTGCATGTCGATGACGTCCTTGGCCGCCAGCCCGGGCACGGCGGTGGAGCCGATGTGGTCGATCCGCACGGCGAGCGGGCCCAGCGCGGCTTGCAGGCGGGCGATGAGGGCCTCGGCTTGCGCGGGCCAGGTGGGATCGGAATCAACGATCTGCCAGGATCGTATCGGCGCCAGGAAGAGCGCCATCGTGACGACATCGTCGTAGACGCCGTCCAGCAGGCGCGCCCGCGCGTGGCGGCCTTCGCGGGCGAAGCCCATCCGCTCATACAGGCGAATCGCAGCCGTATTGGACGCGTAGACCTCGAGCTCGACCCTTTCCAGACCGACCTTGCGCGCGCCGTCGAGGGCGGCCGCCATCAGCCGGCGACCAACGCCCTGTCCGCGCCAGGCCGCGCGCACCCCCATGCCCAAGCGGCCAACGTGTCGAAAACCTTCGCCCATACGGGCATCGATGTCGCACCAACCAAGCACCTCATCGCCGTCGACGGCGGCGACCTGGGGCATGCCCCGCTCGATCAGGCTGCGCACCCAGGCCCGGGTGGTCTCGAGCGGAAAGCCGCGCACCCCGCCCAGCCAGCGCCGCTCGCGGGCAACCTCATCGACGGCCCGCCAGAACCCCTCGACGCGAGTCTCGTCCATCGGGATGATGTCAATCATGGAGGCTTGATTTTAGCGGGGCGCCTTCGCGAGGGCATGTTCGCTTCGGATGCGATGTCCCCGGCGGAGCCGGCGATATCGCATCCGAAAGATCCCTATGCCGGGTCCACGGCAAAGCGATAGCCAAAGCCGCGATCGTTGTGGATGTAGGCTGGATGCGCGACGTCCCGTTCGAGCTTCTGGCGCAAGTGCCAGATGTACCGGCGCACATAGCCAATCTCGTTGGCGTATTGCGGCCCCCACACCTCGCGAACCAATTCCTCGGGCGAGAGCACATCGCCAGTGTGGCGCATCAACGCGACCAGGAGCTTAAACTCGGTTGGGGTCAGCGCAATCGCTTCACCGGCCCGGGTGACCCGGCGCAGGCCGAGGTTCACCTCGAGGTCGCCGGCCGAGAGGGTGGCCGCTTCCGCCGCGCCGTGACCGGCGCGGGCGAGCACCGCGCTGATCCGGGCGTGAAGTTGGGCAAAAGAGAACGGCTTGGTGACATAGTCATCGGCGCCGAGCGAAAAGCCGCGCAGCACATCGGCTTCATCGCCGCGGGCGGTGAGCATGATGACGGGCGCCGGGCTGAGATCGCGGATGGCCTTGAGCGTCTCCCAGCCGTCCTTTTCGGGCATTGACACGTCGAGGACGATCAAGTCGGGGTGGTCGGCGTACAACGCTCTCAGGCCCGCTCTTCCGCCATCCGCCGTCGTCACCGCGAACCCCTGCGGGGCGAGGAAACCTGACAACAACTCCAGCAGGCTGCGGTCATCGTCGATCAACAGCAGGCGCGCCATCTCACTCATCCTCCGCGATCTCGGCAATGGGCACAAAGATGTAAAACTCGCTGCCAGGCATCGGGTGATCCGGCGCGACCGGCGAGCGCACACCGATGGCGCCACTCTGGGCTTCGATCAGCCTGCGGGCCAGATAAAGCCCGAGGCCCCAGCCCGCCGGCGCGCTCTCGCGCGCATCGCCCCGGTCGAAGCGGTCGAAGATCCGGGTCTGCGCTTCCGGCGCGATGCCGTGCCCGTGATCCCGCACGCCGATGCGGATGCGCCGGCCGTCCTGCAGACACGCGCTGAGGTGGATGGGTTGGCCGGGTGGCGAGTATTTGTCGGCGTTGCGGATGAGATTGCGCAGGACCTCCTCCAGCAGCACCTCGTCGGCCCAGGCCGGCGGCAGGTCGTCGCAATGGTCCCAGATCAGGGGCCGCGCGGACTGCGACAAGATCACGCCAGCGGCCTGCTCGAGCAGGGGCCGGATCGCCACCGGCCCCGGGTTCACCCGCAGTTTGCCAGCCTCGATCCTCGACAGATCCAGAATTGTCTGGACAAAATCCGTCAGGCGTTTGCTTTCGGATGCCATGATCGCCAGGGTGCCGCGGGAAGTCTGGGGCAGCGCCTTGTCCTGGGTGGCCACCTCGAGCGCGCCGTTCAGGATGGTGAGCGGGGCGCGCAGCTCGTGACTGACCATTGCGACGAATTCCGACTTCATTTCGTCCAGGGAGCGTAATTGCGCGTTGGCGCGGGCCAGCTCGCCGTTCTGGTGCTCCAGGGCGAGCGTGCGCTCGACGACCTTGCCCTCCAACTCGCGGTTGAGCCGTTCGAGCGTGATTTGGGCCTCATCCTGCGCGTCGACCATCCGGCGGATGTAGCCAATCGCGGCGGCCACCGCGCATGGGCCGACGATCCCAAACAGGAGCACTTCCGCATTGACGAGGGCGGCGATCGGGTCACCGTGGCCAATCTGATGTTCGCCAAACTCATAGGCCGTCGAGAGGACGAACAGAGACAACGGCAGCGCCCATTGGAGCAAGCGGATATAGGCCCGCTTGCTCGCAATGCTTATCGGCGCCATTTTGAACTTCGTTACGCCCATCATGCTCCGCGGAATACTCGGCCCGCGCGGATGAGTATAGCCATGCCCGCGCGAAATGGCTCAGAAAGAGACACGTCTGAGACATTCGGAGACGCAGTCTGCGCTTCACAAACCCGGCCTCGACCTCTATACATAAGCAAGCTTCAGTGCGGCATTGGATGCCGCAGCCGCAACAAGGGGACACACACGCATGAGCCACGATCTTGAGCCGCTGGATCCCGCCAAGGGCGCCTGGGATACGAAAGAAATGGGACGCCGCCGCTTCCTCGAGGTCACCTTCTGGTCGGTGACGAGCGTGGTAACCGTGGGCGTGGTTGGGTCGGGCGGCCGCTTCCTGGTGGGCAACTCGCTCGAACCGCGCACGGCCAATTGGGTGCAGATCGGCAAGATCGCCGAGCTCAAGGTCGGGGCCGTCAACCGGGTGAACTACGCGATGAAGGCCACCGACGCCTGGCGCGAAGTGGAGCAGAAGGGCGCGCTGTACGCCTATACCGCCGATGGCGCCAGTTACACCGTCCTCGATGGCAGCTGCACCCATCTGGGCTGCATTGTGCAGTGGGCGGCCAGCGAGAACCGTTTCCGCTGCCCTTGCCATGCCGCCGAGTTCACCCGGGAAGGCGAGGTCATGAGCGGTCCGCCACCCAAAGCGCTGGGCCGGCTGGAAACAAAAATCCAAGACGGGGCGCTGTTCGCCCGAATCTGAAGCGCACCTCGAGAACAATCACCATGAGCAAAATCGGCGACTGGATCGACAAGCGGACCGGCCTGGGCGGCCCCATCCGCGGCTTCCTGAATTACCCCGTGCCCAAGTACGTGCACCAGAACGTGCTGTACATCCTGGGCGGTCTGACCCTCATCATGTTCATGCTGCAGGCCGTTACCGGCATCATGCTGGCCTTTTACTTCGATCCAAGCCCGGAAGGCGCCTACAACAGCGTCGACTTCATCACCTATCAGTTGCCTCTGGGCTGGCTCATCCGCGGCATCCACCATTACGGGTCCAGCGCGATGGTGATCCTGGTCGCGCTGCACATGCTGCGAACCTACTTCTTCAGCGCCTACAAGAAGCCGCGTGAGATCAACTGGCTGACCGGGGTGCTGCTGCTGTTCGTTACCCTGGCCTTTGGCTTCACCGGCTATCTGCTGCCATGGGACCAGAAGGGCTACTGGGCGACCCGGGTCGGCACCCAGATCGCCGGCTCGGTGCCCCTGATCGGCGACACGCTCATGCAGCTCATGCGCGGCGGCCCGAATCTGGGCCAGGCCACCCTCACCCGTTTCTACGCCACCCACATCCTGCTCCTGCCGGCGATGATCGCATTGCTCATCGCCGTGCACATATTCCAGCTTCGCTATCACGGCATGTCGCCCGCCATCACCGAGAAAAGCAAGGCCCAGTCAAAGTCCTTTGTGCCCTTCTTCCCCTACTGGGTGCTCAATGACGCGATCGCCGGGCTCGGCTTGCTGGCGTTGCTGGTCTTCCTGAGCGCCACCCAGCGCGCGCCGCTGGAATTTCCGGCCGACCCCACCAGCGGAAACTTCGTCCCGCGGCCCGAGTGGTATTTCCTCTTCTACTACCAGGCCCTGAAGTACGTGCCAGGCGCGCTGGAGCCGGTCGCAACCGTGCTGATTCCGTTGTTCATCTTTGGCAGCATGATCCTGTTGCCCTTTATCGACAAGGGCGAGGAGCGCAGGCCGTGGAAGAAGCCGGTCACGACGATCGCCGCGATCTTCTACATCGTCGTCATTATTGGATTCACCGTACTGGCGCTATGAGCGCGCTGTTTGAGCCGTTCGGCACCCCATCAAGAAAGGAGAAAACCATGAACGCCAAATTCCTACCCATCCTGATCGCCTCCGCGATCGCGCTGTCGGCCTGCGCCGGCGCCGGACCGGCAACCAGTCCGCCCAACACCCTGACCGCAGTCAAAGTCGACGCGGCGGCAATGGATGCGGCCGCCTCCTTCTGGGCAAACGCGCCCAAGACTGAGATCGCGACCAAGGCCGCCGACAAGAGCGCCAAGGACGGCCCGAAGATTACCCTGCAGGCCGTCTATGACAGCAAGAATGTCGTTGTGCGAGCCGAGTGGGCTGACTCGACCGAGAACACGACGCGGAATGCCTGGACCTACAACGGGACCGCCTTCACACGCGCCGGCGCGCAGGACCGGTTTGCGATGAACTTCCCCATGGGCAATTACGCCAGCTTCTCCAGCAAGGGCTGCGCGGTGGCCTGCCACAGCACCGATCCCGACGAGGCCAAGTGGTGGATGGGCTCCGAGAGCCCGGACGAGCGCTATGACGTCTGGCACTGGAAGTCATCCGAAACCGGCCTGGTGAATCAGGTCGATGATCAGTGGTGGGGACCCAAGGACACCATCACCTCGACCACTGGCCGCAAGAACGATGCAGGCACGGGCGGGCCGGTGACGAATGCGAGCGCGGACGGAAAATCCCCGAAATTCATGAATGGCAAAGCGCCTGACGCGAAGCTCATCCTGTCCGGCGAGGAGATTCCGCTCGATGTGACCAAGCTCAAGGCCGGCGCTGTGATCCCAGGTTATGTGCTCGCGCCGTTCAAGGGCTCCCGCGGTGATGTTGCCAGCAAGGCCACCTTTGCCAACGGCAAATGGGTGCTGGTCTTTACCCGGCCCCTCAGCACCGGCAATGCGGATGACCTCGTGTTCACACCCCCGAAGGCGGTCCCCTTTGGGCTTGCCGTGTTTGACAACGCCGGTGATAACGATCACACCGTGTCGCAGGAAGTCCTGACACTGGCCTGGAAATAGCTCCTCGCCAAAGCCTGAATGCGCAAGCAACATCCCCCGCGCCGGCCTACGCCGGCGCGGGGGATGTTGCTTGCGCATGGACGGACTCGACTATCATTTGCCAGGATGATTGCCGGAGATGACGCGCCCCGGCGAAGCCGGGGCGCGTCATCTCCGGACATTGGATAGTCGCCATGAATAACAAGGTCTACCGTACCGAGCTGAATCCGGTCGCGTTTTTACGCCGGAGCGCGTGCGTGTATCCCGATCGGGTGGCGATCAGTCACGGCGCGCGGCGGATCTCCTACCGCCAGATGGAGGAGCGGGTTGATCGTTTTGCCGCCCAGTTACGGGCGGAGGGGCTGACCCGGGGAGACCGCGTGGCAGTCCTGCTGCCCAACATTCCGGCCATGGCCGAGGCCCATTTTGCGGTGCCCGCCGCCGGGGGCGTGCTGGTCACCCTCAATACCCGCCTGAGCGCGTTTGAGCTGCGGACGATTCTGAATCATTGCGGTGCGAGCGTCTTGCTGGTCGACGATGAGCTCTGGCCGTCGGTGGCGGACCTCGACCTGGCGAAGATGCGGATCGTGCGCGTGTCCGACACGGGCACGGCCGATGACCCCTACGAGGCCTGGCTGGCTGGCGCCCCGTGGACCGGCCCGGTCGAAAGCTGGCTCGAGGACGAGGAAGAGACGATCTCGATCAACTACACCAGCGGCACAACGGGACAGCCCAAGGGCGTGATGTATACCTATCGCGGCGCGGCGCTCAATGCGCTGGCCAATGTCATCGAAACCCGCCTCACGGCCGAGAGCGCGTATCTGTGGACCCTGCCGATGTTTCACTGCAATGGCTGGTGCTACCCCTGGTCGCTGGCCGCGGTTGGCGCCCGGGCAGTCTGCCTGCGCCGGGTCGATTTCGGCCGAATCTGGGAGCTGTTTGAGTCCGAGTCGATCAGCCATTACTGCGGCGCGCCGACCGTCCAGATCGGCATCGTCGGGCATCCCAGCGCCCGCCGCCTTGAACGGCCGATCACGATTGGGGTGGCAGCCGCGCCGCCCTCGCCGACGTTGCTGGCTCAGATGGTCGCCCTCAACCTGCAGCCCACCCACGTCTACGGCCTGACTGAGACCTACGGGCCGATCACGGTCCGCGAGCCGCAAGATGCCTGGAGCGATATGCCGCTCGAGGCCCAGTCAGCGCAACGCGCGCAGCAGGGCCAGGGCAACGTGCTCTCCGATCTGGTCCGGGTGGTCGACTTGAACATGGTCGACGTGCCGCGCGATGGCGAGACGCTGGGCGAGGTCGTCATGCGCGGCAATATCGTGATGAAGGGCTATTACAACGCCCCCGAGCTCACGGGCGACGCCTTCCGCGGCGGCTGGTTTCACTCGGGCGATGTCGCGGTCTGGCACCCGGACGGGAACATCGAGCTGCGCGACCGCAAGAAGGACATCATCATCTCGGGCGGTGAGAACATCTCGACGATCGAAGTCGAGCAGGCCCTGGCCAGCCATCCAGCGGTGCTCGAATGCGCGGTCGTCGCGATTCCCGACGACAAGTGGGGCGAGCGGCCCAAGGCATTCGTGACCCTGAAGGAAGGCGCATCGGTCAGCGCCGAGGCCCTCATCACTCACTGCCGCCAGCGCCTGGCCGGATTCAAGATTCCGGCGGCGATCGCGTTTGGTCCGCTGCCCAAGACCTCGACCGGGAAAGTCCAGAAGTTCGCCCTGCGCGAGCGGGAGTGGGGCGGGCGAGTCAAACGGATCAATTGAGGTGTGGTCAGGTTTGATCAGGTGGGTAAGGTCTGATCAGGTGGCACCCTACCTGATCAAACCTTACCCACCTGATCAAACCTGACCACACCTTACCCACCTGATCAAACCTGACCACACCTTACCCACCTGATCAAACCTGACCAGACCTTACCCACCTGACCAAACCTTATCCACCCATGACCCTCGAAATACTCCCGGCGGCCGAGACCGACTGGCCGGCCATCGCCCGTATCCACCAGGAAGGCATCGACACCGGGCACGCCACCTTTGCGACGGCGCCGGCAGCGTCCTGGGCCGAGTTCTCGGACGGCAAGATCGCGGGTTGCAGCCTGGTCGCCTGTATCGACGGTGTGGTGGTGGGCTGGGCGACGCTCAACCCGACCTCGAAGCGGGCCGTCTACGCCGGGGTGGCCGAGCTCAGCATCTACGTGGCGGCGTCGGTCGTCGGCCAGGGCGTGGGCGACCGGCTCATGCGGGCGCTGATCGAGGCCTCCGAGGCGCGCGGGATCTGGACGCTGGTGGCGGGCATCTTTCCCGAGAACACGGCCAGCCTTCGGCTGCACGCTAAGCATGGATTTAGAACGTTGGGCCGGCGCGAGCGCATCGGCCGGATGAGCCACGGCCCGCTGGCCGGGCGCTGGCGTGATACGCTGCTGCTCGAGCGGCGGAGCGCCGTTGTTGGGCAAGCCGAACAATCGTCTGACGCGATATCCCCGGCTCTGCCGGGGATATCGCGTCAGACAAATCCGCCCCCTGCGCAAGGAGACGAAACATGACAACCGAAAACACGATCCGCGACAGCGTGCGCGAGAGTTATGCCGCCCGCGCCCGGACCTTCCTCAACCCCGCTGACATCATTCCGCTCACCGCCGCGGAGCCAGCGGCCTGCTGCTCGGCGGAGGGCGCGTGTTGCGCGACATCGGCGTCGGCGGCCGAGCAGGGCTACAAGGCCGAAGATGTTGGCGCGCTGCCGGCCGACATCACCGAGATGACCCTTGGCTGCGGCGATCCACTCAGCATCGCCGGGCTGCAGCCTGGCCAGCGCGTGCTCGATCTTGGCAGCGGGGCCGGCTTTGATTGCTTTTTGGCCGCCAAAAAAGTTGGAGATACGGGCTGGGTGATTGGGGTGGACATGACCCCCGAGATGCTCTCGCTGGCCTGGAAGAACGCGGCCCGGACCGGGGCCCACAACGTCGAGTTCCGATATGGCCACATCGAGCATCTGCCGGTTGAGGCCGAGTCGATCGATGTGGTGCTGTCAAACTGCGTGATCAATCTGTCGCCCGACAAGCCGGCGGTGTTCCGCGAGGCCTTCCGGGTGCTCAAGCCGGGCGGGAAGTTTGCGGTCAGCGATATCGTCGCCGACCGCGAGATCGAGCCGGCGGCGCAGGCCAACATCGGCAGCTACTGCGAGTGTGTGGCCGGGGCGAGCGAGGAGTCGAAATATCTGGCCGACCTGAGCGCGGCCGGTTTCCGCGAGGTGCGGGTGACCGGCCGGGTGCCGTATGCCGATGTGCCCGGCAGCGGCGCGAAGACCTGGAGCGTCAAGGTCGAGGCGCTGAAGTAGCGCGAAATTCATCCGGAAGCGATATCCCCTGCCCCGGCGTACGCCGGGGCAGGGGATATCGCTTCCGGATGACGCTCTGGCTCGCGCGCGGCAAGGTGATTGTTTTGTCACCCGCAAAACGCGCCCGGGGTGTATGATCTTGCGTAACGCGGCAATATCCGTTTTGCGTTGGATCGCGGATGGGTTGTTGCCGCGCTGGGCACACGATGGCGGTCTCTTCTGATTGGCTAAACGATCTGGCGCAATGTTGCGAAGAGGAATACGCGCGCTTTTTTCGCGAGGCGCAGGCCGCCTCGCCGTGCTGTTTTGACCTCGCCCGGGCGGCGCTCAAGGATCGCGTCCAGGACGCGATGACTCATTTCTACCGGATCTACGAGCCCCTGTGCGCGGGCTGGGTGGCCAGTTTTGGCGGATTCCAGGCCACCGGCGAGCCCTCGCCGGATGTCTTTGTCAACATGGGCTTCGCCAAGCTGCTGACTCGGCTGGGCCCCGAGACCTTTGAGCGCTTCGACTCGCTCAGCGCGATCCTGGCCTATCTCAAGAAGTGCGTTATCACCTCGGTGCTCCAGCAGCTCCGCAAGCCAGCCTCAGAGGAGCTGGACGAAAACCAGGCGATCCCCTTCAGCGCCAACGTCGAGTACGAGCAGATCTTGAATCGTCTGCGCGAGTTGCTGCCCGCGCCGGACGATCAGCGCCTGGCCGATCTGCGCTTTCGGCAGGACGCCAAACCGGCCGAGATCGCGCGGGCGTATCCGGCCATCTGGCCGACCGCCCGGGATGTGTCTGTCGCCCTGCAGCGCATCTTGCGCGCGCTGCGCAAGGATCCCGAGTTGCGGGCCCGGTTCGGGCTGCCGGCCGACCCGGAGGGCGGGCTGTGATAAAGCCAACGAGGCGGGGTTTATGTAATCACAAGCCTGCCGAATAACATGACCCACTCTGATTTGTGCCAGAACCCCCCCGCATTGAGTGAGGATGACCTCTTCGCCGCCATTGACGGTAGCGCAGGCGCCACCATCAACACCCATCTCGCCATATGTGGGTATTGCGCCCGACGGAAAGAGAGCCTGGCCCGTGAGATGCAGACCCTGGAGGGCGGGCTGAGGGGGCAGATGTTCCGGCAGGGCTGTCCGGATGCCGAGACGCTGGCGGACTACGCCCTGGGCGCGCTGGCAGGCCCAGCCAAGGCGGCGATCGACCAACACCTGAGCACGTGTTTGCGCTGCTCGAAGGAAGCGGCCTGGGTGCGCGAGGCGCTGGCCCCGGCGGTCGCGCAGCCAAAGCGCGCGCTCCGGGCCGAGCCGGAAATTGAGCCCTTTGACGTTCGGCTCATCCGTCAAGTCAAGCGCATTTTCGCCACCTTGCTGCCCGTCCAACCCCAGTTTGCCCTGCGCGGCGAGTCCGACACGCGCGTCTTTACGGCTGAGTTTGAGGGCGGACAGGCGTTTGTAGAGCTGACCCCGGGCGCGGCCGGGTGGCGGCTGACGGGCCAATTGCTGTTTGATGACGGTGGTGGCGCATGGCGGGGCGCCTTTGTCCAGATCCGATCCGGCGAGCGGCTGACGGCGGCGGCGGTCACCGACGATCTGCTCGAGTTCGGCTGCGATCTGGTGGAGTCCGGCCCGATCAGCATCGTGGCGACGGCCGAGGATGGTCGGCAGTTCGTGGCTCGCGAAGCGGCGCTGGCGTAGGCGCGGAGCCCGAACACCTTCCGGAATTGGCGTCCCTGGCGGAACCGGGGACGCCATCTCCAGAAATTTTCAAAAACGCTATAACTTGGGTATGTGATATTTGTCGGCGACGCGCGTTCATGCGTTAGATCGCCCAGCCGACAACGGCGGCATCGCGCGAGCACTGTGGACGGACAAACACGGGTTCTTCCCGATCAACATCAAGCCGAGGGGGTTCTTCGCGCGCTTGGCGACACCTTGCCTGAGGCGGATTTGAGCCGGCTGCGCGCGTTTTTGGCCGGAGAAAGCCTGCTCGACATCGGCGACGCTGACGCGCGCCGGATCGTCGACGCGCTCAAGACCGCCGCGGATCGGCATTGGCGGATCGACCCGCATCGCTCGCTCGAGTTGGCCGAGGCCATCATCGCAATCGGCGAGGCGCGCGACGACACTTGGATTCGCGCGTTGGGCACGATGGCAAAAGGCGATGCGGTCAAGATCGTTGGGTCGCGCCAGGCGGCCTGGGATCTGCTTGAGGAGGCTGCGAGGATGTTCGCCTCGGTTGGTGATGAGGTGGGTTGGGCGCGAACTTGGATTGGCAGGTTGTACGTCGCCGTTCAGCTCAATCGACTATCGGAAGCAGTTTCGCAGGCAGACCGGGCCCGCGAGATCTTCGACCGGCATGGCGATTTGGTGCGCCAGATGCGGTTGGATTGGGCGCTGGGTGAAATGCACTGGCTGACCGAAAATCCTCTTGCGGCCGAGGCAAGCTACAAACGCGCGCTTGCGGCCGAGCCGGTTTTGGGCGAGCATGCCATGCGCGGCATCTATCACAATCTGGGCTTGATCGCCCTTCACCGGGGCGATCCGCAGCGCTCGCTTGGCTACTTTGAAAGAGCCGGTCGGCTTGCCCATGCCGGCGGGGAGGAAACTGACGAGGCGATATGCCAGGCCAACGTTGCCACGGCGCGTTTACAGCTCGGCCATTTCCGTCAGGCGTTGGCGTTGTTCGACGAAGTCCGGCCGCGCTACAAACAGTTCTTTGATTCCGACGCGCAGATTGCCTTCGAAATGGCGGAGTGCCAAGAGTCTCTGGACCGCCACGAGGAAGCAGCTGCTCTCTTTCGACAGGCTCGTCAGCAGTGGCTGAGCACGGGCTCGAAACTGGAGGCCGCTCGGACTGCGCTGTTTCAGGCGATGTCGGAAGCCAGCCTCGGCGATTATGCGGGTGCGCGCGCGCTGCTTGACATTGCCGAAGCTGAATTTGTCGGCCTGGGAGCCGAGGGATTGTCTGCGTTGGTAAGGCTGCGGCGAGGCCAATTGGCATTACGCGAAGGCAATCCGATTCAAGCGCTTGAGCTTGCCCAAACATGCGAGTCCCACTTCAGACAGTCGGCGCAGATTCATCGCCTGGCCGAGACGTTGCTGCTCTCCGGTGGCGCCCGGTTCGAACGCGGAGAGCTGGAACTTGCCAGCCGTGAGTTGAGGCAAGCGCTCGAGTGCGCCCATGCGAGCGAATCACCGACGCTGATCTATGCCGCGCATCTCTCTTTGGGGCGGTTGGCGGAACGACAGGGCCGCGAGCTTCGCGCGCTCCGTCGCTATGCGGTTGCGGAAGCAACGCTGGAGCGCTTGCAGCGGAACCTCACGGTCACGCTTCGACCCGCTTTTCTGTCGAACAGGCTCGACGCGCAGCACGCGCGGATAGGGCTCCATTTGAAACGCGGTCAAATTGACAGCGCGTTCGAGACCGTGGAGAGAATGCGGGCTCAGATCGCGCTGGGTTATCTGACCGGCCGTGAATCATTGGTTTGGTCGGCCGACGATTCGATATCGAAGTCCCTGGCTGTGGAGTTGGACTGCTTGCGCGGTGAACATCATGCGCTGACGTTGCGCGCGCAGGGCGAGACCGAGCGCTCGACATCGCCGAGCGATATCGCGACGGCTCGCGCCGGGCTGGTCGCGCTCGAACGGCAGATGACATCGATCACCGAACGAATTCGTTTCCGGCGCCCTGCCGATTCGTCGGTGGATTCTGGCGCCCCGTCCATACAGCAACTTCAGAATTCTCTGGCGCGCGACGAAGCCATGCTCGCCTACTACGACGATGGCCGGCGCATGCATGCGTTTCTGATCGACACAAACGGTATCCACCACGAAATGCTGAAAGCGGATTCGGCTGAAATCAGACTCGCCCAGGATCAGCTCGAACGTAATCTTCTTCGCGCGCAAACCGCCGGAAATCGTGCAGCCGTCGCGTTAACGGGATCTGCCCGGGCCATCCTGGCTCGGTTGGGTGAGATGCTGCTTGAATCTCTGGCCTCGCGTTGGCATGGCAAGGCTCGTCTATGGGTCGTGCCGTACGGGTCGCTGCACGCCCTGCCGTTCAATCTCTTGCGAAGCAATGGACGCTACTTGATCGAAACCAGAGAAGTCGTCACGCTTCCAAGCGCCAGCCTGCTTCTGCGCCGTCCGCCACAGCGGGATCTCGGCGCGTTGGTACTGGCCCATGACAATCATGGCCGGCTACCCGATGTTGAACGTGAGGCCCGAATCGTCCACGAGCATTTCGCTGGGATCACGCAGATTGGCGCGGCCGCAACTCGCGATGCGCTGCGCGTGCCGCCGGTCCAACTGCTGCATGTGGCGGCGCACGGGTCGCACCGAACCGACAACCCGGACTTCTCGCATATTGCATTGAGCGATGGTCAACTCCTGACGGACGATGTTCTGCGCCTTGATCTGAGTTACGAACTGGTGACCCTGAGCGCGTGCGAGACCGGGCGCGGACGGGTGTCAGCCGCCGATGAAACGCTGGGCGTTGGTTGGGCGTTTCTGTATGCCGGGGCCGGCGCTGTGATCTCAAGCCTGTGGCGGATTAGTGACGCGCGAACCGTGCCGCTCATGGAGAGACTCTACGCGGCGCTGGGCGAGGGACTTCCGAAATCGTCGGCATTACGTCGCGCCCAGATTGAGTCCCTGGCAGAGGATCCAGACGCGCATCCAGCGTTTTGGGGAGCTTTTCAGTTGTTTGGTTCGCCTGCCGCGCTGTCGCGCGCGGGCGTAAAAACGAGCGGGGCACAGTCTCCGCTCACGTGAGCGTCGCGGTAGCGAACCTCACACAGGAGTCACGATGTCAAACCCAAAGAAAGCCTACTATGTGGTCAATCAGGTGTTGTTTCATTTCGAGGCCCCGGATGGGAAACCGGTTTTTCCTTTGGATGAGAGTAATACAGATACGCCCGTTCCGGAAGAAATACTGACCCAGTTCGAGAAGGGGTTCGAAGTCAAGTTTCAAACGACAAAACAGCGCGCAATCCCACTTTCCGGCAAGAAGGCTCGCGGGTTTGTCCGACTTGAGATGATGGCCACACGTCGCATCTCAGTGGCTCAATATGTCACGGAAATGACAGATAGGATTGTGAATCCCCATGGCCATTTCGAATTCTCAACTAAGGATGGCCGGAAATTGTGGCTGATTGGTGTTGCGCCAAACTGGCTTTGCGGTACCACACAGGGAACATCGATCGGTATCGGCGGGCCGGGCACCCAACCAGTGTTTAGTCACAGGAGTATCACCACTCAACCGTCGATCACGTGGCCAAGTTTTCGTTCCCCTA
>Ga0209477_1000678_pt1 | contig 21242 bp, 23 predicted proteins | sample KloWWTupernatant_FD_187180 | JGI IMG/M metagenome (GOLD analysis project Ga0209477, IMG submission 187180) | Active sludge microbial communities from Klosterneuburg, Austria, studying microevolution and ecology of nitrifiers - Klosterneuburg... | ecosystem: Engineered > WWTP > Aerobic digester >... | reverse complement strand
TCCCCGGCGGCGGGCTCGGCGAGGAAGCACGCCGCGGAGCAGACGGCGATCGTGGAGGCGGCGTTCGCGCGCTGACCTGCCGCGCGTCGGGGCCTCCCGCCGCCCGGCGTCCGCCACACTGACCCTCAGCACCTTGCTGACCTGCAGGAGGACTCGGTGAACGGCGCCCGGCGGATCTGTGTGATCGGCGACGAGCTCGTCGCGGGGGTCGGCGACCCCAAGGCGCTGGGCTGGGTGGGCCGGGTCACCGCGCGCACGCCGCTCGAGCCGGCTCCGCTCGTCATGACGCTCGCCGTGCCCCAGGAGACCACCACCGCGCTGTCGGCCCGCTGGCAGGCCGAGACGGCGCTGAGGTTTGGCCCCGCGCCGACGACCGGCGAGCACCACCTCGTCATCGGCCTGGGTCGCGGCGACCTCGCCGCCGGGATCTCCCTGGCGCGCAGCCGGCTCAACCTCGCGAACATCCTCGACGTGGCGGAGTCGCAGCGGCTGAGCACCTTCGTCGTCGGGCCACCGCCCGGGGGCATCGGCGAGCCGGAGCAGCAGGCCGAGCTGTCGGGGGCCTTCGCGGACGTCGCGCACCGCCGGCGCGTGCCCTACGTCGAGACCTACGGCCCGCTCGCGCGGCACGACCAGTGGCTGGCCGACCTCGCCAGCGGCGACGGGCACACGCCGGGTCAGGCCGGCTACGGCCTCATGGCTTGGCTGGTGCTGCACACGGGGTGGCACCGCTGGCTGGGCCTGCCGGACGACGCGGCCTGACCGGCTCCGGGCCGGCACCCACCCCGATCCCCGGCCGTCGCCGTGGTAGCAGCCCGGCGGCCGCCCTGGTAGCGGCCGGCGGCCGCCGTAGCGGCACCCGGCGCTCGTCGTAGCGGCACCCGGCGGCCGTCGTAGCGGCACCCGGTACGCGTGGTGCCAGTGAGTCGTCCTGCGCGCATCACCTGCACCAGGTGTCACATCGGCCGCTACGACGACCGCGCCGGGAGGCCGGTGGGCCGAGGTCGACGGGTCTCACGGGCCAGGGGTCAGGTCCGGGCGCCGGGCGCCGGTGGCCGGTGGCCGGTGGCCGACCTACCGCCGCGCCGACCGGGGCGCGGACGAGCCACCCGGTCCGGGTCCTGCCCGGTCCCCGACGGGGGCAAGGTCACGGCAGTCGTCGTAGCGGCGTGTGGTGCGCACGGTCCGCGTGAGGCGCCCAGGGCGCATCACCAGCACCGCGCGTCACATCCGCCGCCATGACGACCGCGGCGCGGCGACGGGGGCAGGCGCGGGCCCGACGTCGGGCGCGCCGGGCTGGCCCGACGTCGGGCACCCGACGTCGGCCAGCCCCGCGCGCGAGTCAGAAGGCGACGCCGGCGCCCCGCAGCGAGACCGTGAGGTCCTGCGGGTTGGACGCGACGGTGAGCGCGTCGTCGTAGCTGACCACACCGTCGCGGATGAGCGCGAACAGGTGCTGGTCGAACGTCTGCATCTTGTAGTACTCGCCGTCGGCGATGAGGTCGACCAGGGGCGCGTTGTTGAGCGGGTCGACGATCGCCTCGGCCGTGCGCCCGGTGTTGACCATGACCTCGACGACGGCAGCACGGCCCGAGCCGTCCTGCTTGCGGACGAGTCGCTGGGAGACGATGCCGCGCAGCGCCTGCGCGAGCGCGCCACGGATCTGCTGCTGCTCGTGGGGCGGGAAGAAGTCGACGATGCGGTTGACCGTCTCCTGCGCGTCGATCGTGTGCAGCGTCGACATGACGAGGTGGCCGGTCTCGGCTGCGGACAGGGCGGCGCGGACCGTCTCGGTGTCGCGCATCTCGCCGACGAGGATGACGTCGGGGTCCTGGCGCATCGCGGCGCGCAGCGCGACCGTGAAGTCGGCCGTGTCGTAACGCACCTCGCGCTGGGAGACGATCGCCTTCTTGTCCGAGTGCAGGATCTCGATCGGGTCCTCGATCGTGACGATGTTGACCTCCTTGTAGGTGTTGATGAGGTCGACCAGCGAGGCCAGGGTCGTCGTCTTGCCGGAGCCGGTGGGGCCCGTGACGAGCACGAGGCCACGGGGCTCGAGCGCGAGCTCGCCGACCACCTCGGGCACACCCAGCTCGACGAGCGTCTGGGCGCCGACGGCGACGCGGCGGAAGACCAGCCCGGAGGTCCCCCGCGCCTGGTAGGCGTTGACGCGGAACCGCCCGACGCCGGGCAGCGAGTAGGCGAAGTCCGCCTCGTGCGTCCTGGCGAACTCCACCGTGAGCGTCGCGGGCAGCACCTCGGCCACCATCGCCGTCGTGTCCTCCGGGTGCAGCTCGGGGACCTGCAGGCGACGCAGGCGACCGTCCACCCGCAGTCGCGGCGCCGAGCCCACCTTGCAGTGCAGGTCGGAGCCGCCGCTGGAGACCAGGGCGTGCAGGAGCGGGATGACGGACTGGGGAGGCGTGGTCACCCGTAGTGGATCGGTCGCTGCGGGCCCGGACTTGAACGTCGGGTGCCCGCCGGTGTGGGACCATGGACGCCGCCGACGCGATGAGCCCGTCGGGACACAGCAAGGAGCACGTGATGAGCAAGCGCGGTCGCAAGCGCCGCTCCCGCAAGGGCAGCGCCGCCAACCACGGGAACCGTCCCAACGCCTGAGCCCTGGACGGTGGGTGCCCTCGGTGCCCACCGTCCGGACTCCGGTCGGCGACCCCACGGGGGCACCGGCCGGGTCAGTCCCGGATCTCGACCCGCAGCACCGTGAGCTGTTGACGGATCCGCACGTGCAGCTGGATCGGGGCGACCTCGGAGCACGATCGCCGCACGAGCTTCTTCAGGTGGTGCTCCACGTCGAACTCCGACAGGCACGGCTCGCAGTCCGCCAGGTGCTGACGGATCCGGTCGGCATCCGCCTCGGCAACCTCGGAGTCGAGGAACTCGAACAGCCGCGACAGCGCCTCGGTGCAGTCCGCCGGCCCGGACCCGGCCGGGCCCACCCCGCCGGGCGCACCCGTCGTCCCGGTCATCGCGCACCCCCGTCGGGGGCCGGCACGAGCCCACGCTCGCGCGCGTAGTCGGTCAGCAGCTCGCGCAGCTGGTGGCGCCCGCGGTGCAGCCGGGACATCACGGTCCCGATCGGGGTGCCCATGATCTCCGCGATCTCCTTGTACGAGAAGCCCTCGACGTCCGCGAGGTAGACGGCGATCCGGAAGTCCTCGCCGATCGACTGCAGGGCGTCCTTGACGTCGGAGTCGGGCAGGCCGTCCAGCGCCTCGGCCTCGGCAGAGCGCAGGCCGCTCGACGTGTGCGACGCGGCGCGCGCGATCTGCCAGTCCTCGACGTCCTCCGCCGCCGACTGCAGCGGCTCGCGCTGCTTCTTGCGGTAGGTGTTGATGAAGGTGTTGGTGAGGATCCGGTAGAGCCAGGCCTTGAGGTTGGTCCCCGGCCGGTACTGGTGGAACGCGGCGAAGGCCTTGGCGATCGTCTCCTGGACGAGGTCCTCGGCGTCGGCGGGGTTGCGCGTCATCCGCAGGGCCGCCGAGTAGAGCTGGTCGACGTAGACCAGCGCCTCGGCCTCGAAGCGGGCGACGCGGCTCGCGGCGTCCTCGGCCTCGGGGGCCCGGTGCGTGTCCTCGCTCATCGCCCACGAGCCTAGCCCCGCCGGTCGCGCGGCAGCGCGCGGGGCATCGAGGAGGCAGGCGCTCATGCGGTGCTCAACGTCGCGACGGGGTCGCGCCATTCCCGCGCCCGGCGGGCCGGGAGGCGTTAGCGTGCAGAGCAGGCGGCTCGCCCGGGGTCGCAGCACGAGGAAGGCCGTCACCATGCTGGTCCGTCGGGTCGCCCGGCCGATGTTCGCCGCCTGGTTCGTCGTCGAGGGTCTCGACGCCGCGCGTCGGCCCGAGCCGCACGTCGAGCGTGCGCGCGCGACGTGGGACCTCGCCGCGCGGCACCTGCCCCTGCCGCCCGCGCCCGACGCAGGGCGGATGACCACCCTCGTGCGGCTGCATGGTGCGGCCATGCTCACCGCGGCCGCGACGCTCGCCCTGGGCCGCGCGCCGCGCACGGCGGCCCTGGTGCTCGCCGGCCTCACCCTGCCCCTGGCCGTCGCGCACCAGCCGTTCGTCGACGGCGCAGCACCCGCGCGGGGCGGGGCCGGCGGGCACCCGGTGCGCGACGGCCGTGCGACCGTGGACCGCGTGCTCGGGGCCGAGCGCTTCTGGCGCGCCGTGTCCATGCTCGGCGGAGCCGTGCTCGTGGGCGTCGACCACGAGGGGCGCCCCGGGATGGCCTGGCGGGTCGAGCGGGCACGGGTCGACCGCGCTACCGCCCGCGAGGCCCGCGCCGCCGTGGCGGCCGCCGCCCGCGGGTCGCGTGCCTGACCCGCACCTCGTGGGCCCGGGTGGGCGTCGCACGCGTCGTCGCGCGCGACGCCGGTAGCCTCGACGGGTGACCCCCGACGTGTGGACCGCCCCGCTCGCCGCCGCCCCCCTGGACGCCGTCGTCGAGGTGCCCGGTTCGAAGTCCCTGACCAACCGGTACCTCGTGCTGGCCGCCCTCGCGCACGGCCCCGGCCGGCTGCGCGGCGCCCTGGGATCGCGCGACACCCTGCTCATGGCCGACGCGCTGACGGCGCTCGGTGCGCGCGTGACGCGGACGGGGACCGACTGGGTGGTCGACCCGATCGACGGCGGCTCCGACCCCGAGGCGGGGCCCGCCCGGGACGACATCCGCGTCGAGTGCGGGCTGGCCGGCACCGTCATGCGGTTCCTGCCGCCCGTGGCGGCGCTGGCGGGGCGACCCGTGCACTTCGACGGCGACGCCCAGGCCCGCGTGCGGCCCATGGGTCCGGTGCTCACGGCGCTGCGCGAGCTCGGCGTCCGGGTCGAGGACGACGGGCGGGGCACCCTGCCGTTCACCGTGACCGGCGGGGACCAGGTGACCGGCGGTCACGTGGACGTCGACGCGAGCGGCTCGTCGCAGTTCGTCTCCGGCCTGCTGCTCGCCGCCGCGCGGCTGCCCCTCGGCCTGACCGTGCGGCACACCGGCCCGACCCTGCCGAGCCTGCCGCACATCGAGATGACCGTCGCCGTGCTGCGGGCAGCCGGGGTGCACGTGGACGACTCGCGCCCCGACATCTGGCAGGTGCTGCCCGGGCCGGTCGCGGCGCGCGACGTGCGCGTCGAGCCGGACCTGTCCAACGCCGCCCCGTTCCTGTGCGCCGCACTCGTCGCGGGCGGCACCGTGCGCGTGCCGGGCTGGCCAGCCAGCACCACCCAGCCGGGCGCGCTGCTGCCGGACCTGCTCACGGCCATGGGCGGCCGGACGTCGCTCGACGGCGACGTGCTCTCGGTCAGCGGCACGGGCGCCGTCCACGGCATCGACGTCGACCTGCGCGCCGCCGGCGAGATCGCCCCGACGATCGCCGCGCTGGCCACCCTGGCGGACTCCCCCACGCGCCTGCGCGGCATCGGCCACATCCGCGGCCACGAGACGGACCGGCTCGTGGCCCTCGCCACCGAGATCACGCGCCTGGGTGGTCAGGCGGAGCAGACCGCCGACGGCCTGGTCATCACCCCTCGACCGCTGCACGGCGCCACGGTCCAGACGTACCACGACCACCGCATGGCCACCGCCGGCGCCCTCATCGGGCTGCGGGTGCCCGGTGTCCAGGTGATCGACGTCGCCACCACGGCCAAGACGCTCCCGGACTTCGTCGGGATGTGGTCGTCGATGCTCACCGGCGGTACCGAGAGCGGCCGGTGACCGGCCGGTGAGCACCCGGCGGTTCGACGAGCGCGACATCCGCACACGCCCCAACCCGCGCGGCTCGCGGCCCCGCACCAAGCAGCGCCCGGACCACGACGACGCCGTCCGCGGGCTCGTCACGGGTGTGGACCGTGGTCGTTACCACCTCATCGTCGCGCTCGACACACCGCAGGAGCACGTCGCCGTGGCGATGAAGGCCCGTGAGCTGGGCCGCGAGCGCGTGGTCTGCGGGGACCTCGTGGACGTCGTCGGCGACTCGAGCGGAGCGCCCGGCTCGCTCGCCCGGATCGTGCGGATCGCCGAGCGCAGCACGGTGCTGCGGCGCACGGCGGACGACACCGACCCGGTCGAGCGCGTCATCGTCGCCAACGCCGACCAGCTCGTCATCGTCACCGCGCTCGCGGACCCCGAGCCGCGCACACGGATGATCGACCGCTGCGTCGTGGCGGCCTACGACGCGGGGATGTCAGCCCTGCTGTGCCTGACGAAGGCCGACCTCGCCGACCCCGCGGAGCTCGTCGCGATGTACGCGCCGATCGGCGTGGAGGTGGTCGTCACGTCGCGGCCCGTCGTCGACGGTGAGCGCATCATCCACGGGCTCGAAGAGCTGCGCGAGCGTCTTGTCGGGCGGACGTCCGTGCTCGTCGGCCACTCGGGCGTGGGCAAGTCGACGCTGGTCAACGCGCTGGTCCCGGGCACGTACCGGGCCACGGGCGTGGTCAACGACGTCACCGGCCGCGGCCGCCACACGTCCTCGTCCGCCGTGGGCCTGCGTCTGCCCGGCGGCGCCGGCTGGGTCATCGACACCCCGGGCGTGCGGTCCTTCGGCCTGGCGCACGTGCAGGTCGAGAGCCTGCTCGCGGCCTTCGGCGACCTCGCGACGGTCACCACGGAGCTGTGCCCGCGCGGCTGCACGCACGCCGCTGACGCGCCGGACTGCGCGCTGGACGACTGGGTCGCCACGGATCCGGAGGATGGTCCGCGCGCCGCGCGGGTGGACTCGATGCGCCGCCTGCTCGCCGCGCGCGCCGGCGACCCCGCCTGAGGCGCGCCTGACCCCCCGCTGTCCCCCGCCCGCCCGAGCCCCGGCGAGCATCCGGGCAGGTCAGCGCGGAGGAAGGCCCGTCGGACGGTACGGTGCAGCCATGACGACGGTGCCCCGATGAGATACGACGACGACCTCCGCCTCGCGCACGTCATCGCCGACCAGGTGGACGGCCTGACGATGTCCCGGTTCAAGGCCCAGGACCTCGTGGTCGAGACCAAGCCGGACACCACGCCCGTGACCGACGCGGACAAGCAGGCCGAGGAGATCGTCCGCTCGCAGCTGGGCCGCACGCGCCCGCGGGACGCCGTCATCGGCGAGGAGATGCCGACCACCGGCAGCGGCGCGCGCCAGTGGGTCATCGACCCCATCGACGGCACCAAGAACTTCGTCCGCGGCGTGCCCGTCTGGGCCACGCTCATCGCCCTCGTCGACGCCGGTCAGCCCGTGCTCGGCGTCGTCAGCGCCCCGGCCCTGGGGCGTCGTTGGTGGGCCGCCGTCGGCTCGGGCGCGTGGACGGGCAGGTCGCTCGCCGCCGCGAGCCGTCTGCACGTGTCCTCCGTGACCCGGCTGGAGGACGCGTCGGTGTCGTACTCCAGCCTGTCCGGATGGGAGGAGCAGGGGCGCCTCGACGGGTTCCTCGACCTCACCCGCACGGTGTGGCGCACGCGGGCCTACGGCGACTTCTGGTCGTACATGCTCGTCGCCGAGGGCGCCGTGGACGTCGCGGCCGAGCCGGAGCTCGCGCTGCACGACATGGCTGCCCTGGTGCCCATCGTCACCGAGGCGGGCGGTGCGTTCACCTCGCTGCGCGGCGTGCCGGGGCCGTTCGGCGGCTCGGCGCTGGCGACCAACGGGCACCTGCACTCCCAGGTGCGAGCGCTCCTCGACCCCTTCGGCGGGGACTGATCGCTCCGGCGGGAGACGGCCCGCGCCGGGGGACGTCCCCGCGCCGGATCGATCCTCAGCGGGGGCGGGGACCGGCCGTCGTCGCGAGCCGCGGCAGCTCCGACACGTCGTACCAGAGCAGGTCACGATCCGCGAGGCGCTCGCCGGCGGCCTCGTCCCCCGCGACAGCGGCGACGACGTCGGCCTCGGCCGCCTTCTCGTCGACGTGCGCGCACGCGACGTCGTCCCAGCCCACCGTGGTCGTCAGGCGCACGAGGCTCGGCACATAGGCCTCGCCGTCCTCGACGGCGTCCACGACCGCCTCGGGCACGTCTGCGGCCACGACGACCCGACGCGCACCCGTGCGGGCCGGCTCGAGGTGGTCGAGGCTGTCGTCGGCCGCGAACAGCTGCGCGGCGTACTCGAGCCCCTCGTCGTCCTCGTCCGGCAGCGCCGCCCGCAGCGCGGGCGTCACGGCGTGGACCAGGCGCGGGGGCAGCCCGGCGGTCGCGCCGAGCTCGGTGACGGTGGACGGCAGGTAGATGCGCACGGGACCAGTGTGCTCCTGCTCAGGCGCCCAGCAGGGACGCGCGCGCCGTGATCATCACGGTCGCCAGCTCCGCGACGGCCCGGCGGGCGGGGGACGCCGGCGCGTGCTCGAGCAGGGTCCTGGCCGCGAGGAGCGCACCGTCGCAGGCCGCGGTGTCCTGCGGCACCACGTGCACCCGCCCGACCCCCGCGTACCGGGCGAGCGCGTCACGGATCGCCTCGGCGGGCCTCGGGCCGCTGGCCGAAGCGCGCACCCGGTTGACCACCACGCGACGCTCGGCGCCCACCCCGGCGTCGGTGAGGTCCCCCAGCGCGCGGACCAGCCGCTGCAGCCCGATGGGGTCCCCCGTGCCGACCACGACGACGACGTCCGCCTCCGCCAGCGCCGAGAGGGTCGCGGCGTTGCGGTGCGGTGCGCGCGTGTCGTAGCTGAGCACCTCGTCGCGCTCGAGGCAGAATCCCGTGTCCACGACCGTCCAGCCCGCGAGTCGACGGGCCGTGGCCCACACCGCCTCGAGACTGGCGGCCGGGACCTCGGGCCAGCGCTCGGCGCGGCCGATGCCCGTGAGCACCCGCAGACCCGAGTCCAGCTGGGGCGTGAGCGCCGCGAGCGAGACCGGGTCCAGCCGGCCAGCCGCCGCGGCCCGGCACGCGGCGGCGATGCCCGGGGCCTCGTCGAGGAGACCGAGCACCGGGGCGACGGCACCGCCGTAGGTGTCGGCGTCGACGAGCAGCGCGCCGTCGGTCGCCGCGGCCGCGAGCTCGGCCGCGAGCGCGACGGCCAGGGTGGTCCGCCCCGGCGCCCCCGTAGGCCCCCAGACGGCGACGACGGTACCGGTCGGCCGCGCGGGGCCGGTGCTCACCCCTCCGCCGCCGGGACGTGCGGTGGCGCCGTCGGGCGCCCGGTCACGCGTCCGCCCGGACGAGACGCGGTCGCCCGTGGTCCCGACCGTGCCAGCGCCCGACGCGCCCGACCCGGCACCGCCGGGGCGAGCGCCGCGCGCCGCGCGCTCGAGCAGCGCGCCGACGGCGGGGACCACGGCGGCCGCGGCCTCCTGCGCCGGGACGACGCCGTCGACGCCGAGCCGTGCGAGCCGCTCCGTCGGCCAGTCGCCGCCGGCCAGCGCGAGGACCCACACCCCGGACCCGTGCAGGTGGTGCACGGCCTCGCGGTCCACACCGGGCAGGTCGGCGGAGAGCACCGCGACGACGCCGAGGCCGGCTGCCCCGGCCGCGAGCAGCTCCGCGAGATCCGCGCAACGGCGGGTCACGGTGAGCTCGGGGGCGAGGTCGAGCGCCTGGACCACGACGGTCTCGGCCGGCCCGCGGACGGCGCACACGACGGACGTGGTCACGGCGTCCCGCCGGGCACCGGCACCACCTCGACGGAGCCCTCGGCGGCGAGCGCCGCGAGGACGTCGGGCAGGTCGACCACGGGGACGAGCACGTGCACGGCCTGGCCCGAGCCGACCGCGAACGTCCCCGTCGGCTCCGAGACCTCCGCGACGGCCAGCGCCGCGGCCAGCTGGCGGGGCGCGGCGGGCACCGGTGCGGAGACGTCGTCCGCGGGGACGAACCACAGGTCGACCGTCGCACCGGTGACCACCGAGCGCGACAGCGGCCCGCTCGGGGTGATCGCGACGGGGCGGACGTCGAGGTCGGACCGCTCGGCCGTGGCGGCGAGCGGGACGAGCTCACCGGCCCCGACCGTGCGGACCACGACGAGATCCTCTGGCGGCGGCTCGGCGGCCGACAGGTAGACGTCCTCCGCCCCCGCCAGGCGGACCTCACGCACGACGAGCGTGTCCGGGTCGAGCACGTCCCCGGCGACCAGCGGCACCTCGGCTGCGTAGACCGGCACCGTGCGCCCGGCGCTCGCCACCAGCCACGACCCCAGCGCGACCGACACGGCCACGAGCACCAGACCGAGCAGCAGCCGAGGGTCGCGCCAGCCCGGTCGCCGCAGCCGGACCGCCGCCGGGCTCGTCGCCGCCGCCTGCACCGTCGTGGACATGCGGTCCCCTCTCGCACCGTCCCCTGCGCCCCCCGCGGGCCGGGTACCCGTGCCCATCATGCCGAATCCCACGGCGCAGCACGGGCACCTGTGGACGGTGGGGCGCCGGGCCGCCGACGTGGAACACTGCCGCCATGGCACGCTTCCTCACGCTCGCGGACGTCACCGAGGTGCTCAACATCTCGACCCCCCAGGCGTACGCCCTGGTCCGCAGCGGGGAGCTCCCGGCGATCCAGCTGGGCGGCCGCGGGATCTGGCGCATCGAGGCCACCGAGCTCGAGGCGTACATCCAGCGGCTGTACGCGCAGAACCGGTCCCGGATCGAGGCGGGCGAGGCACCGGTCGACGGCGCACGCGCGGACGACGCGACCGCGGAGCACGACGCGGCGCGCTGAGCGGCGCCTCAGACCGAGGTGACCCGGTCGATCGCCGCGAACGGGACGGCGCTCGACCGGCCCGTGGGCCGCCCCGAGTCGGGGTGGACGAGCGCGATGTCGAGGTGGTCGGCGCCCACGGCCTCCACGCGACCCACCAGCGTGGCGCCGCCCGCCACCACCTGCACGACGGCGCGGTCGCGGGCGACGGCCCGCAGCGCGTGACCCAGCCCGAGCCGGCGGGTCACAGCGGACGGTGGCGCCGACCCCTGCGCCAGCCCCGCCACCACGGCGATCGCGCCGAGCGGCACGAGGTGCTCGCGACGGTCGTCCGCGAGCAGCAGCCAGCCCGCGGCGACCTCGAGCACCCGACCGCTCAGGCGCTCGCCGGCACGCAGCGTGAGGTCGAGGCGCTCGCCGACCCGGACGCCGACCCGGTCCACCAGCGTGACGGAGGCACGCTCGGCCCGCGTGAGGTCCGCCACCTGGTCGGCACGGTCCTGGCGGGCGGCCGCATCGAGCTGGTGCTCCATGTCGGCGAAGAGGGCATCCCAGCGCACGCGCCCACCGTAGTACGGACACGGCGAGCACCAACGACACGGCTCGCCGCTTGTCCACACCCCGCGGCCTCTTCCTGGACAGAACGACACGTGTGCACCACTATCAATCTCCAGATGCATCAAATAGCATCAAACGACGCTTCAGGCGATGGGTGGCCGGCGTCCTGGGCCCTGTCCGCCGGGCGCGGGGCCCCGACCGGGAGGAGACCACGTGCACACCGAGTCCGACGCAGCAGCACCGGGGGCGGCCGTGCGTGCCGGGTGGGCGACCGCCGCCGCCGGCACCACGACGGCCGTTCTCCTTCGCACGGCCGGCGCGATGCTCACCGGCGCCCTTCCCGAGGGTCAGGCGTCGGCCGGGGCGCTCGCCGGGCTGCGGGTCGACGAGCTCGTGGGGCTGGCCGCGGTGACCGTCGGCGCGATCGCCGCCGCCGCGCTGACGGCGGGCTGCATCCTGCTCGTCGCGACGGCACTGGCCCCCGGGCGCTGGGCCGAGCCCCTGGCCCGGTGGACCCGTAGGCTCACGCCCGCCGTGCTGCGACGGGCCGTGGCCGTCGGGCTCGGGGCCGGCCTGGGGCTGATCGGCCCGGTCGGCATGGCCGGTGCGACCGAGATCGACCTGGGCTGGGCTGTGACGACCCAGGGTGCCGAGACGGGAGCCGACGTCGCCGCGACGGAGCCCGCGGCGACGTCGTTGCCGAGCTCCGTGCCGGCCGACGCCCCCGTGGCGGCACCCACCACCGGGTCGCCGGGTCCAGCACCGGACGCGGTCGTCGCTCCGGTGGCCGCCCCAGCACCCACCGGGGGCGCGCCCGAGCCCGGCGTCGCGACCGTCACCGTCACGTCCGGTGACAGCCTGTGGTCGATCGCCGCGGCGCACCTGCCGCCCGACGCCTCCGACGCACAGGTCGCGACGGAGTGGCCGCGGTGGTACGCCGCGAACCGCGCCCTCATCGGGACCGATCCCGGCCTCGTCCTGCCAGGTCAGGTGCTCGTCGCCCCGGGCGCCCCGCAGGTGACGCCGTGAGCGCCGTCGCGCTCGCACCGCCCGCACCGACAAGGACCACGCCGCGCCGGCCGGTGCTCCTGCTGCCGCCGGTGGTCGAGCCGTCGTCGAGCGGTGCCGAGGCGGCGCTCGCGGCGATCACGGTGCGCGGCGTGCACTCCCCCGTCACCGACCGGCCCTGGCCCGTCGTCCCCGGTCCGGCAGCTCCGCCGCTACCGGACCCCGACGGCCTTCCCGGGTCGGTCGCGCTGGCAGCGCTGGAGGCCATCGCCGGCGTCCGACCGGTCGCTCAGCTCGCCCGGTGGGTCAGCCCGGCGGTCCTCGAGGCCGTCGCCGACCGCGCGACCCCGCCGGGACGCGCGGCGCCGGCCCGGCGTGCGAGCGTCCGGCGCACGCGGCTGGTGCGGCTGGGGCCGGGCGTCGCGGAGGCGAGCGTCGTGCTGCACGACGGGACCCGCTTCCGGGCCGCCGCCGTGCGGCTCGAGGTGCACCGCGAGCGCTGGCGCGTCACGGTGCTGCAGATCGGCTGATCAGCCCTCGTTCTTCCCGTGGCAGACCTTGTACTTCTTGCCCGAGCCGCAGGGGCACTGGGCGTTGCGCGGCGTCCCGGGGAACGTCTGGCCGTCCTTCTCGGGTGCCGCGGCCCCCTCGGCCGTGACGACGGGCGTCGCATCGCCGTCCACGCTCGGGGCCGAGTACTGCAGCGGGACCCGACGCTCGGGCCCGTCCAGGCCCTTGGCGATGAGCTGCGGCGTCCTCGGCGGGGCCTTGCGTGCCGGGGTCGCCGTGACCGACGGCGGCGTTCCCGGTGCGACCGCGGCTGCCGGTGCGGCCTGGGCCGCCGGGGCGGCCGGAGAGAGCGCCTCGGCCCCCGTCCCGACCTGCTGCGCCTCGGCCGACGGCTCCGGCTCGGCGACCTTGACCTCAAGGTTGAACAGGAAGGAGACGGACTCCTCCTTGATCGCCTCGGTCATCGCGGCGAACAGCTGGAAGCCCTCGCGCTGGTACTCGACGAGCGGGTCACGCTGCGCCATGGCCCGCAGGCCGATGCCGTCCTTGAGGTAGTCCATCTCGTAGAGGTGCTCACGCCACTTGCGGTCGAGCACGGAGAGCACCACCCGGCGCTCGAGCTGGCGCATGTTGTCCGCGCCGATCTGCTCCTCGCGCGCGACGTAGGCGTGCCGCGCGTCCGAGAGCACCTCCTCGACCAGGAGCGCACGCGTCAGCCGGGTGACGGCCCCGACCTCCTCGACGACCTCCTCGGGGGTGATCGACACGGGGTACACCGCCTTGAGGGCGGTCCACAGCGCGTCGAGGTCCCAGACCTCGGGGGTGCCGTCGGCGGTCGCGGCCTCGACGTACCCGGTGAGCACGTCGGTGACGAAGTGCTGGATCTGGTCGGCGAGGTCCTCGCCCTGGAGCACCCGACGACGCTCGTCGTAGATCACCGAACGCTGGCGGGACATGACGTCGTCGTACTTCAGCACGTTCTTGCGGATCTCGAAGTTGCGCGCCTCGACCTGACCCTGCGCGCTGGCGATGCCCCGCGTGACCATCTTCGACTCGAGCGGCAGATCGTCCGGGAAGCCCGCGCGGTTCATCATCGACTCGGCGAGGCCGGAGCTGAACAGGCGCATGAGGTCGTCGGTCATCGACAGGTAGAACCGGGACTCGCCCGGGTCGCCCTGCCGGCCGGAGCGACCGCGCAGCTGGTTGTCGATGCGGCGCGACTCGTGCCGCTCGGTGCCCAGCACGTACAGCCCGCCGAGCCCGACGACCTCCTCGTGCTCGGCGGCGACGGCTGCCACGGCGGCCTCGAGAGCGGCCGGCCATGCGGCCTCGTACTCCTCGGCCTGCTCGGCGGGGTCCAGCCCCTTGGCAGCCAGGGCGCTGACGGCCATGAACTCGGCGTTGCCGCCGAGCATGATGTCGGTGCCGCGGCCGGCCATGTTGGTGGCCACGGTGACGGCGCCCTTGCGGCCGGCCTGCGCGACGATCGACGCCTCGCGCGCGTGCTGCTTGGCGTTGAGCACCTCGTGCGGCACGCCCTGCTTGCGCAGCAGGTGGGACAGCAGCTCGCTCTTCTCGACGCTGACCGTGCCGACGAGCACGGGCTGGCCTGCCGCGTGCCGCTCGACGATGTCCGAGACCACGGCGGAGAACTTGGCGTCCTCGTTCTTGTAGACGAGGTCCGGCTGGTCGATCCGCTGCATGGTGCGGTTGGTCGGGATGGGCACGACGCCCAGTCCGTAGGTGCCCTGGAACTCCGCGGCCTCGGTCTGGGCGGTGCCGGTCATCCCGGACAGGCGGCCGTAGAGCCGGAAGTAGTTCTGCAGGGTGATGGTCGCCAGGGTCTGGTTCTCCGCCTTGATGACCACCCCCTCCTTGGCCTCGATCGCCTGGTGCATGCCCTCGTTGTAGCGGCGGCCGGGCAGCATGCGGCCGGTGTGCTCGTCGACGATGAGCACCTCGCCCTGCAGCACGACGTAGTCCTTGTCGCGCTTGAAGAGCTCCTTGGCCTTGATCGCGTTGTTGAGGAAGCCCACCAGCGGGGTGTTGAGCGACTCGTAGAGGTTGTCGATGCCGAGGTGGTCCTCGATCTTGGCGATCCCGGGCTCGAGCACGCCCACGGTGCGCTTCTTCTCGTCGACCTCGTAGTCGACCTCGGGCGTCAGGCGCCGGACGATCTTGGCGAACTCCGCGTACCAGGTGTTCGCGTCTCCGGAGGCCGGTCCCGAGATGATGAGCGGCGTGCGGGCCTCGTCGATGAGGATCGAGTCGACCTCGTCGACGACGGCGAAGTTGTGACCGCGCTGGACGAGCTCCTCGGGCTTCCACGCCATGTTGTCGCGCAGGTAGTCGAAGCCGAACTCGTTGTTGGTGCCGTAGGTGATGTCCGCCGCGTACTGCCGACGGCGCTCCTCGGGCTTCTGACCGGCGAGGATGCAGCCCGTCGTCAGGCCGAGGAAGCGGAAGACGCGGCCCATGAGGTCGCTCTGGTAGCCGGCGAGGTAGTCGTTGACCGTGACGACGTGCACACCCTTGCCGGTCAGCGCGTTGAGATACGCCGGCAGGGTCGCGACGAGGGTCTTGCCCTCACCGGTCTTCATCTCCGCGATGTTGCCCAGGTGCAGGGCAGCCCCGCCCATGAGCTGCACGTCGAAGTGCCGCTGGCCGAGCGTGCGCCGAGAGGCCTCGCGCACCGCGGCGAAGGCCTCGGGCAGCAGGTCGTCCAGCGTCTCCCCCGCCTCGAGGCGGGCCTTGAAGCGGTCCGTCTCCTCGCGCAGCTCCTCGTCGCTCAGCGCGGTGAAGCTGTCCTCGAGGGCGTTGACCTGGTCGGCCAGCCCGGCGAGCCGCTTGACGATCCGTCCCTCGCCGATGCGCAGGACTCTGTCGAGGATCGAGGGCACGCGATGCTCCAGACTCGTGGCTCCCCGCGCCGGCCGGCGCGGGCGGTCCGTGACCCGACCCGCGCGGGTCAGGGCAGACCGGGACCCATCGTAGGCGAGCGGCGCCGCGGCCGGAGCACGACCACGGCCGTGGCGAGCAGGGCTGCGCCGACCAGGCCGGCGGTGCCGAGCCGCTCGTCGCGCAGCAGGGCAGCGCCGAGAGCCGCCGTCAGCGGCTCGAGCAGGGCCAGCAGGCTCGCCGTCGTTGCCGGGACCGTCCGCAGGCCGGCGAAGTACGCGCCGTAGGCCAGCGCCGTGGGGCCGATGCCCAGGTACGCGACCAGCAGCCAGGCCGACGGTCCGGCGGGCAGGAGCGTGGGCAGGGCGGCGGCGAGGAGGTCGCCGCCCCCGCCGCCGGTCGCGGGCGCGGCCGCGACGCCCGCCACGATGGCCGCCGGCGCGAGCAGCAGCGCGCCCAGGGAGAACGACGCCCCGGTGAGCGTCAGCGGGTCGAGCCCTGCGACGGGCTGCCGGTTGACCAGCGTCAGGGTGGCGAAGGCGGCCGCCGCCACGAGGGCGAGCCCGACCCCGGCGGGGCTGCCGCTGTCCGAGACCCCGACGAGGAGCGCGAGCCCCGCGAGGGCGAGGACCACGGCGAGGACCGTGCGCCCGCCCGGCACGCGGCGCCGGCGCACCGCCGTCGCGCTCGCCACGAGCACCGGTGCAGCCCCCAGCGCGACGAGCGTGGCCACGCTCACCGACGTCCAGGACACCGCGAGGAAGTAGCAGGCCTGGTAGACGGCGGCGAGCAGCCCCGTGAGGAGCACGCGGCGCCGGGCGGGGAGCGAGCCGCGCAGCCGGCCGAGACGACGCGCGACGGCGAGCGCCGCGAGCAGCACCCCACCGCCGACGGCGAGCCGGGCCGTGGCGACGGCGAGCATGCCGATCCCGTCGGCGGCGAGGGTCGCACCTGCCAGCCCCCCGGTGCCCCAGAGCACGGCCCCGAGGACCACGAGCCCGAAGTCGCGCGGCCGCATCGCCGCGTGCTCGTCCACCTCGATGTCAAGGCCGACGACCGGTCACTCGACGGGGGGCTGCACGCCGCGAGCCTAGAGGAGCGCGTCGGCGAGGTCCCCGTGCGCGCCGGGCGCCCGAGCCACGGCGGACAGCCCGAGCCAGCGCGCCATGAGGTCGAGCTCGGCGCGCAGCTCGGGGACCAGCCCGGAGTGCGAGGCCGCGAGCCCGTCGGGGACGCGGCCCGCCGCCTGCCCCGCCGTCGCGCCCGGTGCGGCGGGCTCGCGGTGGGCGGCCTGGACCAGCAGCACCCCGGCCCGCCGGTCCGCCTTGAGGTCCACGCGGGCGGCGATCCGGTCGCCGAGCAGGAACGGCAGGACGTAGTAGCCGTGCACGCGCCGGTGCGCCGGGACGTAGATCTCGATCCGGTAGCGCGTTCCGAAGAGCTCCTCGAGCCGTCGCCGCTCGAAGACCAGCGGGTCGAACGGGCTGAGCAGGGCGCGACCCGTCGCGCGACGCGGCAGCTCGGCGTCCCGGTGCAGGTAGGTGGGCCGGTCCCAGCCCCGCACGGTCACCGGCGCGAGCACGCCGTCCTCGACGAGCGCGGCCAGGGCCGCCGGCACGTGCGGGCTGCGCAGCCGGAAGTAGTCGGCGAAGCAGCCCGCCGTGCCGATGCCGTGCGCCCTGGCACCGATCTCGAGGAGCGCCCGCACGGCGTCCGCCTCGTCGGGCTCGGGCTCCGCCAGCACGTGCGCCGGCAGCACCCGCTCGACGAGGTCGTAGCGACGCTCGAAGGAGGTGGTGCGCCCGGCGCAGGCCACCTCGCCGATGCGGAACAGCCGCTCGAGGCCCTCCTTGGCCACCGACCAGTCCCACCACCCCCCGCCCGCGTGCGGGTGGCGGGACTCGAACCGCGCGTGCACCTGGCGGGCCGTCACGGGCCCCTCGTCGCGCACCATCGCGCGGATCTCGTCGAGCGCGGCCGCGTGCTCGTGCACGAACCCGTCCGACGCCGACCACCATCGCTCGCGGAAGGCATGCCTGCCCCACCCCAGCAGGCGGTACGTCGACGGCGGGACGAGGGACGCCTCGTGCGCCCAGGTCTCCACCAGCCGGCGCGGGGCCGTGCCGGCGGCGCGGTCGAGCAGCCCGACGTCGTAGGGGCCGACGCGCGAGAACGTCGGCACCAGGTGCGCCCGCGCCAGCACGTTGACCGAGTCGATCTGCAGGAGTCCCAGCCGGTCGACGACGCCCTGCAGGTGGCGCATCGTCGCCGGCCCGCCGGGGCGCCGCGGCCGGTCCAGCCCCTGGGCGCGCAGCGCGATCCGCCGGGCCTGGGCCAGGGAGAGGTCCGCCGGCCGGGACGGGAGGCGTGTCGGCATGGGCCCATCCTGCCGCCCTCCACCGACACCCCCTGCTCCCCAGCGCGCGCCGCCGGCCCCGACCCGCCGTGGGGCGGGTCGGGGCCGGCGGTCGCCGCGACGAGCTGTCCGAGCGAGGCCCGGTGCGGTCAGACGGCCGAGGTCACCGCGGCGACGGGTGCGTCGAGCCGGATCACCCCGTAGCTCCAGCCCCGCCGCCGGTAGGCGACCGACGGCAGCGCGGTCTCGGCGTCGATGAAGAGGAAGAAGTCGTGCCCGACCATCTCCATCTCGTACAGCGCGTCGTCGAGCGTCATCGGCTGGGCGTGGTGGGTCTTCTCGCGGATGACCACCGGGGAGTCGCCCCACGGCGTCTCGACGGCCTCACCCGGGGCGGGCGGCGTCGGCGCGGGCTCGGGCGGCGGCATCGGGGTCGGCAGCGCGTCCGTCGGGACCGGCGGGGTGTCCTTGTGGTGGTCCTTGCGCCGGTCGCGCGCGCGGCGCAGGCGCTCGGCGAGCTTGGTCACCGCGGCGTCGAGCGCGGCGTACGGGTCGTCCGCGGAGGCCTCCGCGCGGACCACGGGTCCCTTGCCGCGCACGGTCAGCTCGACGCGCTCGCTGAGGTCCGACTGCCTGGGGTTCTTCTCATGCGTGATCTCGACGTCGATCCGCTGGGCGCGCGGAGCGAGCTGCTCGACCTTGCCGAGCTTGTCGGTGACGTGGCGGCGGAACCGCTCGGGAACCTCGACGTGACGGCCGACGACGACGATCTCCATGATGACCTCCTGTGGTGGGGCGGCGCGTCGCCGCCCGACGGATGGGCGACACCCTCATGGGGCGGACGGCGGGCACCACCTCCTCGTCGAGGTGGGCGATCCGGCCGGGTCTGCGGCCGGGCGGGCGGCCGCGCGGCGATCCTGCGGCCCGCGCGGGCCACGGACTGTGCCGACGCGGTGCTCCATGTACTGACGTTAGTCCGCACGGGGCGCCGGGAGAAGCGCCGCGCGGGTGAGGTTCGGTGAAGGTGTCGCCGCCACGACGACCGCACCGAGCACCAACCCGCCGGCGAGCACCAGCGCGTCCTCGCACGCCGCGAGCGTGGCACCCGTCGTCACGACGTCGTCGACGAGCACGTGCAGCCCGTGTGCGGCGCGCGCGCCGCCGACCACCCGCACCCGGCCGGTCGTGTTGCGTCGGCGCGCCCTGGCACCGAGCCCCACCTGGTCGCGCCCACCGCGCCGTTGCGCCAGGAGGCGGGCCGCACGCGCGTCCAGCCCCGCGGCGCGGAGCTCGGCGACGACGGCCCCGGCCAGCAGGGCGGTGAGATCGGCACCGCGCCGACGGCGCGCACCGGGCGCCGAGGGCACTGCGACCACGCCCAACGTCCGGCCGCCCACCGCCGTGAGCAGGTCCGGGGCGGCCGCGGCAGCTGCCCGCCGCACCGCCACCAGCAGGGCGCCGGTGAGGTCCGCGCGACCGCCGTCCTTCCACGCCAGCACCACGCCGCGCACGGGTCCGGCGTACGCCGCGGCGGTCCACACGGCCAGGCTGGTGCCGTCCAGGCGGTCCAGCCGCGGCACGTCACCCTCGCAGCGGCGCACGGCGTCCAGCGCGGCTGCGCAGCCGGCGCACAGCGGCACGTCCCACCGGCCGCAACCCGCGCAGGCCACCGGCAGGACGAGCCGCGTGAGGTCCCGCGCGGCTCGTCGCACGGTTCCGGCGTGCTCCACGCACGGCGACGACGCGTCGAGGCCCGGTCGCCACCGCCGCGGGGTGCTCACCCGCCGAGCATGCCGCGCGCACGGCCGCCCGCACGGCCGTCCACAGGCTCAGCCCGGGAAGGCGGGGTCCCGCACGTCGGTGGCCACGACCACCCAGCTGGTCCCCTGCCGTGAGCGCAGCGTGCCCTCCGTGTCGGTGAGGTAGAGGGAGCGGTCACCCCGGCCCGCCGCGATCGACTCCGTGCCGTCCACGAGCGTCAGCGCGGCCGACGGCCCGCCGACGGGCACGAGGTGGATGGTCGGCAGCGTCAGCGACCCGCTGCGGCCCAGTACCGCGACCGTGCCCTCGTCCACCCAGACCACCTGGGTGGCGTCGTCCATCCCCGCGCCGATCTGCAGGCGCTCGTCCCCCAGCCGCTGCGGACGCCCCGTCTCGTCGCGGACGACGGCCGCGACGTCGATCGCGACCGCCGGTGCCGACACCCCCGTGTGCACGACGACCACGCGGTCGCCGTCGCGGGAGACGCGCATCGACCGCACCGAGCGCCCGTCCAGCCAGTCGACGGCGACGGGCACGGCCTCGCCGTCCGCACTGACGGCCGTGAGCCCGCCGGACGGCGCCCGCTCGCCCGTCCAGACCCAGTCGAACCGGTCGATCGACGGCGCGAGCAGCGCGGTCCCGGAGAACAGGGGCGTCGGCGCGTCGCCGCCCGTCGGGAGGGCGAGCAGCTGGCCGGCACCCTCGAGCACCACCCGAACCTGCTCGTCGAGGCTGACGGCCGGGTCGTGGACCGCGCGCCCGGTGAGGTCGGCCGCGTCGTCGACGGGCCGGAGATGGTCGTCGCGCTGAAGTCCGGCAATTTCGGCACGCCGGATTTCTTCCTGAAGGCCTGGAGCCTGCTGCGCTGATGCCCGATTTGCCTGCGCTGAATCTCGTATAGGATCAGCCTGCGAACTGGGAGCCGGCATGGACATGGCATTTCTGGGCGAACTTCTGACCAGCGTGGCGGATCGCGGCCGCGCGCTGATCGGCTTCGAGCGTTTCCTGGGGAGCCGCTCGCGCCCGATCGACAAGCTCTGCGAGGACCTGCTCTCCGGCCGCGGCGAGGCCTCGGGCATGGCGCTGGCGCAAGCTGTGCTGGAAGCCTGGCAGGGGCTCGACAAGCCCGGTCGGCTCGCCTTCTTCAATATGCTGCAGGAGCGCTTCGGCCCCGATCACGACCGCCTCGATGCGGCGATCGAGGCCTATCGCGCCAAGCCGGATGCCGCGACGATCTCGGCGCTTCATCTCGCGGCCGAGCCGCGGCGGCAGGAGCTGCTGCGCCGCCTCAACCTCGCGCCCGAAGGCACGCATGTGCTGGTGCGCATGCGCGAGGCGCTGTTCGAGGCCATGGCGGCGGAGCCGGAGCTGAAGGGCATCGATGACGATTTCCGCCATCTCTTCGGCTCCTGGTTCAACCGCGGCTTCCTTGTCCTGCGTCGCATCGACTGGCGCACGCCCGCCAACGTGCTGGAGAAGATCATCCGCTACGAGGCGGTGCACGAAATCCAGGGCTGGGACGATCTGAGGCGCCGGCTGGAGCCGGCGGACCGG
>Ga0209477_1000677_pt1 | contig 21254 bp, 18 predicted proteins | sample KloWWTupernatant_FD_187180 | JGI IMG/M metagenome (GOLD analysis project Ga0209477, IMG submission 187180) | Active sludge microbial communities from Klosterneuburg, Austria, studying microevolution and ecology of nitrifiers - Klosterneuburg... | ecosystem: Engineered > WWTP > Aerobic digester >... | reverse complement strand
TCCCAGCCGACCACGCGGTCCATCGGCAGCGCCGTGCGCGCGTGGCCCGCGAGCAGCAGCCCCACCTGGACGTGCCGCCCGCGCCGGCGCAGCCCCAGCACGGAGGCGAGCGCGGCGTCGGGGTGGCCCAGGGCGTCGAGCGAGAGGTGCGCGCCGCCGCCGGTCGCGTCGGCGACGAGCAGGGCGACCTCCTCGGGCCCGAGGCCGGACGGGTCCAGCGCCACCGCGGCGCCCAGCTCCAGCGCGGCGGACCGGGCCGCGGCCGACACGTCGACCGCCACCACCCGCGCGCCGGAGGCGACGGCGATCATCACCGCGGACAGGCCCACGCCGCCGCAGCCGTGCACCGCGACCTCGTCGCCGGCCCGCACCCGCCCGTGCACCGTCAGCGCCCGGTACGCCGTGGCGAACCGGCAGCCCAGCGACGCCGCCGTGACGGGCGACATCCCCGCGGGCAGCCGGACGAGGTTGACGTCGGCGTGGTCGAGCGCGACGAGCTCGGCGAAGGAGCCCCGCTGCGTGAACCCGGGCTGGGTCTGCCGCTCGCACACCTGCTGCTCGCCCGCGACGCACGCCGCGCACGCGCCGCACGCGTTGACGAACGGGACCGTGACGACGTCGCCGACGCGCCAGTCACGCACCTCGGGGCCGGCCTCGACGACGGTCCCGGCCAGCTCGTGGCCCGGCACGTGCGGCAGCGCGATCCCGTCGTCGTGCCCCCGCCAGCCGTGCCAGTCGCTGCGGCAGACCCCGGTCGCCTCGACGCGCACGACGACGCCCGCCGCGGGGCACGAGGGCGCGGGGACGTCGCGCAGCTCCAGCGGCCCGCCGAAGGCGTCGAACCAGACCGCGCGCATCGTCCGTGCCGCCCGCGCGTCGACGGCCACGCCACCCAGGTCCCCGCGCCCACCCTCGCTCACGGCCGCAGCAGCACCTTGATCGCACGCCGCTCGTCCATCGCGGCGTAGCCGGCCGGCGCGTCCCCGAGCGACAGCTCGAGGTCGAAGACCGGCGACGGGTCGATGACGCCCGCCAGCACGTCGGCGAGCAGCTCGGGCAGGTAGGCGCGCACCGGGGCGACCCCGCCACGCACGGCCACGTTGCGGCCGAACATCGTGCCCAGCGGCAGCCCGGTCGTCACGCCGGCCGGGACGCCGACGTACCCGACGGTGCCGCCGGGCCGGGCGATCGCGATCGCGGCGTCCCAGGAGGACTGCATGCCCACGCACTCCATCACGTGCGCGACGCCCAGACCGTCGGTCAGCTCCAGGACCCGTGCGACGGCGTCGTCCCCGCGCTCGGCGACGACGTCGGTCGCCCCGAACCCGCGCCCGACGGCGATCCGGTCCTCGTGCCGTCCCAGCAGCAGGATCCGTTCTGCCCCGAGCCGGTGGGCAGCGAGCACCCCGCACAGCCCGACGGCGCCGTCGCCGATCACCGCGACCGTCGACCCGGGCCCCACCCCGGCGGCGAGCGCGGCGTGGTGCCCCGTGCCCATGACGTCGGAGAGGGTGAGCAGGGCGGGCAGGCGCTCGTCGTCCGGCGCCACCGGCGCGACCACGAGGGTCCCGTCTGCCCACGGCACGCGCACCGCCTCGCCCTGGCCGCCGTCCGCGCCGTCCCTCCCCCAGATCCCGCCGTGCACGCACGACGTGTGCACACCGGCGAGGCAGTGCGGGCACGTCCCGTCGCTCCACACGAACGGCGCGATGACGACGTCGCCCGGGCGGACGGTCACGACGTCGGCCCCGACCTCCTCGACCACCCCGAGGAACTCGTGGCCGATCGGCCCCGGCCCGCCGTCGCGCTCGCCCGGCCGCCGGTAGGGCCACAGGTCGCTGCCGCAGATGCAGGACAGCAGCACCCGCACGACGGCGTCGGTGGGCTCGCGCAGGGACGGGTCCGGCCGGTGCTCGACGCGCACGTCGAACCCGCCGTGGTGGACGACAGCTCGCATGCCCCCATCCTGCCGTGCGGACGGGGCCCTCAGAGCACGCGGTGGGTCCACCGGCCGGCGAGCAGGGTGGCCGCGACGGGCATCGTGCGCAGCGCGTCGCCCCGCACCGTCAGCGGGTCGGCGTCGAGCACGGCGAGGTCCGCGACCTGCCCGACGGCGACCCGCGAGCGCACCGATGCGGCCAGCGCGACGCCCGCCGGCAGCGCCTGCTCCGGGTGCCACGGCGCGCGACCGTCCTTCGCCCGGTCGACGGCGGCCGAGATCGCGTACCAGGGGTCGAGGGGCGCGACCGGAGCGTCGGAGCCGAGCAGCAGCCGCACCCCGGCCTCGTGGAGCCGGCGCAGCGGGAAGGTCCGCCCGGCGCGGTCGGCCCAGAGCAGGTCGACGACGTCGCGGTCGTCCATCGCATGCTCGGGCTGCACGCTCGCGGCGACGCCGAGCGCGACGAACCGCGCGACGTCGTCGTCGTCCAGCAGCTGGGCGTGCTCGATCGAGCCGCGCGCGCCCGAGGCGGCGAAGGCGTCCAGCGCGAGCGCGTTGGCCCGGTCCCCGATCGCGTGGATCGCGGCGTGGATCCCGGCCCGAGCGGCCTTGGCCATGAGCGGCACGAGCTCGTCGGGGCCCACGTTGAGCACGCCGTGCGCCGCGGGGCCGGTGAGGCCCGGGTAGGGGTCGTGGCAGTAGGCGGTGCGCGTGTTGAGCGAGCCGTCCGAGATCACCTTGAGCGAGCCGACCGTCAGCAGGCCGTCGGTGCCGGGCACGACGTCGCCCGTGGCGAGCTCGCGCGCGACGGCGCGGTCGAGGTGCTCGCGCCAGAGCCCTGCCGCGACCCGCACGCCGCGCGTCCCCGCCGCCATCCGGCGCGGCCAGTCGACGAGGTTGTCCGCGAGCTCGTAGTCGACGATCCCCACCACGCCGCGCGCGGCCGCCGCGTCGACGGCCTGCGCCACCCAGCCGTCGAGCACCTGCGGCGGCACGGCGTCGATGACGCCCATGAGCCCGAACCAGTCGTCCTCGCGCACCATCCCGTCCCCCGACGCCGCGACGCCCAGCCGGGCCATGGCGGGCGTGCTGAGCCACGCGCTGTGCAGGTCCCCGCAGACCACGACGACGGGTGTGGGCGGCAGGCCGGCCGCCGCGAGGGCGTCGTCGAGCGCCGCCGCCGTCGGGCGCTCGGGCCACAGGCCGTCGCGGAAGCCGAACGCGACGAGCATCGCGCCGTCCGGCGGCGGGTCGGTGCGCAGCCGCCCGACGACGAGGGCGGCGACCTCGTGCACGCTGGTCGCACCGGCGACGTCGAGCCGGCGCCGGGCCAGGGCCCACTGGCCCACGTGCGCGTGCGCGTCCCACAGCCCGGGGACCACCCAGCGGCCGTCGAGGTCGACGACCTCGTCGCCCGGCGCGGGAGTCAGTCCCGGGGCGCCGGCGGCGGACGCCGGTCCGGAGGCGCCGTCGGGGGACGCCGAGGGCACGACGGCGACGATCCGGCCGTCGGCGAGGCGCACGTCGACGGCGCCGGGCGGGCCGCCACCGGGCACCCCGCCGAGGTCGACCACCCGGGCCCCGCGCAGGATCAGGCTCACCGCGGCAGCCTAGGCCCCTTTCCCGGCCGAGTTCTGGAACGGATCGGGGCTCCGGAGGCCCTGATCCGTTCCAGAACTCGGCCGGGCGGTGCCGCTCAGCGGCGGACGCGGGCCTCGGGGACGACCATCGGGGTGCCCGTCACCGGGTCGGGGACCACGCGGCACGGCAGGCCGAAGACCTCGGCGACGAGGGTTGCCGTCAGGACCTCCCCTGGCCGGCCCTGCGCGGCGATCGCGCCGTCGTGCATGACGACGAGGTGGGTCGCGTACCGCGCGGCCTGGTTGAGGTCGTGCAGCACGGCGACGAGGGTGCGGCCCTGCTCGTGCAGGTCGGCGCACAGGTCGAGCACCTCGACCTGGTGGGCGATGTCGAGGAACGTCGTCGGCTCGTCGAGCAGCAGCACGGGCGTCTCCTGGGCCAGCACCAGCGCGAGCCACACGCGCTGGCGCTGCCCGCCGGACAGCTCGTCGACCGGCCGGTCCGCGAGATCCGCCACGCCCGTCAGCCGCAGCGCGTGCGCCACCGCGGCCTCGTCCGCCGCCGACCACTGGCGCAGCAGCGACTGGTGCGGGTAGCGGCCGCGCGCGACGAGGTCGGCCACGGTGATCCCTTCGGGTGCGAGCGCCGTCTGGGGCAGCAGCCCGATGCGCCGCGCCACCTCCCGGGTCGGCAGCTGGTGCACCGCGCGCCCGTCGAGCAGCACCGCACCCGTGCGCGGCGTGAGCAGCCGCGCCAGCCCGCGCAGCAGCGTCGACTTGCCGCACGCGTTGGGCCCGACGACCACGGTGAACGAGCCCGGGGGCACCGCGAGGTCCAGGTGCTCGACGACGACGCGGCGGTCGTAGGCGAGCGTCAGGTCCGTGGCGACGAGCGCCGTGGGCTCGGTCATGCCGTCCTCCTCGCGTCGCGACGCAGCAACCCTGCCAGGTACACCCCGCCGAGCACGCCGGTCATGACGCCGACCGGCAGGGCCGTCGTCAGCAGGTGCTGGGCGAGCAGGTCGGCCCCGAGCAGCAGCACGGCCCCGACGAGCGCCGCCGTCCCGAGCCCGATGCCCGGCCCGCGGACCAGTCGCCGCGCCACCTGAGGGGCGACGAGCGCGACGAACGGCACCGGCCCGGCCACGGCGACCGCCACGGCGACGGCGGCCACAGCGAGCGTCACGAGCAGCAGCTGGGTGCGGTGCAGCGGCAGGCCCAGCCCGCGCGCGACGTCGTCGCCCAGCTCGACCACACGCAGCGCACGCCCCGCCACGACGGCGAGCGGACCGAGCACCACCAGCGCCCCGGCGAGGAGCGCGACGTGCTCCCAGCCGCGCGCGTTGAGCGACCCGACCAGCCACACCGTCGCGGTCCGCGCCGTCGCGAGCTCGGCCCGGGTGAGCAGCCACCACGTGACCGCGTTGAGCATCGCGCCCACCCCGATCCCCACGAGCACCAGCCGCGCACCGAGCAGCCCGTGCCGCACGGCGAGCAGGTAGACGGCCACGGCCGTGACCACCCCGCCCCCCAGCGCGGATCCCGCTAGCGCGGCCCCCGTCGTGCCGAGCAGCACGATCCCCGCGACCGCACCGGCTGCGGCGCCCTGCGTGAACCCGATGAGCTCCGGGCTGCCCAGCGGGTTGCGCACCAGCGTCTGGAACAGCGCGCCGCTCACCGCGAGCGCAGCCCCGACGCCCAGCGCCGCGAGCGCACGCGGCAGCCGCAGGTCGCGCACCACCACACCCGAGGAGCCGTCCGCGCCGAGCAGCGCGCCCAGCACCTCGCCCAGGGTCAGGGGGAAGTCGCCGAGCACCAGCGCCACGAGCACGCCCGCGGCGGCGAGCCCGGCCAGCGCCGCACCGACGGCGACGGTCCGGGGGCGCCATCGGAGCGACATCCGCCCCTCGGCGAGCCGCAGCACGCGGACGCCGGCGCCGCCGGGCGCGGACCGCTCGGCCACGGCGCCACCCGACCCCGGCCCGCCGTCCACGGTGCCCGCCGGCCGGCTCACCGGACGACCCCGCGGCGCCGCACCAGCGCGATGAGCACCGGCGCGCCGAGGAACGCCGTGACCACGCCGACCGGCAGCTCGCCCGGCGGGACGACCACCCTGCCCAGCACGTCGGCCAGGAGCACGAGCACCGGCGCCGCGAGCACGGACAGCGGCAGCACCCAGCGGTCGTCCGGCCCGGTGAGCGACCGCACAGCGTGCGGCACGGCGAGCCCGACGAAGGTCAGCGGCCCGACGGCTGCCGTCGCGGCCCCGCACAGGAGCGTCACCGCGAGCCCCGTGGTCCCGCGCACGAGGCCCGGCCGCAGCCCCAGGGCGCGCCCGGTGTCCTCGCCCAGAGCCATCGCGTTGAGCGGACCGGCGAGCGCCAGCCCCAGGACGAGCCCGACCGCCAGCACCGGCGCCACCGGGACGAGCACCGCGAGGTCGCGGCCCGACAGGCTGCCGACCATCCACGACCGGAACCGGTCCAGCACGTCGGGGTCGAGCAGCGTCAGCCCCCAGACCAGCGCCATGAGCGCGGCGCTGACCGCCGCCCCCGCGAGCACCAGCCGCTCGGGGGCCGCGCGCCGGCCCGCGGCCTGCCCGCCGACGAGGTGCACCGCCGCCGCCGCGACGCCCGCCCCGAGCACCGCGAGCCAGACCTGTGCCCGCAGCCCGGACACCCCGGCGGCGAGCCCGACCACCACGGCGGCCGCGGCCCCGGCGTTGACCCCGAGCAGCCCGGGATCGGCCAGCGGGTTGCGCGTCAGCGACTGCAGCAGCGCGCCGGACAGGCCGAGCGCGGCCCCCACGGCGAGCCCGAGCAGCGTGCGCGGCACCCGCAGCTCGTGCACGATCGCGGCGTCCGCCGAGCCGTCCGGGCGCCACAGCAGCTCCCACACCACCCCGGGCGCCAGGGACCGCGCGCCGACCGCGACGCTGAGCACGACGGCGACCAGCAGCAGGGCCGCGGTCCCGACGAGCAGCGCCGTGCGGCCGACGGCGGCCCTGGGCGCCCGGGTCTCAGTCACCGACGGCGGCGACCAGCTGCGGGACGAACGCGTCCAGGCCCCACGGCAGCGACAGCGCCGTCGTCGTGCTCATCGCCATGCCCAGGCCGCGGTCGAGGATCGGCAGGTAGTGCCCGCTCGCCACGGCGGGGATCGCCGCGAAGGTGCCCATCGCCTCGACGGTCGCCTGCTCGGTCTCGTCGTTGAACCACGTGACGAGCACGTCCGCGTCGGCGAGCACGTCGGCGTTCTCGGTGCCGAGGTTGACGAAGAACGAGCCCGCCGGCACCTCGAGGGCGGCCACCCCGGGGGCCAGCTCCATGCCCAGCCCGGTGAGCAGGTCCACGCGCGGGTCACCGGCGACGTACGCGGACAGCGTGCCGTCCGGGCTCGCGTAGACGTAGGCGAAGGTGACGCCCGCGAGCGACGGGTTGTCGGCCGCGGCCTGCGCGACGGTCGCGTCCATCTCCTCGACGAGGGCCTCCGCCTCGGCGGCCAGACCCAGCGCGCGGCCGTTGAGGAGCGTCTGGTCCTGCCACGAGACGAGCCACGGCTGGTCGGGGTAGGCGACCACGGGGGCGAACGCGGAGAGCTGGTCGTAGACCTCCTGGCTGATGCCCGAGTACGTGGCGAGGATGAGGTCCGGGTCCAGCGCCGCGATCTCCTCGACGTCGACCTCGGGCAGGTCGAGGTAGGTGGTCGGGGCGTCGGCGCCCAGGGCGTCGAACGCCTCGGCGGTCCACGGCAGCAGGCCCGTCCCTGGGTCGCCGGCCCAGCCGTCGAACGGCACGCCGACGGGTGCGACGCCCAGCGCCAGCGCGGTGTCCTGCGAGCCCCAGCCGATGGTCACCACCCGCTCGGGGGCCCGCTCGACGACGGTGGTGCCCAGCGCGTGCTCGATGGTGACCGGGAAGGCGTCGGTTGCGCCGTCGGACGGGGACGCGGGCGGGGTGGCCTCCGTTGCGGTCCCCCCGCAGGCGGCCAGGGTGGCGGCGAGGGCGACGGTGGCGGTGGCGGTGGCGAGCAGGGCGCGCGATCGGCGTGCGGGCATGGATCTCTCCCAGGTTCGGTGACTCGGTCAGGTGGACGACGTCGTCCGGGTGCGGCCGGGTCCCAGGGACACGGTCGCAGGTCTGCGGGGTGCGTGCGGCGTGCTGCGAGCGGTCGGGTCAGGCCGCCTCTGGCCGGCCGGCGCGCCAGTAGCCCATGACGGCGACGGCGGAGCGGTCCAGGCCCGCCTCGCGCAGGAGGAGGCGGCGCAGGTCGCGCGCCGTCCCGGCCTCCCCGGCCACCCAGGCGTACAGGCCGTCGGCGGAGCGGGAGCGCTCGGGGACGTCCCAGACGGGGGCGTCCGGCGCGGGGGCGATCGCGGGGCTCGCGTCCCCCGCGGGGCTCGCGTCCCCCGCGGGGCTCGCAGCGCCCGCGGGACTCGCAGCGCCCGCGGGCCGCGCGGCCCCGTCGTGGCCCCGCACGCCGACGGGAGCCGGACCCACGCCACCCAGCGTGCGCCGCACCGCGCCGAGCAGCGCCCGGCCGTGCGCCTGGGCGGCGTCCCGTGGGAGCCACTGCACCTGCACCCCGGCCGGCGCGCGGACCTCGAGCACGTCGTGGGCCGTCGGGACCTCGAGGAACGCGTGCCCGCGGGCGTCCGCGGGCAGCTGCTCGAGGATCGAGCAGATCGCGGGGACCGCGGTCTCGTCGCCGGCGAGCAGGTAGCGCGTCGCCTCGACCGGCGGGCGCCACTCGATGCCAGACGGCGGCCCGTCGTACCTCGCGTTCGGGCCGACGAGCACGACGGGGTCGCCCCGGCGGGCCGCGGCGCACCAGCGGACGGCCGGACCGGCGGTCGCCGAGCACGAGCAGCCGAGCAGCTCGGCGAGCCCGCAGCCGCGCGTCGTCACGGTGCCGGGGGCGACGCCGTGCAGCACGACGTCGACGTCGACCTCCCGCAGGTGCTGCCGGACGGCCCGCACCGTGTAGGTGCGCAGGGTCTCGCGCTCACCCTCGGGCCGGGCGCGCCAGGCGAGGAACCAGTCCTCGCCGGTGAACCCGGCGGGGTCCGGCGGCGCACCGCAGGCCGCGGGGAGCACGAGCTTGATCCGCTGGTCCAGGCCGGTGTCGCCGAACTCGTGCAGGTCGGGACCCGTGAAGGTCATCCTCAGGAACGACGGGCTGAGCCGCCGCACGCGCGCCACCTCGACCGGGAAGCCGCGGTACGCGGGCTCCGTGCGGACGGGCGCTGTGCTGGACATGCGGCTCCTGCTCACGAGGTGTGGGGTCCCTAGTGAAGCATAGCCTTACCTAACTTGGCGATGACTGCGGCGTGGATCACACCCCCGGCAGCGCCAGGTCGCGGCCCGTGAGCCTGCGGTACGCGTCGAGGTAGCGCTCCTGGGTGCGGCGCACGACGTCGGCCGGCAGGGGGGGCGGCGGGGCGTCGCCCGCACGGTCCCAGCCGGACTCCGAGCACGTGAGCCAGTCGCGCACGTACTGCTTGTCGAAGCTGGGCTGCGCACGGCCCGGCGCCCAGGAGTCCGCCGGCCAGAACCGCGAGGAGTCCGGCGTCAGCACCTCGTCGCCGAGCACCACCGCTCCGGCGTGCGGCCCCTCGAGCGCGCGGCCGAACTCGAGCTTGGTGTCCGCGAGGATCACCCCCCGATCGCGCGCGATCGCCTCGGCCCGCGCGTAGACCGCGAGCGTCAGGTCCCGCAGCAGCGCGGCGTCGTCGTGCCCGATCCGCTCCGCGACCTCGTGGAACGAGACGTTCTCGTCGTGCTCGCCCAGCTCGGCCTTCGTCGCGGGCGTGAAGATCGGCTCGGGCAGCCGCGAGCCGTCGACCAGCCCGGCCGGCAGCGGCACCCCGCACACCTGCCCGCCCGCGCGGTACTCGACCAGGCCCGAGCCCGTGAGGTACCCGCGCGCCACGCACTCGACGGGGAACATCTCCAGCCGGCGGCAGACCATGGCGCGCCCGACGACCGCGTCCGGCACCCCGCCCGGCCCGCCCGCGGCGGTCACGACGTGGTGGGGCACGAGGTCGGCCAGCTGCTCGAACCACCAGAGGCTCAGCTGGGTCAGCACGGTGCCCTTGCCGGGCACGGGTGTGGGCAGCACGTGGTCGAAGGCGCTGATCCGGTCGCTCGCGACCACGAGCACGACGTCGCCGTCGGGGTGGGGCGCGGCCGGCACGTACAGGTCGCGGACCTTGCCGGAGTAGGTGTGCACCCAGCCCGGGAGCGCAAGGTGCTCAGTCATCGCCGCCGCCCAGGTCGAAGGAGGCCGGACCGTCGTCGTCCGCGTCGGCGCCGTCCTGGGCGTCCAGCACGGGCATCCGCGCGGCGATGTCGCCGCGGTGGTGCGAGCCGCGCAGGGAGATCCGCTCGACCCCCGCGTAGGCCACGGCGCGCGCCGTCTCGACGTCGGCCCCCACCCCCACGACGGACAGCACCCGGCCGCCGGCTGAGACGAGGGTCCCGTCGGCCGCGGCTGCGGTCCCGGCGTGCAGCACGTGCACCCCCGGCACCTGCTCGGCGTCGGCGACGCCCTCGATCGGGTCACCCGCACGGACCCCCGCCGGGTAGCCATGGGCGGCGACGACCACGGTCACCGCCGCATCGTCGCGCCAGCGCAGGGGCGAGTGCTCGTGCAGGCGCCCGACGGCGGCCGCGTGCAGCAGCTCGGCGAGCGGTGTCGCCAGCCGCGCCAGGACCACCTGGGTCTCCGGGTCCCCGAACCGTGCGTTGAACTCGATGACCCGCATCCCGCGCGATGTCAGCGCGAGGCCGCAGTAGAGCACGCCGGCGAAGGGCGTGCCGCGATGGCGCATCTCGTCGACGGTCGGCTGCGCGACGCGGGCCACGACCTCGTCGACCAGGCCGGGCGGGGCCCAGGTGAGGGGTGAGTAGGCGCCCATGCCGCCCGTGTTGGGGCCGGCGTCGCCGTCGTGCGCGCGCTTGAAGTCCTGCGCCGGGGCCAGCGGGACCACCGTCGTGCCGTCGCTGACGCAGAACAGCGAGACCTCGGGGCCGTCGAGGTACTCCTCGACCACCACGGTGCCGCCCGCGCGGGCGAGGCACCCGCGCGCGTGGTCGAGCGCCTCGGCACGGTCGTCCGTGACGACGACGCCCTTGCCGGCGGCCAGCCCGTCGTCCTTGACCACGTGCGGTGCGCCGAACGCGTCGAGCGCCTCGGCGACCTCCTCGAGCGTGGTGCACACGTGCGCCATGGCGGTCGGCACACCGGCGGCGGCCATGATCTCCTTGGCGAACGCCTTGGAGCCCTCGAGCGCTGCGGCCTCGGCGCTGGGGCCGAAGCAGGCGATCCCCGCGGCGCGCACGGCGTCGGCCACGCCCGCGACGAGCGGCGCCTCCGGCCCGACCACCACGAGGTCTGCGGCCAGCTCGGTGGCCAGCGCCGCGACGGCCGCGCCGTCGAGCGCGTCCACGGCGTGCAGCGTCGCGACCTGGCCGATGCCCGGGTTGCCGGGCGCGGCGTGCAGCTCGTGCCCACCGGCGGCGAGGGAGCGGACGATGGCGTGCTCGCGCGCGCCCGGACCGATGACGAGGATCCTCACGGAGGTGCAGCCTAGTGCGGGGCGGTCGGCGGCGGCGCGGCCAGCTCGTCCAGGAGGGCGAGCGCCTCGTCGGCCCAGGCAACGGCCGCACGGGCGCCGTGCTCGCCCGCGGAGACGGTGAGCAGCGCATAGGCCCGGTGATCGCTCGGCGGCTCCGCCTCGACGTCGGCGCGCGCGGCCGCGAGGCCGGCCAGGGTGCCGACGGCGTCCGCGCGGTGCTGCTCGACGAGCGCCCGGCACGCCGCGGGCCCCAGCTCGTGGCCGAAGAACAGGCGCAGCAGCAGCCCGTTGCGCGGCGGCGCGGGCGCGGCGGGACGGGCGAGCAGCTCGCGCAGGCGCACGCGTCCGGCGGTGGTCAACGCGAAGACCGACGCCCGCCCGCTCGCACGGCGCACGACGTACCCCTCGCCCTCGAGCCGCGCGAGGGTCGGGTAGATCTGACCGAAGCTCTCGCTCCAGAACTGCCCCAGCACGTCCCGGATCCCCTCCCGCAGGGCGTACCCGGTCATCGGCGCGATGCTCAGCGCGCCGAGCACGGCCAGATCGGTCTGCCGTTCCCTTGCCATCTCAACCTATCTGAGAGATATTGCTGTCAGATATCTACTCTATCTCGCCCTGCACCGAGAGGCCACACCGTGACGACCGCCCCGCACCGACCCACCACCCGCCCCCGAGACTCGCGCGGAGCCGCACCCCTCGCCGCGGGCGCACCGGGACGCCGTCGGGTGGACCGTCGCCGTGCCGCCGCGGCGGCCGGGACCGTCGCGGCCGGCCTCTGCCTCGGCGTCGCGGCGTTCCAGGCGGCCCTCGCGCTCGGCGTCCCGTGGGGCGAGGCCGCGTGGGGCGGGCAGCAGGCGCAGATCGGCACCGGCCTGCGCGCAGCGAGCGGGGCGGCGGCCGTGGTGTGGGTCGGCGTCGCCGCGACAGCCCTGCGCCAGGGCGGGCGCGACACCTGGGCTCCGGTCCCTGACCGCTGGCTGCGACCGGCGACCCTGGGGCTCACCGCCTACACCGCCCTCGGGGTCGCGCTCAACCTCGCCTCACGCTCCGCGGTCGAACGCGCGCTCTGGACCCCCACGACCCTCGTGCTCGCGGTGAGCCTCGGCCTGGCCGCGACGTGGGGTCGGCGAGCCGACGCAGCGTGACCCGGCGGCCGGACGACGGCCGCTGCGACCGGCACCGACCGCTGGCCGGCCGACCGCGCGGCGCGGCGCGGCGCGGCGCGTCAGCCGAGCAGGTCGTGCCGCACGATCGTCGCCTCGCGGCCCGGGCCCACGCCGATCGCCGACACGCGGCAGCCGCTCATCGCCTCGAGCGCGAGCACGTACCGCTGCGCCGACGCCGGCAGGTCCTCGAACACGCGGCAGCCCGAGATGTCCTCGGTCCAGCCCTCGTGCTCCTCGAAGATCGGCACGGCGTGGTGCAGGTCGGACTGGTCCACCGGCATCTCGTCGTGCCGCACGCCGTTGACGTCGTACGCCACGCACACCGGGATGCGCTCGAGCCCGGTCAGGGTGTCGAGCTTGGTGACGACCAGGTCGGTCAGCCCGTTGATGCGGCTGGAGTACCGCGCGACGACGGCGTCGTACCAGCCGCAGCGGCGCGGGCGGCCCGTCGTCGTGCCGTACTCCCCGCCCTGCTGGCGCAGCCACTCGCCGGTCGCGTCGAACAGCTCGGTGGGGAACGGGCCCTCGCCGACGCGCGTCGTGTAGGCCTTGATGACCCCGACGACGCGGTCGATCCGCGTGGGCCCCACGCCCGAGCCCGTACAGGCGCCGCCCGCGGTGGCCGACGACGACGTGACGAACGGGTAGGTGCCGTGGTCGACGTCGAGCATGGTCGCCTGGCCGGCCTCGAACAGCACCGTCTTGCCGGCGTCCAGCGCCTGGTTGAGCACCAGGGCGGTGTCGGCGACCATCGGGCGCAGCCGCTCCGCGTAGGTCAGGAGGTCCGCGACCGTCTCCTCGACCGTGATGGCGCGGCGGTTGTAGACCTTGACCAGCAGATGGTTCTTCTGGGCCAGCGCACCCTCGATCTTCTGGGTGAGGATGTGCTCGTCGAAGAGGTCCTGGACCCGGATGCCCACGCGGCTGATCTTGTCGGCGTACGTCGGGCCGATCCCGCGCCCGGTGGTGCCGATCTTGCGGCTGCCGAGGAAGCGCTCCGTGACGCGGTCGAGCGTCCGGTTGTACGGCGCGATGACGTGCGCGTTCGCCGAGACCAGCAGGCGCGACACGTCGACGCCGCGCGCGACGAGCGCGTCCAGCTCGCGGAACAGCACCTCGATGTCGATGACCACGCCGTTGCCGATCACCGGGGTCACCCCGGGCGAGAGGATCCCCGACGGCAGCAGGTGCAGCGCGTACTTCTCGCCGTCGATGACGACGGTGTGCCCCGCGTTGTTGCCGCCGTTGAACTTGACGACGTAGTCGACGCGGGCACCGAGCTGGTCGGTGGCCTTGCCCTTGCCCTCGTCGCCCCACTGGGCGCCGAGCACGACGACGGCTGGCATGTCTCCTCTTTCCCTGCTGCTGACCTGCTGCTGACCTCTTGCTGACCCGCGGGTGGGTGCCCGCCCGCCGTCGCGGCGGTGAACGGCCCGCACGAGGCTATCGCGGGCGACGGGTGCGGCGCGGGCCGGGCCGCACGCTGGACGACCGGTGCCGGGCGTCACCCGCGCCCCGCCGTGCGGCCCGCAGCACCCGTGGATACAGTCGAGCGCGGCACCCGGGAACGCCCCGAGCGCCGCGAGGAGCCCCGCCCATGATCGAAGTCTCGATGTCGCCGGCCACGGCGACACTGGTGATCTCGGGCGACCTCGACCTCGCCGAGCGGGAGCAGTTCCCCGAGGTCGCCGCCCGGGTCACGGGTCTGCGGCGCCAGCTGCTGGTCATCGACATGTGCCGGGTGACCTTCATGGACTCCACGGGGGCGGCGTTCCTCATGTCCCTTGCGGACGCCGGCCGCAAGCGCGGCGGGGCCACGGTGCTGCGCGGCTGCGACGAGCGGGAGCTCTTCGTCCTCGAGGTCTGCGGCGCCCTGCCCATGTTCCGCATCGACCGCGACCACCTCTGCCCGCCCGACCTGTGAGCGCTCACGCCGCGGCCCACCTCAGCGCTGCGGCGGCACCGTGAAGTCGACCGGCCGCACCCTGGCCCACACCAGCTTGCCCGTGCCCGACGGCCGCCAGCCCCAGTCGGCCAGGCGTTCGACGATCCGCATCCCGAAGCCGCCTACGCGCCCCGGGTGACCGTCCGTGGTCACCGGCGGCGCGGGGTTGGCGTCCTCGACCTCGATCCGTAGGCCCTCGCCGGTGTCGAGCAGCCGCAGCACCACGTGCCCCCACCCGTGCAGCACCGCGTTGGCGACCAGCTCGCTGACCACCAGCTCCGCGCTCGCGACCCCCGGGATGCCCCAGGCCGCGCACGTGCGCACGACGGCCTGCCGGGCCCGGCCGATCGAACCCGGCTCGCTGGGCATGGACCACCGTCGGCGCCGCGGGCTCGGCGACCCGGCCGACAGGTCGGCGCCCGGGTCCGGCACCCGCACGACGACGACCGCGATGTCGTCCTCTGGCGCGTCGGCGAGCCGCGACAGCAGCTCCTCACCCACCCCGGCGGCCTCGACCGGACCGACCGTCGCCATCGCGTCGACGAGCTCGTCGAGCCCGGCACGCAGCGTGCGGTCGCGGCGCTCGATGAGGCCGTCGGTGTAGAGCACGAGCACGTCACCGGGGACCATCGCGTGCGTCCCGCTGGAGCGGCCCCCCGAGCCGAACCCGATCATCGGCCCGGCGGCGTCGGACAGCTGGCCGACCTCACCCGCGTGCGCGACGAGCGGCGGCAGGTGACCGGCGCGGGAGTAGCGCATCGTCCAGCCGCCGTCCGTCGGCAGCATCGTCACGAGCACCAGGCTGGCCGACCGTGGGATCCGCATCCCGGCGACCAGCTGGTCCACGCGGTTGAGCACCTCCCCCGGGTCCGCGCCGTCGTAGGCGAACGCGCGCACGATGGAGCGCAGCTGACCCATCGCCGCCGCGGCCTCGACGTCGTGCCCCACGACGTCCCCGATGACCACCACCACGCCCTCGGGCTCCACCTGGAGCACGTCGTACCAGTCCCCGCCCACCTGGGCGTGGCCGGAGCTCGGCGCGTAGTAGGTCCACACGTCCAGCCCCGTGACCTCCGCCTGCTCCGGGAGCATCGAGCGCTGAAGGGTCTCGGCCAGGCGGTGCTCGCGCGCGTACAGCCGCACGTTGTCGACCGCCATCCCCACCCTGCGCACCACGAGGTACAGCACCGTGCGGTCGTTGTCGTCGAACCCCGCCAGGCCCGTGCCGCGGCGGGGCACGGTGACGAGCACGCCCTGGGTGCGCCGCCGCCCGGCGACCGCGTGCACGACGACGACGTCCACCGGCACGGGGTGGTGGCGCAGCGCACCGATGAGGTGATCGGCCAGGCGGCGGGTGGTGGTGCCCATCGCCTCGGCCTCGAGGACCACCTCGATGGGGCCGTCGAGCGTGCCGTCGAGCAGGTCCTGGACGGGATCGGCCGCGCGCGCCTGCTCGCGACCCGCCGCGCCCGGGCCGTGCCGGCGCGGCGTCGTCGGCTCGCGGAACCCGACGTCGATCCCGTGGGAGGCGCGCAGCCCGCCGTCCTGCACGAAGAACCCGGCCCAGCCCACCACCTCGTGCCGCAGCAGGGAGGCGATCTCGCGCAGCACGTACGGGTCCTCGAGGTCGCTCAACAGGTCCGAGACCTGCGAGACCAGCGCGAGCCCCGCCCGCGCGCGCCGCTCGGCCTCGATCGACTGCTGCTGGGCGTCGTCGTGCAGCACCTGGTCGGTGACGTCCACCTGGATGCCCACCCAGTGGGTCACCGTGCCGTGCGCGTCGGGCACCGGTGAGACGGACACCTGGTTCCAGAACGGCGTGCCGTCGCGGCGGTAGTTGAGCACCGTCACGGTCGCCGGCCGCCCGGCGATGATCGCCGCCGTGAGGCGCGCGGTCTCGGCGCGGTCCGTCCCCGGTCCGTGCAGCACGTTGGGGTTGCGCCCGACGACCTCGTCGAGCGAGTACCCGGTGGTGCGCGTGAAGGCGTCGTTGACCCACAGGATCGGCGAGCCCGGGGCCGTCGCATCGGTGATGACGAACGCGACGTCGGTCGCTCGCAGGGCGCGGTCGCGGACCTCGGCGAGCGCGTCGGTGAGGTGGTCGCTGAGCGCGCCGGCAGGGCGGTCGGTGGGGCCGCCGGCAGGGCGGTCGGTGGGGCGATCGGCACGGCCGACGGTGGGCCCGGCCGGGAGGTGCGCGACCGGCGGGTCGGCGGGTGGCCCGGGGGACGGCGCGGGGGCCTTGACCATCCCCACCTCCGATCGTCTAGCGTTCCTCGCAGGCACCGGCCCCGCCGGCTCGCCGGTCGGCCCGCCGGCAGGAGCCCTCGGTCCCCTGGAAGGAGTGACGTGCGAGACGGTAACAGCCGCACGCCGACCGGGCTCCCCGTCCCGGGCGCCGCGTCCGAGCCCGCGTCCGTGCACGTCATCGTCGAGGGTGGGCGCACCCGACTGGTGCTCTCGGGCGAGGTGGACGCAGACCTCGCAGCCGACCTCGCCGAGGCCACCGCCGACGCCGAGGCCGCGGGCCTGCCGATCGACATCGACGCCCAGCACGTGACGTTCATGGACTCGTCCGGGATCGCGTTCCTCGCGCGGATCGCCTCCCGCAGCCCCCGGCCGGTGCGGATCCTGCGCGCCCCGGAGACGGTGCGGTTCCTGCTCGAGGTCACCCGGATCGGCGAGCTCCTGGAGCTGGTCGACGACCCCCCGGCACCCCCCACCCCCGCCGCCTGACCCGCGGGGGACGCACGACGCCCGCCGGCCCCGGGGGGCGCGGCGGGCGTCGGTCAGGCGGTGGTGCTCAGAGCTTGTGACCGGCCGAGCGCAGCTGCTGCGCTGCCTCCACCAGTCGGGCGGCCATGCCGGCCTCGGCGAGCTTGCCCCAGGCGCGCGGGTCGTAGGCCTTCTTGTTGCCCACCTCGCCGTCGACCTTGAGCACGCCGTCGTAGTTCTTGAACATGTGGTCGACGACCGGCCGCGTGAACGCGTACTGGGTGTCGGTGTCGATGTTCATCTTGATGACGCCGTTGTCGACCGCCTCGGCGATCTCCTCTGCCGTCGAGCCCGAGCCGCCGTGGAAGACGAGGTCGAACGGGTTCGTCTTGCCCAGGGTGGCGCCGACGGCGTCCTGGATCTCCTTGAGGATGGCCGGGCGCAGCTTGACCGCACCGGGCTTGTAGACGCCGTGCACGTTGCCGAAGGTGAGGGCCGTGAGGTAGCGGCCCTTCTCGCCGGAGCCGAGCGCGGCGACCGTGGCCAGGCCGTCCTCGATCGTCGTGTAGAGCTTGTCGTTGATCTCGGCCGTGTGGCCGTCCTCCTCGCCACCGACCACGCCGACCTCGATCTCGAGGATGGTGCGGGCGGCCGCGGAGAGCTCGAGGAGCTCGGCCGCGATGACCAGGTTGTCGGCCAGCGGGATGTCCGAGCCGTCGAACATGTGCGACTGGAACGTCGGCAGCTTGCCGGCCGCGACCTGGGCGGCCTCGATGGCGAGCAGCGGGCGGACCCACGAGTCGAGGTTCTTGGCCGCGCAGTGGTCGGTGTGCAGCGCGACCGTGATGGGGTAGCTCTTCGCGACCTCGGCGGCGTAGGCCGCGAGGGCGAGCGAACCGGCGACGCGGTCCTTGATCGTCGAGCCGGAGGCGTACTCCGCGCCACCGACCGACACCTGGATGATGCCGTCGCTCTCGGCCTCGGCGAAGCCCTGGAGGGCCGCCGTGACGGACTGGGACGACGTGATGTTGACGGCCGGGTAGGCGAACTTGCCCGCCCGCGCCCGGTCCAGCATCTCGGTGTAGACCTCGGGGGTGGCGATAGCCATGGCTTCTCCTGCGGTTCCGTGGGGTGCTAGCGCCCCCATCGTGGCACGGATCACCTCCGCCGTGGCGGGACCTCTCGCACCTCGTCCGGCCGCCCCTGTCGGGTAGCGGTGGCCGGCCCGGACGGGCCGCTCACGCGTGCAGCGCCACCCAGGTGTGCATCGCGATCGCCGCGGCGGCCCCGGCGTTGATGGACCGGGTGGATCCGAACTGACGGATGTGCAGCACGTCGACGCACGCCGCCCGGGCGGCGTCCGACAGCCCCACGCTCTCCTGGCCCAGCAGCAGCACGCAGGCCCGCGGCAGCGGGTAGCCCTCGAGCGGCACCGAGCCCGGCAGGTTGTCCACCCCGAGCACGGGCAGCGCGCCGCCGGCCGGACCGGCCGTCGCGGCCCAGGCGAGCAGGTCGGCGACCTCCGGGTGGTGCCGCACGTGCTGGTAGCGGTCGGTGACCATCGCGCCGCGCCGGTTCCAGCGCCGCCGCCCGACGATGTGCACCTGCGCGGCGTTGAACGCGTTGGCCGTGCGCACCACGGAGCCGATGTTGAGGTCGTGCGCCCAGTTCTCGATCGCGACGTGGAACGGGTGGCGCCGGGTGTCCAGGTCCGCGACGACCGCCTCGACCGTCCAGTAGCGGTAGCGGTCGACGACGTTGCGCCGGTCGCCGTGGGCGAGCAGGTCGGGGTCGAGGCGGGGGTCGGTCGGCCACGCCGCCGGCCCGCCCGGCCACGGCCCGACGCCCACCTCGAGGTGGTCCTCGACCCCGCGCTCCCCTCGGTCGGCGCCCACCGGGTCAGGTGAGGGTGACCGTGAGGGCCGCGGCCGCCGTGCGCGCGCGCTCCCTGGCCCGCTCGACGTCCGCGCCGCGGGCCAGCGTCACCGCGACCCGGCGCCGCCCGGCGACCACGGGCTTGCCGAACAGCCGCACCTGGGCGGTCGGCACCGCCAGCGCCGCCTCGACCCCGCCGAACACCGGCACCCCGTTGCCCTCGGCGAGCACGGCGCACGACGCCGCGGCTGCCTGGTCCGGGCCGCCCAGCCGCAGCACGTCGCCGGCCGGCAGCCCCAGCACGGCGCGCGCGTGCAGGGCGAACTCGGAGAGGTCCTGCGAGACCAGGGTCACCAGCCCCGTGTCGTGCGGGCGCGGGGAGACCTCGGAGAACAGCACGTCGTCGCCGACGACGAAGAGCTCCACCCCGAACACGCCCCACCCGCCGAGCGCCGCGGTGACCGTCGCGGCCATCGCCTGCGCGCGGCCCAGCACGCCGTCGGGCAGCGCTGCCGGCTGCCACGACTCGCGGTAGTCACCGTCCACCTGGGTGTGCCCCACGGGGTCGCAGAACGTCGTCCCGCCCGCGTGGCGCACGGTGAGCAGCGTGATCTCGGAGTCGAACCGCACGAACCCCTCGACGATGACCCGCACCGCGCCCGCGCCGCCGGCGCCGGCTCCCGCCGCGACCCGCCCGCCGGTCTGGGCGTAGGCCCACGCCGCCTCGACGTCCGCCGCGGTCCGCAGGACCGACTGCCCCTTGCCCGACGACGACATGACGGGCTTGACCACGCACGGCAGACCCAGGGCGCCGACGGCGTCGCGCAGGTCCGGCAGGGAGTCGACGAAGCGGTACGGGGAGGTCGCCAGGCCGAGCTCCTCGGCGGCGAGCCGCCGGATGCCCTCACGATCCATGGTCAGTCGGGTCGCGCGCGCGGTGGGCACCACGCGGACCCCGGTCGCCTCGACCTCGGCGAGCACGGCGGTGGCGATGGCCTCGATCTCGGGCACGACGACGTGCGGCCGCTCGGCGGCGAGCACGCCCCGCAGCGCGTCGGCGTCGAGCATGTCGACCACGTGCGCGCGGTGCGCCACCTGCATCGCGGGGGCGTCCGCGTACCGGTCCACCGCGATGACCTCGGCGCCGAGGCGCTGGAGCTCGATCGCGACCTCCTTGCCGAGCTCGCCGGCCCCGAGCAGCAGCACGCGCGTCGCGCCGGGGGTGAGCGGCGTGCCGAGGGTGACGGGGGTGAGCTGCGGGACCGGGGTCATCGGGTGGCCCCCTTCCAGGCCTGCAGGGCCTTGAGTCGTGAGGTCGTGTGCAGCACGGAGCCCTCGTAGAGCCGAGCGCCGAGCAGGACGAAGAGCACCGCGGTGACGAGCACGACGAGGGCCGCCACCACGGGCTCCCACGGCGCGGCGTTGCCGAGCACCACGCGCGCCGGCATGAGCAGCGGCGCGGTGAACGGGATGAAGGACAGCACGCGCTGGGTGGGACCCGGGTCGATCGCGAAGATCGCCGCGAAGAACGGCACGATGACGAGCACCTGCATGACGACCGTCGTGGACTGCAGGTCCTCGACGCGCGAGGAGAGCGACCCGGCGACGGCCCACAGGCAGGCCAGCATGACGAAGCCGAGGACGAAGAACAGCACGAACCAGCCCGACGCCCCGAGCACCTGGCGCAGCACCTCGCCCTGCCCGCCGACCATCGCCCCGACGAGGCCGGCGCCGAGGATGACGACGATCTGCCCGACGGCCATGACGGTGTTGCCGAGCACCTTGCCGGCCAGCAGCCACCGCACGGGCAGTGCCGCGACGAGCAGCTCCACCACGCGGGACTGCTTCTCCTCGACCACGCTCTGCGCGATGGACATGCCGAACGTCAGCACGGACAGGTAGAAGAGGAACGCGAAGACGATGACGAGGAGCTCCGGCGGCACCGAGCCCGTGGGGCGCGCGTCGAGCAGCTCCACCGTCGGCGGCGCGGGGCTGGTCAGCGCCAGCACCTGCTCGTCGGTCAGCGCGCCGTCCTGCGCGGCCTGCGCGATCTGCAGCTGGGTGGCGGCCGCCCGGACGAGCACGTCGACCTCGCCCGGCACGCCCTGGGCGCCGAGCACGCGCAGCGCCTCGAGGTCGTCGCCGACGACGGCGGCCGCGACGTCACCGTCCAGCACGAGGCGCTCGATGTCGCCGCCGGGCTCGACCTCGACGCTCGTGAGATCGGCGGCGGGCAGCCCGCCGGCCCCCAGCAGCGCGAGCGCCGGTGGTACCTCGGCGTCGGACTCCTGGGCCTGGACCCCGAGCGCCGCCGCGAGCTCGACGGCCTGGGCGGCCGCCGGGCCCTGCACGGCCACGCGCAGCGACGGCGTCTGCTGGCTCAGGAGCACGGGGATCACGGTCGCGGCGACCACGAGCAGCAGCATGAAGAGGGTCGAGCCGATGAAGCCCTTGT
>Ga0209477_1000674_pt1 | contig 21288 bp, 18 predicted proteins | sample KloWWTupernatant_FD_187180 | JGI IMG/M metagenome (GOLD analysis project Ga0209477, IMG submission 187180) | Active sludge microbial communities from Klosterneuburg, Austria, studying microevolution and ecology of nitrifiers - Klosterneuburg... | ecosystem: Engineered > WWTP > Aerobic digester >... | reverse complement strand
CGGGCGAACGTGCGGAGCCCTGACACCAACCCGCATGCTGGGCGCATCTCTCTCGCGCTACGGCGCAGTAAGTGTTGTTGCAGCGACGGCGGTTTCAAGGGGCCAGGGAAACACCTCTGATTGTGGAGGTGTGTCATGGGTCGTCCTCGGGTGCCGAGGTCGGTGGTTGTTCGGTTCTGGGAGTTGTGGCTGTCAGGCTTGCTGATGGATGAGGCCGCGGCCGCGGTCGGAGTGTCTCGCTCGGCTGGGTTGAAGTGGATCCGACAGGCTGGCGGGGTGCCACCAGAACGTGTGTTGGATGTGGATGTCTCGTATCGCCGGTTGAGCGTGCAGGAGCGGGAGGAGATCGCGATCTGGCATGCGCAGGGTGTGGGCGTGCGAGAGATCGCTCGGCTGCTGGGCCGCTCGGCGGGCACGATCAGCAAGGAGCTGGCCCGCAACAGCGGTACCCGGGGTGCGTATCGTGCGCTGACCGCGCAGGCCAAGGCAGAGGACCGGGCCCGCCGTGGTGGCGGGTCGAGGTTGGCCACGAACCTTCGGCTCCGGCGGGAGGTCAGCGCGCGGCTGAAGGAGAATCTCTCTCCTGAGCAGATCGCTGGCCGGCTCAGGCTCGACTTCCCCGACGATCCGGAGATGTGGGTGTCCCACGAGACGATCTACCAGTCCTTGTACGTCCAGGGCCGTGGCGGGCTCAAACGTGAACTGACCCACCACCTGCGCACCGGCCGGGTCAGGCGTCACCCACGACGGGATGGGACGAAGCGTCAGGCCCGGATCAAGGACATGGTCAACATCAGCGAGCGACCCCCCGAGGTCGAGGACCGGTCCGTCCCGGGGCATTGGGAAGGCGACCTGATCATGGGCTCGACCACCTCGAACTCCGCGATCGGGACCCTGGTCGAACGCTCCACCGGGTTCGTGCTGCTCCTGCACCTGCCCCAAGGACACACCGCCTTGGCAGTCCAGGAAGCCATGGGTGAGGCGATGGCCGGGCTGCCGGCCACGCTGCGCCGCACCCTGACCTGGGACCAAGGACACGAGATGGCCAACCACGTCTCGATCGCTGAGGCGAGCGAGTTGGACATCTACTTCTGTGACCCACACAGCCCCTGGCAGCGCGGCAGCAACGAGAACACCAACGGGCTCCTGCGTCAGTACTTCCCCAAAGGCACCGACCTCTCCCGGCACGGCGCTGGCATCCTGGCCAACGTCGCCGCCGAACTCAACAACCGACCCCGCAAACGCTTCGGCTGGGCAACACCCGCCGAACGCCTCAACCAGCTACTGTCCGAAGAAAACCAGCCAGGTGTTTCCCTGGCCCCTTGAATCCGCCAACACGTACTGCGCCGTAGCGCGCAATCGAGGGGAGGGGACGTGCGCGTGGAGGTGAGCGGACGGCATACGCACGGGTGGGAAAGTCCGGAAGGAATGAGTCCCAGCCGTCGCGTGGGCACCATCGGCCACTCGAACCACCGGCGCGGGCACCCCTGCGGAGGCCATCGAAACCCGTCGCTACTCTGTGCGCCATGAGCCAAGCCGCCACTGAGCGCACCGACACCCCCCAGCCGGCCCCGACGAGCGGGCTGGACCGCTTCTTCAAGATCAGCGAGAGGGGGTCGAGCCTCAGCCGGGAGATCCGAGGTGGCGTCGTCACCTTCTTCACGATGGCCTACATCGTCGTCCTCAATCCGCTGATCCTCGGCTTCGCCAAGGACGTCAACGGTGACTTCCTCGGGGGTGGTCCCGGCGACGGGTCCAACCTCCCGGCCATCGCCGCGGGCACCGCGCTCGTGGCTGGTCTGCTCACGATCCTCATGGGTGTCGTCGCGAACTACCCGCTCGCGCTCGCCACCGGTCTGGGGCTCAACGCCTTCGTCGCCTTCGCGATCGCCTCGCAGATGACCTGGGCCGATGCCATGGGCTTGGTCGTCATGGAGGGTCTGATCATCCTCGTGCTGGTGCTCACCGGCTTCCGGACGGCGGTCTTCCATGCTGTGCCCACTCAGCTCAAGGTCGCGATCTCGGTCGGCATCGGGCTCTTCATCGCGCTCATCGGCTTCGTCGACGCCGGCTTCGTGCGGCGCACTGCGCAGGGTCCGGTGCCCGTCCAACTCGGCACCGACGGCTTCATCAACGGCTGGCCAACCTTCGTCTTCGTGCTCGGCCTGATCCTCGTCGTCATCCTCTGGGTCCGGAAGGTCAAGGGCGCGATCCTCATCGCGATCGTCGCGACCACTGTCATCGCGATCATCGTCGAGGCCGTGGGCAAGATCGGCCCGATGGTCGCCGGTGACAAGGTCAACCCGACCGGCTGGAACCTCGTCGTCCCCGGCATGCCCGAGAAGGTCATCGAGACGCCGCACCTGGACACCCTCGGGCACTTCTCGCTCCTCGGCTCCTTCCAGAGCGTCGGCGTCGTCGCGGCTGTGCTGCTCATCTTCACGCTCATGCTGGCCGACTTCTTCGACACCATGGGCACGATGACCGCCATCGGCGCCGAGGCTGGCCTCCTCGACGACGAGGGCCTGCCGCCCAACACGACCAAGATCCTCGTCGTCGACTCTCTGGCCGCCGCGGCCGGTGGCGCCGCGGGTGTCTCCTCCAACACCTCCTACATCGAGTCCGCCTCTGGTGTCGGTGAGGGTGCGCGCACCGGCCTGGCCTCGGTCGTCACCGGGGTGCTCTTCCTGCTCTCCATGATCTTCGCTCCCCTCGTCCAGGTCATCCCGTCCGAGGCGGCCGTCCCGGCGCTCGTGCTCGTCGGCTTCCTGATGATGCAGCAGGTGACGGAGATCGAATGGGACAACCTCGAGATGGCCATCCCGGCCTTCCTCACGATCGTCCTCATGCCCTTCACCTACTCGATCACGGCGGGCATCGGCGCCGGCTTCGTCGCCTACGTCCTCATCAAGATCGTGCGTGGCAAGGCCAAGGACGTCCACCCGCTCATGTGGCTCGTGTCCGGCCTCTTCGTCCTCTACTTCGCGATCGACCCGATCAAGGGCCTTCTCGGCGTCGGCTGACCCTTTCGTTTCGGTCGCCGCCACAAGCGGTCGGTATGCCGGGAGCGCACGGTGCGCTCCCGGCATACCTGCGTCTTGGGCTGGGCTTCATGCATCCCGCTACGGCGCAGTAAGTGCTTCCCCGGCAGCACTTACTGCGCCGTAGCGCGCGTGGGCGGGGCGTGGTCCACGGGTCGGACTCGATTGGAAATAGTTAGCCAACGTAATTAGTTTGGGTAACCATGACGGCACCACGCATGTCCACCCGTGAGCGCAGCCAGATGGCTACCTCCCTCCGGGTGGCCTGCATGCGGATCTCCCGACGGGTGCGCTTCGAGAGCGGCGATGATCTCGCACCCCATCAGTTCAGCGTCCTGCTGCGCATCGAGGACGGTGCACAGACTCCGCGGGAGCTGGCCGAGATCGAGCGGGTCAGTGCTCCGAGCATGACGAGAACCGTTGCGGCGCTAGTCGATCGGGACCTGGTGCTAAGAGCCGAGGACCCGAACGACGGTCGCTCGGTCCTGCTCAGCCTGTCCCGCGAGGGAGTCGAGATGCTCAAGGCGATCCGCCGAAGGCGCGAGGCCTGGATGCTCGACCGCATCAAGCATCTCGGTGACGACGAGCTCGACACCCTCCGTCGAGCGACCCAGATCCTCGAGCGGGTGGCCGCCGAATGAGCCCGACTTTCCAATCGCTGTCGATCCGTAACTACCGCCTGTGGTTCATCGGCGGCATGGTCTCGAACATCGGCACCTGGGCGGGGCGCGTCGGCCAGGACTGGCTGGTGCTCACCGAGCTCACGCCCCACTCGGCGACTGCGCTGGGCATCGTCACGGGTCTGCAGTTCCTCCCGATCCTCCTGCTCGCCCCCTGGGCCGGCGCCATGGCCGATCGCTTCGACAAGCGGACCATGCTCATCCTCACCCAAGCCGGCCTGCTGCTCACGACCCTCGTGCTCGGCCTGCTGGCGATCACCGGGACTGCCGTGCTGTGGCACGTCTATGTCATCGCCACCTTGCAGGGCATCCTCACAGCCGTCGACAACCCGACCCGTCAGGCCTTCGTCCCCGAGTTGGTGGGACGCGAGCACCTGCCCAATGCCGTCGGCCTCAACAGCGCATCCTTCAACCTCGGGCGCCTCGTCGGACCGGGGCTGGCCGGTGTCGTCATCGCCGTGTGGGGGACCGGGCAGGCGCTCCTGCTCAACTCGGTGTCCTTCGTCTTCATCCTGGGAGCCCTGGCGATGCTGCGGCGAGCCGACCTGCGGCCCTCGCCCCGCCTCACCGGTCGCGGAGGTATCCGGGCGGGCCTGGCCTATGTCAACGGACGGCGCGACCTCAAGCTGATCATGGGCCTGATCTTCGTCCTGGGCACCTTCGGGATGAACTTCCAGATCACGACCGCCCTCATGGCCACTCAGGCCTTCCACAAGGGGGCCGGTGAATACGGCCTGCTCGGTTCGGTCATGGCGGTCGGGTCCTTGACTGCAGCCCTGCGCACGGCCGGGCGCAAGGAGCCGCGCCTGTGGATCATGCTCGCTGCCCTCGGTGGGTTTGCGGTCTCCAGCACGGCGGCCGCCCTAGCGCCCAATTACGTCGCGTTCGCCGTCCTTCTCGTGCCCGTCGGGTTCACGGCCCTGACCGCCATGACCGTCGCCAACACCCTCGTCCAGACCCGCGTCGACCCGGTCATGCGGGGGCGGGTCATGGCCCTCTACATGGCGATCTTCGTCGGTGGCACGCCCATTGGCGCTCCGGTCATCGGCTGGATCGGCGAGGTGGCGGGCCCACGGTGGACGATCCTCGTCGGGTCGATCGCTGTCCTGCTGACCCTGGCCGTGGTGTCCCACCACCTGCTCAGGGAGGAAAATGTCCACGTGACCTGGGATGCTGCCAACCGACCGCACTTCAACGTGCACACGACCCCGCGTGTCACCCCGCTCGAGGAGCCGATGCCGGAGTCGGCCCGATGAACGCCAACTTCCGCCGCCGGATGACCCTCGGCGTGCTGGCCATTGTCATCATCGTGGCCGTCCTGGCCTCGATCCTCCGCTGAGCGACCCGAGGCTGCCAAAACCGGAGGTGTATGCCGGGTGTGGGCTGGCAGGGTGGTCACCATGAGCATTCGGGACATGGGCAGCGTCGAGGAATGGCGAGCCACGCTGGCCGCTGAGGTCAAAGCAGCCATGAAGGCTCGGGACAAGGTCGCTCTGGCCGCGCTTCGATCGCTGGCCGCCCGCGTGGCGAATGCCGAGGCGGTGCCCGTGGATGTCATGCCCCGAGCCGGTGCCGTCGAGGCAGCCGCGATCGGGGTGGGAGCTGCCGACGCGGAGCGTCGCATGCTGACCATGGCTGATCTCCGCGCATTGGTCGCTGCCGAGACCGAGGAGCACGAGGAGGCAGCGCGGCACCGCGAGGCTCTCGGACGGATTGACGAGGCAGCGGATCTGCGCCGTCAGGCCCAGGTCATCCGAGAGTTCTCGGAGCGCCCCTGACCGTTAGGTGCGTGGAAATTCCATGTCAGGGCAGAAATCTCCACGCACCTAACGGGGAGTGGTCTGGGGCTCAGGGGTGGGTCAGAGTCGTTCAGAGTCTTTCAACGACATGCTCGATCGAGGCGATGAGCTTGGACACGTCGTCGGGTTCGACGGCCGGGAAGCAGGCGATCCGGAGCTGGTTGCGGCCGAGCTTGCGATAGGGCTCGGTGTCGACGATCCCGTTGGCGCGCAACGTCTTCGCAATGGCAGCGGCGTCGATCGACTCGTCGAAGTCGATCGTGGCGACCACCTGCGAACGGTGCGACGGGTCGGTGACGAAGGGCGCGGCATACGAGGTCTTCTCGGCCCAGTCGTAGAGGCGACCCGAGGAGTCCGCCGTGCGGGCCGACGCCCACGACAGGCCGCCCTGCCCATTGAGCCAGTCGACCTGGTTGGCCATCAAGGCGAGCGTTGCGACGGCCGGCGTGTTGTAGGTCTGGTCCTTGAGCGAGTTGTCGATCGCCGTCGGGAGGCTGAAGAAATCGGGCACCCAGCGACCGGACCCGGCGATCTCCTCGACGCGGGCGAGCGCGGCGGGCGAGAAGAGGGCGATCCAGAGGCCACCGTCGGAGGCGAAACACTTCTGCGGGGCGAAGTAGTAGACATCGGTCTGGGTGGGGTCGAAGGCGATGCCACCGGCCCCCGAGGTGGCATCGATGAGGACGAGCGCGTCGTCATCCGCGCCCTCGACCCGCTGGATCGGCGCCATGACGCCGGTCGAGGTCTCGTTGTGGGCCCACGCGTAGGCGTCGATGCCGGCCTCGGCGCGCGCCACCGGGAGCGAACCCGGCTCGGCCTTGATGATGCTCGACTCGCCCAGGAAGGGCGCACCATTGGTCACCGAGGCGAACTTGCTCGAGAACTCCCCAAAGGTCAGGTGCTGCGCCCGCTCGCGGACCAGGCCGAAGGCGGCGATGTCCCAGAAGGCGGTCGCCCCACCATTGCCGAGGATCACCTCATAGCCCTCGGGAAGAGCGAAGAAGGACTGCAGGCCCGCGCGGATGGAGCCGACGAGGTTCTTGACCGGTGCCTGCCGGTGCGACGTGCCGAGCACGGTCGTCCCGAGGGACGAGAGGAAGTCGACTTGGGCGGGTCGGACCTTGCTCGGCCCGCAGCCGAAGCGGCCGTCACTGGGCAGGAGGTCGGCGGGAAGGGTGATGGGCTCGCTCACGGGGGTCCCTCTTTGGGGTCGGTGGATGCTGGCCGGTCGCCGTTGACCTGACTCCATCTTGCCTCGCGCTGTCCACGCTTCGGACGTGAGGTCCGCCACCCGGACATGGCAGCCACCGGACATCGCCGTCAAACGGCTGGTCCGAAGCCGGTATGCCGTCCGCACGGGTGAGCGGACGGCATACGACGGCTTGTGGCCGGGCTCAGGGACGGAAGCCGGCTACGTCCTCGAGGGGCCGCGGAGCCGGCCCGATGTAGCGCGAGCTGGGGCGGATGAGCCGGCCGGTCTTCTTCTGCTCGAGGATGTGCGCCGACCAACCAGCGGTGCGGGCCGACACGAAGAGCGGGGTCATCATCTCGCCGGGGACGTCGGCGAAGTCGAGGAGCACGGCCGCCCAGTAGTCGACGTTGGTCTCCATCTTGCGCTCGGGGTAGCGCTCGGCGAGTTCGGCGATCGCTGCCTTTTCGAGTTCGAGGGCGACCTCGTAGCGAGGAGCCCCGAGCCGTTTGCAGGTGTCGCGGAGGACCGCCGCGCGGGGGTCGTAGGCCCGATAGACGCGGTGCCCGAAGCCCATGAGGCGCTCCTTGCGGTCCATGACGTCCTTGACGTACTTGCGGGCGTCGCCCGTGCGCTCGACACCCTCGATCATGTGCTGGGCCCGGCTGGGAGCGCCACCGTGCAGCGGCCCCGACAGGGCACCGACAGCGCCCGAGAGACAGGCCGCGACATCAGCGCCGGTGGACGCGATGACCCGCGCCGTGAAGGTCGAGGCATTCATGCCGTGCTCGGCTGCCGAGATGAAGTAGGCGTCGATCGCCTCCACGTGCTTGGGGTCGGGCTCGCCGCGCCACCGGATCATGAAGCGCTCGACGATGGTCCGGCCCTTGTCGACCTCGCTCTGGGGGACCATCGGGCGGCCGATGCCATGGGCGGACTGCGCGATGAAGGACAGTGCCGTCACCGAGGCCCGCGCAAGGTCGTCGCGTGCCTGCTCGGGCGTGATGTCGAGGAGCGGCTTCATGCCCCAGACGGGCGCCAGCTGCGCCAGCGCCGACTGGGCGTTGACCCGGATGTCCCCCGTGTGCACGGGCAGGGGGAAGGGCTCGGCCGGTGGCAGACCGGGGCCGAACTCGTTGTCGACCAGCAGCCCCCACACCTGCCCGAAACTCACCCGACCGACGAGGTCCTTGATGTCCACGCCGCGATACCGAAGGGCGCCGCCCTCCTTGTCGGGCTCGGCGATCTCGGACTCGAAAGCGATCACGCCCTCGAGACCAGGCCGGAAGTCGGGGTCCGGAGCCGTGGCGGCAGCATTCGACGGGGACGGGGAAGGCACGGTCATGGGGGTGGCCCATCTGTTGCGGGACTGGGTCGGTGATCGGACCCGGGATGCGACCTATTGTGCACCGACGATCGGCGTGATTGCGGGGCGGTCACGGCATACCGTGGGGTCGTGAGCGAACGCATCGACTACGACGGCGAGGGCCTCGCCGAGGCCGACATCCATGGCATGAGTCCGTATGCCGTGGCGCGGGATTGGGTGCAGGCCGCCGTCGCGAGGCAGGCCGAGCATGGGGACGTGCCGGAGCCGTTGTCGATCGCGGTGGCCACGGTGGATGCCCAAGGGCATCCCAACGTGCGCACCGTGCTCATGCGCTTCTTCGACGAGCGCGGACCGGGCTTCGTCACCTCGCTGACCTCGACCAAGGGCGTCGAACTTGCCGGGAATCCCGCGATGGCCATCACGCTGACCTGGCCGGCGATGTTCCGGGCGATCCGGTTCCGAGGGCTGGCCGCCACACTCGACCGCGACGAGGTCGAGGCCTACTTCGATGAGCGTCCCTACGGGTCGCGCATCTCGGCCTGGGCCTCGCAGCAATCCCAGCCCATCGACTCACGTGCCGCGCTTGAGGAGGCTCATCGGCTCATTGAGGAGCGCTTCCCGGACACCGGCGATCCCCACGCCGTCCCGGCGCCCGAGACCTGGGGCGGCTTCCGGCTCGTCCCTGATCGGGTGGAGTTCTGGGGTGGACGTCGGTCGCGTCTCCACGACCGGATCGTCTACACCCGCACGGGTCCGGGCACGCTCGACGACCTCGATGCTTGGGCCCGCCAGCGCCTGCAACCCTGACCGGCTCCGCTCTCACGAGGGGAGTCGATGCACCTTGTGGGGCGCGGCCTGCGCACGCGGCTTGATCACGAGGAGGTCGATGTTGACGTGCTCTGGCCGGGTGGCCATCCAGACGATCGCCTCCGCAACGTCCTCGGCGACCAACGGGCCGGGCACCCCGGCATACACGGCGTCGGCCTTGGCCTGATCGCCGCCCAGCCGGACGAGGGAGAACTCCTCGGTGTGCACCATCCCGGGGGCGACTTCGCCGACCCGCACCGGCTGGTCCCACAACTCCAGGCGCAGAGTCTGCGTCAGGGCGCTCAGCCCGTGCTTGGCCGCGGTGTACCCCGCCCCTCCCTCATACACCAGATGCCCGGCGATCGACCCGACGTTCACGACGATCCCGTGGGCAGCCGTGAGCGCGGGAAGGAGGGCCTTGGTGACCTGGAGGGTGCCCAGGACGTTCGTCTCGTACATCGTGCGCCACTGGTCGACGTCGCCCGCGGACACGGGCTGGACTCCGAGGGCGCCCCCGGCGTTGTTGACGAGAACGTCCAAGCGACCCCCCACGGCCTCCGCGAGCGCTGCGACGTCCTTCTCACTCGTGACATCGCAGGTGAGGGCGACACCGTCGATCTCGTCAGCCACGGCCTGGATCCGCTCGGTCCGGCGAGCGGCGCAGATCACGTGGAACCCTTGCGCTGCAAGGAGTTTCGCGGTCGCGGCACCGATTCCGCTGCCCGCGCCGGTCACCACGGCGACCCGCCGATGCCCTCCGTTGTATGCCATGTCCGCCACCGGTGTGCTCATCGGCCGTCTCCGGATTGGTGCCCCACCGGCCGGACCGACTGTGGATGGACCGCGATCCAGATCGCGGTCGCCACGGCACACAACTGCCCTCCAGCCGCGTGCAGCATCGACGCGGAGAAGTGCTTGCGTCCCTCGCTGGCCAACTGCCACGAGGTGATGACGTGCCCCTCACCCGGCGTGGGCAGGGCATGGACCTGCGCGGTCATCGAACCCAGCACCATGGGTCGGCCGGCCACACCGGAAGCCCATCCACCCGGGCAGTCGAGGGCAGCCCAGACAAGCGGGACCGACGCCTCGCGGGGAGTCCAACGCGCGGCATACCGGCCGGTGCCATCGGCCATGGGGCCGGGCCGCAGGCACAGCGCCTCCTCCGGTGAGCGGTCCGTGCCGCACGCGAAACACGAGGGGAAGACATGGTCGCTCCATCCTTCGAATCGGTCCTCGGCGAGGGCTGCCTCCGCTGGCGTCGCGGGCTCGACCGGATCCAGCTCCGGCGGAGGAGTGAGGTGAGCGCTCGCCACCAGGTGAGGCCCGTCGAGGAGTTCGGCCCGGTCACGGGTGAGGTTGACCTCGAGCTCCCGATCGAGAGGTGGGGGACTGCTGAGCCGGACCTCCACAGCGCGGTCGCTCCCATCGGGCAGTAGGCGCTGGGCCAGGAGTCCAGCGGTCCATCCGCCGTTGCCCGACTCCGGAGGGCCGCAGTGGACACGGTCGATCACCAAGGACATGACACCCAAGGTAGACCGTGGGTGCGGTGCTTTGATGGGGGGATGTCGGCGGCCCAGGAGTTCTCGCTCCGCCGCATCGCGGTCCCGGCCTTCGCGCCGTCGGCGATCTGGGCGATCGGCAACGGTGCGACCCTCCCGATCATCGCGCTGAGCGGCCGTGAGCTGGGGGCGTCAGTGTCGCTGGCGGCGATCCTCGTGGGGCTCACTGCGGCCGCCGAGTTCGTCTTCGCGGTGCCAGCAGGGATCTTCGTCGCACGCGTGGGGGAGCAACGCGGACTGCTCGTCGCGGCGGGCGTCGACGCCCTCGGCGCCGGCCTCTGCTGGTGGGCTCCGAATCTCATGGTCCTCGCCCTCGGACTGGTGCTCATCGGCCCGTCCAGCGCGATCTTCCTCATCTCCCGGCAGAGCTATCTCACGGCCGTCGCTCCCGTGTACATGCGGGCTCGGGCCATGTCGATGCTGGGGGGCGTGACCCGGGTGGGTTGGCTGGTCGGTCCACTCATCGGTGCCGCCGTCGTCGCCCGCTTCGGCACTCAGGCCGCGTATGCCGTGGCGGTGGCCGCGGGCCTGCTGGCGATGCTCGTCACCCACCTCTCGAGGGGCCTGGAGGTCGATGAGGTCGTGGGTGCCGGCAGCAGGTCAGGTCTTCCCGAACAGGTCCGCGTCCTCGAAGTGGTGAAGGTCCACCGGCGGGTCCTGGCCACGGTGGGCACCGGAGTGCTCGCCATTGCGATGGCTCGTTCGGGTCGCGCCGTCGCGATCCCGCTCTGGGGCGAGCAGATCGGCCTCAGCCCGGCACGGATCTCGCTGATCTTCGGGGCCGGTGTCCTCGTCGAGGTGCTCATCTTCTATCCGTCGGGACTGCTCATGGACCGCCGCGGGCGAGTCATCGTGGCCGTCCCCACCACCATCCTGCTCGGCCTCTCGCTCATCCTCTTGCCCCTCACGACGACCGCCTTGGGGTTGACCGCCGTGTCCCTGCTCACCGGCCTCGGCAACGGGCTGGGGTCGGGCATCGTCATGACCCTGGGGGCGGATGCCGCACCGCAGGTGGGTCGTGCGCAGTTCCTCTCGGTGTGGAGGCTGCTCTCCCTCGTCGGCCACAACGGCTCACCTCTCGCCATCGCGGCGATCACCGCCCTGTCCGGACTGGCGCCCGCTTTGATCGCGGTGGGCGTCGCTTCGATCCTCGGCGGCGGATGGCTGGCCATCTGGCTGCCCGGCCACGACCCGCGGCGGCGAGCGGACGGCATACCCCCTCGTGGTGAGGGTGAGTCGACGACAAGGTGAGCCGCTCTGCGGACCCGCCGTCATCGCGAGGTGAGAAGGTAACCCTGTGACCGAACTCATCGACACCACGGAGATGTACCTCCGCACCATCTTCGAACTCGAGGAAGAGGGCATCCCGCCCCTGCGTGCCCGGATCGCCGAGCGGCTCGGCCACTCCGGCCCGACGGTGTCGCAGACCGTGGCTCGGATGGAGCGCGACGGGCTGCTCGCGGTCGCCGATGACCGACACCTCGAGTTGTCGGCGCAGGGTCGACTGCTCGCCACGCGCGTGATGCGCAAGCACCGGTTGGCCGAGCGACTGCTCCACGACGTCATCGGTCTGGAATGGGAGTTCGTCCACGACGAGGCCTGTCGGTGGGAGCACGTCATGTCGGACCGGGTCGAGCGCAAGATCCTGGCGATGATCAAGAACTCCGCCGAATCCCCTTATGGCAACCCGATTCCCGGGTTGGACGAACTCGGCGCCGACGAGAGCGAAGCCTTCCAGGAAGGCGTGCAGTCGCTCACCGAGGTGGCAGGGGTCGACGCCGTCGAGGTCCGGGTCCGCCGGATCGGGGAGCCGGTGCAGGTCGACCATGAGGCGCTCAGTCTGCTGACCGCAGCCGGGCTCCTCCCGGGGCAGCCAGCGCGGGTGCGCGTGGAGGACGGGCGAGTGCTCGCCAACCGCGTGGGCGCAGATGAGGCAACTGGGGTTTCCCTGCCCTTCGACGTGGCCTCGCACGTCTTCGTCGAGCCCTTCGCCACGCGCTGAGCCGGCGAACGTTCGCTTGGCCGTTATGCGAACGTGACATTGACGGCGGTTCCGGTTACCGTGGTTGACGCCCTGCCCCCTGACAAAGGCTTGCTTTCTCGTGCCTTCCCCTCATTCTCACGGTCGTCGCCGTGCACCCAAGCCCTCCCTGCGGGCTCGTGCCACCGCGGCGGTCTCGCCCCAGATCGCCGTGAAGTCGTTGGCCGCTTTCGGGTTGGTCGGCGTCGCCACAGCGGCAGTCATCGTGCCCGCATCCGGTCAGGCCGCCGGCGTCACCACGGCCACCGGATCGACGATCTCCAGCCAGGTTGCCTCGGCCCGGATGGACGCCATGGTCGGCGCCTCTCGTTCGAGCGCGCGTCTGGGCCTCTCCGACTCGACCACCGGCCAGATCGCACTCACGGACACGCGGACCGCCGACGGCGCTGTTGCCGCGCCTGCTGCGGCCTCGCCCGAGTCCGTGGACTCCGTCGGGGTCACCGGCTTCGCTGCGGTTGAGAAGCCGCCGGCCGAGACCAACCTCGACAAGGCGCCCGCTGCGGCGTCCGCGACTGGCGGGGCCTCGAACGGCCCGGCAGCCGTCCCGGTGGGCGAGGGCTACTCCGCCAGCGCCTTCGCTGGCTGGTGCTCGGGTCTGGGACTCGGATCGTCGGGCACGGCGGTCTGTTCCGCCGCCCGCTCCCTCTTCGGGATCACCTCCATCGGCGGTTTCCGCGCCGGTGACGGAGGCGATCACGGCGCCGGTATGGCCGTGGACATCATGGTCGGCGACTTCGCCACCGGCGATGCGGTCGCGGCCTTCTTCCAAGCCCACGCCAGCGAGTTCAACGTCAAGTACCTCATCTGGAAGCAGCAGTTCTGGAGCGGTGGCGGCTGGTCGATGATGGAGGACCGGGGTTCGCCCACCCAGAACCACTACGACCACGTGCACGTGTCGGTCTACTGACGCCCCATCGTTGGCACGTCCCCACGTCGGGGCCTGAGCAAGCGCCGGTGACCCGAGGGTCCCGGCGCTTGCTCATTCGTCACCGCTCCGTGATCCAAACGTGACATTGCCTGATCGGTTGTGTACGGTTGCCGAGGCGCACCTCCCCTGGGTGTCGTCCTTGACGGCAGACGCCGAGTCCTGCCACCGCCGTCGAGTTCTCTTCACCACCGCATGGCAGGAGCGGGGGACCCAATTTCGGGCCGGTCACACGGTCCTTGGGGTGAAGCCGACCGGTTCTCCGGAAGGCCGGGCACAACCTCAGCCCGAACCCGACAGCTCACCTCGAAGGCGTCGAGAGGTTCACTCGTGTCTGAAGCACCTGTCACTGGTCGCCACCGCGCGCCAGGGCGCCACAACCCACTGTCCGAAGTTGCTGGCATGGTCGGTCGCGCCGGCGAGCACGGCGTCAAGGCCACTGCCGTCGTCGCCGCCTCCGGTGGTCTGGTGGCGGCGTTCGCCCTCCCGGCCCAGGCCGCCACGGGCACGGCAACCAAGGCCACCCCACAGACCGCCGCCTTCCTTGCCGCACAGAGTGCGGCCAGAACCGCTGCTGTGAAGGCTGCCCCGGCGGCGGTCAGCAGTGTTCCCTCGGTGGTGGCGCCAGCCGCTGACGCTCCTGTCGCCCTGGCCACGGTCGGGGTGAGTGGGGTGTCCGCGGTCGAGAAGCCGGCTCCGCCGCCTCCGCCGCCCGCGCCTGTCGTCGACGCCGCGAGCCGGTCCACCGCGCGGGCTGCCGACCCTGCGGCTGCACCCGCCCCCGCGGTCAACGTTCCGGCATCCGTCGGTGGTGGCGTCCTTGGCATCGCCGCGGCCTACTCGGGCATCTGGTACGTCTACGGTGGCTCGACCCCGGCTGGTTTCGACTGCTCGGGCTACACCCAGTACGTCTTCGCCCAGGCCGGCATCAGCATCCCGCGCACGGCCACGGCGCAGATGTTCGCGACGACCCGCGTGTCGGACCCGCAGCCCGGCGACCTGATCTTCTTCGGTGGCGCCAGCGGCTACGCCTACCACGTCGGCATCTACGCCGGAGGCGGCATGATGTACGACTCGCCCCGCACCGGTGCGACCTCCGGCCTGCACTCGATCTGGAGCTCGGACGTCGTCTACGGCCGCGTCTGATCCTTCTCCTCGTCGGCCCCCGTCTCCTTCCCGGGACGGGGGCCGACGGCGTTTCGGCGGGCATCCGGCATACGCCGATTTGGCCCCGTATGCCGTGGTGCCGGTCGCGCTCCCGGGTCACCTCCGGTGTCGCGTAGGCTTCTCGCTGGCCCGGATCGATACAGCGCTGGCTGACTGTCAGCCCTGGCCAAGCCCTCGTAGCTCAGGGGAAGAGCACTTCTCTCCTAAAGAAGGTGTCGGCAGTTCGAATCTGCCCGGGGGCACTCGCGGCCTGCGACGTTGACGCAGGTCCTTCCGGTTGAGGGGCGTCGTTGACGTCGAGGGGGCGCCCTTGCAGCCACGCCCCTCAAGGGGAAGGACGCTCCTCAACGCAACGGACCTGCGTTAACCCCGCATCAGCAGCGCCCTACTCGGCCTGTCTCGCGGGCCGCGATGCTCCCGGCATACTTACGCGGTGGCCGGTCCCCCGATGAGCGCAGTTCAGCAGCGGACCATCGCCACCCTCATGGGCAGCCAGATGCTCGGAGGCGTGGCCCTGACCGCGGGGATCGCCGTCATGGCCCTGCTTGCCGAGGACGTCTCCGGGTCGACGTCCTTGGCTGGCCTCGCCGGCAGCGCCCAAGTCCTCGGCGGTGCTCTCATCGCGATCCCGATGGCGCGGGCCATGGCCGCTCGAGGCCGCCGACCCGGTCTCGTGCTCGGTTATGGCCTGGCGGTGCTTGGCACGGTCGGCATCATCGTCGCCGGGATCATCCGGTCCTTCCCGCTCTTGCTCGTCGCCGCGGCCGTCTTCGGCGGGGCATCAACGAGCAATTCACAGGCCCGGTATGCCGCGGCCGACCTCGCCGCACCGGCTCACCGTGGCCGGGATCTCGGGTTGGTCGTCTGGGCGACGACGATCGGCAGTGCCGTGGGACCCAACCTCGTCGGTCCCGGTGGGGCGCTGGCCACGGCGGTCGGAGTGCCACCGCTCGTGGGGACCTTCCTCCTGTCCTTCGTGGCCCTGGGCCTCGGAATCGCCCTCATCCAGTGGCGACTGCGACCCGACCCCCTGCTCCTCGCGCGATCGATGGAGGAGGAGGCGGGAGCGCTCGCGATGCCGCCTCAGGCGGCCGGACCGGCCGGACCCACGGGACCCGAAGGATCGGTCGGGCCGGGCGCCGCACCGGTCGTCTCGGGAGCGCCGGTCGTCTCGGGCGCCGACAAGGGGGGCATCATCGCCGGCCTGCGGTCCATTGCCGCGCATCCCGGAGCACCCCTCGGTTTGCTGACGCTCACCCTCGGGCATGCCGTCATGGTGTCGGTCATGGTCGTCACCCCTCTGCACATGAGCCACGGTGGAGCGACCCTCACCGTGATCGGCTTTGTCATCAGCCTGCACATCATCGGGATGTATGCCTTCTCGCCGATCACTGGGCTGGCGGTCGACCGACTGGGCGCCAAGGCGGTCGCCCTGCTGGGCAGCTGTGTGCTCATGGTGGCGACTCTCCTCACGAGCATGGCACCGCGGGGAGAATCGACGATCGTCGTCGCGGGGCTCTTCCTGCTCGGTCTGGGTTGGTCCTGCACCCTCGTCAGCGGCTCCACATTGCTCGTCGCGGCCATCCCCGTCCGCGAGCGACCGAGCTCGCAGGGCGCCTCGGACCTGGTCATGGGACTGGTGGCGGCCGCGGGAGGCGCCAGCGCGGCATACATCATCGCGGTGGCCAGTTTCCACGTGCTCTCACTCGCCGCGATGGGGCTGGCTGCCGCGATCGGCGTGGCTGCCCTCGCCAGTCGGGCACGGGTCGCTGGTCCTTCCTGAGCACGTCATGCCCGTGCGCGGGCGCGGGGTTGTTAGCCTGCCTAGGTGATGGAGCAGGACTCGACCGAAGGCGCCAGCGAAGGGGTGGCCCCCTCGACCGATTCGGCCGGTGACCTGCGCGCTGACCGACCAGGAGATCCGCTGGCCGACCCGCCGGTCGATCAGCGAGCGGACACGGTGAACGGCGCCGTGACGGCGTGGACCCGACACCTGGTCGACCTCGGCGGTCGCAACACCCTGCTCTGGTATCGCGACCTCCCCACGGGCACCCTCGACCTGTCGACGGCGCACCCCAGCGGTCTGGCTCTGCTCATGACCGGTCGTCCCACGAGGCTGTCTGACCTCGTCCGTGAGCCGGCGGCCTTCGAGGAGGCACGCCGACGCGCTCGCGCGATCGCGCACAAGGCCCGAGAGCTCAAGGAGGAGCGGGGCATCGAGACCTGCTTCGTCACCTTCGGGATGGCCACGTGGGATCTGGCAGGAACCGCCAGACCCCCCGCTGCTCCGGTGCTCCTGCGTGCCTGTGTGCTGCGCCCGACGACGGCCGCCCACGAGGACTATGTCCTGGACCTGACCGACCATGTCGAGTTGAACCCCGTCCTCGAGCACTACCTGCAGAAGGAACGCGGGCTTGCCATCGACTCCGACGGCTTGGAAGCGCTCGCCACCGCAGGTAGTGGCTTCGACCCGCACCCCGTGTTTGCGGGGCTGGCCGAGTCCTGCCTCCCGGTGGCCGGTTTCGCCATTGCGCCTCGGATCGTCGTCGGGACGTTCTCCTATGCCAAATTGCCGATGGTGGCCGACCTCCGCAGCCAAGGGGAGCTGCTCGTCGGGCACGACGTCGTCGCGGCACTGGCCGGAGACCCGACGGGTCTGGCATCGGTGCGCAGCACGATCCCGCCGCTGCGTGAGGACCCCCTGTTCGATGATCAGGGCGCGATGCTCCTGCTCGACGCGGACGGATCCCAGCAGGAAGTCATCGAAGCGGTCCGATCGGGGGCGCACCTGGTCGTGCAGGGACCCCCTGGCACCGGCAAGTCCCAGACCATCGCGAACCTCGTCGGCGCCCTGGCAGCCGATGGCAAGAGGGTGCTCTTCGTCGCCGAGAAGCGAGCGGCCATCGACGCGGTCGTGGGCCGGCTCGAGGGCGCCGGTCTGGGCTCCCTCGTGCTCGACCTCTACGACGGTGCACGGTCCAAGAGGCGCGTGGGGGTGCAGTTCCTCGAGGTGCTCGAGGCCGCGGACACGGTGTCGCCGACCAAGGGCAACGACGAGGTCCGCCGACGTCAGCAGGACACGGGTGCCGAGTTGCGGGGCCACGGCTCGGCCCTGCACGACCTGCGCGAGCCGTGGGGGGTGTCAGCCCACGCGGCGATGGAGGGCGTGAGCAGGCTCTCCCGTCGACCCCACCCCCCGCGCAGCAAGGCGCGTCTCCGGGGTGCCGAGTTGGCAGCCCTCACTCCTGACTCTCGCGATCTGGTCGCCGATGAATTGTCGAGGCTCGCCGACATGCGGGCTTGGCGGCCAGACGGCGGGGAGGACCCCTGGTTCGGTGCCGACCTCCCGACCTCCGATGACGCGGTGTCGGCCAGGGACCGTGTGGAGCGGTTGGCCGGGGGTTCCGTGGCGGCCCTGGAGCGAACCCTCGACGAGGTGTTCGATGATCTCCGTCTGCCGCCGGCGGAAACGGTTGCTGATTGGGGGGTGACTCTCGAAACTCTCGCCGCAGTGCGGCAGACCTTCGAGGTCTTCCGCCCACAGATCTTCGACACCCCGCTCGACGAGGCGGTGATCGCGACCGCACCCAAGGCCGTGCGGGCGGCGAGTCCGATCGAGCTCGGCTGGTTTGAGCGTTGGCAGATCCGGCGCAACGTCAAGCGACTCCTTCGCCCGGGAGCGCCACCTGCCGACCTGCACGCCGCACTCGTCGCGGCGGCCCGACAGCGCTCGGCTTGGCGCCAGCTGGCCGGCGCCGGTGGACGCCCTGAGATCCCGGCCGATCTTGATCGGGCGCGGCGTGCCCACGCTGACGTCGTCGAGGACCTCACCTGGCTGCAGCAGCGCTTGCCCGAGGGGGCGCCGCGCGATCTGGTGGCCACCGATCGTGGCGAGGTGGATGCACTCGTCCGTCGCCTGCACGACCATCGTGACCGTTTGGCCGTGGTGCCAGCGGTCCGCGGCCCGTTGGAATCGCTGAGAGCTGCGGGTTGGGGCCCGCTCATCGACGACCTGGCGACCCGAGGCGTCGACGCCCCCGACGTCCGCGCGGAGGTCGAGCATGTCTGGTGGACATCGGTGGCCGAGGAGATCGCCCTGCGTGATGCGCGCATCGGGGGCCACGTCGGTGATCACCTCCGCTTGGTCCTGGATCGGTTCGTCGAGGCAGACCGTGAGGTGCTGAGGGACAACTCGCGGCGCATCCTCGAGACCGTCCATGAGCGTGTCCGCCAACTCTCCCGCGAGCGCCCTGACCAAGCTGCACTCCTGCGGGCCGAAGGTGGGCGTCGCCGTGGACTGCGTGCCTTGCGCGACTTGCTGCCGCTCGCCCCTGAGCTCATGACCGCCGCGAAACCGTGCTGGGTGATGAGCCCGTTGGTCGTGGCCAGTGTGCTGCCGGCCGGGCGGTGGTTCGATGTCGTCGTCTTCGACGAGGCCTCACAGATCCCGCCGGCCGAGGCCGTGTCCGCGATCTCGCGCGCCCGGCAGGTCGTGCTCGCCGGTGACGCCCAACAACTCCCACCGACCTCCTTCTTCACCACGGCTCCTGACGACGAGTCGGCCGCGGCCACCGGGTACGGCGATCGCGAGCCTCCCACCGGACCCCAACCGTTGACGGACGGCATGGAGTCGATCCTCGATGTCCTCAGTGCGGCCCTCCCGATGCGTCGTCTGCGCTGGCACTATCGCTCGCTCGACGAGCGACTCATCGCCTTCTCCAACCGTCACTTCTACGACGGATCGCTGGTGGCCTTCCCCGGGACTGGCACCGACCCGGTCCTGTCCTTGGAGGCGGTCGAGGGGCTCGGTGTCGTCGACCATGCTGCGGCGGCCGTCGAGAGCACGCGGGCCGAGGTCGCTCGAGTCGTGGTGCTGGTGATGGAGCACGCGCGGAGCCGACCGCATGAGTCCCTGGGGGTCATCACCCTTGGCCTGGTCCACGCGAATCGGGTGGAGGAGGCTCTCCGTCGGGCTTTGGCCGAGACCGAGGACCCCCAGGTGCGTGAGTTCTTCGCCGAGGATGCTGCCGAGCGGTTCTTCGTCAAGAACCTCGAACGCGTCCAAGGCGACGAGCGCGACGCCATCATCCTGTCGATCGGTTATGGCAAGACCCCGCATGGGCGTGTCCTCCACCGCTTCGGGCCCTTGAACATTGCCGGGGGGGAGCGGCGACTCAACGTGGCGATCACCCGTGCCCGGCGCCGGATGACGGTCGTGTCCGCACTCGTGGCCGAGGATCTCGACCCGAGTCGCCTGAACGCGCGAGGCGCCCAGTTGCTCCGAGACTTTCTCGTGTATGCCGGGGCGCAAGGATCGCGTGCGCCCGCACCTTCGGCGGCGGTCGGCACTCGCGAGGCGTCGGCGTTGGTGGGCGAGTTGGCCGATCGGCTGCGGGACCAGGGTCTGGTCGTCCACGAGGGACTCGGCGCCTCCGCGGACACCATCGAGCTCGCGGTCGAGAAGGTGGGCGCCCCCGGCGAGCTCGCGGTGGCCATCGAAACCGACGGACACTCATCCGCCCCGGGTGGCTCACACCTCCTGGCTCGTGACCGTGATCGCATCAGGCCGGAACAACTGCGACGGTTGGGGTGGATCACGATGCGGATCTGGACCACGGACATCTTCAGGGATCCGGCGCGTGACGTCGAACGGATCCGGATCGCGGCCGGTGGTGCACCAGCGTTGGCCGGCGATGACGATGGGGACTGACCGGACCGAGCCGGAGGTGTCGAGCGTGCCCCCGGAGAGGCCAGCAGGCCATCCCCCGGACACCGAATCCGAGCCGGTGCAGCGCGCCCGTGGACCTCGCCGCGCGAGCCGTCCGGCCACGGGGTTCTCGGAACTGGAGGCCGCGGACGAGGCCGGACGCGTCGCTCACGCCCGTCAAGCGCGCCCGGATGTCAGCGTGGACGACACGGACCAGGGGTGGGGTGAGGCCGGGGCCCACCCGTCGCGCGATCAGTGGATGCGCGACCAGCGCCCACCGCACTGGGGCCGTGACTAGCTTCAGACAGCAAGAAGGGGGTGACCCCGCATCGCGGGATCACCCCCTTCTCGGGAGTGTCAGATATCAGCCACGCGCACGCAGGGTGTCGCGGATCTCCTTGAGGAGCTCGACGGACTCGTCGACCTCCGGAGCGGCCTCCTCGTCCTTCTTGAAGCGAGCCGAGGCAGCCTCGTAGGGCTTGACGACGACGAAGTAGACGACGGCAGCGAGGATGATGAAGCCGATGATGGCGGTGATCATCGGGCCGTAGAACAGCTGGTTGTCACCGATGCCGATGGAGAGGCTGTCGAAGTTCGGGGCGCCGCCGATGAGGGCGATGATGTCCATCAGGAACTTCACCACGGCCTCGACGACCTTGCCGAAGGCACCCGCGATGATGACGGCAACGGCGAGTTCGACGACGTTGCCCTGGAGGAGGAAGTTCTTGAAACCCTTCATGGGTAATGTCCTTCAATTCGTGTGAGGGGATGCGCCCCGGAGTCATGGGGCTGTACGAGGGTACAGTGCAAACGTTTACATCTCCAGCTGGACACACCGTGAGCGATGTCGATTGGATCACGTTGGCGTCGAATCCAGAACGAGATGCACGGTGGGGGGACTGCCGTCCAGGCCGCGTCGGGTGAGCACCTGGGGGACCAGTTCGCGCGGCATCGCGACGACCAGCCCACTCTTTGGGTCCCCGATCGCCCCGAGTCCCAGGCCCTCCTCGTCAGGGGGATCGATGGAGAGCACGAGCACCGCGCGG
>Ga0209477_1000673_pt1 | contig 21299 bp, 18 predicted proteins | sample KloWWTupernatant_FD_187180 | JGI IMG/M metagenome (GOLD analysis project Ga0209477, IMG submission 187180) | Active sludge microbial communities from Klosterneuburg, Austria, studying microevolution and ecology of nitrifiers - Klosterneuburg... | ecosystem: Engineered > WWTP > Aerobic digester >... | reverse complement strand
GATAGCGGATTCTCTTTCAAAAAAGGCATAGAAATTGATCTTCAAATATCCGCCTTAATTCCAGAATCGTATATTCCCGATGTGCATACGCGTTTAGTTTTGTATAAACGCATTGCAAATGCAAAGCGTAAAGAAGCACTCGAAGATTTATCGGTTGAATTAATGGATAGATTTGGTTTGTTTCCCGAGCAAACACAGAACTTATTCAAAATAGCAGAACTTAAGTTACAAGCAGAAGCCTTAGGTATTTGCAAAATAGACGCGGGACCTAAGGGGGGACGTTTTGAATTTGGAATGACACCACAGGTTGATCCGGGAAAAATTATTTATTTAATTCAAAAAATGCCGACGGTTTATAGCCTAGAGGGACCTCAAAAATTTCGTTTTAAATTAGAGTTAAGTAATGTTAAGACTCGGGTGGAAGAAGTCGGAAAGTTGATGAATGCTTTGGGCACTGAGCAAAAATAGAGTTTAAATAATTATTTTGATTCGCTACTGAACTCGCTTCGCTCAAACATGCATCCGCTCACCAAATTAATTATTTAAACTCTATTTTTGCAGTGCCCTAATCTGATTCAATCGGATCATCTTTTTTCTTTTTTTTCTTAAGCACGGGTTTTTCTTCACCGAGTGTGGGTCCAGTCGATCGAACGCCGATGCCATCGTGACTCATTAATCCTTCTCGATTCCAAGGCAATTTTCGATACATCGCATAATCTGCAAATTCTACAAAAGGGTACTTAATGATATCAAAATAGGGAGAATAGTCGAAGTCTCTTGGGGTATAGAGCTTAGGGTTACGGGCGATAAGCTCTATGCCTTGTTCTGCATGTTGTTTAACCAATGGTAAAATCGGAAACTCCACACTCAAAAATGCTTCGGCCAACATGGAAGAACAAACGGTTTTGGTACTCTCACCCGCATTGAGCTCAAATAATTTTGAGCGCAATCGACGAGGCATAATCGTCCACGGCAGCAAGAAGCGTGCCAAATCCAGTATTTGGCGCACATCGTATGCTGAGCCTAATCGTTGAATAGAAAAAGCAATCACATTTTGTGCATCGCGCCTGGAAAGTCCTTTGGGTCGACAGAGGCGAATATGATCGTTTGCATAGCTTGAAAGATTGCTGACAATGATGCCTTGTCCCATGATACCTTCGATTATTAGCTGGGCATCAGCAGAGCCCTTAAAATGGACAGACAATAGATTGCGAATTTTAGGATCTTCAATATCGTGCAATCGACCTATATATAACACCGAATGAGACCAAGAGCTTTGAGTGATAGCACGAATGATATCGCTGACCCTGCTCCGACCTTCAATTAACAAAACATCACAAGGTCGTAGTTCATAGCGAATACGCTCAAAATCGCATAAAGGAATGCCTTCATAGGGACGATCAGTGGTCAGCCACTGTACAAATTTGTTAAAAATACAATTATAAGTTTTAGAAAACATCGGTTTTTTCCTTAGGCGTTCTTTAAATTTAGTGCATCTAAGGTTAAATAGCCAACTTATTCAATAGTGAGTGGCAAGTCGGCTTTTTCGATTTGGATAAACCGAGAGGATATTTTTTTGGCGGAAGTATGGACTTGTTGTGCGTCTTTTTGGGCTTGATCAATGTGTTTTACGAGATTATCCATTCGCATTTCAAAACGATTAAAGTCTTCGCTGAGATGACGCAAATGTTCTTGAATGACGTGAATATGTTCCTTCGTTGCAAAATCTTTTAGAACAGCTCTCGCTGTCGTTAAAATGGCCATTAGCGTAGTGGGGGAGGCAAGCCAGACATTTAATCGATGTGCAAATTCCACTAGATCTGGAAAGTGCGCATGGATTTCTGCAAATACGGCTTCAGCCGGGATAAAAAGTACAGCGCCATTAGTGGTCTCGCCGGCAATAATATATTTGCTGGCGATATCGTTAATATGTTTTTTAATATCGACTTTAAAATCTTGTTGCGCTTTTTTGCGCTCGGGCGTTGTAGAATCGAAATCCGTCATTAATTGGAAATTTTCTAAGGGAAATTTAGAATCGATGACAATATGCCCTGTGGGTTCGGGTAAAAATAAAATACAATCGGCACGCATGCCATTGCTGAGGGTGTGCTGAAACGCGCATCTGTCTTTGGGTAACATGTTTTCGACAAGGTTTTTCAGTTGCATTTCGCCAAAAGCACCACGTGATCGTTTATCCACTAAAATTTCTTGTAGGCTTACGACATTTGAGGAAAGCTCTGAGAGTTTTTTTTGTGCATCGTCAATCAATGCAAGTCTTTTAACGATATCTGTAAAAGTTGCGGTTGTTTTTTCAAAACCCTCACTGAGCCGTTTTTCGACATGGTAGCTAATTTCTTTAAGCTGTTCTTGAACCATTTTTTGAATTTCGCCGGATTCTTTGCTCTGTCTTAAGAGATTTTCATTGAGGCGTTGTTCTAGGGTTTGCGTGAGGTGAGCCAGGCGATCGATCATATTTTCTTTCAGATCGTGTTGTTGTCGAGTATTCAGTTGACTATACCAAATTAAAAAGCCGCATTGTAGACACATAAACACGAAAATGACAGCCGCGATAATAAGAACTAAGGTTTCAAGTGTGATGGCCATGTTGGGATCCCTGATTTTTTTTCAGTATACCCGATTTCGGTTGGGTTTGATTTATATTAAGAGAGATTCTAAATCATTCCCTTGGCTTTCGATTTGGAAGCGCAACAATTTAAGCGCCTCGCTTTGTAATTGTCTAACGCGTTCGCGTGTAAGGCCTATTTCAGTACCTGTTTTATCAAGGGTCATTTGATCGAATCCATTTAAGCCATAACGGCGTTCAACAACTGCTCTTTGTTTCATGTTAAGGCGAGACAGCCATTTGTCTAAATTTTGTTGTAATTTGTGACGATTCAGATTATCCAAGGGATCATTTTGTTCGTTACTCATTGTGTCTAGCAGCGGTTTGCTGATTTCATCTGAAATGGGTGTATCAATGGAGATAACGCGTTCGTTTAAATGGAACATTTTTTCGACTTCTTCTATCGTTTTACCCCAGGCTACTGCGATTTCTTCAACGGTTGGATCGTGATCTAAATTTTTAGATAAGGTATGGCTTGTTTTTAGACATTTATTCAGCCGTTTTACCATATGCACGGGTAGACGGATGGTGCGTGTTTGACTCATCACAGCGCGTTCGATGGTTTGCTGGATCCACCATGCACTGTAGGTGGAAAAGCGAAATCCGCGTTCGGGATCGAATTTTTCCACTGCCCGCATCAACCCAATATTACCTTCTTCAATTAAATCTAGGATGGCCATGCCACTCTTAAGATAACGTTTGGCAATTCTAACGACGAGGCGGAGGTTGCTTTCGATCATCCGTTTTCGGGCGATGGGATCTCCTTGTTGAACCAATCGACCATAGAATACTTCTTCTTCTTTCGAGAGTAGGGGAGTGATGCCAATCTCTTTTAAATAGATATCGGTTGGGTCCTTGAATACATCGTCTTCGTTTTCGTCTTTGTTTGCCGATAAATACATAGCTTCCACCCTGATTAGCTCTCTGTATAAGAGTGTCGGCTGGCTTTAAGATAAGCTTTAGAAGCATCTTTTTTATGTTGCATTATGTGTATATGCATGCTTGAAGAAAAATACAGTCACAAAATTTCATAATTTGAAACTATACTAACTTAAGGTGCGTAATAAAAAATTGGGAGAGAGACAATGGCAGAAGAGAAGCAAGCGGCAGAAGATGTGGCAGCAGCGCTAAAACTGGCAAATGAAAAAAAAATCAGAGAAGAGCTAATAGCGCAGCTAATAAAGACATGGGAAGGTCAGAATCCAAATAAGCAGATCACAGAGCCACAAAAACAAGAATTTGAAAGGCAAGCTGATGCGCAAATAGCAGCAGCACACCCGAATGCTCAACCCGCTGCCCCACTATCAAAATCTCAGGAAGCGCTAAAAGAACAACTATCTAAATTTAGTGATGTTTTTCAAGGTGGCCGTTTTGAATTTATTGGCACAGCGATTAAGGCATTGGGTGATTTTTTCGTAAAACTGATGCCTGTGTTTCAATCAATTATGCCTATGCTTAAAAACATAGGCCCAATGTTCAATCGTGCAGCAGAGGGGTCTAAAGAACTGTCTGATGCGACACCGATGGATGTTGTAAACAATTTACTAGAGAAGGGAAGACTGACTGCGGCTAATGCGATGTTGAAAGAAGAAGAGCTGCAATTGCTTAATGATATGGACAAAGCATTGGGGGCTGATAAGGAATCTGAAGTGTTCAAAGAACACACAGAGAAATTAACTGCATGTCGTCAAGAATTGAAAACATTAGAGGATGATTTAGAAGCATTAACGCCCTTGAAAAAAGATGAAACAAAAAAAAACGACCTAAAAGCGCATTTAGAAACAATAGAGCAAGATTTAGAGAAAATTAAAAAACATTATGAAACTCTTGAGCCTCTTGTAGCGGCTGCAGGGGATTCTTTAAAAAGCTTGCCTGTGATTTTTGAGCGCATGAAGCCAATAATAGAAGCACATCAGAAGCTATGTGAAAGGGAAGCAGCAGCATTGCCAAAAACGGTAACACCTCCGGTTTAACACGCCTCGCTCGTTTCCGAGTCGCCCCCACTCAAAGGGGGCGAACAACAACAGAATCAGAGTAAGTTAAGGCAACTTTAAGAAAAAAATAGGGATAAATAAGTCTCTGTGTCGTATAAATATCGGATTGTTTCTTGCTCCTTCCATTGGTATTCTGGTGTTATCTAGGAACAGATTGAAACAATCAATACGAGTTAGTTATGATTCAAAAAATTAATCCGCGTGTGGACATTGCTTTTAAGAAAATCTTTGGCGTGGAAGAAAATACCGATTTGCTGATTTCTCTCATTAATTCTATTGTCGGAGCAGAAGATCAGGTGTCAGAAGTGATTCTGCTTAACCCTTATAATGCGAAGAATTTTAAGAATGACAAGCTTTCTATTTTGGATGTTAAGGCCAAAGGCATAAGCGGCAAAAGGTTTAATATTGAAATTCAAATCACGGATGAAGCAGATTACGATAAAAGAGCACTGTATTATTGGGGCAAGCTTTACACAGAGCAACTAAAGTCTGGCGAAGACTATGCGTTGCTCTCTAAAGCCATTGGCATACATATTCTTAATTTTACTTCTATTCCAGAAGTTGATAAATATCATAATGTCTTTCACATTACGGAAAAAGACACAGGTCTATTGTATTTTAAAGATTTGGAGCTTCATACCATAGAGCTGAAAAAGTTTTCGGAGAATCCCAAAGAAGAACTGGTTGATCTTGTCGCGAAAGTCAAAAATTCATTGGATATGTGGGCAGCATTTTTAACCCGTCATGACTTATTGAATAAAGATCACCTGCCTGTTGCATTAGATAATCCCGCGTTGAAGAGAGCGCTAACTGTGCTCCATATCATGAATTTTGAAACCGATGAAGAAATAGATCTCTATGAAGATCATCTCAAATGGCTTCGAATCGAGACGAATACGCTGAGAAACTATGAGGCTAAAGGGGAGCTCAAAGGAAAATCTGAATTTTTACTACTTTTATTGCAACATAAATTTAAAATAATACCCGTGCATTATCAACAAAAAATAGAGCAAGCTAACGAGCAATATTTACGGAAGTTGTTAAGCAGGGCATTGGAGTGTTCAGCGATTGAAGAGGTCTTTGAAGAAAGAGAGCTTCAAGAGAGCTAAATAGTTTAGTGATCATCCCCTCATTTCAGTGACCCTACAAAAAATTTTACATTTAGTTGTTGACCTTAATTTAAAGTTGTGGTTTAATAGCTCCTAGTCAAGAGAAATAGCAGACCTAAAACCAAACTGTTCCAGGCTAAAATAGGAGAGCAAAAAATGGCGGTACTAACACCAGAATTACAAAAAGAACTCGTAAAAGTTGAGCTCGAGAAGAAAATGCGTGGAGAGATGAAAGATGCTTTAAAGGCTGTAGACGAGGTTCGAGAACTTAACGAGAAAGAAAATGCAGCCTTGATTGCTGATATCAACAAGATAATGGCTGGCAGAGACGCCTGGTTAAAGCAAATGCGCGAAGCGCAAATGCGAGAAAAGCGTAGGGCGCTCACGCTTACAGAAGAAGAAGCACTTAATGATCAAGCTAATCAGCTGCTTACAGATGCTCGGAATTTTATTGCTAATTTTAAGTACGAATCCGATGAGACACCTGATGTTGATCCAAAGAATGCAAATAAAACTGGATTAGAAGGGATGCTATCAAATTTTGGCAGTGATTTAGGTTTAGGTGATAATCCAATTTTTAATTTTTTAGGGAAGTTGTTTGCATTTATCATGCATTTTATAAAAGGGGTCAAAGAAACGTTCAATCCCGAGAAAGCTCCTGCTGATGTAGTAGAGGATTTAGTAAAAGAAGGTTCGTTTGATGAAGCGGAGCTCGAGTTAACAAAGCAAGAAAATGAGCTAATTAATAAACTCAAGCCGTTTGCAGAGCATAAAGGCAATGAGGAAATAAAAGAAGCATTAGAAGCGTATGAAACTCAGTTAGCAGGACTTAAAAAGGGAGTTCCCGTGCTTAATGATAAAGATGAACAGGAAAGTGTTCTAGCATTGAAACAAACAACGGGAGCCTATAGAGAACAGGTTTTAAGCCTTAGGACTACGATATTTAATAGAATTTCTTCTACGCTCACTCCGGGATTGATCGCACATGCAGCAGTGGTTAGTGAAACAGAGCGAAAGGCAGCGAAGGAAAAGCAAGTGAGTGAATTGCAGAGGGTACATAATGCGATAGGAGACGAGGGCAAGCATGCTCGGGAGGCTTTACAAGCACGTATGAATGCTCTAAGGGTTGATGTAGCAGATCTAGAAGCCAAACGTCTGGCTGCTGTTGCAAAAGAAGCAAGGTTTAGAAAAGGCGTTCAGCTGCCGCAGGGTAAGGCTGCAGAGCAAATTAGAGGGGCATTTGAGCTCAACAAACCGTTATTTGATGCAGAAATAGCAAGACAAAAAACATTCGCAAAAGCGAAAGCGGATGCTGCAGCAGCGGAAATAGCGCATAGAAGAGCAGTGGAGCTGACGCAGACAAACCGCCAAGCGGCAGTGGGCACCACCCATGTCTAGTTTCTCTAATAACTTCCATTGAAAAAATGGAGGTTTGCCTTAACAAAACAAAAAGCCTGTATTAGCAATAACCCAGGCTTTTTTTATGGCCAAAAGATTTTATGAGACAACCCAGATCAATAGACAAGACAGAACAATTATAAAATAGCTATAATAAAAAAGTTGGGCAAAGCCAAACAAACTTAAACCCTGATCCTTAACCCAAATTTAGGTTAATCAAGAGCCATGTTTAGACCTTTTTATGCTTTTATTGGATTACGATACACACACGTAAAGCGGAAAAACCACTTTATCTCGTTTATCTCCCTGATGTCCGTCTTAGGCATTGCCTTAGGTGTTGGTGTCCTTATCGCCGTCCTGTCGGTAATGAACGGCTTTAACCGCGAGATCCGCGCCCAGATGCTTAGCGGCACGCCACACATTACCGTAGGGAAGATCGGCGACAACTTATTAGACTGGCAGCCCATTATCAAACAGATTCGAAAAAACCCCAAAATCATTGGCGCTACGCCTTATATTTATAACCAAGGCATGCTTTCTAGCCTCAATACCGGGCGGGTACAAGGCATTTTGATTCGGGGTATCGATCAGAAGCAAATTAACGATGTCTATCCCTTAGCGGAACATTTAACCAAAGGGAATCTCAAAAATTTAAAATCAGGAGAGTTTGGGATTATCTTAGGCAAAGGCATTGCCAACTACTTTGGCGTGAGCGTTGGCGACAAAGTGAGTTTGATTACACCTGAAGCTTCCGTCACCCCGGCAGGCTTTTTGCCGCGTATTAAACGCTTTACCGTCGTCGGAATCTTTAAAATAGGTGATTTATACGATGACAAACAGGCCTTTATTGATATAAAAGATGCAGATAAGTTGTTTCGCATGCACGGGGCGGTGAATGGCATTCAACTAAAAGTGGCAGACGAACTAGAGGCACCGCGTATTGCGCGAGAGGTACGTAGAGATTTAAATGAAGATTATTCGGTTATGGATTGGACCCAAGAATTTGGTAATTTTTTTAAAGCATTACAAATCCAAAAGACTGTCATGACTTTTATTTTATTGCTGATTATTGCGGTTGCGGCTTTTAATTTAGTCTCTAGTTTAGTCATGATGGTTTCTGATAAGCGATCGGATATTGCAATTTTAAGAACACTGGGGGCCAGTAAGCGAAGCATTATGGGTATTTTTATCGCGCAAGGGAGCATTATAGGCCTAGTGGGTACCGCACTTGGTGTGATATTCGGTCTATTTTTAGCGTTGAATGTAACCGGGTGGGTGGATAAAATCCAAGAAACCTTCAATGTCGAATTGGTTGCAAAAGATGTATATTTGGTTGGATTTTTACCTTCGGAAATTCATCAGATTGATATCGTTTATATTGTTATTTTAGCGCTGATCATGTGCTTTATTGCAACGCTATATCCTGCATGGCGTGCTGCCAGCATTCAACCAGCGGAGGCATTGCGTTATGAATAAAAAAATTCCCGTACTTGAATGTAAAGACGTCTTTAAAGAATATAAAGATGGCAATACACGCGTAAAAGTGCTGATGGGAATTTCGGTTGCCATTAAACGCGGAGAGCAAATTGCCATTATGGGCCGATCGGGATCTGGCAAAACAACGCTTTTACAAATGTTGGGTGGATTAGATTCTCCCACCTTGGGCGAAATTTGGATGAATGGACACAACCTTCATACCTTGCCTGAGCAGGAATTAGAAAAAGTCCGTAATCAAACCATGGGTTTTATTTATCAAATGCACCACTTGCTACCCGAATTTACCGCCCTTGAAAATGTGGCGATGCCTTTATTAATCGGGAATGTAGAACCCTATATTGCAGAAAGACGCGCGGCGGAGTTATTAGATCAAGTGGGCTTAAAATTAAGGCTAAATCACCGTCCAGGAGCGCTTTCGGGCGGCGAGCGTCAACGTGTTGCGATTGCACGTGCGCTTGTGAATAACCCCGATTGTGTACTGGCAGATGAGCCCACTGGTAATTTAGATGATGAAAATGCCCATCACGTATTTGAAGTGATGCAAGCGCTTAATCGAACGCACAAGACCAGCTTGATTATTGTAACGCACGATTCCGAATTGGCGGCAAAAATGGATCGGTCGTATGTGTTACATGGGGGTCATTTGTCTTAGGGCGATTACTGCGGTCCGTCCCTACAGATGATTCGTTAAATTAAGAAAAAAAATGACAAACACATTCATCACTAGCGTTATCAGCTTCTTTTTAGGTATTATTAGCCTTCATTTTTTCCGTGAATTACCCAGCGTCGCGCTTGTAATGATAATCATTGTTGCTGTAGGCAGCATTTCATGGATTCCACAGTGTCAAAAATTCAAACCCCAGTTATTTTTAGCTTATTTGATCGGCTTTTTATGGGTGTTATTGAATGCCAAATCTGTTGTCGATCACCGGATCCCAGACCACCTTGAAGCAAAACCCATTAGCGTCGTCGGCATTATCGATAGTATTCCAGAGCATCGGGATAATACAACACGATTTGATTTTAATATTCAACACACATTACCAGAGTCACTTTGGCCTAATCCAGGACGCGTAAAGCTACGATTTAGAAATCCTACAATGCCGTTACACGTTGGCGATCAATTGCAACTAACGGTTAAATTAAAAAGACCACAGAGTTATGCGAATCCGGGAAGCTTTGATACAGAGCGACATTTATTTCAACATCACATGGTTGCCGAGGGCACGGTCGTTAATAAATCGAGCCGACACGGAAATCTTACCCCTACAAAAATAAACGATTCTGTCTTAAGCCATCCCATCGATCGCCTCAGAATGTGGCTGTTAGAAAAGATAAATCGTGCATTAAAAAACAGTGAATATTCAGGCGTTATCGATGCCTTAGTGGTCGGCCTACAGTCTGGTATTACGAGTGAACAGTGGAAAGTACTAAAGGATACTGGCACGGTACATTTGGTTGCTATTGCCGGGTTGCATATTGCCTTTGTAACGGGTTTTGTTATGTTAATTATTTTGCAGATTTGGCAGAGATTGCCGAGAAAGCTATATGAAATAATTTTTCCAAAATTTTTGAAAATACCCGTCTCTTTGTTAACCGCAGTGGGTGGATTATCTATCGCATTTTTCTATGCGGCATTAGCTGGATTTTCTATTCCGACACAACGAGCAGTGGTTGTCATTAGCACTTTTATGGTGAGTATTTTAAGCAAGCGCCATGCTTCTGTCTGGCAAAACTATTTTTTAGCGCTGTTTATTGTTGTGTTATTAGATCCCTTATCCACATTAGCACCCGGTTTTTGGCTCTCGTTTGGGGCTGTGGGGCTTATTTTATATGGCATGAAAGGCCGATTACACCCCAAAGGACTCTGGTGGAAGTGGGGGCGTATTCAATGGGTGCTTTTCTTAGGGCTCTCGCCTATCATGCTCGCTATTTTTGGTATGACATCGTTAATTGCACCCCTGGCAAATTTTATTGCGATTCCCTGGGTTGGGTTTTTGGTTTTGCCTTTTTGTTTACTGGGTACCTTATGCGTTACTTTTAGCACTGGTTTAGGCACATTTTTTTTAGATATCGCAAACGGATCTTTATCATTACTTTTTCCGGTATTGCAGTGGCTTAGTGAATTTAGAGGCGCCACTTGGGTTAACGCAACCCAACCCTTATGGTCGATATTGATAGGATTTATGGGTGTCTTATTGATTTTATTACCCAAAGGATTCCCTGGAAAAAATATCGGATTTATTTTTTTATTGCCAATATTTTTAATAAAACCTGTGATGGTTGATCCGAATACCGCACGCGTAACGGTATTAGATGTGGGACAGGGACTGGCATTGATCGTAGAAACTCAAGGTCGTGTGTTGGTATTTGATACAGGCCCTAAATTAAATCCGGGTTTTGATACGGGCGATCGAGTCGTTGTGCCTTTTTTAGCAACACGTGGGCGAAATAATATCGATGCATTAGTGATTAGCCATGGCGATAACGATCATGCAGGTGGCGCACGTTCTATTTTAAAAGCGATGCCGGTTAAAACGATTATAACCAGCGAACCCAAATTATTTCCGGAATACAATACAATGGCTTGTTTTGCAGGGCAACAGTGGGCATGGGATGGGGTGCACTTTGAAATGTTGCATCCAACAACGGTAATGACTAAAAAACGAAATGATCATTCTTGCGTTTTAAAAGTAACAGCGGGTACGCAAAGTATCTTGTTAACTGCAGATATTGAGGCAAAAAGCGAACACAGTATTGTCGAAAATATGCCTGAAAAATTGCCGGCTACCGTTATGCTGGTACCACATCATGGTAGTCGAACCTCTTCAACACTCGAATTTATTCGCGCGATTAATCCTCAAATTGCAATCATTCCGGTGGGGTATTTAAATCAATATGGACATCCAAAACCGGATATTGTTGAGCGCTACAAAAAAGAAAATATCATAGTGCTGGATACCGTAAAACAGGGAGCAATTTCATTTATTCTGAACCAAAAAAACCATAATAATAGCGTGGATATTCATGCGTATCGGCAAGAAAATCAGCGTTATTGGCATTCGGGAGGATTTTAACCCAGTTTACAATTTAACACCGATCTACTGTAAACTATGCTTATTATAGAAATACAGGAAGAATTATGTCTGTTAATTACCTAACTTCTGCTCAGGTTTATCGCCGTTTACTGAAGGCTGCTCTGCCGTATTGGTGGGCCTTTGTTTTAGGTGTTTTGGGTAACGCCCTGATCGCAGCATCAGATGGTTGGATAACTTATGGCTTAAAACCACTCATTGAAAAAGGTTTTATTGCCAGGGATCCGATCTTTATTCGTTGGATTCCCATTATCGTGATTACGTTTTTTATTGCGCGTGGCGCTTCTTATTTTGTCGCAAGCTACTTTATGACCTGGGTTGGGCGCAGTGTTGTGCGTGATTTTCGTCGGAAAATGGTCACACATTTAATGTGTTTACCGGCATCTTTCTTTGATCAAAAAACCAGTGGCGAATTGCTTTCTAAAATTAATTATGACGCTGATCAAGTCGCAGAAGCCATCAGCGAAGCCATTACCAGCGCTATTCGAGGTGTATTTACAACGGTTTCTTTAGTTTTTGTGATGTTTCAACTAAATTCTCGCGTTACATTATTGCTACTGGTGACAATTCCGATTTTGGCATTGTATATCAATAAAATTAGCAGAAGGATGCGAAAGCACAGTGGTCAAATTCAAATTACCATGGGGCGTGTCACGCACGTTGCAGCTGAAGTTGTTGGTGGGTATAAAGTGATACGCACCTTTGGTGGAAAGGACTATGAGAAACAGCGATTTGAAGATGCAACAGCCGCGAATTGGACACAAGAAATGAAGATGACGGCTACAGCGGCTTCTAGCGTATCAGGTATGCAATTAATCGGGATTTGTGCATTAGTGACTTTTTTATATCTTGCCATGTTGGAACCCGGTAATATTTTGGGCACGGCAATGTCGGCGGGGACTTTTGCAGCGATGGCAACAGCCATTTTAGGCTTACTGAGACCCATTAAGCAAGTTGCAGTTGTTAATAGCACTTTACAAAGAGGGATCGCCGGTGCACGGAGTATCTTCGCATTGCTCGACGAACCCACAGAACCTGATCTTGGAACAGAAAAACTTGACCGTGCAATGGGGGAGATCGCTTTTCAAAATGTTTCTTTTCATTATGCCGATTTTGAAAATCCAGAATTTGTTTTAAAAGATATTTCTTTTACCGTTAAACCGGGAGAAACCGTTGCATTGGTGGGGCGCTCGGGGAGTGGGAAATCAACATTGGTGTCGCTGTTGGCGCGGTTTTATGATTGCCAAGCGGGCATGATAACACTCGATAAACACGATATTCGGACATTACATTTGGAAGATTTTCGCCGCCAATTTGCATTGGTAACACAGAATGTAACGTTATTTAACGATACCATTGCGAATAATATTGCTTATGGTGATATGCGCAATAAATCGCGGACAGAAATTGTTCGTGCAGCCGAACTTGCGCATGCCTTGGAGTTTATAGAACGCTTACCCAGTGGATTTGATACCGATATTGGTGAAAATGGTGTTCGATTGTCGGGTGGGCAAAGACAACGTATTGCCATCGCACGTGCTATCTTAAAAAATGCACCTATTTTAATACTGGATGAAGCAACAAGTGCTTTGGATACAGAATCTGAAAGACATATTCAAACAGCGCTAGAAACCTTAATGAAAGATCGCACGACTTTTGTGATTGCTCATCGTTTATCAACCATTGAACGTGCCGATAAAGTGCTTGTATTGGAACAAGGTTCGGTTGTTGAATTCGGTACCCATAAAGAATTGTTAATTTTGAATGGTCGGTATGCAGCGCTTCAGCGCGCACAATTTACAGAGCAGACAGAACATATCGCAGAACTCGGAATGGAATCTGTAGCAGTAGAATCGGTGGAAATAGATGCCTAATTGGGACAAACTGTGGTATCAAGATCGCGTTGTTTTATGGCCTTTAATACCACTTTCTATGCTGTATGCAAACATTATAAAATTACGTCGCAAATGCTATAATCTCGGCGCTTTTTTTAAAAAAATATTTTTTGCAACGAATTCAAATCCTGTTGTTCCCATTATCGTTGTCGGGAATATCACCGTTGGTGGCACAGGTAAAACGCCTTTGGTGATCCATATTGCCGAATATCTGATAGAGCGGGGGTGGCAACCGGGTATTATCAGTCGTGGTTATAAAGGCAAACATCGTAAACCAACAACGGTAAATTCCAAAAGCGATCCCATCATCGTTGGTGATGAAGCTTTATTATTTGCAAAACGCTTAGAATGCCCGATTGTGGTTGGAAAAGATCGTTGTGCCGCATTAAAAAAATTATTAAAAATAAATGCGCAGAATACAAAAGGGTCTTCAAATGCGATTGATGTCGTTATTTCCGATGATGGTTTGCAACATTATGCATTAGATAGACATATTGAAATTGCAGTCGTAGACGCAGAACGCCGATTTGGGAATGGGTATTGTTTACCCGTGGGGCCTTTGCGTGAACCTGAAAGTCGTTTGTCTAGCGTTGATTTGATTATTCATAATACCGGTATTTTTTACGGGGTACTCGAAAAGGCGATACCAAAAAACGAGGACGCAAATGTCTATGGAATGCGGTATGTGCCAGATAAATTATATAATGCTTTTCAGACTGATCGTCAGGTATCATTGGCTACGTTTTGTGGTCAAACTGTTCATGCGATTGCGGGTATTGGAAATCCGGAACGTTTTTTTCAATTATTAAGCGATTATGGTCTTATTGTTATCAAACATGCCTTTCCCGATCACCATCGATTTACGCACAAAGATATCTATTTTAGAAATGAATTTCCGGTTATCATGACAGAGAAAGATGCCGTAAAATGTACAAAATTTGTTGATTTGCGACATTGGATTTTGCCAATAAAAGCAGAAGTTGATTCACAGTTTGATACGAAATTATTAGCTTTATTAGAAGGACAGTATTATGGATAAAAAGTTATTGGATATTTTAGTGTGTCCGATTTGTAAGGGAAAATTGGTTTATAAGAAAGATCAGAAGGAACTGATTTGTAAATTCGATCGCTTGGCTTACCCCATACGCGATGAAATTCCCATTATGTTAGAAACCGATGCACGAGAAATGACAACAGAAGAAGTCGAAAGCGTGTAGCTAACAAAGTCGTTATTCCTATTCCTGGGTCTCTCCTGTCTCGGTACTCTTGCTTTTATACGCACGGGGATCCCGTTTGCCCGAGCGTCTATGTCCACCATAGCGGCGTTTGTTCTGTTGAGATCGAGGAGGGCGTTGAGCAATCGTTTTTTGTTCGCCGGGATTAACAGGTTGAACAGATTCAGGCACCGCTTCTAGATGTGGTTTTGGTGTTTCATGCAGAACAGGTGCAGGTGTCACATGCTGATCATGCTGATCCTGTTGATGCTGTTGAATATCTGGCTCTGTAGCAGCTTGAGCAGACTCTACAAAAGGCACATGTGGCAAATGCATAACCTCGGGTGTTTGTTGAACCTGTGGTTGCTGTTCTGTTACAGCAGGGAGAACAGGCATAGCAGACACCACAGCGATTTCTTCTTTCGTGGACAACGGTTGTTGTGTTTGTGCAGCATTAAGATTCGCTCGTTGTGCTTGAGAGCGTCTTCTTTGCAAACCGCCGCCTGGTCTTCGGATATTTTCAGTAGCACCTTGTTGACCCTGTTGCTCTTGTTGAACTCTTTGCTGGCGTTGTGGCTGAACATTCTGTTGTTGTGGCGATTGTTGCATTGGTCGCTGTTGCGACCGTTGGGGTGATCTTTGCTGTGATCTTTGTTGTTGTGGACGTTGCGCTGTTCTAGCAACAGGCGTACGCTTTTCTAATCGCGGCGCTGTGTTGGTATTATCTTTGGAATCGGTTTCTGCGGCAAATAAGCTGCTGAATAACCGTTTAATTAAACCTGGCGTTTCTGGCTTATTTAAGGGAGCGCGAACAGGCGGTACTAAGGGCTTGACAGTAGGTGCTACGTAAGCAGCGCGCGTTGTGGATGTCATTTCAGGTATTCTGACGTCCGGTTTTGTTGTTAGTGTATAACTCGCGGCTTCGCCTCCACGTCCAGCATCGTCTGCTCTGATGCGCTCTACAACATAATGTGGCATATCAATGTGTTGATTCGGCAAAATAACAATTTTTATTTTATGGCGTTCTTCCATCTGTATTAACGATTGACGTTTTTCATTCATGATGTAAGTAGCGACTTCAACAGGCAATATAGCCCGTATTTCAGCCGTATTTTCCTTTAAAGCATCTTCTTCAATCACACGTAAAACAATCAAGGCGAGCGCCTCTACGCTTCGAATAGTGCCTTGTCCTTCGCATTTTGGACAGGTTGTACGGCTGGATTCGCCTAAAACAGGTCGTAACCGTTGACGCGACATTTCAAGCAATCCAAAGCGTGAGATTCGGCCAATTTGAATGCGCGCGCGATCCATGCTAACGGCTTCTCGCAGTCTATTTTCAACCATACGTTGGTTGTTAGCCGACATCATGTCAATAAAGTCAATCACGATTAATCCGCCCAGATCGCGTAAGCGAAGCTGTCTTGCAATTTCATCGGAGGCTTCCAGATTCGTATGATAAGCAGTCTCTTCGATATCGCCGCCTTTTGTTGATCGAGCAGAGTTAATATCAATAGAAACCAGGGCTTCGGTATGATCAATCACTAATTCACCACCCGAACGTAATTGAACCCTACGGCGAAAGGCAGATTCGATTTGGCTTTCGATTTGGTATCGATTAAAGAGGGGAATCGGATCTTGATACAACTTAATGCGATTTAAAAAATCGGGTCGCGTGGTTTTAATATGCGAGAGCACATTTTCGTAAACAGTGGGATCATCAATAACCACTTCTTCAATGTCGGGACGAAGGTAATCTCGAATGGCACGAATAACAACATTGCTTTCTTGATAAATCAGGCAAGGTGCAGCGCTGCTATCGGCGGCTTCTTTAATGGCTTTCCATTGGCTCAGTAAAACCTCGAGATCCCATTTCAATTCTTCGGCGCTTTTACCAACGCCTGCGGTTCTAATAATCAAACCCATATCGTCGGGGAGGGGGAGAGCGCTTAAGGTTTCTCTGAGATCAGCGCGTTCGTCGCCCTCAATGCGACGCGAGATACCGCCTGCGCGTGGATTGTTTGGCATCAAAACAAGGTAGCAACCTGCCAAGCTAATAAACGTTGTTAAAGCAGCTCCTTTTGTACCCCTTTCTTCTTTGTCTACTTGGATTAAAATCTCGCGCCCTTCGCGCAAAACTTCTTTAATATTATTTCGGTTGAGCTCTTCTACGCCCGAAGAGGCAAAATATTCTCTTGAAATTTCTCGAAAGGGAAGAAACCCATGACGGTTTCCACCATAATCTACAAAGGCAGCTTCTAAACTGGGTTCGACGCGGGCAATTTTACCTGAAACAATACTCCCTTTTTTTTGTTCTCGTCCCGGGCTTTCGATGTCTAGGTCATAAAGCCATTGTCCATCCACTAACGCTACGCGCAACTCTTCTCGTTGAGTTGCATTGATCAACATTCTTTTTGTCATTTAAAACTACACCATAAATTAATTCACCACGCTGTAGGAGCGAACGCTGTGTCTGCTCCGAATATAGAGCGCGCGAGGTGATGCCAAAAAACCTTTCCTAATTCATTATTGAAAAATAGGAATCTAATTCTAACAAAACTTGTGCCTGCTGACTAGCAGAACTATCCTTATCGTGAGGGCAGACACGGCAGTCCGCCTCCACTTTTTAGTATATCAGATGCCTAATGTGTTTCAACTTTGAGGATCAATCGTGTTACAATCCAGCATGGTTAGTTCATCGTCTCATAAAATTCCAAAGGTCCAACAAGTTAAGATTTCCTCCGAATCCGCGGGGCAGCGCTTGGATAATTTTCTTTTTACTTATCTAAAGGGCGTTCCAAAAACACGCATTTATCGGATCATCCGAAAAGGAGAGGTTAGGATTAATAAAGGGCGCATCAAGCCCGAGTACCGATTAGTCGCGGGAGACACACTGCGTATTCCGCCCGTTCGACAAGGAGAAGAGAGATCAGTTATTGAACTTTCTCAAAACGACAAGCTGGCACGTTCTATTTTAGATCAAATCCTTTATGAAGATGATGGCTTATTGGTGATCAATAAACCGGCGGGCATCGCCGTTCATGGTGGCAGTGGTGTGAGCTTTGGCGTAATAGAGGCCATTAGATATCTTCGTGGATCCGAAAAAAGCTTAGAATTGGTGCATCGCTTAGATAGAGATACTTCGGGTTGCTTAATGATTGCCAAGCGTCGTAGCACATTGCGTGCAATTCATGAACAATTACAAACGGGTGCGGTAGAAAAAGTTTATTGGGCTTTGGTGCAAGGTCGTTGGCAGGGTGGGGCTTCGGTTTCAGCACCTCTTAAAAAAAATCAATTAAGTTCTGGAGAACGGATTGTCCGAGTCTCGGAAGATGGACAGCCTTCCTTAACTGAATTTAAGGTATTAGAAGTATTTGGAGCGGACACTGTAGGGGCGGACCGCTGTGTCCGTCCTTGCCTAACATTAATGGAAGCTAGACCCAAAACAGGACGTACGCATCAAATTCGCGTACATGCAGCACACGTAGGTAACCCCATTGTGGGCGATCCGAAATATGGCGATAATCAATTCAACACGTTGATGAAACAAAAAGGGTTGTCTCGTTTATTTTTACATGCTCGGAAACTTACTTTAACTTTGCCGGGGCATGAAAATCCACTTTCAATTGAAGCGCCTTTAGATAAACAACTGCAAGCCAGCCTAGATAAGCTGACGGAGGAAATGCAACATGGTTGATGAACAAAACATCTTACAAACCGTTTTATTAGAGCATATTAGAGAACAACGTCGCGCAAGACGTTGGAGTATGTTTTTTAAATTAATCTTCCTTGGGTTCCTGATTTATTTATTTACATCTTTTTATAATCGCGATTTACCGCAGCCCATAAGTCTTGGGCAGCCACATACAGCAGTTATTGATGTCTATGGTGAAATTGCCGCAGAAGATCCTGCGAATGCGGATGACATACGGGATGCCTTAAGAACGGCTTTTACAACGAAGCAAGTCAAAGGTGTTATTCTAAGGATTAATAGCCCAGGTGGTAGCCCTGTACAAGCTCGACAGATTTTCTCTGAAATTCGCAATTTAAAAAAACAGCACCCCCATATTAAAATTTATGCGGCTATTGAAGATTTAGGTACTTCTGCAGCCTATTTAATTGCTGCGGCAGTGGACAACATCTATGCCGACAAAACCAGTATAGTGGGATCTATCGGCGTCAAAATTGATTCTTTTGGTTATGTCGAGGGCATGAAAAAAATTGGTGTGGAACGGCGCCTATATACGGCAGGCAAATACAAAGGTATTTTAGATCCGTTCTCGCCGCGTAACCCAGAAGAAGAAGGCTTTATCAACGAACAATTAAGAACAGTTCACATGGCCTTTATTGAAAATGTACGCGAAGGTCGTGGTAATCGATTACGTGAAACCCCTGATATCTTTTCGGGATTGTTTTGGAGCGGTGAACAGGCGCTAACCCTGGGTTTAATCGATGGCTTTGGAGACGCTCAATTTATTGCCAAAGAACTTATTAAAATTGAAAATTTAGTTGATTACACGCCTAACCCTACCTTGTTGGATAAGCTGGCCCGACGCATGGGCGCTTCAATTGGACAAACTTTGTTATTGAATGCAGGCTTGATACAGAAAGGGGCGCGTTAAGCGATCGAGCAATGGGGTTTTCCATTGACCCCATTGCTCTTCTGTGAGAATATCCTCAGGTCTGTGCGCCCGTAGCTCAGTTGGATAGAGTACTTGGCTTCGAACCAAGGTGTCGGGAGTTCGAATCTCTCCGGGCGCACCATAATTTCTAACAGATATACGAACGATGAAACCTAAAGTTAAAAAACGCTGCGCTTGGGTTACTGATGCGCCTATTTATATTAGCTATCACGACTTAGAATGGGGTCTTCCTATTTATGACGATCGTTTATTATTTGAATTTCTCGTATTAGAAGGGATGCAAGCCGGATTAAGCTGGCTAACCATTTTAAAAAAACGCGATAACTACCGAAAAAGTTTTGATAATTTTAATGCCGAAAAAATTGTGAAATATGATCAGCAGAAGATTAATGAATTGCTGATGAATGAAGGCATTATTCGAAATAAATTAAAGATCGCATCCGTGATTACAAATGCACAATCTTTTTTACGCATCACCCAAGAATTTTCTAGTTTTTCAGAGTACATTTGGGGATTTGTTAATGGTCGCCCTATACAAAATCGATGGCAAAACATCACCGAAGTACCCAGCACCAGTGCCATTTCAGATCAGCTATCAAAAGACTTAAAAAAGCGTGGTTTCAAGTTTGTCGGAAGCACAATTTGTTACGCTTTTATGCAGGCAGTCGGAATGATCAATGATCACACTGCCGATTGTTTTCTTTATAATCTGCGTAAATAAACTGTGATGTCTCACATCTCATGAAACATCACAAATATAAGGCTTTCCAATACGAATAGAATATTAAGCTTCGCTGGGTAATTCGAGCGATATGCCTAATAAACCAATCACATTGTCTTTTGTGTCTAAAAGAGGAACCTTATTAGAAACAACCATCACCTGACTACCATCCTCCAATACCGATGGCTCTTGCACCAGTTTAGGCATTTTGGACTGCATAACTTCCAGATTGTTTTGATTCCAAACATCTGCCATCAAGGATGAAACTGCCGGTAAATCATGATTTGTTAATCCAACTACCGCGTCTCTAGAGGCTAATCCAAAAGCTTTGGCTTGACGATCGTTACAACCCTGATATACATTGTTACGATCTAGCCAATAAACATGTCCAGGCATTCCGGCGATCAAGCGTTCTAGGTCGATCACTTCTGAAATTTTCATGTCTTAAATCCTCCCGTTACATTTTTTTCAAACTTCCTCATTATAAGGCGTAACAAAATCTAGATCCACTCAATACTCAGGATTTGAATAACGATTAAGAATAAGATGATACGTAATTTATTATTATTATTTCAAAACGATATCGGAATTCGCATTTTGGAGTCTATTTGACACTCTGCGCCGGCTTCGTGTACGAGCTGAAGGATCGTGTGAAATTCACCTTTGGGATCTATAAAATTTTGATTTAAAAGATAGCCTTCAATATAGAATAGCAATAGGTTTTCTTCTTTCGGCGATAGGATATTTTTACCTTTCTTACCATACTTATTTAAAATATATTCCAACATGGCAGATTGAATGGCATCATTTTTCTCGGGTAGCGTTTCAACAGAAATCTTTGGTTTTGGAGTTGTAAATTGCATGGGCCGAGAGCCCGTACCGGCAAATGAAGTACTGGAAGGCTTCAAGGCATCATACTTAAATTGAATCGCTTCAAGTTGCTCTTTTATCGCTTTAATACTCACACTAAATTCCTCCCTGTGTCTCGATGTTGGCTTCTAATCCATAAGAAAGCTGTTTCAAGAACGAAGGATATACTAGAATATGCGTTATTGACAACTATATCTTGTGCTTTTTTTTAATTTTCTGCATAGAGGTTGTAAAGAAGGAGAG
>Ga0209477_1000666_pt1 | contig 21430 bp, 20 predicted proteins | sample KloWWTupernatant_FD_187180 | JGI IMG/M metagenome (GOLD analysis project Ga0209477, IMG submission 187180) | Active sludge microbial communities from Klosterneuburg, Austria, studying microevolution and ecology of nitrifiers - Klosterneuburg... | ecosystem: Engineered > WWTP > Aerobic digester >... | reverse complement strand
AGCCCGCGAAGCGGGCCGTCGTTCGCGCGGCCGGGCGCTCGGCGCGACGCCGGGCCGGGCGAGTCAGAACCTCGGTGCGCGCCCGCTCGGCGTGGCCGCTCAGCGCGAAGCAGGCGCCAGCCGGTACCACGCCACGTAGAGCGCCGGCACGAACAGCAAGGTCAGCACGGTCGCGACGATCAGGCCGCCCATGATCGCGATCGCCATCGGTCCCCAGAGCACGTCGCGCGACAGCGGGATCATCGCCAGGACCGACGCCGCGGCCGTCAGCGTGATCGGGCGGAATCGCCGCACCGCCGACTCGCGCACGGCATCCCAGCGTGTCAGCCCTGCGCCGACGTCCTGGCGGATCTGGTCGACCAGGATCACGGTGTTGCGCATGATCATCCCGCCCAGCGCGATCATGCCGAGCATCGCGACGAAGCCGAAGGGCTGGCCGAACGCGAGCAAGGCCGCGGCAATTCCGATCACACCCAGCGGCGCGGTCAGCAGCACCATCGCGGCCAGCGAGAAACTGTGCAACTGCACCATCAGCAGCGTCAGCACGACCGCCAGCAGCATCGGCATGCCGGCGTTGATCGACGCCTGCGCCTTCGCGTTCTCCTCGAACGGGCCGCCGGCCTCGATCCGGTAGCCGGGGGGCAGCTCGGCGCGCAGCGCGTCGAGCGTCGGGTCGATGCGCATCGACACGTCGGGCGCCTGTACGCCGTCGACGATGTCGGCGCGCACGGTGATCACGGGGGTGCGGCTGCGCCGCCAGAGGATCGGCTCCTCCATGATCTCGTCGATCGCGGCGATCTGCGCCAGCGGCACCGACCGACCGGCCGCGGTCGGGATCTGCAGGTTGCGCAGATCGGCCAGCGACCCGCGCTCGCCGGGCGGCGCGCGCATCACCACGTCGATCAGCTGGTCGTCCTCGCGGAACTGGCCGATGACCGCGCCGGACACGGCACCGCCGAGCGCACGCGCCACCTGCGCCGAACTGAGCCCGATCGCGCGCGCCTTGTCCTGGTCGACTTCGACCCGCACCGCCGGCGATCGCTCGCCCCAGTCCGCGTGCGTGTCGACCGTCGCCGGGTCCGCGCGGACGCGTTCGGCCACCCGCGCAGCGAACGTCTTGAGCAGTGCCGCATCCTCGCCCATCACGCGGAACTGCACCGGGTAGGCGACCGGGGGACCGAGCGGCGTGCGGAACGCGCGCACGCGCACGCCGGGAAACGACTCGTCGAGCATGCCTCGCAGCCGCGCGAGCGCCCGGTCGCGTCCGGCGACGTCGCGGGTCAGGATGACGAACTGCGCGAAGTTGCTCCTGAACAGCTGCTGGTCCAGCGACAGGTAGTAGCGCGGCGAGCCGTTGCCGACGTAGCCGACGAAGGTCGCGATGTCCTCGTCCTTCGCCAGCCAGGCCTCGAGCCGGCGCGCCTCGTCCTCCGTGGCCCGGTAGCTGGAGCCTTCGGGAAGCCACATCTCGACCAGGATCTCGGCGCGATTCGAATTCGGGAAAAACTGCTTCTCGGTGAGCGCCATGCCTGCCACGCCCAGCGCGAAAGCCGCGAGCGTGGCGGCGATCGTCAACCGCCGATGCCGCATGCACCACTCGATCGTCGCGCGCAGGCCACGGTAGAAGCGCGTGTCGAACACCTCGTGCCCCGCGTCGCTACGCTCCTTCAGCAGGTAGTTGCCGAGGAACGGCGTGACGCCGACCGCCGCCAACCACGACACCAGCAGTGCGATCGTCACCACCGCGAAGATCGCGAACGTGTACTCGCCGGTGGTCGATTTCGCGGTGGCGATCGGCAGGAAACCCGATGCCGTGATCAACGTGCCGGTCAGCATCGGGAATGCCGTGCTGCTGTAGGCGAAGGTCGCCGCGGAGAACCGGTCGAGTCCCTCCTCGATCTTGCGCGCCATCATCTCGATCGCGATCATCGCGTCGTCGACCAGCAGGCCGAGCGCGATGACCAGCGCGCCCGTCGAGATGCGGTGCAGGTCGATGCCGAACCACGCCATCGCGACGAAGGTGCCCGCCAGCACAAGCGGGATCGTCAACGCGACGACCGCGCCCGCGCGCAGGCCGAGGCTGAGGAAACTGACCGCGAGCACGATCGCGACGGCTTCGCCGAGCACCTGCATGAAGAGCCCGACCGCCTGGTGGACGATGCGCGGCTGGTCCGAAACCTTCGAGAACTCGACGCCGACCGGCAGGTCGCCGCGCAAGCGCTGCATCTCGCGCTCGAGGCTGCGGCCCAGTTCGATGACGTCGCCGTCGGCGACCATCGACACGCCCAGCCCGATCGCCTGGCGGCCGCCGAAACGCATCGTGTACGACGGCGGGTCCACGTAGCCGCGGAACACCCGCGCGGCGTCGCGCGGAACACCCGCGCGGCGTCGCCGAGCCGCACGACTCGGCCGCCGATGTTCAACCTGAGCTCCTGCACCTCGCGCACCGAGTCGAACTGGCCGGACACGCGCAAGGGCACCGCCCTGCTGGCGCCCTGCACGGTGCCGGCCGGCACGACCAGGTTCTGCGCCTGCAGCTGCGCCGCGATCCGCTCCGGATCGATGCCCAGCGTCGCGAGCGCCTGCGTCGAGATCTCGACGTAGATGCGCTGTTCCTGCACGCCGAACAACTCGATCTTCTGGACGTCGGGAATTCGCAGCAGCTCGTGGCGCACCCCCTCGACCAGCCGGCGCAGCTCCTCCATCGTCAAGCCGTCCGCGGTGAACGCGTAGATCGTGCCGAACACGTCGCCGAACTCGTCGTTGAAGAACGGCCCGACCACCTCCGCCGGCAATTCGCCGCGCAGGTCGCCGACCTTCTTGCGCACCTGGTACCAGATCTGCGGCACTTCGGACGCCGGGGCCGCGTCCTCCAGCTCGAGCACGATCAGCGATTCGCCCGGCTTCGAATGGCTGCGCGTCCACTTGAAGTACGGCGTCTCCTGCAGCCTGCGTTCGATCCGGTCGGTGACCGCCTCGTCGACCTGCTCGGTGGTCGCGCCGGGCCACATCGTTCGCACCACCATCGCGCGGAACGTGAAGTCGGGGTCTTCGCGCTGGCCCAGCCGCAAGTACGCGAGCGTGCCGGCGACGGCCACGACCAGCACGAAGAACAGCGTCAGCTGCGGGAAGCGCAGCGCCGCGGCCGACAGGTTGAAATGCGATCGCGGCGAGCCGGGCGCGCGAGGCGCCGGCGTCATCGGGCGCTCCCGCCCGGCTCGGCCGACAATACCCGCACCTTCTGGCCCGCCACCAGCAGGTTGGCACCGGCGGTCACGATGCGATCGCCCGCCGACAGCCCATCGGCAATGCGCACCGAGTCGTCCAGGAAGCCGGCGGTGACCACCGGGACCAGGCGGACCGTGGCGTCGGCTTCGACGCGCCAGACGTGCGGCTGGCCGTCCTGCGAATACAGCGCCGACAGCGGCAACACGATGGCCGGGGCGGCATCGCGCATCGCGCGCACCACGGCGGTCATGCCCAGGCCGATTCCGGTCGTGTCGCCCTGCAGCGCGAGCCGCATCGCGAAGGTTCGCGAAGCCGGATCGGAGGCGGGCGAAAGCTCGCGCAGCACCGCTGTGCGGACGCCATCGCCGAGCGCGGGGACGGTCGCCTGCCAGCTGCGCGTGGCGCGCGCCAGCGCGAGGTCGCCCTCGGGCACGTCGGCCTCGAGCTCGTACTCGCCGCCGCGCGCGACGCGCACCACCGACTGACCGGCGGCGACGACCTGGCCCGCCTCGGCATCGATCGCCGTGACCACCCCGGCCGCGTCGGCGCGCAGGGTCTGGAAGCCGGCGTTGTTCACGGCCTGCGCGAGCTGTGCCTCGGCGTTGCGCCGGCGCGCATCGGCGGCGTCCGTTGCAGCCTGCTGCCGATCGACCTGCGCCTGGCTGACGTAGTCGCGCTCGCGCAGGCTCCGCACCCGCTCGAGCTCGATGCGAGACAGGCGCAAGTCGGTGTTCGCCGCATCGAGCTGCGCGCGCGCTGCAGCGATCACCGGCGCCAGGTCCTGCGGATCGAGCCGCGCCAGCTGCTGGCCCGCCTTGACCGTATCGCCGACCGACACGCTGCGCGACGCGATCTTTCCGGCAATGCGAAACCCGTAGCGTGTCTCGACCCGCGGACGCACCGACGCCGGCAGGGTCAGGACGGTGCCCGACGACTGCGGCGCAACGATGACGCTACGCACCGGCCGCGGTGGTTCGGCGGCGCTCGGAACGGGTTTCTCGCAAGCGGCGAGCAACAGCAGGGCCAGCAGGCCCGGCAGCAGACGGGGACGACTCATCGAACGCAAGGGGATCGATAACTGACGCAGGAGTCATTAATTTACGCGCACGACCGGACGGCGTCAACGCGGCCGCGCCTACAATCGCGGCCATGCAACAGGCTCTCGTCACGGCAGTCGACCACTACGAGAACTTCCCGGTCGGCTCGCTGCTCCTGCCGGCGCGCCTGCGCCCGGCGGTCGTGGCGATCTACCGCTTCGCGCGACACGCCGACGACCTGGCCGACGAGGGCGACGCGCCCGCGGCGCAGCGCCTGGCCGCCCTCGACGAACTCGACCGCGCGTTGCGCGGCGAACACGAAGACCCGCCGGTCGTCGCGCAACTTCGTCCGCATCTCGCCGCGCACGCGTTGCCGGTCGCGCCGCTGCGCGCGTTGCTGTCGGCCTTCGCCGACGACGTCGGGCCGGTGCGCCACGAGACCTGGCAGAGCGTGCTCCACTACTGCAGCCGTTCGGCGAACCCGGTCGGCGAGCTGATGCTGCGGCTGTTCGGTGCCTGGAACGAGTCGACGCGAGGGCCTTCGGACGCGATCTGCACGGCGCTTCAGGTGCTCAACTTTCTTCAGGATCTCGCGCTCGACTGGCGCCGGGACCGTCTCTACCTGCCGCTGGACGAACTTCGCGAAGCGGGGCTCGACGAGGACGACGTCGCGCGATCGGTCGCAGCAGGGCGCGCCGACGATCGGCTCGCGCGCTTCCTGGCGGGGCAGACCCGACGTGCACGCGACCTGCTGGTCGCCGGCGCGCCCCTCGCGAAGAAGGTCCCGTGGCGACTGTCGCTCGAACTGCGGGCGATCCTCGCCGGCGGCCTGAGAATCGCCGAAAAGTTGCGCGTCGACGGCCACGATCCGATCGCGCGACGCCCGTCGCTCGACTGGCGCGATACGCCGGCCCTCGCCCGGCTCTGGTGGCGGAACCGGACATGACGCCGGACGAGTATTGCCAGGAGAAGGCCGCGCGCAGCGGTTCGAGCTTCTACTACAGCTTCCTGTTCCTGCCGCCGCCCCGAAGGCGAGCGATCACGGCGTTGTACGCCTTCTGCCGCGAAGTCGACGACACGGTCGACGAGACCGGCGACCCGCAGGTCGCGCGCGCCCGCCTCGACTGGTGGCGCGGCGAGGTCGGACGGCTGTTCGACGGCGATCCGCAGCATCCGGTGACGCGCGCGCTCGCTCCGCACCTGCAGCCTTGCGCGATCGAGCGCGGTCGCCTGCTCGAGATCATCGACGGCATGCAGATGGACCTCGACCAGGACCGCTACGCGGACTTCGAGAGCCTGCGCCTGTATTGCCATCGCGTCGCCGGCGTCGTCGGAGTGCTGGCCGCCGGGGTGTTCGGCGCCCGGCGGCCCTCGACGCTGGCGTACGCGGAGCAACTCGGCCTGGCCTTCCAGCTCACCAACATCATCCGCGACGTCGGCGAGGACGCCCGCAAGGGCCGCGTGTACCTGCCGATCGACGACCTTCGACGCTTCGAGGTGCCGGTGCAGGAGATCCTCGCCGGGCGGCCGAGCGAACGATTCGTGGCGCTGATGCGATTCCAGGCCGAACGCGCACGCGACTGCTACCGACAGGCGTTCGCGCTTCTCGAGGACGAAGAGCGGCGCGCGCAACGGCCCGGCCTGATGATGGCGGCGATCTATGCGCGCCTGCTCGACGAGGTCGAGCGCGACGGCTTCCGGGTGCTGACGCACCGCACGTCGCTCACGCCACTGCGCAAGCTGTGGCTGGCCTGGAAGACCTGGCTGCGCGGCGATCCGCCCGCGGTCTGAAACGCCCGCGCCATCGCGCCGATGCCGGATGAGATCGCGATCGTCGGCGCCGGTTGGGCCGGCCTGTCGGCCGCCGTCCGGCTGACGCAGGCCGGCCGCCGCGTGCGCGTGTTCGAGGCCGCGCCGGCCGCCGGGGGCCGCGCCCGGGAAGCGCGGCTGGACTTCGGCGCGGGCCCGGTGACCCTCGATGCCGGCCAGCACCTGCTGGTGGGCGCCTATCGCGAGTGCCTGGAGCTTGTGCAGTTGCTGCACGATGGGGCTGCGCCCTTCGAACGACACGCGCTCTCGTTGCGCGACACCGCCGGGCTGCGCCTGCACGCGCCGCGCCTCCCCGCGCCGCTGCACCTGGTCGCCGCGCTGCTCGGGGCGCGCGGCCTGTCGCCACGCGAACGGCTGGCGACCGTGCGCCTGTTGCACGGGCTGCGCGGCGCGGGATGGCGCGCGCAGGCCGGCGAGACGGTCGCGCAACTGCTGCAGCGCTGCCGGCAGCCCGGGACGCTGGTCGATCGGCTGTGGTCGCCGCTCTGCATGGCGGCGCTGAACACCGACGTGGAGGAAGCCTGCGCCACGACCTTCGCGACAGTGCTGCGCGACACGCTCGGGTCCGGGCGTGCCGCTTCGGATTTCGTCCTGCCGCGGTCGACGCTGGATGCTCTGCTCGCGCGACCGGCGTGCGACTGGCTGCGCGCGCGCGGCGCACAACTGGCCTTCGGCGCGACCGTGCGCACCATCGCCCGCGCGAACGGCGGCTGGCGCCTGCAGGCGCACTCCGATCGGGGCGCGGCGACCGACGCCGCGCAACTCGTGCTCGCCGTGCCGCCGTACGCCGCGGCGCGGCTGCTCGCCCCTTTGTTGGTCGACGCGACGACTCGCGGCGCGCACGCCGCCGAGCTCGACGCGTTCGTCTACGACGCGATCACGACCGTCTACCTCGCCTGGCCGGCTTCGGCACGGCCATCGCTTCCGCGCTGGGTCATGTTGCGCGAGTCTCGCGAGCGCGGCGAACACGGGCAATGGCTGTTCGATCGGGGCCGCTTCGGCCCGCAGTGGATCGCGGCGGTCGTGATCAGCGCGCGCGGGCGCCTCAGCGACCTGGCGCCTGCCGCGATCGCCGACGGCGTCGCGCACCAGGTTGCCGACCAGTTGCGGCTGCCGCCGCCGACGGCGGCCCGCACCGTCACGGAGAAGCGCGCCACGTTTCGCTGCACGCCGCAACGGCCGCGCGTCGAAGTCGACGCCTTCGCCGACGTGCTGCCGGGACTGTGGCTCGCCGGCGACTTCGCGTGGCCCGACTATCCGGCGACGCTGGAGGGCGCCGTACGAAGCGGGCGCGCCGCTGCCGAGCGCGCGCTCGGCTGCGACCCGGCGGACGCCCGCCGAACACGCGCTTCCGCCCTGGCCGACCCCTTGGTGTGAAGCTTCACACCTGGCGGTCGCCGTGGCCCCAGGCTGCGTCGAGCGCCTGGTCGATGCGATCGAGCGCGATCGTCTCGATGCCGTCGATCGGACGCTTCGGCGCGTTGGCGCGCGGAATGAGCAACCGCGCGAAACCGAGCTTGCCGGCCTCGCGCAGCCGCTCCTGGCCGCGCGGAGCAGGACGGATCTCGCCAGCCAGCCCGACCTCGCCGAACACGGCCAGGCCGCGCGGCAGCGCACGATTGCGCAGCGACGAGACGATCGCGAGCAGCACCGCGAGGTCGGCCGCCGGCTCGCTGATGCGCACGCCGCCCACCGCGTTGATGAACACGTCCTGGTCGTAGCAGGCGATCCCCGCGTGCCGGTGCAGCACCGCGAGCAGCATCGCCAGCCGGTTCTGTTCGAGGCCCACCGAGAGACGCCGCGGATTCGGCACGTGGGCCGCATCGACGAGCGCCTGGATCTCGACCAGCAGCGGCCGCGATCCCTCCTGCGTCACCAGCACGCAGGAGCCCGGCACCGCGCCGGTGTGCTGCGACAGGAACAGCGCCGACGGGTTGGCCACGCCGCGCAGCCCGCGATCGGTCATCGCGAACACGCCGAGCTCGTTCACCGCACCGAACCGGTTCTTGAACGCCCGCACCAGCCGGTGCGACGAATGCGTGTCCCCCTCGAAGTAAAGCACGGTGTCGACCATGTGTTCGAGCACGCGAGGACCGGCGAGCGTTCCCTCCTTGGTCACGTGCCCGATCATCACCATCGCCACGCCGAGCTGCTTGGACAGCCGGGTCAGCTGTGCCGCGCACTCGCGCACCTGCGCGACCGAGCCGGGTGCGGACTGCAGATCCGACGAGTACAGCGTCTGGATCGAATCGATCACGACCACCGCCGGCCGGCGATCGCGGACCGCCGCCGAAATGCGTTCGAGCTCGATTTCGGCCAGCAACGGCAAATGTGCCTGGCCGGCACCCAGCCGCCGGGCGCGAAGCGCCACCTGCGACGCCGATTCCTCACCCGCGACGTAGAGCACCTCGCGGGTGACCGAGAGGTTCGCCAGCGTCTGCAGCAGCAGCGTCGACTTGCCGATGCCCGGATCGCCGCCGATGAGCACCACCGAGCCCTCGACCAGGCCGCCGCCCAGCACCCGGTCGAACTCGTCGATGCCGGTGCCGATGCGCTCGGCCTCCTCGGCGGGAACCGCGTCGAGCGTCACCACCTCGTGGGTCGGCGCCAGCGATTGGTAGCGATGCCCTTCGGCGCGACGCTCGACCGGCGCCTCGCTCAGCGTGTTCCAGGCATTGCAGTGCGGGCACTGGCCCTGCCACTTGGCCGTCGTGCCGCCGCACTCGCTGCAGACGTGATGGGACTTCGCCCTGGCCATGGTGTCGCGCCGCGCTCAGGGCGCCGGGTCGTCTTCGACCCGCACCGGCACGCGCGGCGCGAGCGCGCACATCAGCTCGTAGCCGATCGTCCCGCTCGCCCGGGCGACCGCGTCGATCGGCACCCGCTCGCCCCACAGCTCGACGGCGGAGCCCGGGCGCGCGTCGGGCACCGGCGCGAGATCGACCATCAGCATGTCCATCGCGACGCGCCCGACCGTCACGGTGGGCACGCCGTCGACCGCGATCGGGGTGCCGCTCGGCGCATGCCGCGGATAGCCGTCGGCATAGCCGCATGCGACGACCCCGATGCGCATCGGGCGGCCGGCGCGGAATGTCGAGCCGTAGCCGACCGCGTCGCCCGGCTCGAGCTGCTGAACGGCGATCAGGCGCGACTCGAGGCGCATCGTCGCCCGCAGGCCGAAGGCACTCGCGTCGCCGTCGCCGAGCGGCGTCCCGCCGTACAGCATGACGCCCGGGCGGATCGCGTCGCCGTGAGTCCCGGGAAGCAATAGCGTCGCGGCCGAGTTTGCCAGCGAGCGGGTCGCCGCCAGGCCGTCCGCCGCTGCCTGGAAGCGCGCGAGCGCCTCGTCGGTGCCGCCTTCGAGGTCGGCATTCGCGAAGTGCGTCATCAGCGTCACCTGCCGGACCGAAGGCAGCGTCGCGAGCCGCGCGAAGGCGTCGCGGAACGCGTCGCGGCGAAAGCCCAGCCTGTTCATGCCGCTGTTGAACTTCAGGAAGACGTCGATCGCCGCGGGCGCCGACAGCGCCTGCAGCCATTCGAGCTGGCGTGCCTCGTGGACCACCAGCGACAACCCGTCCCGCGCCGCCTGTTCGACGTCGGCCGCGTCGAAGGCGCCCTCGAGCATCAGCACCGGACCGTTCCATCCGCCGCGGCGCAACTGCGCGGCGCCGTCGAACTCGACCAGTGCCAGCCCGTCGGCCGCCGCGAAGCCGCGGGCCGCGTTGGCCAGCCCGTGACCGTAGCCGTTGGCCTTCACCACTGCCCAGACGAAGCGACCCGGCGCCCGCCTGCGCGCCGTCGCCAGGTTGTGGCGCATGGCGGGGATCGAAACGGTGGCGAGAATCGGGCGCGGCATCGGGCAGGCGGGGGAACGCGACAACTATACACACGGCGGGGACGAGCGGTCGTGGTATAAACCGGTCGCGCTCGGCAGCGGCAGGTTCGATCACGCGCGGCACGGCGCGGTAGCAGACCGGCCCCGCCGCGCGCGCGAGCGGAAAGCCGGCGCTCGAACGGAGACACGAGAGCCCTTTCCCGATGAAGCGCGGGTTCTACACGATCATGGCGGCGCAGTTCTTCTCGTCGCTCGCCGACAATGCATTGCTGATCGCGGCGATCGCGCTGCTCATCGAAATGCATGCACCCGAGTGGATGAAGCCGCTGCTCAAGCTGTTCTTCACCGTCTCGTACGTCATGCTCGCGCCGTTCGTCGGCGCCTTCGCCGACTCGATGCCGAAAGGCCGGGTGATGTTCGTGACCAACCTGGTCAAGATCGCCGGCTGCCTGCTGATGTTCTTCACCGTCCATCCGTTGCTCGCCTACGCCGTCGTCGGATTCGGCGCGGCCGCCTATTCGCCGGCCAAGTACGGCATCCTGACCGAGTTGCTGCCCCCCGAGAAGCTGGTCGCCGCCAATGGCTGGATCGAGGGCACGACGGTCGGCTCAATCATCCTCGGCACGGTGCTGGGCGGCGCGCTGATCAGCCCGTCGATTGCCGGCACGCTGCTGTCGCTCGACCTGCCGATGTTCGACAGCGGCGTCGACACGCCGGCCGAGTCGGCGATCGTCGTCATCGCGGTGTTCTACGCGATCGCCGCCGCCTTCAATCTCGGCATCCCCGACACCGGCGCCCGCTACCCGCACCAGGCCGGCAACCCGTTCACGCTGATGCGCGAGTTCGCCGGTTGCTGCCGGGTCCTCTGGAAGGACAAGCTCGGGCAGATCTCGCTCGCCGTGACGACGCTGTTCTGGGGCGCCGGCGCGACGTTGCAGTTCATCGTGCTCGACTGGGCGCGCCACGCGCTCGGCCTGCCGCTGAATCGCGCGGCCATCCTGCAGGGCGTGGTCGCGCTCGGCATCGCGGTCGGCGCGATGTTCGCGGCGCGCGTGGTGCGGCTGCGCGATTCGCTGCGCGTGCTGCCGGTCGGCGTCGCGATGGGCGTGGTGGTGCCGGTGATGACGCTGGTGTCCAGCGAGTTGCTGGCATTCCCGCTGCTGGTGCTGATCGGCGCGATGGCCGGCTTCTTCGTCGTGCCGATGAACGCACTGCTGCAGCACCGCGGCCACGTGCTGATGAGCGCCGGACATTCGATCGCCGTGCAGAACTTCAACGAGAACCTCAACATCCTGCTGATGCTCGGGCTCTATTCGCTGCTGGTGCGCCTCGAACTGGGCGTCAACATCGTTATCGTGATCTTCGGCTCCTTCGTGGCGCTGATGATGCTCGCGGTGATGCGGCTGCACAACGCCAACCAGCGCGTCTTCGACTCGGTCGCGCTGATCGGACAAAGCAAGCACTAGCCGCCGGCGGCACCGGCGCCGTCGTGCACCTTGCGCGCCAGGCACAGGTCGGCCCAGGCGCGCGACTTGTCGGGCTGGTTGCGCAGCAGGTACGCGGGGTGGTAGGTCACGACGACGGGGATCGCACGCCCTCCATCCCGATACGCGTGCACGCGTCCGCGCAGGCTGGCGATCGACGCGTCGGTGCGCAGCAGCGCCTGCGCGGCGATGCGCCCCGCGACGACGATGACCCTCGGCGCGACGAGTACGATCTGGCGCCGCAGCCACGGCTCGCAGCACTGAATCTCTTCCGGCGAGGGATCGCGGTTTTGCGGCGGTCTGCACTTCAGGACGTTGGCGATGAACACGCCGCCCGCGCGATCCAGCCCGAGGGCCGCGAGCATCTGGTCGAGTAGCTTGCCGGCGTTGCCGACGAAGGGTTCGCCGCGCCGATCCTCCTCCGCGCCTGGCGCTTCGCCGATCACCATCCAGCTCGCGCGCTCGTCGCCGACACCGAAAACCGTCTGGCTGCGCGATTCGCACAGCGCGCACGCGCGGCACTCGGCCACGGCAGCGCGCAGCGCCGGCCAGTCCATCGTCGCGGCGTCGCCTGAGCCGACGAGCGCTGCGGCATCGACCGGGCTTGCGACTGCGGGGACCGGGCCTTCGTCGTGGTGGCCGGGCGCTTCGAGGTTGCCCCTCCGCAGTCGCCACGCCGGGCCGATCCCCAGCGCAGCGTAGGCGCGACGTTGCGACTCATTCATCGGCCAGCCTCCTGAACAGTACGCGGGCATCCTCGCGCGCGCCGTCGGCGGCCGGGTAGTAACGCTTGCGCACGCCGATCTGATCGAAGCCGCACGATCGATAGAGCGCGATCGCCCGCAAGTTCGACGGGCGCACCTCGAGCATCATCCCGCGCGCCCCGCGACGCGCAGCGTCGCGCATCAGCCAGTCGAGCATCGCCCGGCCGGCGCCCCTGCCCTGCGCCGGCGTCGCCACGCTCAGGTTCAGCAGATGCGCTTCGTCGGGAATCCACATCACCACGGCGTAGCCGAGCAGCGCCGAGCCGGTGCCGTCGCCACCCTCGAACACCCAGGCGTCGTAGCCCGAAGCCATCGAGTCGGCGAAATTGCCGCGGCTCCACGGGAACGGGTAGACGTCGCGCTCGATCGCCGCCACGGCGTCGAGGTCCTCGCGCCGCATCGCCCGCACGCGCAACCCCGCCCCCGGCGACGGCCGGGCGGGCGGTCGCGGCAACGCACTCATCGGTGCAGGCCCTCGGCGGCACGCGCAATGGCGGCACGACGCTCGCGCAGCGCCCGCTGCTCGTCGCGATCCAGCGCCACCTTGTCCCGAACGTAGCGCGGCGCGGCGGCCGCGGCAGCGAGCACGGCGCCCGAGCGCCAGCTACGCATCGCGAGTTCGGCGAGCGCGTCGGCCCGGACGTAGGCTTCGTCCTCGCCAGGCACGGCGGGCCGCGTCACGAGCGCGTGATGCGTGACCCATTCGTCGAGCAGGCCAGGCATCTGCCACGCGTTGCCACCGAGCAGCACCTGCTCAGCGGCAAGCGATTCCTGCGGCGCGCCGGGCGCCGCGGTCCAGCACTGCGCCAGTTCGTGCAGCCAGTCGGCGCGCCGGCACAGGCGCGGCGCGATCAGTGCGTCGACCAGCGGCGCCGCGCCAGCAATCGCGTCGACCTTCTCCTCCCGACCGCGAGCCGCGAGCGCACGGGCACCAGACGATTCGCCGGACCGCACGTGGTACATCGCGACGTAGATCTCGTTCATCCGCGCGTCGGTCGCCGCCAGGACGACGCCCTCCCCGCGCCGACTCGCGCGCAAGCGCTGCCACGCCAGCGCGGCCAGCCCGTCCACCGCGATCAGCGGGAGATTCAGCGCGAATCCCAGGCCCTGCGCAACCGCGCAGCCGACCCTCAGGCCGGTGAACGACCCGGGCCCGGCATCGAACGCGATCGCGTCCAGGGCCGACAACTCGATCCGCGCGCCGGCGCACAGCTCGCGCACCATCGCCAGAATTCGTTCCGACTGGCCTGCGCCCAGTCGCTCGGACAGGCATTCGCTGTCGTCGGCGCCGCCGAAGTGGCCGTGCAGCGCGACGGAGCACCATTCGCCGGAGGTCGACAGCGCGAGCAGCCTCGCTTGCCCGACGCCGGCGGCGTCGGGCGATCCCGGAACGGACAAGTCTGGATTCACGCGCGGATTCTGGTGTCGGAAGCTGCAAATATATGGCATCGAGACGGGTCGCAACGGGGCGGGCACGGCAAAGCGCAAGCGGGTCGAGACCAACCGGTAGCTGCCACGGCGGATCGGCCGCACGTCATCACCGTCTGCTCGAATCTCGATGCGACATGTTCGCAGCTCACGACACTGGGGGAAGCTGGCCGGCCGCGCAGCCCGTGGTGTCGTGTCAGTCGCGTCGCCGCCCGCGGCCGCCGCGCCGCTCGTCGGGACGCGCGTCGCGGAGCTGCTGGCGCAGCTGGTCGCGCTCGCGCGGCGACATCCGCTCCCTGCGCCCGTCGGGGTCGCCGCCTCGACGACCCTGCTCCTGCTGCTGGCGCAACTCGCGTCGGAGCCGCTCGCGCTCGTCCGGGCTCATGCGCGCGCCGAAGATCGGCTGCGCGAGCGCGGCCCCCGCGCCCAGCGCCAGCACCCCGGCCGCCAGCGCCTTCGCCAGGCTGCGTCTCGCCGGCGACACCGGCGCGGCGCGCGCGGCACCCTCTGGCTTCCGCCCGCAGGTATCGCCTTCGCCTTCGCTTCTCGTCGTGATGGCGGCTTCGCTCATGGGGGCATTCTAGACAGCGACGAACTTTCGCGCAGCCCTGCTTGCGGTAAACGGTGTAACAGCGGGTAACGGCTACCCAGCGGCGGATCGCCCAGCGGCCGTTTCCGCGCGCACGCACGGTTCGCCGAGGCGCCGCGCCGGCGGCTATCATCCTCACCATGAGTACCCATGCCACCCGCAAGCTCCTGGTCGTCGACGACGACCCGAAGCTGCGCGAGCTGCTGCGCCGCTACCTGAGCGACAACCAGTTCGAGGTCAGTCTCGCGCAGGATGCGCCGTCGATGAGCCGGCTGATGCTGCGCGAGCACTTCGACCTGATCGTGCTCGACCTGATGCTGCCTGGCGAAGACGGCCTGTCGATCGTTCGCCGCCTGCGTGGCGCCAACGATCGCACGCCTATCGTGATGCTGACCGCCAAGGGCGACGACGTCGACCGGATCATCGGGCTCGAGGTCGGCGCGGACGACTACCTTCCCAAGCCCTTCAATCCGCGCGAACTGCTCGCGCGCATCCATGCCGTCCTGCGTCGCAGGCCCCCCGCAGAGTTGCCGGGGGCGCCGTCGGCCGAACCCATCGAGGTCACGTTCGGGCCGTTCCGGCTCGATCTCGCCACGCGCGCCTTCACCCGCAACGGCGAACCGGTGCCTCTCACCACCGGCGAGTTCTCGGTGCTCAAGGTCCTCGTGCAACACGCGCGTGCGCCGCTGTCGCGCGAGAAGCTGATGACGCTGGCGCGCGGTCGCGAGTACGGCGCCTACGATCGCAGCCTCGACGTGCAGGTCTCGCGCCTGCGCAAGCTGATCGAGGCGGACCCGCAGCAGCCGCGCTACATCCAGACCGTCTGGGGCGTGGGGTACGTGTTCGTTCCGGACGGCGCATGACGGCGGCGGCGCCGGACGCGGCAGCCGCCCGCACGGCGCTCAGGCCGCCGCGGATCAGCCTGTTCTGGCGCACGTTCCTGCTCCTCGCGCTGCTGATCGGCACCAGCCTCGGCGCCACGCTCGGCATCCTCGGGCTGCTCGAGCGCGCGCCGCCGGAGCAACGGCTCGCCTGGGAGCTCGCGTCAGTGGTCAACCTCACGCGCTCCGCACTGGTCAGCGCCGAGCCGGACCGCCGGCTGGACCTGCTGGACCAGCTTGCGCGCGAGGAGGAGGTCCGCGTCCTGCCGAGGGAGCCCGAGGACCGGATCGACGACGGCGCGACCGGCCCGCGGCTGCGCGCACTGCAGCCTCGGCTTCGGCAACTGCTCGGCACGGGCACGCGGGTGGCCGGCCGCGTGAACGGCACCGACGCGGTCTGGATCGGCTTCGAGATCGACGGCGACGACTACTGGCTGATCCTGCCGCGCGAGCGGGTCGAGCGGCAGTTCGGCCCCAGCTACGGCGTGCTGGGCCTGATCGCCGCCGCGCTGTCGTTGCTGGGCGCGCTGGCGATGTCGCGCCTGGTCAACCGGCCGCTCGCCGACCTGAGCCGGGCGATCGCCAGCCTGAGCCGCGGCGAGGCGCCGAAGCCGCTCGCCGACCAGGGGCCGACCGAGATCGCCGCGGTCAACCGGCGCTTCAACCGGCTGGCGCGCGAGCTCGCCCAGCTCGACCAGGATCGCTCGCTCGCGCTGGCCGGCATCTCGCACGACATCCGAAGCCCGCTGGCCCGCCTGCGCATGGAGATCGAACTGGCGGACGTACCGCCCGAGCAGCACGCGTCGATGGCCGAGGACATCGAGCGGATCGACCGGATCGTCGGACAATTCGTCCAGTACGCACGCATCGCCGAGCCGCCGCGTGCCGAGCGCGTCGACGTCGCCGCCGTGCTGGCCGGCATCGTGCACGCCTACCGCGCCGCGATCGACTCGAACGACCTCGTGCTGACGATCGAGTCGGGCGACGCCCGGCACTGGTACGGCGATCCGACCGACCTGCACCGGGCGCTCGCCAACCTCATCGACAACTCGATCCGGTACGGCCGAGCGTCGCCCGACGAACCCGCGCGGGTCGAACTCGTCGCCCGGGCCCTGCCTTCCGGCATCGCGATCGACGTCCGCGATCACGGCTGCGGCGTTCCCGACGGCGACCGCGAGCGACTGCTGCAGCCGTTCACCCGCATCGACAGCGCACGCAGCGAGCGCGGCGGCTCCGGGCTCGGGCTGGCGATCGTCGAGCGCCTCGCGCGACGCTACGGCGGTACATTGAGGCTGGTCAATGCCCGTGGCGGCGGATTGGGGGCAAGCTTGACGCTGCCGCACCATGTCGACGCGAAGATCGACAGGGACCGTCCGGCGCGATAGCCCAAGGCAATCAATCGCATTTGAATCGTCAATTGGCTATTCCAATCGTTGCTTGGTAGATTCCGTCGGGCCGGTCGCAGCCAAGGGTGCGACCGAGAGCATCCCCGATCAACTCCACGACAGGAGACTTCCATGCCCAGCCTGAAAGGCACGAAGACCCATCAGAACCTCAAGGACGCCTTCGCCGGCGAGAGCCAGGCGAACCGTCGCTACCTGTACTTTGCAAACAAGGCCGACGTCGAGGGCCAGACCGAAGTCGCGGCTCTGTTCCGCTCGACCGCCGAGGGCGAGACCGGCCATGCGCACGGCCACCTCGATTACCTGGCCGAAGTGGGCGACCCGGCGACCGACCTGCCGATCGGCCCGTCGCAAGCCAACCTGAAGTCGGCCGTTGCCGGCGAAACGCACGAGTACACCGACATGTACCCGGGCATGGCCAAATCGGCGCGCGAGGAAGGCTTCGACGAGATCGCCGACTGGTTCGAGACGCTGGCCAAGGCCGAGCGCTCGCACGCGAACAAGTTCGCGAAAGCCCTCGAGTCGCTGGCCTGACTGCAGCGGGCCGGCCGGGTAGGCAGTCGGAATCCGGCCCGCGACGCACACGAGGGGAGCTGCAGGGCTCCCCTTGTCATTCCCTCCGGGCGTGCCGAACACGGCGCGGCCGCCAGCCGATGAGCCGAGAACGACGATGACTGCACGCGAAGGTTCGCTCGAAGCCCCGACCCGCCACCCGCTCGACTGGAAGAACCCCGAGTTCCACGACGAGAAGAAGGCGCTCGACGAAATGGAGCGCGTCTTCGACATCTGCCACGGCTGCAGGCGCTGCCTGAGCCTGTGCAACGCGTTCCCGACGCTGTTCGACCTGGTCGACGAGTCCTCGAGCGGAGAGGTCGACGGCGTCGATCGCAAGGACTACTGGAAGGTCGTCGACCAGTGCTACCTGTGCGACGTCTGCTACATGACCAAGTGCCCGTACGTGCCGCCACACGTCTGGAACGTCGACTTCCCGCACCTGATGCTGCGCGGCAAGGCGATCCAGTTCCGCCAGGGCACGCCGACGCGCTTCCGCGACGTGCAACTGTCGTCGACCGACCGCAACGGCACGCTTGCCGGCATCCCGGTGGTCGTGCAGGTGGTCAACAAGCTAAGCCGCAACAAGACCGTCCGCAAGCTGGTGGAGAAGAACCTCGGCGTGCACCGCAATGCGTGGCTGCCGGCGTTCACCAGCGACAGGTTCCGCTCGTACGTCGCTCCGTCGAAGTCCTACGCGGTGCGCGACGGCGAACGCACGCCGGGCAAGGTCGCGATCTACGCGACCTGCTACGTGAACTACAACGAACCGGGCATTGGTCACGACCTGGCCAGGGTGCTCGACCACAACGAGATCCCGTACGTGCTCGCCGAGAAGGAGGCCTGTTGCGGGATGCCCAAGCTCGAACTGGGCGACCTCGAGTCGGTCGCCGCGCTGAAGGAGAAGAACATCCCGGCACTGGCGAAGCTGGCGCGAGCCGGCTACGCGATCCTCGCGCCGATCCCTTCGTGCGCGCTGATGTTCAAGCAGGAGCTGCCGATGATGTATCCGGACGACCCGGACGTGAAGGCGGTGCAGGATGCGATGTTCGACCCGTTCGAGTACTTCGTGCTGCGCGCGAAGGACGGGCTGCTCAAGACCGACTTCGGCACGCAGCTCGGCAAGGTCTCGTATCACATCGCCTGTCACCTGCGCGTTCAGAACGTCGGCCAGAAGACGCGTGAATTGCTGCAGATGATCCCGGGGACGAACGTGAATACGATCGAGCGCTGCTCGGGCCATGCGGGTACCTGGGGCGTGAAGAAGGAATTCCACGAGATCGCGATGAAGATCGGCAAGCCGGTGTTCCGCCAGATGGCCGAGCATCCGGGCGGCGAACCGGACTGGATCGCCTCGGACTGCCAGCTCGCCGGCCACCACATCGAGCAGGGGATGGCAGAGTCCGGGCGTTCGGTGGACGGCAAGCTGGCGCATCCGCTGACCTTGCTGCGGATGGCCTACGGGCTCGGGTAAGTCAGTCGCCCACGAATCGAAACATGGATGCAATGGAATGGAAGCGACGAAGATGGCAAAAGTGAGTCGTGAATCGCTGATGACGCTCGAGGCCTACGCGAAAGCGCGGCCCGCGTTCCGTGCCAGGGTGCTCGAGCACAAGAAGCATCGCAAGGTCGCGCTGGGCGCTCACGTGACGCTGCTGTTCGAGGACGAGCTGACGGTGCGCTACCAGATCCAGGAGATGCTGCGCATCGAGAAGATCTTCGAGGAGGAAGGCATCGAGCACGAACTCGAGGCCTACAACCCGCTGATCCCGGATGGACGCAATTTCAAGGCGACGATGCTGATCGAGTACGAGGACGTCGACCTGCGTCGCCGCGAACTCGCCAGGCTCAGGGGCATCGAGGACCGCGTCTGGGTGCAGGTCGAGGGTTCGCCGAAGGTCCATGCGATCGCCGACGAGGACCTCGAGCGCGAGAACGACGAAAAGACTTCGGCGGTACACTTCGTACGGTTCGAGCTGACCGACGACATGGCCGCTGCGCTCAAGCGCGGTGCCGCATTGTCGGTGGGCGTCGACCACGAGAACTACCGCGCCGAGGCGAGCCCGCTGCCCACAGCGGTGCGCGCAGCGCTGGTCGCGGACCTCGACTGAAGCGCCGGCCTCCGGCGCGACCATCGAACGTTGCCACGGTAAGCACCATGCCCGGCCTTCGCCCCGACGTCGACCCCGACGGCCTGCTCGAGTACTCGGTCGTCTATACCGATCGCACGCTGAACCACATGTCGCGCAGGTTCCAGGGCGTCATGCACGACATCTCGGCGGTGCTGAAGGAAACCTACCGGGCGCGTTCCGCGATCGTGGTGCCGGGCAGCGGCACCTTCGGCATGGAAGCGGTCGCGCGCCAGTTCGCCAGCGGCCGCAAGTGCGTCGTCATCCGCAACGGCTGGTTCAGCTTCCGCTGGAGCCAGATCTTCGACATGGGCTGCATTCCGTCCGAGTCGACCGTGCTGAAAGCGCGTCCGGTCGCGGCCGGCCGGCAGGCGCCGTTCGCGCCGCCGCCGATCGACGAGGTGGTCGCGGCCATCGAGCGCGGGAAGCCCGACCTTGTGTTCGCACCGCACGTCGAGACCGCCTCGGGGGTGATCCTTCCCGAGGGATACCTGCGTGCGGTCGCGGCGGCGGTGCACTCTGTCGGCGGCCTGTTCGTGCTCGACTGCATCGCGTCCGGCGCAATCTGGGTCGACATGGCGGCGATCGGCGTCGACGTGCTGATCAGTGCGCCGCAGAAGGGCTGGAGCGGGCCGGCTTGCTGCGCGCTGGTGATGCTCGGCGAACGCGCCCGCCAACGCATCGAGCAGACCACGAGCAGCAGTTTCGCGTGCGACCTCCGCAAGTGGCTTCAGATCATGGAAACCTACGAGTCTGGCGGGCACGCCTACCACGCCACGCTGCCGACCGACGCGCTCACCCGCGTGCGCGACGCGATGCAGGAGACGCAACGTTACGGGCTGGAGCGGGCGCGCGCCGAGCAGCAGGAACTGGGCGACAGGGTCCGCGCGCTGCTCGCCGCGCGGGGCGTGTCCAGCGTCGCGGCGCAAGGCTTCGATGCGCCGGGCGTGGTCGTCGGCTACACCGACGATCCCGACGTCCACAACGGCGCGAAGTTCGCCGGGCTGGGGCTGCAGATCGCCGCGGGCGTACCGCTGCAGTGCGATGAACCGGCGGACTTCCGGACCTTTCGCATCGGTTTGTTCGGACTGGACAAGCTGCAGAACGTCGACCGCACGGTGCGGCAACTCGATTCGGCGTTCGGGCGAGCGCTCTAGCTTCGCTCAGCCCAGGTCCTCGCCGAGCGCCGCGTCGATGCGCTCGGCCCATGCCTGCGCGCTGACACGGGCGGCGCCGCGAACGTCGGCGCAGGCAACCGTGCGTGCGGCCAGGCGCGCCGCGTCGCCGGGCTCGCCGAGCGCATCACAAAGCAGCGTCCAGTCCGAGCGCGCCACGAGGGTGCCTGCGGAGAACGCAACGCCGGTGCGGCGACGCTGCTGCGCCAGGCCTGTCAGCTTCCTGCCGTCGGCGTCCATCACCTCCCACGGCGAGAGCCCGCCGAAGCAGGCCCAACGGACTGCGGCGCCGTCGTTTGCGACACGCGCCCGCGCTTGCCGGGGATCGAGCGCATGCGCGTCGATCCCGGCCTCGCGCAGTACGCGGACGTGCAGTTTGCCGAGCCAGCGATAGCTGTCGACCAGACCTTCGCCGAGCAGGCGGTGGCCCGGCGGCAGCACGACGCTGACGCCGAGCAGCCAGGGACCGGCCAGCACCGCGCCGCCCCCGGACGCTCGCACGGACACCGCCACGCCGACCGGTGCTCGCCGGGCGACCGCTTCGCGCAGACCGCGTTGCGAGCACCCCAGCACGATCTCTGCGTCGCGATACGCCCAGACGCGCCACCGCGGCCGGGTCACCCCGGCCGCCAGCGCGTCGGCGCACCAGGCGTGCTCGTCGGCAATCGTCGCGTCGACGCGCATTCGGCACGTTTCGCCGACCGGGCGGGTCGCCGCGCCGCGCGCGACCTCCGCCCGGCTCGGGTCGGCTCGGGTCGGCTCAGGCCGGCTCGGGCACGCTCGGCAAGCCGGCCAGCGCCATGGCGAGTTCCGCCTCGCTGTAGGACTGGTCGCTCAGCGTGCCGGCGCTGTAGGCCATGTACGCGGCCATGTCGAAGTGGCCGTGCCCGCACAGGTTGAACAGGATCGTCTCCGAGCGACCTTCGCGCTTGCAGCGCAACGCCTCCTCGATCGCGCCCTTGACCGCGTGGTTGGCTTCAGGCGCCGGCAGGATGCCTTCGCTGCGGGCGAACTGGATGCCGGCCGCGAAGCACTCGACCTGGTGATAGGCAGTCGCCTCGATCAGGTCCAGATCCCTCAGGTGCGAGACCAGCG
>Ga0209477_1000665_pt1 | contig 21457 bp, 26 predicted proteins | sample KloWWTupernatant_FD_187180 | JGI IMG/M metagenome (GOLD analysis project Ga0209477, IMG submission 187180) | Active sludge microbial communities from Klosterneuburg, Austria, studying microevolution and ecology of nitrifiers - Klosterneuburg... | ecosystem: Engineered > WWTP > Aerobic digester >... | reverse complement strand
GGCGGCGCCGCCGGCGAAGCCCGCCGTGAGCGCGAACGCCAGGACCAGCCGGGCGAGCACGGCTACTGCAGCTTGACCTTCTGCTCCATCGAGCCGCCCTTGAGCATCGTCCACTCGACCATCGAGCCGTCGTACATCCGCGCCTGCTTGTTGCCCATCAGTTCGTGCGAGACGAACCAGCCGATCGACGCCCAGTGGCCGGTGTTGCAGAAGTTGACCTGGTCGCCGCTGGTCGGCACGCCGGCGAACTTGTACAGCTGCGCCAGTTGCGCCGGCTTGCGGAACTCGCCTCCGCCATTGACGGTCGTCCACGCGTGCGACAGGTTCTTCGCGCCCTCGATCGTGCCGCTCTCGGTCGCCTTCGGGTGGCGGTTGATGCCGACGTACTGGTCCTCGGGGCGATTGTCGACCAGCAGCACGCCGGCGGCCTTCGCCTTCCTGACGTCGTCCATCGTGACGACCATTTCCTTGCGCAGGTTGACCTGGAAGGACTTGCCTTCGGCGGGCTTTGCCGCACCGGCCTGCATCGGGTTCTTCTTGTCCTTCTCCCAGGCCACCATGCCGCCGTCGAGCACCGACACGTTGTCGTGGCCGAGCACCTTGAAGGTCCAGTAGACACGCGTGCCGACGCCCATGTCGGTCGACGACGCGCCGGGCGGCACGAGCACGACGTGGGTCTTGTTGTCGATGCCGAGCTTGCCGATCATGGCCGCCAGCGGCTCGAGCTTGGCCGGCAACACGTCGGGCACCTTGTCGGCGCGCTCCTCGCGCCAGCCGTCCTTCGCATAGTTGCTGTTGACGGCACCGGGAATGTGGCCGCGCAGGTACTCGGTCGGCGGCCGGAAGTCGACCAGCACGACGCCCGGCTTCTCCAGGTTCGCCTTGACCCAGTCGACGTTCACCAGCGGGTCCGCGGCCAGCGCGGCGCGCGCCGTCGCGAGCAGGACCAGCAGCGACGCCCCCATCCACGCGCCCGATTTCGCCCATGAGTACTTCTTCATTGCCCGACTCCTCGTCTCAGATGGTGATCGTCAGATCGCAAACCAGGATCGCGGCGATCGCCCGATCCCATGCTTCGTCTTCCAGGTTCCGACGCCTGAGGAATGCCGCGAGGTCGATGGACTCGACGCGGTGCGTCGGCTCCATCTGCCGCAACGCGGCGCTGACGGTCTGGGCGTCGGGAAACAGACCGGTGTTCAGTTCGAGGATGTTCATCACAGGCTCAGTACCGCATCGGCGGAAACGATCGCATCCGCGAGGCCCACGGCGTCCAGCAGCGGCAGGTCGTCGCCCATCGCCGCGACCGTCGTCCGCGGCTCGATGCCGGTCAGCTCGAGCAGTTCGGCGTTGGCGGCGTTCTCCGGCGTCTCGGCGACCGGGGCCGTCATGAACACCAGCGACACGCGATGGCCGAAGATCGTCAGCCCCGCGGCCACCCGCATCGCCTCCGCGTGATCGCGGCGCGCCAGCACCAGCAGACGCTTCTCGCCCATCCGCCCCCCTCAGAGACTCACGACCCGCTGCGCTTCGCCCGTCAGCGCGCTGTTGACGGTCTGGCTGCCGAGTTCCACCGGGCAGGGCGCGCCGGGGCAGAACCGGTGCCACGACTCCTCGCAGACGACCGCGCGCGCGGCGTCTTGCAGCGCGGATTGCAGCCGCGCGTCGTTCAGGCCGCGCACGCCGTCGTGCGTGAGGAACACGCCGAACGCGTGCCCGGCGCGCCGGCACGCGAGCGCAAGCGGCAGCAGGAACCGCGCGCCGCCCTCGGTCGCGACGTGGAACAGGATCTTCATGACGCGGCCCGCCGCCCCGACAGCCACCAGCCGGCCGCAAAGGCGGCCAGCGCGAGCGTCGTCGCAGCCGCGACCAGCGCCTCGCGCGGCGGCCACGCCACCGGGCCCGGGGCGTCGACGGACGGCGTCACCGAAGCTGCGGGGGGCCCGCCTGCACGAACCGGGCCCGGGTCGGGGTAGCCGACGGCGTCGGCCGGCAGCGAACCGTCGGCCGCCCATTCGGCCCAGCCCTCCGCGTAGAGCCGCGCCGCGACGCCGTTCGCCGCCACCAGCAGGGACAGGTACGCAAAGCCTTCGAACGCGTCGTGCGCATAGGCGACGGGCGAGCCGTCGGGCACGACCGCGCCGCGGCCGTCCGCCGCATCCAGCGCCGCGCGCAACTGCAACGCCGGCAGGCTGATCGCCCCCGGCAGGTGGCCGGTCCGCACGGCACGCGGCACCTCGCCCCAGTACTCGCGGTCGCTGCGACCGTCGAGCAGCATCGGCGCGGGACGCATCGCGCGAAGCTCGTCGCGCAGCACGAGCAACCGGTCGCGCATCGGCGCCTCGAACACCGCCTCGCGCACCAGGCCCCGCTCGCGTCCTGGTCCGGCGGCCGCACCGCTGGCCAGAGCGCGCCCCACCGGCTCGGTGAGGATTTGCACGCGACGCTGTCCGGCCGCGTAGAGCACCCCGGCCACGAAGTCGCGCGCGGTCGGGTCCTGCCCGACCACCAGCACGGTCTCGTGGCCGGCGAGGCCGGCGGTGCCGAGGAGCCACAACAGGTCGCGTGCCGCCGGCAGTCGCCGCTGCGGGCCGAGCAGGTCGCCGGCGGGCAGGCAACGTGCGCCGGCGAGGCTGCGCTCGCGGCACTCGGCGAGCGGGCGCGCGTCGACCACGACCACGCCAGGGTCCGGGCCCGGACCCTGCGCCTGCGACGCCGAGCGCACGTAGCCGAAATCGTCGGCAACCGCGGCGCCGCATGCCGGCGCCGCCAGTGCCAGCAGCAGGGCCAGCATCGGCGTGGCAGGGCCGCGGCGACACGCCATGTTCAGCAGCCGCCGAAGCGTTTGGCGGCGGGCGCCGCGCCGGCGTCGGCGCTCGGCGCGGCGGGCGGGTTCTCGACGTAGAAGCCCACCAGGTCGATCACCGACACCTTGCCGAAGCCCCCGCCGAGTTCGACGTCCGGCAGCGTCTCCGCCGGCACGGGCTTGACTGCGGTGGCCACGACGTCCGCAGGCAGTGCGGCGATCCGGAAGCCGATCGCCGAGACGGCCACGGCGATCGCCATCGAAACCAAGCAGAAGACGATGCTTTCGCGATTCATGACCGGGCCGCTCACATGGAATCGCTGAAGAAGGCCAGCGCCATCACCGCGAAGGCGACGGCGAAGAAGAGCACCTGGAGCGAAGTCTCGAGGTCCAGGTTCATCGTCCGCCTCCCTTGTAGTGCTGCACCAGGCGTTCGAGCGGGATCGCTTCGCCGGTGACCGGATGCGCGACCGGCGGCGCCAGGTGCGGCACGCCGTCGCGCGTGACCCGAAGGCTCTGCGGCGGCACCGCGTAGACCCACGCGAGGCCGGCGACGACAGCGGTCGCCGACAACACGACGAACAGGCGCATCAGGAGGCGGGCGACCATGTCCTCGGCTCCTTCAGTCCTTGCGGATGTAGACGCGCCAGCACGCCGCGTCCTTGATCGTCTCGAGGTGAGTCGCGTTGAGCTCGTTGCACATCGGCGGCAGCGCCTCGACCGACGACGGGTTGTCGACCATCACCTCGATCAAGTCGCCGGTCGCCACCTCGCCGACGGCCTTCTTGGTCATCAGCTGCGGCCTTGGACAGGAATCGCCGCGGCAATCGACCCGCCTCGCGAGCGTGACGCGCTGTCCGTTGCTCAACGTGGCCTCGCCGCCGGCCGGCGCCGCGTCGGCCTTCTTCTTCGATCCGAACAGTCCCATTCCCGTTGCTCCTCGTTCGATGCAGATCCGCGCCGGCACTGAAGATCCCGGCGTTGCCCTCAGGCCGTCTGTCCGGTGACGGCTTGCGCGCGCTGCCGTTCGTGCTGCGCCTGCTGCGCGCGCTCGCGTCGCAGGATCGCGCGGTAGATCGCCAACAGCACGCCGGCCTGAACCAGCCCGAACACGATCGCCGGAATGCCGAGCTTGTCCTGGAGCGTGCGCGCGTTGGCGAAGCCGAGTTGAAGCGCCGGCAGGTTCGGTTCGCCGGTCATGCTCGACGGCGCGGGCGGCCAGTAGTTCCAGCCCCAGACCAGCGAGAACAGGAACATGCCGACGAAGGTGAACAGCAGCGCCCACACTGCGCCGAGGTTGCCCTCGCCGGCCTTGACCCAGGTCGACACGGTGCAGGCGCCGGCCAGCACCATGCCGATGCCGAACAGGAACAACCCGGCGAAGGTGTTCAGGCCGACGTCGAACTCCAGCGGATGGCCCGCGCCGACCGTCATGAACGCGGTGAAGCCGATCGTCAGGATCATCATCGCGACCAGCAAGGCCTTCGTGTTGCGATAGGTCTTGAACATGATCGCGTCGCGCAGCGCGGCGGTGTTGCAGAACCGGGAGCGCTGCACCAGCAGCCCGACGACGGAACCGAACACGAACGCGACCAGGCACTCTGCAACCGTCGACATCGTTCAGGCCTCCAGGATTCTCTTGTAGATCAGCGACCCGACCCAGGCGCCGGCGAAGATGCCCGAGATCGCCAGGTAGCCGCCGAGGTTCATCTCGGCCGACAGCCCGAAGAAGGTCGACACGTTGCAGACGAAGGCGAGGCGGATGCCGACGCCCATCAGCAGGCCGCCGATCGTGATCAGCAGCCATTCGGACGCGTGGCGCGGCATGCGCCAGTAGAACTCCTTGCTCAGCACCGCGCCGACGAAGGCGCCGAAGAACATGCCGAGGCTGATGTAGATCTTCCAGTAGTCGACCTGCGGCGGGAACACCAGGTTCCAGAATGGAATCCGCATCAGCTCGTCGCCGAGGAAGACCTCGGCGATGAGCCCCGTCATCATCGTCTCGCCGCCGCCGACGGTCCAGGCGCCGACGACCAGGAACAGGAAGATGTCGAGCACCGCGATCGCGGCCAGCGCGAGCACCGGATCCAGGGTCTTGCGGAAAAACTCCATCACCGCTCCTTCACGCGCCGTCCGGCCGACGTCCGCGTGCTTTCTTGTATGCTGCAGATTCTGTGGGTGGCGCCCGCGCGAGTGGTGGTATTTATTGCCAACCCGCTGCCGGAGGGGGAGGCAGATGAGCATCTACACCGAGATCAACGACGTCCTGGACCACATGTTCAACGCCTGCACGACGGCGCAGATCAGCGAGTTCATCCCCGAGAAGCGCGGCTTCCGCATCCACGGCCACAGCACCACCGTCTCGCTCGAGCGCGCGTTCTGGAACGTGCTCGAGGACATGGCGCGCGAGAGCCAGGTCACCCTGCCGAGGCTGATCGAGCGCGTTCACGACGGCTGCCTGGTCGCCAACGACAAGAACATCTCGTCCTGCCTGCGGGTGATCTGCCTGAAGTACCTGAACATCTACGCGGCAGCGGGGGCCTGACGCCGCCCGCCGCTGAGAGGGCGGCGGGACGCGCGTGGCCGCCGTCGCTTCACTTTGCGCGCGAACCGGCGCCGGAACCGTTGATGCAGATCAACCGGTTGCCAGCCCGTGTCGCGCCAGCGCCGCCTGCAGCGTCTCGCCGCGCTCGTCGGCGAGCGCCGCGTCGCGCAGTTCGCGCACCGTCGCCGGCGCGACCGCCGCGCCGCCGCGCTGCAGCGCGGCCATCAGCGTCTCGTAGTTGCGCAGCCCGCGTTCGTGGGTGTCGCCGTAGCCCTTGACCAGCCGCTGGCAGCGGACGACCTCGGTCGCCAGCTCGGCGCTGACCGCGGCGGCCTCCTCGACGCGCCGCAGCCAATGCTCGATGCGCGGCTGCTCGAGCGCGTAGCGCAGCGTCGAGCGCCGCCAGCGCTTCATGCCCGCGGTCGCGTACAGCAGCAGGAAACCGTGCAGGCTGCTGGTCGTGACGATGCGCCCCCGCGAGGTGAAGCGTTCGACCAGCCGGCGCGGCCAGCCGGACGCGAGCAGCCATCGCCCGATCGCAGCCGGCATCGACTCGGCGATCTCCTGGACGCGCGGATGCAGGTATTCGTCGATCGCCAGCAGCTGGCCGTCGGCCACCCGCACCTCGTCGCGAACCCGCTGGAAACGCGAGCTGCGCGTCTTCAGGTCGGCGACCCGGATCGTGTCCTCCCACGACATCCACAGCGCGAGGTGGCGCGCGAGCTCGGCCAGCAACCCCGGATCGTTGCCGCCCGGGGCGGCCTTCACGCGCGCCATCCGGTCGAGATAGATGGCCGCCCACGCCGGATCCTGGTAGTCGACCAGGCGGCGCACGCCTTCGGTCAACATGCGCCGCGCGGCCTCGGGGAAGTCGGCGCCCACGCGCGCGAGCAAGGCGCGCACTTCGGGCGCCCGCGGCTGCGGTGTCGCGGCAGGGATCGCGGCCGGCCCGGAGCCGGTCGCGGCGACGGTTCCCTCGCCCGGCACCGCGAGCGGCCCCGACCGCGCACGTTCGAAGGCCGCGCCGAACGCCTTCCTGCTCGCCGAGACGCCGACGCCGCTGCGCTCGATCGTCTCTTCGAACCGTGCGCGGTCGAACGGCAGCACGCCCGTGCCGGCCAGCGCGCCGAACAGAACCGCACCGATCACGCTGCCGCTGTCGAGGGCCGCCGCAGCCATGTCGAACCCGACGAAGCGCTTCGCCGCATCCGCGGCGTGCGCGAGCAGCTCCGCGCTGTCGACACGGCCGTCGCCCATCGCGGTCTTCTCGGTCATCGAATAGACGCGATGCGTGGACGCGACCAGCGTCGTGCGATCCGGCGTCACCAGCCCGCGCTGGATCGCGCGGCCGGCCTCCATCAACTCGGAAGCCAGCACCACGTCGACGTCGCCGGGCAGCGGCATCAGTGCCAGCACCGGCGTGCCGCCATCGGCCTGCGCCCGTGCGCGCGGGTACAGCTCGACGTAGTAGAGCGTCGTGCCCGTGCGCTGCGCGACGCCGGGCACTGACGTGGTCTGCGCGAGGTAGCCGTTGTGCTCGCCGAGGTCGACGATCCAGTCGGCCAGCACGCCGCCGCCCTCGCCACCCATGGCGACGATCGCGATCTTGATCGGCTGCGCGACGGACATCGCGGACCCTCGCTCAGAAGGCCCAGCGCGCGCGCCCGCGCTCGCGACGCGCCTGCAGCCAGCCGATCACGCCGCGGCGCAGCCGTTCACGCCAGCGGTCGCGCCGGCCGGGATTGTCGACGATGCGCGCCTTGTAGAACGACGGGCACAGCACCGCGGCGTGCGACACCTCGCCGCACAGGCCGCAACCCACGCAGCTCTCGAGCACCGTCGCCACCGGGTCGGTGCGCAGCGGATCCGGATTCGGCCGGATCGACAGCGACGGACAGCCCGACAACCGGATGCACGAGTGGTCGCCGGTGCAGGTGTCGGGATCCACGCCGAAACGTTCGCGCACGACGCGCTCGCCGGCGGCGATCGCCTTGCGCACCAGCGGACGCTCGCGCCGCTGGCGGTTCAGCATGCATTCGGATTGCGCCACGAGCACCTTCGGCCCCTTCTTCGGCGTGGTCAGCGCCTCCCTCAGCGCGCTGCGCATGCCCTCGACGTCGTAGGTGCGCCGGACCGTCCTGACCCACTCGACGCCGACGCCGCGCACCGCGTGCTCGATCTCGTGTCCGGTACTGCGGGTGCGGTTCTCGGCCCGCGACGACGGGATGTCCTGGCCGCCGGTCGCCGCGGTGTAGTTGTTCTCGATCACGACGGTGACGTTGTCGCTCTCGTTGAACACGGCATTGGCGATGCCGCTGGTGAGCCCGTTGTGCCAGAACCCGCCGTCGCCCATGATCGCGATCGCGCGCTTGCCGGCGGGCACGTTCAGCGCGCCGGTCGCGGCCGCGCCGAGACCGTAGCCCATCGTCGTGTTGCCGATGTTGAACGGAGGCAGGATCGAGAACAGGTGGCAGCCGATGTCGGCGCTGACGTGGTGCTCGCCGAGCTCGCGCTCGAGCAGCTTCATCGCGGTGAAGATCGGGCGTTCCGGGCAGCCGGTGCAGAAGCCGGGCGGGCGGCCGTGCACGTTGGCGGCCAGCGGCTGCCGCGGGCGCGCGGGCGCACCGGACGCCGTGGCCGGCGCGCCCTGCGATGCGCGAACGACCGGAGCGGCAGGCGCAACGCCGTGCGCGAGCGGCGTCGTCGCCGGCAGGCGGCCGTACTTCGCCAGGAAGGCGCGCACGCCGGCGAGCACCGCGACCGCGGTGTACTCGCCGGCCACCGGCAGCAGGTCCTTGCCGTGCAGCGTTGCCGGCAGCGCGTGGCTGCGCAGGATCGACGCCACGTTGTGCTCGATGAAGTTCGGCTGCCCTTCCTCGACCAGCAGCACCGCCCGCTTGCCGGCGCAGAAGCGAAGCAGCTCGGAATCGATCAGCGGGTACGCGACGTTCATCACGTACAGCGGCACCCGGCTGTTGCCGTAGACGTCTGCCACGCCGAGCCGCTCGAGCACCCGCACGAGCGTGTTGTAGTTGCCGCCCTGCACGATGATGCCGATGTCGTCGGCGCCGTCGGCGAAGAACTCGTTGAGCCCGCGCTCCTCGATGAATCGCACCGCCGCCGGCCAGCGCTGCGTGACCTTCTCCTGCTCGTGGGCGAAGCTCGCCGGCGGCAGCACGATCCGGTCCACGTCGCGCCGCGGCCGCTCCATCGCTTCGCGCAGCGTGTACTCGGGCCGCCGGTTGTCGCTCGCGACGAACTGGCCGTGCACGTGGCACGCGCGGATGCGCAGCTGCAGCATCACCGGCGTGCGACTCGCCTCCGACAGCTCGAAGCCGTGCTTGACCGCCGCGACGATGCTCGGCAGGTTCGGGCGCGGATCGAGCATCCAGATCTGCGACTTCATCGCGAAGGCGTGGCTGCGCTCCTGCATGATCGACGAGCCTTCGCCGTAGTCCTCGCCGACGATGACCAGCGCGCCGCCGGTCACGCCCCCCGACGCCAGGTTCGCCAGCGCATCCGAGGCCACGTTGGTGCCGACCGTCGCCTTGAAGGTCGCCGCGCCGCGCAACGGATAGTTCACCGACGCGGCCAGCGTCGCCGCAGCCGTCGCTTCGCTCGCGCTGTTCTCGAAGCGGATGCCGTGTTCGGCGAGGATGTCCTGCGCGTCGGCGAGCACGTCCATCAGGTGCGAGATCGGCGCGCCCTGGTAGCCGGCGACGTAGGACACGCCCGACTCGAGCAGCGCCTTCGTCACCGCGAGGATGCCCTCGCCGCTGAACACCTCGCCGGCGCCCAGCCGCAGCTTCTTCACCTCGTCGACAAACGATCGTTCCGCCATCCTCGCCTCCGGGCCGGGCGCCGCCCGCGCAGGCCGAGTCTAGCCGATCGGCGGCCCGCGAAGCGCCACGGCGAGGTGCGCTTCGCGCGCCTCGAAGCGGGTTAACATCGCACTTTCGAGCCTGTCGTCCGGACGGCGGCCGGCGCGACGGACCAACATCAGGGAGAAGACGATGATCCTGAAACGGATGGCTTCGGCCGTCGTCGTGACGCTGGCCGCGAGCACGGCCGCCACCGTCGGCGCGCAGGAAGTGACGCTGCGCGCGGTCAGTTCGTTCCAGGAGGGCACGGCGTTCGCCAAGCCCTTCGAGGAGTTCCTCGAGAAGGTCAACGCCGACGGCAAGGGCGTCGTCAAGATCACCTACATCGGCGGTCCGAAGGCGATGCCGCCGTTCGAGGTCGGCAACGCGGTGAAGTCGGGCGTGGTCGACATCGGCAACGTCACCAGCGCGTTCTACACCAACCTGATGCCGGAAGCCGAGGCGCTCAAGCTCGCGACGCGCACGATCCAGGAGCAGCGCCAGAACGGCGCCTGGGAGTACCTGAACAAGCTGCACAACGAGAAGCTGAACGCGCACTACCTCGCGCGAACCGGCGACGGCGTGCCGTTCCACCTGTACCTGAACAAGCCGATCGACAAGGCCGACCTCAAGGGCCTGACGATCCGCGTCACGCCGATCTATCGCGCTTTCTTCACCGAACTGGGCGCGAACCTGGTCCAGACCGCGCCCGGCGAGGTCTACACCGCTCTCGAGCGCGGCGTCGTCGACGGCTACGGCTGGCCGATCCAGGGCATCTTCGACCTCGGCTGGCAGGAGAAGACGAAGTATCGCGTCGACCCGGGCTTCTACCAGGTCGACGTGAACATCCTGGTCAACCTCGACCGCTGGAAGAAGCTGACCGACGCGCAGCGTGCGGTGCTGACGAAGGCCGCCCAGTGGGTCGAGCAGCGCAACGCCCGCAACGCGGAGATCAACGCCGCCGAGGTCAAGCGGCAGGCCGAGGCGGGCATCAGGACGATCGCGCTGACCGGGGCCGAACTCGCGAGATGGAACACGACCGCGCAGGACGCAGGCTGGGCCTACGTGAAGAAGATCGCGCCGGAACGCGCCGACGAGATGCGCAAGCTGCTCACGAAGTAGGGCCGGCATGCGCCTGTACGAGCGCGTGCTCGCGCTGTGCGGCCTGTTGGCGGGGCTGGCGTTCGCGGTCATTGCGCTCGCGACGGCGTGGGACGTCTTCGCGCGCACCGTGCTGGGGACCAGCGTGCGCGGCCTCGTCGACGTCGTCGAGTACGCGCTGTTCGTCACGACCTTCGTCGCCGCGCCGTGGGTGCTGCACCAGGGCGGCCATGTCCAGGTCGACTTCGCCGTCGGCGCGCTCGCTCCCGCGCACCGGCGCCGGGTGCAGCGGCTCGGCGACCTGATCGGCCTGGCGGCGAGCCTCGTGCTGCTGGTCTACTCGACGCGCGTGACGATCGCCGCGTGGCAGCAGGGCAACCAGGTGCTGAAGGCCGTCGTCTTTCCGGAGTGGTGGGTGTTCGCGTTCATGCCGCCGTCGATGCTGCTGCTCGCTTTCGAGTTCGCTCGGCGCCTGGCGGCGCGCGAGCGGCCCGCGGCCGTCCTCGATCTCTGAGCCGCGGCGGGGCACCCGGACGATGGCCTGGACCGAGGCGCTGCTGTTGCTGCTCGGCCTGCTGTGCGGGCTGCTGCTGATCGGCCTGCCGGTCGCGTTCGCGTTCTTTGCGGTCAACATCGTGGGCGCGCTGGTGTTCCTCGGGGGCGACGCCGGGCTGTCGCAGATGATCCGCAACGCGGTCTCCGCGCTGACCAACTATTCGCTGGCGCCGATCCCGCTGTTCATCCTGATGGGCGAGATCCTGCTGCACAGCGGCGTGGCGTTCCGGGCGATCAATGCCATCGAGAAACTGATCGCGCGCGTGCCCGGCCGCATGCCGATCGTCAGCGTCGTCGGCGGCACGGTGTTCGCGGCGCTGTCGGGCTCGTCGATGGCCAACACCGCGATGCTCGGCAGCGCGTTGCTGCCCGAGATGCTGCGGCGGGGTTACGACCCGCGCATCGCGATGGGGCCGATCATGGCCACCGGCGGCATCGCGATGCTGATACCGCCGTCGGCGCTGGCGGTGCTGCTGGGCAGCCTCGCCGGCATGTCGATCTCCAGGCTGCTGATTGCCGGCGTGCTGCCGGCGCTGCTGATGGCGGTGCTTTTCATCGGCTACATCGTCACGGTCTGCGTGCTCGACCCGTCGCGGGCACCGCGCGACGACGCGCCGGTCGCACAGGGCTGGGCGCGCTACCTCCCGTTCGTGCGCGACGTGCTGCCGCTGTCGGTGATCTTCGTCGCGGTCGTCGGCAGCCTGATCGCCGGCATCGCGACGCCGACCGAGTCCGCGGCGCTGGGTTGCGTGGCCTCGGCACTGGCTGCGCTGGGTTACCGCGCGCTCGACCGGCGCAACCTGGCGGTGGCGATGACCGAGACCGCCAAGATCAGCGTGATGATCCTGTTCATCATCGTCGCGTCGATCACGTTCGCGCAGATCCTCGCGTTCTCGGGTGCGACCAACGGGCTGGTGTCGCTGGTGTCGGAGTCGGGCCTGACGCCGTTCCAGGTCGTGCTGGCGATGGTTCTGGTGCTGCTGTTCCTGGGCTGCTTCGTCGACCAGGTGAGCATGCTGATGATCACGGTGCCGTTCTTCATCCCGCTGGCAAAGGCGCTCGACATCGACCTGCTGTGGCTGGGGGTGATTTACCTGCTTACGATGGAGATCAGCTTCCTGACGCCGCCGTTCGGGCTGCTGCTGTTCGTGATGAAGGGAGTGGCGCCGCCACAGATCACGCTCGGCACCGTGTATCGCGCCGCAATGCCCTTCCTGCTGCTCGAATTGCTGGTGCTCGCGATACTCGTGCTCGTCCCGGAGATCGGAACCTGGCTGCCGAACCGGGTGGTCCGGTAGCGCCGGCACCTCGGGCCGGTCAGTCCGGCCGCCGCGCGACGACGAACAGGGCTCGTACGACGACCAGGAAGCACCGATGAAGCCACTGCGCACCGCCCTGCTTGCCGCCGTCGCGCTGGCGGCAACCGCCATCGCCCCTGCACGCGCCGAACTGAAGCCGGGCGATCCCGCGCCCGACTTCACCGCCCCGGCCGCGCTCGGCGGCAAGCCGTTCCGGTTCTCGCTGGCCGACGCGCTGAAGACGGGCCCGGTGGTGCTCTACTTCTATCCGAAGGCCTTCACGCAAGGCTGTACCATCGAGGCGAACCGCTTCGCCGAGGCGCACGAAGACTACGCGCGGCTCGGGGCGACCGTCATTGGCGTCTCCGGCGACGACATCGAGACGCTGCAGCGCTTTTCGGTCACCGAATGCCGCAACAAGTTCGCGGTCGCCGCCGATGCGAACGGGCGCATCATGAAGTCCTACGAAGCGGCCATGCCGCTCTCGAGCAGCTACGCGCGCCGCATCTCGTACGTGATATCGCCCGACGGCAGGATCGCCTACGCCTATTCTTCGATGAGCCCGGAGCAGCACGTGCCGAACACGCTCGACGCGGTACGTCGCTGGGCGGCGGCGCAGCGGCGCTGACCCGGTTCCTGCGATCGTTGCTGCATGCCCGGCACCGACGCGCCGTCCGGACCGCGGCACTCGCCGGTCGAGGACGTCCTCGCGTTCGCGTCGGCGGCGATCCTCGCCGCGCTGGGGGTCGCGATCTTCGAGAAGGCCGGCCTGATGACCGGCGGCACCGCCGGCCTCGCACTGCTGGTCACTTACCGCTTCGGCCTGCCCTTCGGAGCGGCTTTCGTGCTGGTCAACCTGCCGTTCTTCGCGCTGGCCCTCTGGCGCATGGGCTGGCGCTTCACCGCGAAGACGGCGGCTGCCGTCCTGCTGCTGTCGGCGGTCGCCGAGTTCCAGCGGCCGCTGCTTGCACTGGGCGCCGTTCAGCCCGCGTGGGCAGCGCTGGTCGGCGGCCTTCTGCTCGGCATTGCACTGCTGATCCTGTTCCGCCACCGCGGCAGTCTCGGCGGCTTCAACGTGCTGGTGCTGTTCCTGCAGGAGCGTTTCGGCTGGCGCGCCGGCTGGGTCCAGCTCGCGCTCGACGCGGCGATCCTGCTGCTTTCGCTCGCCGTGGTCGCGCCGTCGATCGTCGCCACTTCGATGATCGGCGCGCTGGCGCTGAACCTCACGCTGGCGGTCAACCACCGGCCGGGTCGCTACATGGCGGTCTGAGCGTTGCGTCGCCGCCGGCACTTGGTCAGCGCGGCGCGTCCAGCAGCGTCACCAGCGCCGACGGCTCCTGTCCGCCCAGTCCGCGCGCCGCGAGCAGCCGATAGCGCTGCGCCGCGTCCTGCAGCATCGGCAGCGTCACGCCGGCCTCGCGCGCGAGCGCCAGCGCATTGTCGAGGTCCTTCAGCATCACGTCGGCCGCCCCCAACGGCGGCTCCCAGGCGCGCGTCGCCATTCGCGGCACGAACACCTGCAGTGGAATCGAATCGGCCCAGCCGCCGCGAAGCGCTTCGGGCAGCGCTGCGGCGTCGACGCCCGCGGCCTCGGCGAGGCGGACCGCCTCGGCGAGCACCGGCAGCAGCGAGCCGACGATGACCTGGTTGCACAGCTTGGTGGCCTGGCCCGCCCCCGATTCGCCCATGCGCGTGAACCGCTGCGCGAGGTGCGCGATCAGCGGACGCACCCGCTCGACGTGCTCGGCCCGACCGCCGGCCATGATCGCCAGCGTTCCCTTCTCGGCCCCGGGCACGCCGCCGGACACCGGCGCGTCGACCAGCCCCATCCCGCATTCGCGCTCGAGCCGTGCCGCGCAGTCCCGCGCGGCCGCCGGCGCGATGCTCGAGAAATCGACCACGACCTTGCCGGGCGAGCCGCCGGCGGCGACGCCGCCCGGGCCGAACAGCACGTCGTGCACCGAGTGCTGGTCGGTCACGCACATCATCACGACCTCGGCGGCCCGGGCGACCTCCGCCGGCGAGTCCGCGGCCACCGCGCCGCGCGCCAGCACCGCCGCCAGCTTGTCGCGGCTGCGATTCCAGACGGTGACGCGGTAGCCTGCGTCGAGCAGGCGCAAGGTCATCGGCCGCCCCATCAGGCCGATGCCGATGTAGCCCAGGTCGGGTCTCGCGCTCACGGTCACCTCACTTCATCAGGCCCGGCAGGAACAGCACGATCTGCGGCACCAGCACGACGATCGCCAGCCGCAAGACGTCCGCCGCCACGAACGGCGCGATCCAGCGCCACAGCGTCGTGATCGGCGTCCGCAGCATGTTCTGCACGACGAACAGGTTCATGCCCACCGGCGGGCTGATCATGCCGAGCTCGACCACCATCACGACGACGACGCCGAACCAGATCGGGTCGAAGCCCAGCCCGACCACCAGCGGGAAGAAGATCGGCACGGTCAGGAGGATCATCGACAGTTCCTCGAAGAACGTGCCGAGCACCAGGTACAGCAGCAGGATCATGAAGATCACCAGCAGCGGCTCGACGCCGAACGCGGTGACCGCGTCCTTCAGCGCGCTCGGCAACCCGGCGAAGTTCATGAACTGCGAGAACAGCAGCGCGCCGATCAGGATCGCGAACAGCGAGCCGGTGGTGCGCGCCGTGTCGATCGCGCAGTCGAGGATCACCCGCCAAGACAGCCGGCCGCGCCACAGCGCGAAGAAGAACGCGCCGGCCGCGCCGATCGCGCCGCCCTCGGTCGCGGTGAAGGCGCCGAAGTACAGGCCGCCGATGACCAGCGCGAACAGCACCAGCACCGGCCACACCCGGCCGAGCGCGGCCAGCGCCTGCGCGGATGGCACGCGCTCGCCGCGCGGGCCCGCGGCCGGATTGCGCCAGACGATCAGCTGGACCGTCAGCATGTACAGCGCGATCGCGAGCACGCCGGGAACGAGCCCGGCAATGAACAGCTTGGCCACGTCGGTGCCGGTCATGACGCCGTAGATGACCATGATCACCGACGGCGGGATCAGGATGCCGAGCGTGCCGCCGGCGCAGATCGCTGCCGCGGCCAGCCCCTCGTCGTAGCCGAAGCGACGCATCGACGGATGCGCGACGCGCGCGAACGTCGCCGCGGTCGCGATCGCCGAGCCGCACACCGCGGCGAAGCCGCCGCAGGCGACGATGGTCGCCATCGCCAGGCCGCCGCGCCGGTGCCCGACCATCGCGTTGCAGGCGTCGTACAGGTCGCTGGCGATGCCCGAGCGCGCGACGAAGGTGCCCATCAGGATGAACATCGGCACGACCGACAGCTCGTAGCTCGTCGTCTGCGACACCGGGATCTGCCCGAGCAGCGCGAGCGCCGGGTCGAGCCCGATCACCGCGACAGTCCCGGCCACGCCGACCATGATCATCGCGAACGCGATCGGCACGCCGGCCAGCAGCAGCACGGCCAGCGAACCGAAACCGTACAGCGCGGCGCTCCACGCGGTCACGAGCGGATCCTCACAGCCCGCTCCCCTGGGTGTCGCCGAGCGCGTCGAGCGGCCGGCGCGCGTCGCGCCACGCGCAGTACAGGAACACCAGCGCCGCGACGACGCACAGCGTCGCCATCGCCCAGGCGATGTGACCGCGCATGACGCCGAGCACCAGCGTGGTCTCCCGGCTCGCCAGCAGCGCGTTGCCGCGCTCGAGGATCCGCCAGGCCATCACCGCGACCACCGCCGCGCAGACGACGTTTCCCGCGACCAGCTGCCAGCGCCGGACCCGCTCCGGAATGCGCGACTCGAACAGGTTGACCGTGATGTGCTCGCGCGCCAGCGCGGCCAGCGACAGGCCGGCGAAGATCACCAGCGCCATCGTGATCTCGGTCATCTCGAACGCGCCGGTCAACGGCGCATTGAAGAAGAAGCGACCGATCACGTCGAGCGACGTGACGGCCATCATGAACAGGATTGCCGCGCCCGAGAGCGCGGCGAATGCGCGGCCGACCGGTTTCATGCGAGCGCCCCGGCGCGTGCCGGGGCAGCGACGCGCCAGGGGTTCAGACGACGTTCACGCGCTTGGCCGCCTTGTACCGGTCGGCCATGTCGAGCGCGTACTTGACGATCTCGTCGCCGGGCAGCCCGCGCTTCTTCGCCTCCGCCAGCCACTCGTCGTTCAGCGGCTTGAGCGCCGCCTTGATCTTCGCAGCGTCGGAGTCCGGCAGCACGTTGAACCTGACGCCGGCCTTTTCGAGCGCGGTGCGCCCGAGGTTGTCGCCGCTGGTCCACGCCCACGCGGCGTTGAGTGCCAGCGCCATGCCGCCGTGCTTGCGCATCGCGGCCTGCGCCTTCGGATCGAGCGACTGCCACTTTTTCTCGTTGACGCCGAGCCAGAAGGTGTCGGTGTACAGCAGCCCGCCCGGAACCTTCGTCGTGGCCTTGATCGCCGGCGTGATCTTGAAGAACTCGATCGACTCGATCGGAAAGGTGATGCCGTCGGCCACGCCGCTCATCATCGCCTGCTGCGCCTCGGTCGGCGGCAACTGCACCGGCGTGCCGCCGAGCGCCTGGACGATGCGCCCGGTGATCGCGCTGCCGACCCGGATCTTCTTGCCCTTGAGGTCGTCGATGGTCTTCAGTCCCTCGGCGCGCATGTGCAGGTAGGGCTCGGAGTGAACCCAGGTGCCGACCAGCTCAACGCCCTTGTGCTCGTTGTAGCGCGCGCCGTACTTCGTGAACGCCAGCCACGAGGCCGCCGACCCGGCCCACGGATCGATCGACATGAACGGCATCCCCATGATCTCGGTCATCAGGAAGCGGTTCGGATTGTGGCCGAGCACCCCGAAGCCGACGTCGATCGCGCCGTTGGCGCAGAAGTCGTAGTACTCGGGCGGGCGGCCGATCGACGCCGACATGAAGTCGAACTTCACCGTGCCCTCGCTGTCGGCCTCGACCGCCTGCGCCCACGGCCGGACGATGCCCGACACGATCAGGTGGTGCGCCGGCAGCCAGTTGCCGACACGCAGCGTCACCGCCTGCGCACTCGCGGTCTTCGACGTGACGATCGCCGGCCCGGCGAGCGCGGCGGCGGTGGTGGCCTTCAGGAAGGATCTTCTGTTCGGCATGTCGGCTCCCGGGGGTGCAGGCGGTCGTGTTGCGGGGGGTCTGGTTGCGGGCATTCTACTTGGAGCGACGCGCCGCGGTGCCATGGGTGGTCGCGCCGTCGAAGGCCGAGCCGACCAGGCGTGCGTACTTTTCGAGCACTCCCGTCGGCGGCTCGCGGCGCGGCGGCTGCCACCCGGCGCGGCGCCGGGCGAGCTCGGCGTCGTCGACGTGCAGCGTCGCCGTCCCGGCCTCGGCATCGATGGTGACGCGATCGCCGTCGCGCACCAGCGCGAGCGCGCCGCCCGCCGCCGCCTCGGGGCTGGCGTAGCCGACCATCATGCCGCGCGTGGCGCCCGAAAAACGCCCGTCGGTGAACAACGCCACCTTCTCGCCCACCCCCTGGCCGTAGAGCAGCGCGGTCACGCCGAGCATCTCGCGCATGCCTGGCCCGCCGCGCGGGCCCTCGTAGCGGATGAACAGCACGTCGCCCTCCCGATACGCGCGCCGGCGAACGACCTCGGCGCAGTCCTCCTCGCAGTCGAACACGCGCGCGACGCCATCGAACCCGAGTCTCTTCAGGCCCGCGACCTTCAGCAGTGCGCCGTCGGGACACAGGTTGCCCTTGAGCACCACGATTCCGCCGGTCGGCGTGATCGGCTGCCTGCGCACGACCTCTCCGTCCGCGCCGGCGTGGCCGTCCAGCGCCTGTTCGAGCGTCGTGCCGCGGATCGTCAGGCAGTCGCCGTGCAGCGCGCCGGCGTCGAGCAGCGCCTTGAGCACGACGTTGACGCCGCCGACCGCGTGCAGATCCTTCGCGAGGTACTTGCCGCCGGGCTTCATGTCGGCCAGCAGCGGCGTGCGGCGCGACACGCGCGCCAGGTCGTCCATCGAGAACGGGATCCCCGCCTCGTGCGCGATCGCCGGGATGTGCAGGCCGGCGTTGGTCGAGCCGCCGGTCGCCGCAACCGCCGCGCAGGCGTTCTCGAGGCTCTTGCGGGTCACCAGGTCGCGCGGCAGCGGTCCGTCGCCGGACAGGATTCGCATCGCGACGTGGCCGGCCTCGCGCGCCATCGCCCGGCGCGCGCTGTGCACCGCCGGCATCGTCGCCGAACCGGGCAGCGCGAGCCCGAGCGTCTCCGAGATCATCGCCATCGTGTTGGCGGTGAACTGGCCCGGGCACGCGCCGATCGTCGGCAGGCAGGCGTGCTCGAGCTGGTCGAGTTCCTGCGCGCTCAGGTCGCCGGCCAGCAGTGCGCCGACGCCTTCGTAGGTGTCGAGCACCGTCACGTCCCGGCCTCGCCACGAACCCGGCAGCGCCGCACCGCCGTACAGGAACACCGACGGCAGGTTCAGCCGCACCATCGCCATCATCATGCCCGGCAGGGTCTTGTCGCAGCCCGCGAACGTGACCAGTGCGTCGTAGGCGTGGCCGCGCACGACGGCTTCGACGCCGTCGGCGATCAACTCGCGCGACAGCAGCGAGTAGCGCATGCCGCCGTGGTTCATCGACATGCTGTCGGCGACCGAGATCGACGCGAAGTCGAACGGCACGCCGCCGGCCTCGCGAACGCCGGTGCAGGCCTCGCGCGCCAGTTCGCCCAGGCCGGCGTTGCACGGCGTCACGTTGTTCGCGGTGCTGGCCACGCCGACGAAGGGCTTGCCGATGTCCTCGTCGGACAGACCGAGACCGCGCAGGAAGGCGCGATGCGGCGCGCGGTCGTCGCCCTCGACGGTCACGCGCGAAGGGAGCTTGTCGGGGCGGATGGGCACGGCGGGATCCTCCGGCGATGCTGGGACGGTGTTCAGGACGCCGTCCGCGCGGCGCGCGCGGTCGATGCATCCTGCTCGGCAAGGTACTGCGCGACGATCTCGTCGATGCTCGCGCTCGGCGCGAAGCCGAGCCGGGCCGCGCGCGCCGAGCGCACCGCGCGCGGCAGTCGATCCATCAGCGCCTGCGCGTGCGGGTCCGGCGCGAAGCGCACCGCGCCGAGTCGACGCCCCGCCGCGGCGCGCCGCACCGCGTCGACCATCTGCCGCGCCGTGACCGGGATGCCGGTGAGCAGCACCGTGCGCTGCGCGCCCAGCGCGGCCGCGGGCAGGTCGGCCACGTGGAGGAAGGCCTCGACGGTGCGCGCCAGCGACACGCACGCCATCGACGTCTCGGGACCGACCGGGCAGTCGCAGTCGCGGCCGGCAAGCGGCTCGCGGACGATCGCGCTCGCCCAGCCGGAGACTGCGCTGTTCGCCGCGCCCGGCCGCACCATGACGGTCGGCAGCCGCAGCGAACGCCCGTCGACGAAGCCGCGACGCGAATAGTCGTCGATCAGGATCTCGCAGGCCAGCTTTTGGGCACCGTAGGACAGCTGCGGCGCCGCCGGCGTGTCGTCGCCGATCACCTCGGGCAGTTCGCCACCGTAGACCGCGATCGACGAGGCGAACACGAAGGTCGGCGCCTTGTCGTGTCGCCGCGCGGCCTCGAGCAGTTCGCGGGTGGCGTCGAGGTTCACGCGCATGCCGCGCTCGAAATCCGCCTCGGCGCCGCCGGACACCAGCGACGCGAGGTGAAAGACCTGCGCCGTGTCCCGGTCGACGAGGCTCGCGGCGACCCCCGGTTCGCCGATGTCGCCGACGAGCGGCACCACGCCGTCCGGCACCTCGGGCGGCACGAGGTCGAAGGCGACGACAGGTGCCCCCGGATGGCGTGCCGCCAGCGCGCGCACCAGCGCGGACCCGATGAAGCCGGCGGCGCCGGTCACCAGGATCGTCACGCCCGCACCGCGTAGTCGATGGTGAGCGGCGCATGGTCGGAGAAGCGCTGCGCGGTGAAGATCTCCGAACGCTTCGCCTTCGCCGCGATCCCCGGCGTCGCGATCTGGTAGTCGAGCCGCCACCCGACGTTCTTCGCCCATGCCTGGCCGCGGTTGCTCCACCAGGTGTAGCTCTCGTCGGTGGCCTCGGGGCGCAACCTGCGATAGACGTCGACCCAGCCGACCTCGTCGAAGATCCTCGTGAGCCAGGCGCGCTCCTGCGGCAGGAAACCCGAATTCTTCTGGTTGCTGCGCCAGTTCTTCAGGTCCCGTTCCATGTGCGCGATGTTCCAGTCGCCGCACAGCACGATCTCGCGACCGCTGGCCGCCAGTTCGACCAGGTGCGGCAGGAAGCAGTCCATGAAGCGGAACTTCGCCTGCTGGCGCTCCTCCGAGCTCGAACCGGACGGCAGGTAGATCGACACCGCGGTGAAGCCGCCGAAGTCGGCCTCGATGTAGCGGCCCTCGCCGTCGAATTCGTCGTTGCCGAATCCGGTCCGCAGGACCCGGGGCGCCTTCTTCGAGTACAGGCCGACGCCGCTGTAGCCCTTCTTGCCGGCGAAGTGGAAGTGCCCGCGCAGGCCGCCGATGCGGCGCAGCGAATCGTCGAGGTCGGCGTCGTGCGCCTTGAGCTCCTGCACGCACAGCACGTCGGCGCGCTGCGCCGCCACCCAGTCGAGCCAGCCCTTGCGCGCCGCCGAGCGGATCCCGTTCAGGTTGAGCGTGACGACCCGTATCATTGCGGCCAGTGAGTCCGTTCGTGGCGGGGTGGCGAGTTGTCAGACGATCTGCGCGCGCAGTTTATCCGGTTCGCCGTGCAGGCCGGCATCCTGCGCTTCGGCGAGTTCCGCACCAAGGCTGGGCGATTGTCGCCCTATTTCTTCAACGCCGGGTTGTTCAGCGACGGCGCCTCGCTCGGGCGTCTGGCGCGGTTCTATGCCGACACGCTGCTCGCCGCCGAGCGCGCGGGCCGGGTGCGCTTCGACATGCTGTTCGGCCCGGCGTACAAGGGCATCACGCTGGCGTCGGCCACCGCGATGGCGCTGGCCGACGCGGGACGCAACGTGCCGTTCGCGTTCAACCGCAAGGAGGCCAAGGACCACGGCGAGGGCGGAACGCTGATCGGGGCGCCGCTGGCCGGCCGCGTGGTGATCGTCGACGACGTGATCAGCGCCGGAACCTCGGTCGCGGAGTCGGTCGGGTTGATCCAGTCGCACGGCGCCACCCCGGCCGCCGTGCTGATCGCACTCGACCGCGAGGAGCGCAGCGGCAACGCCACCGAGGTCGGCGAGCGATCGGCCGCGCAGGAGATCGTGCACCGGCACGGCATCCCGGTGCTGTCGATCGCGAGCCTGGGCGACCTGCTGCGCTATCTGGAGTCCGACGAAGGCTCGGGCGCGAACGCGTCC
>Ga0209477_1000663_pt1 | contig 21472 bp, 16 predicted proteins | sample KloWWTupernatant_FD_187180 | JGI IMG/M metagenome (GOLD analysis project Ga0209477, IMG submission 187180) | Active sludge microbial communities from Klosterneuburg, Austria, studying microevolution and ecology of nitrifiers - Klosterneuburg... | ecosystem: Engineered > WWTP > Aerobic digester >... | reverse complement strand
CCCGGCCCGGCTGGACCGCGTGTCTTCACTGCTGAAGGGCGCGACGGCCAGCGCACTTCGCCTCGCGAGCACCTCGAGGGCGCTGAGGGTCACCCAACGGCTCGGCTCCCCGACAACCTCGATGGGCGCGGAGAACCTGGGATTGAACGACTCCTGCAGGATCCAGCACCCGCTCTTGTCGCGCCGGCTCTCCAGCAGCTCGAAGGCATCGTCCATGCGGGGATCGTTGAAACCCAGCCGAGTCAGGAGCAGGAGGATCTCCAGCACGTCGGTCTGGTACATGCGCGGAAAGCCAAAGCGCCGCCAACCGGGTTTCGAGTCCCTGGACAGGTCATGACTGCGCTTGTGCACGTGATGCTTCAGCAGCCACTCCGCACCCTCGCCGAGGGTTCGATCCACCTCGGCAGAGTGGCCGAACCCCAACTCCGCCAGACCTTTCAGGGCCTTCACGATGCCCATCGAACAGGTGTGCCGACCCCAGCACATCTCCAGGCGGTCGTAGGGCCACCCCGTTGGGGCGGTCCCCTCCGCGTCGTCGAAGCGCTGGTAGGTGGTGATCCAGTCGATTGCTCGCTGCGCCCGCGGATCGCCACCGTAGCCCAGCCTGATCAGGGCGAAAACCATGTTGCCGGTCAGGCAGGGGATCACCATCGAACCCAGACCGCCTTCGTCGCGCTTCGCCCTCGTGGTGCTGAATCCACCGGACGCACGATGCTGGCCGTCGTCGAGGATCGCAGAGACCGCCCGCCGGATGCGATCGTCCGAGCCGTCAGCGCCCAGTTCGGCCAGGATGATCAGGTTCCACACCGTCCCGGAGTACTTCGCCGTGTAGAACCGATCGCGCCCTCCCCAATGCCCGTCCGGATCCTGGGAGTCGAGAATCGCCGGAATAGTGCCTTCCACCATCAGCCGGCTGGACAGCACCCCACACTCTGGGGATTCCAGCGGCTCACCCAGAAGCCGAGTGCGTACCGCACGTTGCACCGCCGGCTCGCCGTCGAGCAGCCAGGACATCACATCCACGCTTCCAGGCTAGCGAAACGCCGGTTATGGGCGCCGACGGGACTCGCCGGGCTCAGCCAGCGCACCCGAGCTTGTTGAGGTCCTTGACGGGCGTCGGGGAGGCGGAAAGGGGGTGCGGGGATCTCATGGAGATCGGTGGGCCCAACTGGACTTGAACCAGTGACCTCTGCCTTATCAGGGCAGCGCTCTAACCGTCTGAGCTATGGGCCCGCTGCGATGCACGCAAGAGTGAACCCTACCGAGTACGCGCGTTCGGCTCAACTTGGGACCATCCAGCCCTTGAGAAGATCGGGGAGCGGGGGGTCCGGCGCGAAGTAGCGCTGAGCCTCGGGAAACGATCCCTGAGCCTGACGAAGGGTCGCCGGACGGGCTTCGTCAGGCTCAGCCAGCGTTCCGGACGGGCTTCGTCAGGCTCAGCCAGCGTTCCGGACGGGCTTCGTCAGGCTCAGCCAGCGTTCGGCCGGCGTCCCAGGCTCATCCGGCGCTGCCGACGATCAGTCCTCGGCGAGGGTGAGTTCTAGGCCACCCAGGACGTTGGCGCTGAGGTTGTACAGGAACGCGAACAGGGTGCCGAGAGCGGTTGAGATCACCACGTTGATCACCGCCAGCAGCGCGGCGATGCCCAGCACCTTGTTGGTGTTCACGTAGTCCTCGATGCGCCAGGACGTCGTGTTGCTCGGATTCTGGATGATGTTCAGGATCGCCGCGTTGATCGCCTCGAACAGGCCCGACTGCACGACCACCGTCCAAAGCAGCCAAGTGGCCACCCAGAACATGATCCCGAACGCGATCGAGAACATGAACGATGTCTTCATCACCGACCACGGATCGACCCGCGAAAGCCGCAGTCGCGCCTTCCGTGTGCGCCTAAGCCCCGACTTGCGCGGCTTGGGCGCCGCAACGGGCGCCGCCACCGGGGGAACGACGGACGCAGTCGCCGCTGCCATCGGAGCAGCCGCCGGAGCGGCCACCGTCGGCGGCGACGGCAGCGAGGGCGCTGCGTCACCAGGCGGCTCAACGAACACGTCCTGCGCCTTCGGCGGTGCCGGCAACCGCGGCTCGGCGTCCGCGTCGGTGATCTTCGGCATCCGCACGACGGTGTCGCTCAGACCGTCCTCGGACACCGTCCAGCCTTCCACGCTCCATTCGGCCGGGGCCGGCGTGCCCGCGGTCCCTGAATACGGGCTTGCGGTGCCTTTACGATCAGTCACCAGGCTCCTCCTCGGACGTCGTCTGGTCGGCAGTGGTCGCTACCTCGGGCTCACGAGGTTCAACGGTACCCTCCACAGCTACCTCAACGGCAACCGCAGTGTGATCCTCATCGTCCCCGGAGGACTCCGGATTGATCGCGATCACAGAAACCGCATCGTCGTCCGCCACTCCGACGAACTTCACGCCCATCGTGTCGCGTCCCTTGGCGGGCACCTCGGCCACCCCTGAGCGCGTGATCTGACCGCTCACCTTGATCGCGATAACCTCGTCCGACTCCTGCACCACCAGTCCGCCCACCAGCGACCCGCGGTCCTCGTTCAGCTTCATCGCCTTGATGCCCAGGCCGCCTCGGCCCTGCTGCCGGTACTCGCTCACCACCGTCCGCTTGGCGAACCCGCCGTCGGTCACGGTGAACACGTACCGGTCGTCCTCGGGCATGTCCGCGCCGATGATCGACATGCTCAACAGCGCATCTCCCGGACGGAACTTCATCCCGGTCACCCCGGACGTCGCCCGGCCCATCGGACGCAGCTGCCCATCGTCGGCGCCGAACCGGATCGCCTGTCCCTTCCGCGAGACCAGCAGCACATCGTCGGCGGCCGAGCACAGCGCCGCCCCGATCAGCTCGTCGTCGGCATCGCGGAAGTTGATTGCGATCACCCCGGCCTGCCGCGGCGAGTCGTACGCCCGCAGCTCGGTCTTCTTCACCAGCCCGTTCTTCGTCGCCAGCAGCAGGTACGGCGCGTCGTCGTACGTGCGCAGCGTCAGCACCTCGGCGATCCGCTCGTCCGGCAGGAAGCTCAGCAGCCCGGCCACGTGGCCGCCCTTCGCGTCCCGCCCGGCCTCCGGCAACTGCCACACCTTCGCCCGGTACACCCGGCCGAGATTGGTGAAGAACAGGATCCAGTGGTGGCTCGTCGTCGCGAACAGGTGGTCGACCTCGTCGTCCGCCCGCAACGTCGCCCCGCGGACGCCCTTGCCGCCGCGCTTCTGCGTCCGGTAAAGGTCGGTGCGGGTGCGCTTCGCGTAACCGCCCCGCGTGATCGTCACCACCATGTCGTCGTCGGGGATGAAGTCCTCATCCGAGAGATCGCCGTCGGCGGCGATGATCCGCGTCCGCCGCTCGTCACCGTACTTGTCCACGATCTCGGCCAGCTCGGTGCTGACGATCGTCCGCTGCCGCTCCGGTCGGGCAAGGATGTCCTTCAGGTCCTCGATCGTGACCTCCATCTGGGCCAACCGATCGATGATCTGCTGGATCTCCATCGCCGCCAGCCGCCGCAGCTGCTGGTTCAGGATGTGCAGAGCCTGCTCATCGTCGATGTCCAGCAGATCCTTCAAGCCCTCACGCGCGGCATCAGCCGTGCGCGACGCGCGGATCAGCGCCAGCACCTCGTCCAGTCGGTTCAGCGCCTTCACCAGGCCCCGATCCAAGTGCGCCCTGGCCTCCGCCTCGCGCAGCCGGAACGCCGTCCGCCGCTGGATCACCTGGATCTGGTGGCGCACCCAGTAGGTGATGAACTGGTCCAACCGCAGCGTCCGCGGCACCTCGTCCACCAGCGCCAGCATGTTGCAGCCGAACGTGTCCTGCAGCTGGGTGTGCTTGTAAAGGTTGTTCATCACCACGCGCGGCTGGGCGTCGCGCTTCAGCAGGATCACCAGCCGCTGGCCGGTACGAGCGGACGAGTCGTCGCGAATGTCGGCGATGCCGTTGATCTTGCCCGCGTTCACCAGCTCGGCGATCTTGATCGCGAGGTTGTCCGGGTTGCACATGTGCGGGAGTTCGGTCACGACCAGCTGCGGACGGCCGTTCTTGTCCTCTTCGATGTCGATCACCGCGCGCATGATCACCGAGCCGCGTCCGGTGCGGTACGCGTCCTCAATGCCCTTGCGGCCAACGATCAGCGCACCGTTCGGGAAGTCCGGCCCCTTGATCCGCTCCATCGCGGCCTCGAGCAGTTCCTCCTTGGACGCCTCGGGGTGCTCCAGCGACCACTGCACGGCGGACGCGACCTCGCGCAGGTTGTGCGTCGGGATGTTCGTCGCCATGCCCACCGCGATGCCGGTGGAACCGTTCACCAGGAGGTTCGGGAACCTGGCCGGCAGCACCGTGGGCTCGGTCTCGCGGTTGTCGTAGTTCGGCTTGAAGTCGACGGTGTCCTCGGTGATGTCGCGCACCATCTCCATGGCGAGCGGTGCCATCTTGCTCTCGGTGTACCGCATCGCCGCCGCCGGGTCGTTGCCCGGCGAGCCGAAGTTGCCCTGGCCGGAGACCAGCGGCGCCCGCATCACCCACGGCTGCGCCAGCCGGACGAGGGTGTCGTAGATCGCCGAGTCACCGTGCGGGTGGTACAGGCCCATCACCTCGCCGACCACGCGGGAGCACTTGTTCCAGCCCCGGTCGGGGCGGTAGCCGCCGTCGTACATCGCGTACAGCACGCGCCGGTGCACCGGCTTCAACCCGTCGCGCACGTCGGGCAGCGCCCGGCCCACGATCACGCTCATCGCGTAGTCGAGGTAGGACCGCTGGATCTCGACCTGCAGGTCGATCTCCTCGGTCTTGGCCTCGGTCGGCGCCAGAGCCTGGTTGTCAGGGACGGTTTCGAGCTCGACGTCGGTGGGTTCGTCGGGGCCGTCGGTCATTCGGGTTCTCCTTGGGGAGTTGTGCTGCGGTAGTTCGATCCCTGAGCTTGACGAAGGGTCCTGCGGTGTTTCGAAACGATCCCTGAGCTTGTCGAAGGGTCGTCCCGGGCTTCGTCAGGCTCAGCCATCGTTGCCTTGGCTTCGTCAGGCTCAGCCATCGTTGCTTCGGCTTCGTCAGGCTCAGCCATCGTTGCCTTGGCTTCGTCAGGCTCAGCCATCGTTGCTTCGGCTTCGTCAGGCTCAGCCATCGTTGCTTTGGCTTCGTCAGGCATCGTTTGTCAGATGTCGAGGAAGCGGACGTCTTTGGCGTTGCGTTGGATGAAGCTGCGGCGCTGCTCGACGTCCTCGCCCATCAGGATCGAGAACATCTGGTCGGCCGCGGCTGCGTCCTCCAGCGTCACCTGCAGGAGCGAGCGCTTGGCCGGGTCCATCGTGGTGTCCCACAGGTCCTCGGCGTTCATCTCACCGAGGCCCTTGTAACGCTGGATCGGGTTCACGTTCGGCAACTTCTTCCCAGCGGCGAACCCGGCATCGCGCAGCGAGTCGCGTTCGTCGTCGGAGTAGGCCAACTCGTGCGGGGCGTTGGTCCAGCGCAACCGGAACAGTGGCGGCTGGGCCAGGTAGACGAAACCGCCCTGGATCAGCGGCTTCATGAACCGGAACAACAAGGTCAGCAGCAGCGTGCGGATGTGCGCGCCGTCCACGTCCGCGTCCGCCATGAGGACGAGCTTGTGGTAGCGCAGCTTGTCGACGTCGAAGTCGTCCTGCACGCCGGTGCCCAGGGTGTTGAAGATCGCCTCGACCTCCTTGTTCTGCAGGATGCGGTCGAGCCGGGCCTTCTCGACGTTCAGGATCTTGCCGCGGATCGGCAGGATCGCCTGGGTTCGCGGGTCGCGTCCGCCCTTGGCCGAGCCGCCGGCCGAGTCGCCCTCCACGATGAACACCTCGCACTCCTTCGGCTCGGTGGACGAGCAGTCGGAGAGCTTGCCGTACTGGCCCTTGTTGAGCAGGCCCTTGCGTCCGCGGGCCAGGTCGCGGGCCTTGCGGGCGGCCACCCGAGCGGTGGCGGCGGCCTGGCTCTTGCGGACGATGTCCTTGCCGTCGGCCGGGTTCTTCTCGAACCAGTCGCCGAGCAGGTCGTTGACCACCTTCTGCACGAAGGAGCGCGCCTCGGTGTTGCCGAGCTTGGTCTTGGTCTGGCCCTCGAACTGCGGCTCGGCCAGCTTCACCGAGATGATCGCGGTGAGGCCCTCACGGATATCGTCGCCGGAGACCCGATCCTCCTTCTTCTTGATCATCCCCCAGGTCTCGCCCCACTTGTTGACCGTGTTGGTCAGCGCGCCCCGGAAGCCCTCCTCGTGGGTACCGCCCTCGTGGGTGTTGATCGTGTTGGCAAAGGTATGCACGCTCTCGTTGAAGGACGTGTTCCATTGCATCGCCACTTCGAGGCTCATCTTCGCCTCTTCGTTGTTCGCCTCGATCGCGATCACCGAGGAGTGGATGGTCTCCTTGCTGCCGGTGAGGTATTTGACGTAGTCGATGAGTCCGTCGGCGTACTGGAAGGTCTGCTTGCGGGCCTCGGCGTCGTCGTTGTCATCGTCGTCAGCGGCGCCTTCCTGGGTGCGCTCATCGAGGATGGTGATCTTCAGGCCCTTGTTCAGGAACGCCATCTCGCGGAACCTGGTGGCCAGGGTCTCGTAGGAGTAGGTCGTGGTCTCGAAGATCTCCGAGGACGCGTAGAACGTGACCGTGGTACCCGTCTCGGTGGCTGGCTCCAACTGCTCCAGTGGCGCGTCCGGGTCGCCGAGAGTGAAGGACTGGCGCCAGTGGTACCCGTCGCGGACCACGTCGACGATGAGCTTCGAACTGAGTGCGTTCACCACCGAGACGCCCACGCCGTGCAGGCCGCCGGACACCTTGTAGCCGCCGTCGCCGAACTTGCCGCCGGCGTGCAGGATCGTCAGCGCGACCGTGAGCGCGGAGATCTTCTCCTTCGGGTGCTCCTTCACCGGGATGCCGCGGCCGTTGTCGACCACCTGGATGCCGCCGCCGTCGAGCAGGCGGACGATGATGTTGTCGCAGTAGCCGGCCAGGGCCTCGTCCACGGCGTTGTCGACCACCTCGTAGACCAGGTGGTGCAGGCCACGTTCACCGGTCGAACCGATGTACATGCCCGGACGCTTGCGGACCGCGTCCAGACCTTCAAGGACGGTGATCGCGGACGCGTCGTAGTTGCCCTCGGCAACATGCGCGGACTCCGCGGCGGACATGGCAGCGACGATCGGCTCGTCAGTCACTCAGAACCCCTTCAGACGTTAGAAAGCGCCACGCACTGGTGAAGTGGTGGCACGCTTCTCAAACAAACCGATCTTAGCGGATGCCACCCACATTTCCGGGCACCGGTGCCCGCCATTTGGCCCTGAACGGCCAGCGGTGACGTTTCGCAGCGCCGATCGGGGGTCGGCTTGAGTACGGGTACGCGTCCGGGGGGCGCAGGCGGTCAAATCGGCGGATCGCCGTCCGGGACGCTCTCCGAACCCCTCCGAACTGAGCTTCAGGTCGTTGCGCCGGGCTCCGGCTTGAGCACCACCGCGTGGCCGCCGAACTGACCTCGCAACGCCGACACCATCTGCATGCTGGGGCTGTTCTCCTGCCTGGAGGAGAACCGCGCGAACATGGCGGCGGCCAGCACCGGCATCGGAACGGCGTTGTCGATGGCTTCCTGGAGCGTCCAGCGACCCTCACCGGAATCGGTGGTGTACTCGTCCACCCCGGCCAGGCCCGGGTTCTCCGCCAGCGCCTTCACGAGCAGATCGAGCAGCCACGACCGCACCACCGTGCCGCGGGTCCAAGCCTTGAAGCAACCGGCCACGTCGGTCACGGTGCCGTTGGCTTCGAGCAGTTCCCAGCCTTCGGCATAAGCGTGCATCAGGCCGTACTCGATGCCGTTGTGCACCATCTTGGCGTAGTGGCCGGCCCCGACCCCCCCGGCATGGACGAAGCCCTCCTCCCGGGGACCCTCCGGCCGCAGCGTGTCGAAGATCGGCATCACCTGGGACACCTCGGCCGCGCCACCACCGACCATCAGACCGTAGCCGTTGTCACGACCCCAGACCCCGCCGGAGACCCCGCAGTCGAGATAGCCGACACCGCGTTCGGCCAGCAGCGCGGCATTGACGGCGTCGTCCTTGTAGTGGGAGTTGCCGCCATCGACGACCACGTCCCCGGCTTCGAGCAGTCCGTTCAGTTCCGCCACGGTTGCCCGGGTGGGCTCGCCGGCCGGGACCATCAGCCACACCACCCGCGGATTCTCCAGTCGGGAGACCAGATCGGCCAGATCCGTGGTTGCGGAGACGAGCGGATTGCGGTCGTAGCCGATCACCTCGTGGCCGGCTCGGCGAAGGCGCTCGGCCATGTTGTGGCCCATCTTGCCGAGACCGATCATTCCTAGCTGCATGATGTCCCCTCTCGACCGAGCGCGGCGGCGCGTCGGGCCAGTTCGGTGATGCCCGTCCAGTCGCGGGCTGTGACCAGTTCAGCAGGCGTCAGCCAGGTGCCGCCACACACCGGCACCGACGCGAGCGCAAGGAACTCTGGTGCGGAGGCCTCGGTGATGCCTCCGGTCGGGCAGAAAGACACGTCCGGAAAGGGCCCGGCAAGGGCTTTCAGTACCGGAACGCCGCCCGCTGCCACGGCGGGGAAGAACTTGCAGAAGCGATAGCCGTCAGCGAACGCCAGCAACAACTCGGACGCGGTGGCAACTCCTGGCAGCAGCGGGAGCCCCGCTGCGCGGCAGGCAGCACCCAGTTCGCGGGTGTAGCCAGGGGTCACCGCGAAGGTCGCGCCCGCATCACGGGCCAACCCTGCATCCGACGGCAGCCGGAGGGTGCCGGCCCCCACCGTGGCCTCGGGCACCTGCGCCGCGATCGCCGCGATCGCGGCCGGAGCGGCCGGCGTCCGCAGGGTCACCTCGAGAGCGGTCAAGCCGCCGGCGACCAGGGCGCGAGCCAGGTCGACGGCGATGGCGGCGTCGTCGATCACCAGCACGGGAATGATCGGTCCGCGTCCGGACCAGGGTTCTTGCGTCATTGCTTCACCAGTTCCTGTCGGGTTGTTGAGGTCTGAATCGATGCGTCGGGGTCGCGTCCGGCGTCGGTGAACGGCAACCAGGTGCAGGCGCCCTGTTCCGCGCCGGTCACAGTGGCCCGCATGCCGGCGAACAGGTCGCGACCGAGGCCCAGCGGACGTGGGGCGTCCCGGCGCGCGGGTTCCCGTCGCTCCAGGTCGTCGGCATGCACCTCGAGCGTCCCACTGGTGGCGTCCAGCCGGATCAGATCACCGGTGCGCAGCTTCGCGCACGGACCGCCCACCGCGGCTTCAGGAGTGAGGTGAATCGCCGCGGGAATGCGCCCGGACGCGCCCGACATCCGCCCGTCGGTCACCAGTGCGACTCGATGTCCGGCCGACTGCAGCACGCCGAGGATCGCGGTGAGCCGGTGTAGTTCGGGCATTCCGTTCGCCTGCGGTCCTTGGAAACGGACGACCACCACGACATCGCGATCGAGTTCGCCGCGCCGGAAGGCGTCCGCGACCTCTTCCTGCGAGTCCGCGACGAAGGCCGGAGCCGCGATCACCCGATGGTCGGGAGCCACCGCGGACACCTTGATCACCGCGCGGCCGAGATTGCCGGCGACCAGGGCCAGTCCGCCGGTGCCGTCGAACGGATCAGCGCCGCTCCGCACCACGGACGGGTCTGGTGTCACCCCTGGTGGCGCGGTGAATCGCAGCTCGCCGTCCGAGAGTCCGGGACGCAGTACCTGCTCCCTCAGACCACCGGCGTTGACCGTCAGCGCGTCCGCGTGCAGCAGGCCGAGGTCAAGGAGTTCGCGCAACACGAAGCCGGTGCCGCCCGCGCGTTCGAAGTCGTTGATGTCGGCCTGGCCGTTGGGATAGATGCGCGCCAGCAACGGCACTGCGGCGGAAAGCTGGTCGACGTCGCTCCAGTCGAAGCTGATCCCGGCGGCTCGGGCCACCGCCACCCAGTGGATCAGGTGATTGGTGGATCCGCCCGTGGCGAGCAGGGCAACGAGCGCGTTCACGATCGAGCGCTCGTCCACGAGTTCACCTATCGGGGTGAACCTCTCGCCGCCGGCGCGCACCTGCAACGCGGTCCGCACCGCTTGCCGCGTCAGTTGCTCCCGCAGCGACGTGTATGGCGGCACGAAGGCTGCCCCGGGTACCTGCAGGCCCATGGCCTCCAGCAGCACCTGGTTGGAGTTGGCGGTGCCGTAGAAGGTGCAGGTACCGGCCGAGTGATAGGCCTTCTGCTCGACTTCCAGCAGTTCTTCCCTGGACGCGTCTCCGCGGACGTACGCCTCCCGGACCTTGGCCTTGACTGCGTTCGCGATGCCGCTGCCCATCGGTCCGGCCGGGACGAAGACGCAAGGGACGTGGCCTACCGAGAGCGCCCCGATCAGCATTCCCGGCACGATCTTGTCGCAGATGCCCAGCAGCAGAGCCGCGTCGTAGACGTCGTGGCTCAGCGCGATCGCTGTGCTCATCGCGATCACGTCCCGGCTGAACAACGACAGGTCCATGCCCGGTGTGCCCTGGGTCACCCCGTCGCACATCGCGGGGGTACCGCCCGCGACCTGGGCCGAGGCGCCGCCTTGGCGGGCCTCGTCCCGGATCACGGCCGGGTAGTCCTCGTACGGACGATGCGCGGAGAGGACGTCGTTGTAGGCGGTGACCATCCCGAGATTGGGTCGGCCCTCCTTGAGCACCGCCAGCCGGTCGGGCTCCGCGGACGCAGCGAAGGCGTGCGCCAGGTTCGCGCAGCTGAGCCGCGTCCGGGAGTCGGCCCGCTCAGCGTCCGCGTGGATGCGGTCGAGGTACGCCCGTCGGCCGGCCTGGCTGCGCCGCCGGATGCGCTCAGTCACCTCGGCGACGACAGCCACTGCAGAGCTGAGGGACATCAGACCACCAGGCTGAGCAGCATCACGCCCGTGAGCCCAGTCACCGAAAGAACCGTCTCCATCAGTGACCAGGTCTTGAAGGTCTGACCCACCGACATGCCGAAGTACTCCTTCACCATCCAGAAACCGGCGTCGTTGACGTGGCTGAGGAACACCGAGCCGGCCCCGATCGCCAGCACCATCAGCGCGGCGTGCGTGGGCGACAGCCCTGCGGCCAGCGGCGCCATGATGCCGGACGCGGTGATTGTGGCGACGGTCGCCGACCCTGTCGCGAGGCGGATCAGCACGGCCACGATCCAGCCGGCCAGGAGCGGCGGCAGGGCTGCGTCCGCCAGGCTTTGAGCGATCACGTCCGCGATGCCCGAGTCGACCAGGGTCTGCTTGAAGCCGCCGCCGGCGCCGACGATCAGCAGGATGCCGGCGATCGGTCCGAACGCCGAACCCACCAACTTGCTGACCTCATCGCGAGACTTCGCCAGCAGGAAGCCGAGCACGAACATCGCCACGACGGCGGTGATCGTCAACGCGATCAGCGGAGTGCCGACGAAGACCAGCGCGGCACCGATCGGGCTCTCCTGCGCACCAGTCATCTCCACGACGGTTCGGGCGAGCATCAGGATCACCGGCAGCAGCACCACGGTCAGGGCCGCGGCGAAGCTCGGGCGCTTGGCCCCTTCGGCCGGACCGCCGGAACCCAGCAGGTCAGCGCGGGCCTCGATCGGAACCCACTTGGCCATCACGCGCCCGAGCAGCGGGCCGGAGATGATCACACAGGGAATCGCGACGAGCAGGCCCAAGCCCAGGGTGAGACCGAGGTTCGCGCCGAGCGCGTCGATGGCGATCAGCGGGCCGGGGTGCGGGGGCACCAGGCCGTGCAGGGCGGAGAGGCCGGCCAGCGCCGGAATGCCCAGCAGCACAACCGGCAGTTGCGCGCGGCGGGCAGCGAACATCACGACCGGGATCAGGATGACCACGCCGACCTCGAAGAACAGCGGAATGCCGACGACGAAGGCAATCAGTGCCATGGCCCAGGGCAGTCGCTGTAGTGGTGTCTTCGCCAAGATGGTGTCGACGATCACGTCCGCTCCGCCGGAGGAGACCAGCAGCGTGCCGACGATCGCGCCGAGGATGATCAACAGCCCCACGCCGGACAGGGTCGAGCCGAGACCCGCGGTGAAGCTCTTGAACAGGTCCGGGTACGGCACGCCGGCCGAGATCGCCATGACCGCGGACCCCGCCATTAGCGAGAGGAAGGGATGGACTTTCAGCCAGACGATCAGGACGACGATCGTTGCGATGCCGCCGAGCGCGGCCAGGATGAGTGGTGTGGTCATGTCAGGACTCCGTTGTCGGTAGTTGGGACGGATTGAGCTTGAGTTGGCCGATCGCTGACTGCGCGATCTCCTCGACGGGGCGGTCGATGTCCAAGGCGACGCCGACCTCGTCGGATTCGAGCGGTTCCAGCGTTGCCAATTGGGACGGCAGGAGCGATGCGGGCATGAAGTGGTCGGTGCGTCCGGCGAGGCGTTCCGCGAGTAGCTCGGTCGAGCCCACCAGGTGCAGGAAGACGGTCCGACCGGGAGCGGAACGCAAGCGGTCGCGGTAGCTGCGCCGGAGCGCGGAGCACGTGACTATCGTCGACGTCCCGGACGAGTCCTGCGAGGCCGTCCAAGCGGCGATGGAATCGAGCCATGGCCAGCGGTCATCGTCGTTCAGTGGCGTCCCTGAACTCATCTTCGCGATGTTCGAGGCCGGGTGGAATTCGTCCCCTTCTGCCACGGTCCAGCCGAGTTGCTCGTGCAGTGCGCGGGCAACGGACGACTTGCCGCAGCCTGCCACCCCCATGATCACCAGATGGGTGTTTGTCATCGTTGACCTCTCTACGGATCGCAGCGGTGCGACCAGTGAGATGACTTTAACCTAGATAGATACTCTCTATCAAGAGAATGAGCATATTTAGTGGTGGAAAGAGAGTTCACATCGTGGCGTGGGTATGCTTACGGCGACGCTGACTAGGAGGTTCGATGGCCCAGGAGCAGGCCGACTCCGCATCGCCCATGCACCACGGCATCTCCAGGGAGTTGGGCTTGGAGATCATCGACGGATCCTGGCCGGCGGACGAGGCCCGGACGCTGGAAGACCTGCAATCCCGCTTCGGGGTGTCCCGCACTGTCGCCCGCGAGGTCTCCCGCCAACTCGAGGCGATGGGTCTGGTGCGCACCCGGCGCCGGTTCGGTCTGGTGGCTCAGTCGATGGCCAGGTGGAGCGTGTTGGATCCGTTGCTGATCGACTGGCGGCTGCATTCGACCCGGCGCGAGGAACAGATCTACTCGCTCACGCAGTTACGGCTTGCGGTCGAGCCGGCCGCGGCGGAGAGCGCGGCTCGACTCGCGTCCATCCACACCCGGGCGCGACTGCTGCCGCTCGCTGCCGAGATGCGACGAACAGGCGAAGCCGGGCTGCTGCACGACTTCCTGAAGTTCGACATCGAGTTTCACCGTTTGCTGCTGGAGTCCTGCGGCAACGAGCTGTTCGCCGCGCTGAGCGACCTGGTCGCGGTGGTACTCCAGGGACGTACCGAGCTCGGCCTGATGCCCGCGCAGCCGAAACCAGAGGCGCTCGCCGGCCACGAGGCGGTAGCTGAAGCTGTGTTCAAGGGCGACCCCACGGCCGCGCGAATCGCGATGCAGGGCATTCTGGACGAGGTGCGTGAGGCCTTCAGCGAAGCCGAATCCGCCCGAGCGGCAGCGCTCCCATCTTGAGAGCGTTCTTGTCGAAGCGAGTTTCCCTTCAGACGCCGGGCCGTGTCCAGGTCGGGAAGCTTCAGCCGTAGGTGTCGCGTGGGCCGCGTCCGGGGACGGAACGGCGGCCCTTCTTCCAGTTCGGGGCTTCGGGGCCGACCACCAGTACTCGGGTCACCGTGCCCTGGCCGAGTTGCTCATTCAGGCGCGCGACCAGTTGGGGCGCGATCAGACGCAGCGAACTCGCCCACGTGGACGACTCGGCACGCACTGTGAGCACCGTCTCGGCGTAGCCCGTCGGCACTGAATGTGACGCGTTCACGGGGCCGACCAACTCCGGCCACTTGGCGAGCAGTTGATGGAGGCTGACCTCCCGCGTCCAGCCTTGGGAGTCGATCACCTCCTTGAGGATCTCGCCCAGCGGCGTTGGTTCGTCGGTTGGGGCGATCGGACGCCGCGGCTTGCGTGTGGGCTTGGGGGCCGCGCCGCGCGTCGCCCTCGCGATCTGCTTGGCGAGTTCGACGCCCTGGGGATCGTGCGTCGGGGGGTTCGTCGCCGGCTCGGGTGAGCGCGGGTCAGGCATCACGCTGCTCAGGTTCTTCGGAGGGTGTGGCGGCGGCCCTTCGTGACGGTCGCAGAGCGACCTCCTCAGGGACCGTTTGGGAGAACTCCCCCCGCGGCTCCTCAGGGACCGATTGGGAGAACTCCCCCCGCGACACCTCAGCCTTGATCCACCGATCGGCTGGTCGAGCTTGTCGAGACCGCACTCCCTCCGTGGATCGAGCCTCAGAGAGCGCTGGGGGGAACTCCCCCTGCGGAGCCTCGGGGGCCTTTGGTTGGGCATCGGCGAGCACTGAACCGTCTGACACCAGGAATCGCTTGCCCTGGAGAGCGGCAGGTACGTCCGCGGCTACGGCGGCGGTGATCAGCACCTGCTCGGCGTCACCGACCAGTTCGGCCAGCCGGGCGCGGCGGGACTCGTCCAACTCGGCGAACACGTCATCGAGGATCAACACCGGCTCCACCCCGTCCGCACGCAGCAGGGCGAAGCTGGCCAGGCGCAACGCCAGCGCGGTCGACCACGACTCGCCGTGGGAGGCGTACCCCTTCGTCGGTAGGTCACCCAGGGTGAGGGTGAGGTCGTCGCGGTGCGGGCCCACCAGGCAGAGTCCGCGGGCGATCTCCTCCCCACGACGCTCCCGCAAACTTGTCGTGAGCAGTTGGGTGAGCTCGGTCACGGTCGGGAGCGGGTTCTCGGCTGTTCCCCGGGCCGCGGCTGGCTCGTCGTCCAGTTCGACCACCCCAGACGAAAGTGCGGACGACTTGTACTCGACTCCGGCCTCGCTGTTCGTCGGCGCGATATCGGCATAGGCGGACGCCAGCAGCGGAGCCAACTCGGCGAGCGTGGCCAGTCGGGCCGCGACGAGCTCGGCACCCAGTGCAGCCAGTTGCCCGTCCCACACTTCGAGGGTGAACTCGACTTCCTCGGTGAGGCCGCGCGGACCGCGTCCGGAAAGTGACTTCAACAAGGTGGAGCGCTGCTTCAGCACCCGGTCGTAGTCGGCTCGGACGCCAGCCAGCCGCGGCCAGCGCGCCACCAACAACTCGTCGATGAACCTGCGCCGCTCGCTGGGGTCCCCCTTCACAATCGCCAGGTCCTCTGGCGAGAACAGCACCACCCGCAGTGCACCCAGCAGGTCTCGCGGCCGGCGCAACGGTGCCCGGTTGAGCGCAGCCTTGTTGGCCCGTCCGGGGATGATCTCGATCTCCAGCACGAGGTTGCGGGGATCCTCCAGCCCGGCCTGCACCCGCGCCCGGACGATCGAGCGCGATGCACCGGCACGCACCAGCGGCGCCTCGGAAGCGACCCGGTGCGAGCCCAGTGTCGCCAGGAACTCGACCGCCTCGACCAGATTCGTCTTGCCTTGGCCGTTGGCGCCGGTGAACACCGTCACTCCCGGGGTGAGCGAAACCTCCGCCAACGCGTAGGAGCGGAAGTCGGCGAGGCTCAGATGGGTGACGAACATCTTCGATCAGCGCCGGATGGTCCCTAGCGCGGACGACCCTTCGTGACGGCTTCCTCGTTCCTCGGAAGCCTCCTCAGGGACCGTTTCTGAACGCGTCGCCGATACGCTCCCCGAGCCTGACGAAGGGCCTGAGCTTGACGAAGGGTCGATCCCTGAGCCTGACGACAATGCGATCCCTGAGCCTGACGAAGGGTCGACCGGGGCTTCGACAGGCTCAGCCAGCGTAGAACCGATGACAGCCAGCGTGGGACCGATGACAGCCAGCGTGGGACCGATCACGCCGGCAGGCGCATCAGCATGATGACGTGCTTGTAGTCGGCCAGGGGCTCGCCGTCGAGTTCGTTCAGGCCGGTGAGTAGGCAGGGCTTGCCGGGCTGGGTGAACGAGAACTGCACGTAAGGGCTGTCCAGAGCGGCTAGCGCGTCCTGGAGATAGTGCGGGTTGAACCCGGCCGCGGTCATCGAGAGCTCGGCACCGCTGACGTCCTCGACAACTGCCTCCAGCGCCTCCACCGCCTGGGCCTGGTCGCCGGTCGCCGCCTCGAGGGTGATTGAGCCCTCGGCGATGAGCATGCGCAACGACGTGTTCCGCTCCGCGACCAGGCCGACGCGCTTCACCGCGGCAATCACCTCAGCGGTGTTCGCCCGGACGCTCACGACCGCCTGCACGTTCATCAGGTGCCGCACCTTGGGGAACTCCCCGTCCAGCAGACGAGTGGTGATCTGGCGGACGCCGGCCGTGCCGGTGCCCTCGAAGCCGATCAGGCCGTCGCCGGTTGCGGCGGAGGAAAGGCTCAAGGTGACCGAATCGCCGGCGGTCATCGACTTCGCAGTCTCGGCCAACACACGAGCCGGCACCAGGGCGGCGCCCTCGCCCCGCTTGCGCGGGCTCCAGGCAAGCTCTTTCAACGCCATCCGGTAGCGGTCGGTGGCCAGCAGCGAGAGAGTGTCCCCCTCGATCTCCATCCGGACGCCGGTGAACACGGGCAGCAACTCATCGCGTCCGGCGGCGACGACGACCTGGCCGACGGCTTTCGCGAAGTCCTCACTGACGATCGCGCCGGTCGCTTCAGGCATCTCCGGGAGCGCTGGGTAGTCGGCGACGGGGAGGGTCTGCAGGGTGAACCGGGCGGTGCCGCAGACGAGTTCCATCTTCGTCTCGTCCGAGGTGATGTCGACCGGCTTGTTCGGCAGCGACTTGGCGATATCGGCGAGCAACCGTCCCGAGACCAGCGCGACGCCGTCGTCGGTGACCTCGGCCTTGACCGTGATCTTCGCCGAGGTTTCGTAGTCGAAACTGCTCATCACGACCTGGCTTGCGCTGGCCCTGACCAGCAGACCGGCCAGAATCGGGACGCTCGGACGGGTGGGCAGGCTGCGCGCAGCCCACTGAACGGCCTCAGCCAGGACGTCGCGGTCGAGACGGATCTTCACCATTGCTCCCTAGAACTCACACTCGCGTGGTCAGTAGATCATATCGATGGGGTCGGGTGGTCTGGTCGGTCGGACGTGTTTCCCCAGGTGTGTATCAGGTGACTTTGAAGTTCATTGGAGATCTATCAATTCGTATTCGTAGTAGCGGCTGTGGATTCGGTGGACAACCGCCGTCCTGCCTACCCGCACAGCGAGTCGCGATCTGGACACACCTGTGGATAACCGAGAACTACACGGGGAGGATTTGGGGATACGTTCAGCTTGCGTTTCGACAATTCACAGCTGTATCCATTTGTCCCCAGACATATCCACAGCGGTGCACAACGATTCTGTGGATGGTGTGGTGCTTGTAGTGAGGCTTCGTCAGGCTCAGCCAGCGTTCCCGGTTGCTCAGCCAGCGTTGCCGGTTGCTCAGCCAGCGTTGCCGGTTGCTCAGCCAGCGTGCCCGATGGGGTCAGCGCAGGGGGGACTGCTTGATGCGGTTCGTCAGCTCGGTGATCTGATTGAAGACCGAGCGTCGCTCGCGCAGCAGTTGACGGATCTTGCGGTCGGCGTGCATGACCGTGGTGTGGTCGCGTCCGCCGAAGAGCTGGCCGATCTTGGGCAGCGAGAGGTCGGTCATCTCGCGGCACAGGTACATGGCGATCTGCCGGGCCGTCACCAGCACATGCGTCCGGCTCTGCCCGCAGAGCTCCTCGACGCTGAGGGAGAAGTAGTCGGCGACGTGGGTCATGATCGCCGAGGACGAGATCTGCGTCTCACCGCCCTCGGGAATAAGGTCGCGCAGCACGACCTCGGCCAGGGCCAGGTCGACCTCCTGGCGGTTCAGGCTGGCGAACGCGGTCACGCGGATCAAGGCGCCCTCGAGTTCGCGGATGTTGGTCTGGATCTTCGAAGCGATGAACTCCAGCACGTCCGGGCCGGCGGTCAGGCGCTCCGCGGCCGCCTTCTTCCGCAGGATCGCGATCCGCGTCTCCAGGTCGGGCGGCTGCACGTCGGTCATCAGGCCCCACTCGAAGCGGCTGCGCAGCCTGGGCTCCAGGGCCTCCAGCGCCTTCGGCGGCCGATCGGACGTGAGCACGATCTGCTTCTGCGCGGTGTGCAGGGTGTTGAAGGTGTGGAAGAACTCCTCCTGGGTCTGGATCTTGCCTTCCAGGAACTGGATGTCGTCGACCAGCAACACGTCCACCTCGCGGTAGGCGCGGCGGAAGTCGGCCGTCCGGTTCTCCGAGACCGAGTTGATGAAGTCGTTGGTCAACTCCTCGGTGGAGACGTACTTCACCTTCACCCGGTCGTAGTAGTTGCGGATGTAGTGGCCGACCGCGTGCAGGAGGTGCGTCTTGCCCAGCCCGGAATCGCCGTAGATCATCAGCGGGTTGTAGGCCTTGCCCGGCGCCTCGGCCACGGCGACCGCAGCTGCATGGGCGAAGCGGTTCGAGTTTCCGATGACGAAGGTCTCGAAGGAGTACTTGGGGTTCAGCCGGTCCCCCGCCCCCCTGGGTGAGGTGCTTCGGTTGTTCACCGGGCCGGGCTCGACCGGCGGCTGCGGCGCGCTCACCTCGGGCTCGTCGTCCTCTTCATCGACCGAGAGGTTCGGATCGACGTCGATCGCCAACCGGATCGGACGGGAGAAGTAGTCGGTCAGCAGCGCCTCGATGGACGGACGCAGCCGCGTCTCGACACGCTCACGGGTGAAGTCGTTCGCCACCGCGAGGATGTAGAGGGAGTCGTGCATCGCCACCGGGGACATGCTCTGCAGCCAGCCGCGCGCGGAAGCGTCCGAAGTCGAACGGACGAAGGACCAGGCTGCGGCCAAGCGGGTAGCGGAGGCGTCCAACGGTTGCGACATCGACTAGGACTCCTCACTGCCTGCGCCGCAGGGTTTCCACACGGTTGTCCACAGACTGTGCATGAACTCAGCCTATGCAGCAACCGCGCCGGATCCGGATGGCGGTCAATAAGCCCCGGCGGCCGGATAGCAACCTAGTGGAGTTCACGACGCGTTCGCAAACAGTTCCAGAAGAAGACGGCGCGTCCTCGGCGTGTCGACTCGACGGCGGCAGAGTTTCGGTTCGGTTTGCCCGAGGTCATCCCAGCCGCGTATCGTTGGGAAGTCGCCTTGGCGACACTCGTGCGTCCTCGTGGGCGCATCTGGTCCGATCTTCAATCGATTTTGGGAGCACTCGCGTGAGCAAGCGCACTTTCCAGCCGAGCAACCGGCGTCGCAGCCGCACCCATGGCTTCCGTCTGCGGATGCATACCCGCGCCGGACGCGCGATCATCTCGGCTCGTCGCCGTCAGGGCCGCGTCCGTCTCGCCGGCTGAGCCGGCAACGCGGTGTTGCCTGCCCGGTCGCGGTTGCGTAACCCCACGGACTTCCGCGACACGCTACGCCAGGGCGTCCGCTGTGGGCGCAAGACTCTGGTCGTGCACGCCCGCCTTGCGGCCCTGCCTGGGTCGCGGGCGGGTTTCATCGTGTCCAAAGCCGTCGGTAACGCGGTGAACCGCAATCGGGTCAAACGGCGGCTCCGGCACCTGACCGCAGCGGCGCTTCCGTCCGCGCCGTTCGCGGTGGATGTGGTGGTGCGCGCCCTGCCGGCGGCGACCACCGCCGACCTTGCGGGCGACTTCGACTCGGCGTTCGCGGCCTGCCTGGAACGGCTGGCGGCATGAAGCAGCTGTTGATCGGGTTTCTGAAGGCCTATCGCTTGCTGATCAGTCCGCTCTACGGAAACGTCTGTAAGTACTACCCGTCCTGTTCGGCGTACGCGCTGGAGGCGGTAACCGTCCATGGCGCGGCGAAGGGCTCGTGGCTGGCAGCGCGTCGGCTCGGGAGCTGCCACCCGTGGGCGGCCGGCGGATACGACCCAGTACCTGGAACCCCAGCTGCCCAGGCGTGGGCCGCTGAACTCGCCGAGAAGGCCAGCCTGGCCGACCCGGCCCAAACCGGGACGCCATGTGCGTCCGTGAGGTGTGCGAAGTGAACCTACTGTTACCGCTGCTGGTGCCGCTGAGTATCTGGGACGACATCGGCAGCATCTTCAACGCCGCGATGACCCCGCTGTACTGGGCGGTGTCGGGAATCCTGGTTGGCTGGCACACGCTGCTGACGACGCTGGGCATGAACCCCGACTGGGGAGGCACCTGGGCGCTGTCGATCGTGCTGCTGACCGTGGTGATCCGGACGGCGCTGATCCCGCTGTTCGTGCGCCAGATCAACAGCTCGCGGAACATGCAGTTGCTGCAGCCCAAGGTCAAGGAGCTCAACGAGAAGTGGGGCCACGACCGCGAGCGTCTCGGCCAGGAGACAATGAAGCTGTACAAGGACGAGGGTGTGAACCCGATGGCGTCCTGCCTGCCGCTGTTGCTGCAGATGCCGATCTTCCTGGCGCTCTTCTGGACGCTGAACAACGTCTCGCACGGCACCGCGCAGGGGTACTTCTTCGAGTCGAACCCGCATCTGGTGACTTCGCTGCAGAACGCCACCATCTTCGGCGCGCCGATCTCGTCCACGTTCCTGCCGATGACTTCTTTCGGTCCGACGCAGTTCGTGACCCTGACGCTGATCATCCTGATGACCGGTGTGCTGTTCGTCACCCAGCTGCAGCTGATGCGCAAGAACATGCCGCCCGAAGCGCTGACCGGCCCAATGGCGCAGCAGCAGAAGATGATGCTGTACCTGTTCCCGGCGATCTACGCGATCGGTGGGGTGAGCATCCCGATCGGCGTGCTGCTCTACTGGCTCACCTCGAACCTGTGGACGATGGGGCAGCAGTACATCCTGATCCACAACAACCCGGCGCCCGGCACTCCTGCCTACGTCGACTGGGAAGAGCGTATGCGGGCCAAGGGTCTGGACCCCGACGAGATCGTCGCCAAGCGCCGCGGTTCGCGGAAGCGTCCGACGACGCAGGCCGCTGACCCGACCAAGGTGGCCCGACAGGGACGCGGCGCTTCGCCGGCCGGTTCGGCTACTTCGGGCGCGGATTCGACCACCGCGGACGCGACCGGGTCCGACGGCGTACAACGGCAGGTTATCCAGCGGCAGCAGCCCAAGAAGAACACGCGCGCCGCCCGCAAGCAGTGATGAGCAAGGAGACAATCGTGAGCGAAGATCAGAACGAGGAAGCCGTGGCGCCCGTCGTCGAGGCGGACCCGGAAGCGAGTGACGTGGACGAAGGCGCCGGAGTCGAGGCTGCGGACGTCCAAGATTCGGCCGTCGATGGTTCGGACGAGCCGGGCGACGGTGAGCCGGACGAAGGTGAGCCGGACGACGGTGACGGAACGCCGACTCGGTCGCGGAAAGAGACCGCCCTGGAGAACGAAGGCGAGATCGCCGCTGACTACCTTGAGGAGTTGCTCGACATCGCCGACCTGGACGGCGACATCGACACCTACGCTGAGGGTGGCCGGGCGCA
>Ga0209477_1000662_pt1 | contig 21473 bp, 21 predicted proteins | sample KloWWTupernatant_FD_187180 | JGI IMG/M metagenome (GOLD analysis project Ga0209477, IMG submission 187180) | Active sludge microbial communities from Klosterneuburg, Austria, studying microevolution and ecology of nitrifiers - Klosterneuburg... | ecosystem: Engineered > WWTP > Aerobic digester >... | reverse complement strand
CTCGAGCGAAGGAGGTGCGTATGCAAACCCCAATCAGTTCCCGCCGTACCCCCGCCAACCGGCGGCGCTAACCGGCGCCGTTCCTGCGGCGGTGTCTCCCGCGGGCGAACTGCCCGCCACCACAGGAGTTGTTATCTGAACCTGGAACTTGGAACTGTGCTCGCCTGCAACGGCGATGGTTGCTCTGTGCGCCTCGTCGAGACAGGCCAGGTCATCAAAGCGGCGTTCTCGCCGCTTGTTAGAGACCACGTCCGCATCCGGCGGCGCCAGTTGGTTGCCCTGGACACATCGATCGGACCGCCGGAGATCACCTGGCGGTGGTTCATCGGCAAAGTGGAGGCCATGGAACCGGACGGCATCGCCGTGCGCCGACTCGACCAGCCACCCGGCTCATGCCGGGTGGTCTCGAACCCGCCGGGAGGGATCCCGGCGGCCGTCGGCGCCGAGGTCTATTACGGCCACACGGAAGATTGGGAAGTCGCTGACATGGTGCGGAACGACAAGCCCACGGATCCTGCCCGAATCGCCACGAAGTACTTCCCGTACATCGAGGCCAGGCTGCGCAGGTAGGCCAACTCCCGGACAAGGCACACGGGGCAGCCGCATGGCTGCCCCGTGTTGGCTTGCTGCCGGACGTTCCGGGTTAGCCCAGGCGCTCGACGATGGTGGCGGTGCCGATGCCCCCGCCGACGCACATGGTGATCAGGCCGTAACGGCCGCCCGTGCGCTCGAGTTCGTTGATGATGGTGCCGAAGAGGCGGGCGCCGGTGCAGCCCGTGGGGTGGCCGAGGGCGATGGCGCCGCCATTCACATTCACCTTGCTCAAGTCGGCATTCATCTCCCGCTTCCAGGCGAGGACGACGCTGGCGAAAGCCTCGTTGATCTCGACCAGGTCGATATCGCGCATGGTCAGGCCAGCGCGGGAGAGCGCGAGGGGGGTGGCGGTGATGGGGCCGGTGAGCATGAGGGCCGGGTCGGATCCGACAACCGCCTGGGAGACGATGCGGGCGCGGGGCTTCCAGCCCATTTCCTTCGCCTTGTCCGGGTGGGTGAGGAGTACGGCGGAGGAACCGTCGGTGATCTGGCTGGAGTTGCCAGCGTGGTGGACGCCGTTTTCCTTGAAGCTGGGCTTCAGGGCGGAGAGGACCTCGAGGGTGGTGCCGGGCCGGATGCCTTCATCGAAATCGATGGTTGCGTCTTCCCATTCCTCGCTGCCGTCGTCCTTCTTGATCTTCTTCTTGCCGGGGACGGGGATGAGCTCGTTCTTGAAGCGGCCTTCCTTCTGAGCCCGGGCCGCGCGCGCCTGGCTTTCGACGGCGAACTCATCGGCTTCACCCCGGCTGATGCCCCACTTCTCGGCGATCCGCTCGGCGGAGATGCCCTGGGACGAGAGGTCGTACAGCTCACCCATCTTCGCGGTGAACGGAGTGCCGAGGCCCTGGCCGACATTGGCGCCGAGGGGGATCTGGGACATGAACTCGGTGCCGCCGGCGACGACGATGTCATGTGCGCCGGAGCCGATCTGGTTGGCGGCGAAGTGGACAGCCTGCTGGCTCGAGCTGCACTGCCGATCGAGGGTGATGCCCGGGATGGTGTACGGCCAGCCAGCGGTAAGGACCACGTTGCGGGCGAGGTTGGTGGACTGCGCGCCCACTTCGCTGACGCAGCCGTAGATCACATCATCGACGACTTCTGGGTCGAAGCTGTTGCGCTTGACGAGTTCCTGGAGGAGGCGGGACGAGGTCTCAACGGGGTGGTTCTTGCTGAGGACGCCCCCGCGCCGGCCGAGCGGCGTGCGGATGGCATCGACAATCACGACTTCACGCATATGCGGGTTCCTTGGGGGAGAGATTGTTTGCTTGACGCGAACTGAGTGTACCAGCGGAATGCCCGGACCGGGCAAGGCGGGAGGAGGTTAAACGGGCGGGGCGGCGAAGCGGATTGCGCCGGGGACAACCTCGATCTTCGCCGGCAGGTAGCCGCCGAATTCGCCGTCCAGGTCCAGGATGGTGCGCTTCGGGGAAGAGAGTTCGACAGCGCGCGCGGGGTGGCGGTCGACACCATCCATCTGGAGGTGGCTGCCGCCATCGCGTTGGCCCGCAACCGCCTTGAGGACGGCGATGCGGCCGAGGTCGCCCCAGCGGATGACATCGAGCAGACCATCGTCGGGGGATGCGCCGGGCGCCGCGACGAGGTCGCCGCCCCAGAGCTCCATGTTGTGGACACTGATGGTGTTGTAGCGCGCATCGAGGGCCTGGCCGTCGATGGTGAGGGTGAACGGGCGCCCGAGGGGCCCGAGCATTTTCACCCCGGTCATCAGGAGGTAGGGAGCCGTATCGCCGAGACGCTTGAGCCAGCGGGGCGTGGACTGGGAGATATCCGGCACCCAGCCGGCTGAGGCCTCGAGGAGGAAGTAGCGGACCAGTTCGGCGCCATCGTGCCCGACGGAGGTGACCCGGCCGATATCGACGGGCCGCTCGGCGCCGGAGGCGATTGCCCTGATGGCGGCGGCCCCACGCCCAACTCCGAGACATTTGGCGATGTCCTTGCCGGTCCCCATGCCGATGGTGCCGAGGCGGACGCGCTCGCTGGCTTCGAGCGCCATGATCGCGTTGGCGACTTCGAAGACGGTGCCGTCACCGCCACAGGCGACAAGGAACTCTCGACCGTCCGCGAGCGCCTCGCGGGCGAGTTCCTCTCCATGCCCCCGGTGGGTGGTGAAGACCATATCGGCCTCAAGCCCGGCGGCCTCGATAGCGTCGATCAGGGTGCCGATGCGGCGCTTGGTGCGTCCCCCGCCGGACATGGGGTTGACGACGAAGAGCGGCCGGGCGGCGATTTCGGGAGCTATCATCTTGCTCACCGGGGTACGGTAACGACCCGCGGGCGAAAGGTGAAGGTGGTGGTGCAGTTCTCGGAGAATTTCCGGGCAATGGGCACGGATATGGACGTGATCATCGAGGCGGCCGAGCGGCCACTCGATGCGTTTATCGCGGTGCGTTTGCTGTTCGAACAGCAGGAGGAACGGTTCTCGCGCTTCCGCGCAGGGAGCCTGGTCTCGCGGCTGAACGCCGGGGAGACGGTCGCCGACCCGTGGCTCACGGCGGTCCTTGAGTTAAGCCTGGAAGCGTTCGGACAGACCGGGGGACTGTTCAACCCGATGATCCTGCCGGCCCTGACACGGGCCGGCTACGACCGCGACTTCGCGGAGGTGACGGGTGGCGCACCGGTTCGGGAGCCCGCGCCGGACGCTTCGGCCTGCATCGAGCGCGCCGGGGATGGCTGGCGGCTCACACAGGGGGCGATCGACCCCGGCGGGATCGTGAAGGGTTGGACCGCCGACCTTGCTGTGGAGCACCTTGCCGGGCGATACGGCGGAGTATTCGTGAACGCCGGCGGCGACATCCGCTGTGCCGGGTCGGAGGAAGGCTCGAGCGGCTGGGTTGTCGATGTCGATGGCCCGGGCGGAAGTGCCGCGTGGGCGGGGACGATCAGCGGGGCCATCGCCACCTCGAGTGTGCTGAAGCGCCGCTGGCCGACGGCCTCCGGGGTTGCGGCGCACCACCTGATCGACCCCCGGACCGGGATGCCGGCTGAGTCCCCATTCGTCCAGGTGACGGTGCGTGCAGAAAACTGCACCTGGGCGGAAGTCTGGGCGAAGGCGGTGTTGATCGGCGGACATGCGGGCCTGGACCTCGCCAGGGCGTACGGGCTCCCGGTCCTGGCGCTCGCGGCGGACGGCAGCCGGACGGTCAGCGGGGAGTGGTAAAGCGGTCTTAACCGGCCCGCGGCTCCTTTCGGGCCCGGTGAGCGATGTGCTCCACGCAATCCCACTTGCGGAGGAACACATGAATCGATTGAGCTCGCTCATCGCCGCCGGACTGACGACCGGGCTTTCTGCCGCCGCCGTTGGCGCGACGGCCGTAGGCCAGGGAATCTTCGGTGGGGGCAGCCCCGAACCCGAGGCTCCCGCCACCGGAGAAACGGTCACCGCCATCGAGACGGCTGTCGCCCAACAGCCCACGGCCGTCCCCGATGCCGTGGCAACCCAGGTGATCTACGTCGACAAGGAGCCAATCGTAGTCACGCGCCAGGTGACTGTTTTCGATGGACGTTCCGGCGGTGCGCAGACGGACAGCGGCGATACGGCGACACCGGCGGAGGCGGGCGCCCAGGCCCCACAGACTCCGCCGGTGGATACGCTGGCCACCACACCCCCGGCGCCGACGCCTCAGCCTGCCGAGGCGCCGCCACCCCAGCCGGCGCCGGCGAGTCCGCCGGTGGCCCTTCCTGCGTCCGAGCCGCCGCCAACCGCAGCGGTCGCCACCGGGAGTGGCGGGACGACACACCACGATGGGCGCGGAGAGCCAGGCGACGACAGGCCGTCTGGCGAGGACGACGACCACGAGGACGATGACGACCGCGATCACGACGACGATCAGGACGAGGGGCGCGGAGGCGACGATGACTGAGAAGCCAAAGGGCGGTCAGGTCAAGTTTCTGTTCACACGCGTTGCGCTGGGCGCCAGCGCTGTCACGGTGTTCCTCGGGCTCTGGGGCGCGGTGGCGGCAACGGACGAAAGCGGGGAGCAGGCAACGGGGTGGGACCCGGCGGTCGATCCTACTGCCCTCGTCCAGGATGGCTGGCAATGGGACGCGACGCGGGGTGAGTGGGTGCTCATCGAGGCGCCGGCCGATGCAGCCCCTGCTTCGCCGCCGGTAGTAATCGTGGAACGTCAGCCCATCTACTACGTCACCGAGTACATCCGGCAGGCTGCGGAACCGCCGGCGCCCGGGGTAGCGACGGCTCCAAACAGTGACTCGCCTTCTCCTTCGGTCGAGCCGACGGCCACCAGTTCCGATCCCGCTGGGGGCGGCGCCGTGGCCGCCAAACCTGTTGCGCCGCCTCTGGCAGTGCCAGCCGAGCCGGTGAACGTACCGGCACCAGCACCCGCGCCCAAGCCAGCGCCGCCAGCGCCAGCACCGGCGGCGCCTGCACCACCCCTGGCGCCTGCCGCCCCGGCCCCGGCGTCTCCACCCCCACCTGCGCCGACGGCCCCGCCGAAGCCGGCCAGCTCGGGAAAGACCTCGAAGGCTTCGTGATGGGACGCACACTGACGGTCTTCGGTTCAATCGCGTTCGCGGGCGCCGTTGGGGGTGGCCTGCTGGGCAGTGGCCTTGCCTCCCGCCTGATGCCGGAGCCCGGTGGACACGGCGCCTGGTATGCATCCCGGGCGGCAGGTATCACCTCGTACCTCTTCCTCTGGATCGGGCTGGCCGGGGGGTTGCTGATGTCCTCGGCATGGTTCGACGGGATCATCGGGCGGGCACGTTTGCTGGCGATCCACCAGGCTGCCTCCATCGCTGGAGTGCTGCTCGGGCTGGCGCATGCGCTGGTCCTCATCCCGGACGGATGGACGCGGTTTGGACTCTTCGATGTGCTGGTGCCGTTTGGGTCGTACTACGAACGGGGTGATGTCGCGTTGGGGAGCATCGCCCTCTACCTCTCCGTCATCGTGTCGTTCTCGTTCTGGTTTCGGAAGGCGATCGGCCCGGTTACGTGGCGCTGGGTCCATCGTTCAGCATTCGTTGCCTACGCCGCGGCGCTCTGGCACGGACTCCAGGTAGGCACGGACAGCCGCGAACCATGGGTGATGGCCCTGTACTTTACGACGAGCCTGGTGGTGGTGTTCGCGGTTGTGGTGCGGATAACCTTCATGAAGGCGCCACGCAAACGAGCGCCCGCAGGAGCAAGCGTTGCCTGAACTGCCCGGCATGCCGAATCTGCTGGACGACCTGATCGAAGGACGCCTCGGCTTTTCGCCGGCAACGAACGAAGCATCCGAGCTTGTCCGGCTTGCCCGGCAGTGTTCGGCGTTGGACATTCCCGGGCCGGCCCCGGCGGCGGTATCGCGGATCCGCGTCCGCTTCGCCGCCGTCCTCGAAAACGACCAGCGGGGGCAGTTGGGGTTCGGCCCGTTCGGCGGCCTGCCGGGGCTACCGGCGCTACGCCACCGGATAGCCGGTCTGGCGCTGACCATTGCCGTGGCGGGCGGCGCCGCAAGTTACGCGACCGGTATCGGGCCCGGCGATGCGGTCGAGGGGATCGTCGACCTGGCTCGATCGCTCGTTCTCAACCTGACCCCCGGGGGCGGCGACCCGGTGGCTGAGGTTGGAGCTTCAACGGCAACCCCTGCAACGGCATCAGCGAGCGCCGGTACTCCCACGCCTTGGGCGGTCGCCGGCGAACCACCGTCACCGCAAGAGGCGGCGCAACCAGCCACAACGCCCGAACCGACGGCAGCGCCAGACCAGAACGCCAGCGCGGTTCCTGAATCCACCCCACCAGCCCCGCCATCTGAGGCGGCTACACCCACCCCGGTTCCCACGGCCAGCCCGCCCGATGGCGACGATGGCCCGGAACCTGCTCAACCTCCGCCAGGGGGCGCGGCCGCGCCCGATGGGCCCGCTCCAACACCTGACGGCGCGCCCACTCCGCTTCCGGGTCCGACACCCGCCCCGGAGCCGCCGAGTGAACCGGAGGGTGATGATGAAGTCGCGGAGGGCGACTCCGACGGTGAAGAGGATGAATCCGGCAAGAGCCGCGAACCGGACGACGACGAGGACTCCGGTTGACCGGGGCAGCGGCGGCGGCACTGCCGTGGCGGGTGAGGGGCTTCTCTGCGGCCCTTCGGCACCGGACTCCGGTGGACGACGCAGCCACTTCGCCAGGCGCGGACCGCGCGTTCGTCCGTGCGCTCCGCGAACGAGACCCGGATGCGTGGCGCGAACTATTCGAGCGGGAGATGCCCGGGATCTACCGCTACGCTCTTTCGCGGCTCGGTGACGCGGGGAAGGCCGAGGATGCAGCCGGTGATGTGTTCGAGCAGGCGTACCGGAATGCCGAGTCGTTCCAGGACCGGGGACTGCCGCCCCGGGCGTGGCTGTTTGGTATCGCCCGGAACGTGGTCGGATCGCATCGGCGATCGTGGTTCCGCCGGCCGCCACAGTTCGCCATCGAGGCCTTCGACGGCGGCGGCGAAGACCCTGGCCTGAGCCCTGACCGCCTGGACCTGGCCCGCGCCCTCGCCGAGCTGGAGCCGACGCACGGGGAAGTCATCAGCCTCCGGTTCCTTCACGGGCTTTCGCTCCAGGAGACCGCGGAGGTGATCGGCGCTTCGACGGATGCCGTGAAGGGGAGGCAGGCGCGAGCGCTGGTTGCGTTGCGCGCACGGATGACCGAGCGCTAACTCCGCGCCCGGCGGGCAGCTGGACTAATTGCGCAGCCGGGAGAGGTCGGCGACGAAGAAGACGGTGGGGCCTTCACGCAGGGGACTGCCGCCTGCGCGCTCGATGGTGACAACGGCGGTTTCGTAGGTGCTGAGGCCTTCGGGCACGACGGTTTCGTAGCGGGCGAAGCCGGACTCATCGGGGGCGAAGGTGCCGAGGCTGTAGTAGCGTCCACCGGAGTTGACCCAGATCTGGTAGGTCTCCCCGGGCGGGCGGGGCGAAAGCTCGCTGGCGACGAACCAGACGCGCTTCTGTTCGGAATCCCAAACCAGGCGGCCGATGGCGCTGCCGCTCTCGTCCAGCGAGGTGACGGCCGCCACGTCGCTCGTGGGTGACATGAAGGCGAGATTAAGCTCACGGTCATCCCTGGAGCGTTCCTCGATCTGGGCGGCAAGGCGCTCCTGGTCATCGAGTTTGCGCGTGAGGGCGGCGAGTTCGACTTTCTGGGAGAGTGCGTCGTCGATCTGGGCTTGCAGTCCGGCATTCTGCTGGCGCAGGTCGCCAACCTGGTCGCGGACGGTGACCATGCCCGTGAACGCGGCGATGGCGACGACCACGGCGGCGAGGCCGGCGGCCGTCCGGCTGAGAGAGAAGGCGCGCCGCAGGGGACCGGGCCGTGTTATGCCTGCACTGGAAAAGACCCGGCGCCGGAGGTGGGCAGGCGGCGCACGGCGTGGGGCATTCAGGGCGACCAGGGATGCGACACGCTCGGCATCGCGCACGAGTTCGCTGCAGGCGCCGCATTCGGCCAGGTGGAGGGCAACCACGCGCTCAAGTCCCGGCTCCATCGAGCCGATGGCGTATTCGTCCGCCTGCTCCTGCGTAAGGTGTTCGCCTGCCATTGGGGATCGTTTCCTATGTCTGCCCGGCGAGGGCCCGGCGGAGCTTTTGCATGCCGAGCCGGATCCTGGTCTTGACGGTGCCGAGCGGTTCGTGGAGGTGGGTGGCGATTTCCTGCTGGGTGAGCCCGCCGAAGTAGGCCAGTTCGAGCGCCCTCTGCTGGTCCCGGGGGAGTGCGGCCAGGGCAGCGCGGATGATGCGCTGCTCTTCGTGGAGTTCGGCGGAGTGGACGGGGTCTTCGATGGGGGCGGAGAAGACTGGTTCGGCCGCTTCATCGGGTTCGCCAAGCGGGCCGCCTTCGCGCTTGCGGCGGCGGCCGCGGGCGCGCAACTCATCGACGGCGCGGTTGCGGGTGACGCTCATGAGCCAACTGAGGAACCGGCCGCGCTCGGCGACAAAGGTCTCGGGGCGGCGCCAGAGGCGGACGAAGACGTCCTGTGCAGCGTCCTCGGCGAGGCCGGCGTCACTCAGGATGCGGAAGGCCGCGGAATAGACGAGATCGACGTAGCGGTCGTAGATGACGGCAAAGGCGTATTCATCGCGTGCGACGACGGCATTCATGAGGGCTTCATCCGGCCACTGGCTGCGTGCGGCGAACTCCGCCGCGGCGGGACGGGAGAACTCTGCCGTCCTTCCAATGTTACGTAGACCAGAGCTCTCTGGATTCCCCTGCCAGGCCATCGTTGCTCCTGGCGGCATGATACACCTGCGAGAAGTGGCGGGCGGGGCTTTACCGGGGGAAGGTGAAAGGCGCCTTACCGGGGAGCGGGGCGCGGGCCCGTCTCGGATGCGGGAGCGGGGCGCGGGCCCGCGAGGTCAGGCGGGGGAGGGGTGAAAGCCGGCTCCGACTCCTCCGCGAGACGGCAAGCCCCGCAGCGGCCCAGCGTCCGGGAGAGCCCGGAGTGGAGGGTGTTGCCGCAGACCTCGCAGGTTGTGTTCATGGGGGCTCGCCTGAGTGTACCGCGGGGCATGCCGCTGTGGCGGCGCCGTTTCATCGCCGCATTTCGTTTAAGCATTGAGTTCTGGGGACGGCCGGTCTAGACTGGCGCAGCTTTACCGGGCGGGTTGAAACCAGACGGACTCGCCCGGGGTAGAGAGGGAACCATGCGAGTCTCAGTGAAATCCGGGGGGTTGAGGGCCGCGGCGGGGTTGGCCATGGTCGCGGCGTTCGTGGTGGGCATCATGCCGGGAGGCGCGGTGACAACCGCCTCGGCCGACGCACCGTTCCAGCCCGTTCCCTGCCGGGCGCAGGTGTGGAACCGGGGCGATGTGCCGTTTGCGGCGCTGGCCGGCGCGAAGGCCTACTACGGCGAGTATGCCGGGGGGATCTACCACATCGAGATCCCGGACGATTGGAACGGCGAGCTCGTGCTGTACGCGCACGGCTATGCCGGCGAGGGCGACGTGGTCCGCGCCCAGAATCCATCCGCCGCGTGGCGCGAGCACATGATCAAGAACGGCTTCGCGTGGGCAGTATCGAGCTACCGCTGCAACAGCTACGTGCCGGGTATTGGTCTCCAGGACACGCTGCTGCTCACCGGCATCTTCCAGGAGGTCAACGGAGGCAAAGCGCCGGAGCGCACGTACCTGACCGGGGCATCGATGGGCGGACATGTGACGCTGCTGGGTATGCAGGAATACCCGACGGCATTCGCGGGCGCCATGGCGCTCTGCCCGGCCGGGCCAACGTTGTTCGACTACTTCGCTGCAAACGGCGCCGCGGCGGAAGTCGTTACCGGACTCAAGTTCGGTGGCGGACAGACATCGAGCGCCACCCTGGAAAAGATGATGCAGCAGTTCGGGACGCCCCCGAACTACACCGCGAAAGGGCTCGCGATGGCGAGCATCATGATCAACAGCACGGGGGGGCCGCGTCCGTTCACGCTTGAAGGCCTGACCGCCTACTTCGGGCGGACGATCTCCGGGTCGAAGCTCGCGGGCGAACCGGGGCTCCTCGCGGCAGCGGCAAGCACCCAGGGCTGGGAGTACGCCATCGGCGCCGGTCATGGACTGACGGCCGAGGCCATCAATGCCCAGGTCCGGCGCCTGGAAGGCGATCCCGCCTATCGCGGCAGCGAGACCCCTTATGCCGAACTTGCCCCATTCACGGGAGAAATCGAGCGGCCGCTCATCACTCTGCACACGACGGGCGACATGTTCGTGCCGATCTTCCTTGAACGCGACCTCTACAAGGCGGTATCGGGGGCCGGCAACACCGGCCTGCTGGTGCAGCGCATCTACCGGGACGCGAACCACTGCGGGTTCAGCTCTGCGGAGACCATCAGGGCCTTCGACGACATGGTGGCCTGGGCGCGAGGCGGCGAAAAGCCGGCGGGCGATGACATCAACGCCTCCTTCGCGAATGCGGGCATGACGTTCACGAACCCGCTCCGCCCTGGCGACCCGGGGACCGTGGATGCAACGAAGAATGCCCCGCGGCCGCCCTCTACGGGCGACAGTGAGGCCAGCATCAATGACGACCGGCTGGCTGAGACGGCTATTCCCGTCGCGCTGGTGGTGACCGTCATCGTCATGGGGGCATACGTCCACTATCGCCGCCGGGCGCACGAATAACCGCCAACCGGCACAGCTGAGGAAGGGGCATCCCCGGATGCCCCTTTTTCGTGCAGCGACCCCGTAGGTCGCATCGCGTGACAGCCGGGGCGGCAACGTCCAAGATTGCCGCACAACTATCTCCACTGAAGAAAGTGAAGGAACTGGACACGTGGCAAGTGTGAACAAGAACGGCGTGCTCGCGGGCAAGGTCGCGGTCGTCACCGGAGCATCGCGCGGGATCGGCGAGGCAATCGCGATCCGCTATGCGATGGAAGGCGCGAAGGTCGTTGTCTCGGCCCGGACGGTCGAAGAAGGCGACCACCAGCTGCCCGGCAGCATCAACGGCGTGGTCAAGCGGATCAAGGACGCCGGCGGCGAGGCGCTGGCCGTGCGCTGCGACCTTTCCGATGCGGCAGACCGGGAGGCCCTGATCAAGCAGACGGTCGATGCGTACGGGCCGGTGGACATCCTCGTGAACAACGCGGCCATCACCTACTTCATCCCGGTCGATGCGTTTCCGGAGAAGCGGATGAAGCTGATGTTCGAGGTGCAGGTGTTCGGGCCGTTCCACCTGGCCCAGCTCGTGCTGCCATCGATGCGGGAACGGAAGTCGGGCTGGATCCTGAACATCTCGTCACATGCGGCACTGCACCCGCAGCTGCGCGCGCCCGGGCGCGGCGGCACGGTGTACGGGATGTGCAAGGCGGCGCTGGAACGGTTCACCACGGGCCTGGCCTCGGAGGCCAGCGGCGACAAGATCGGCGTGAACGTGATTTCGCCCGGCCTGGTAGCCACGCCCGGCGTGCTCCTGCACGGGCTGGTGACCGAGGCGAACAAAGACATGGCGACGCCTGTTGAGCACATGGCCGAAGCCTGCCTGCACCTGGTGCACGGCGATGCGGCGGTCAATTCCGGACAGATCACCTATGCGGCGGACGTGCTCAAGAAGTTCGACCTGACGCCTGCGGAACTGCTGGCCTGAACGCCCGGGTCGTGGCGGATGGCGGGGGCTACTCCTCCGGCATCCGCCGGACGATGATGTCCGCGATCTCGGGACCATGGGATTCCTGGAGGAAGTGCCCGGCATCGAGGCCGTCGAAGGTGGCCTGCGGATAGCGGGATGCCCAGGTGCGGCCCCAATCGGGAGTGAAGATCTGGTCGCGTTCGCCCCAGATGAAATGGATGGGCTTTGCCCAGAACCTGAGTGCATCAAAGGTGCGCTCCTGGGTAGCGGCTTCGGGACCTCCATCAAGGGGTATGGAGAGCGGGAAGCGGCGGGGGCCGGCCTTCGATTCGCGGTCAGGGAAGGGCGCTTCGTAGGCCGCGAACGCGCCTTCCGGGGTCAAGGGAGTTGAGCCGGCCGGGAAATTGGTGAGGTACATCTGCATCACCAGGCCGCAGCCCTGGGCGACGTCCATCGGGCCCCCGGGCAGCCACCCGCTGTGCCAGCGCCTCACGGCCTCGGTGTACTCGAATGCGGAATGGTGGAGCCAGGTGTTCATGATGACCAGCCGTTCGAAACGGGTGGGCATGGCAGCGGCCTGGCTCAGCCCGATCGGGCCGCCCCAATCCTGGCAGACCAGCGTCACGCTTCGCAGGTCCAGTGCGGTGATGAGCTGGCCCAAGTGCTGGCGATGGCGGTCGATCGAGTACCAGGCGTCTTCGAGGACTTTGTCGCTCTTCCCGAAGCCGATGTGGTCGGGGACGACGCAACGGAAGCCAGCCTCCACGAGCGGCGGGATCATGCGGCGGTAGAGGTAGGACCAGGTTGGCATCCCATGAACCATGAGCATCACGGGGCCGGCGGGGTCGCCCTCGTCGAGGTAGTGCATGCGGACTGACGGGCCATCAAGCAGCGGAATTTCGAGGTAGTTTGGCGCGAACGGATAGCCAGGGAGTCCGGCAAAGCGCTCCTCCGGCGTTCTGAAGACGGTGACCATGCAGCACCTCCCCCCGAGGCCGGCGCGAAGACGCGGCGTGGGATAGGTAGGATAACGGCAAAATGCGCGGGGGAGAGGCGATGGAACAGCCTGACCTGTTCGACCTGACGGGGAAAGTGGCGCTCGTGACCGGCGGGAGCCGAGGGCTCGGGCGGGAGATGGTACTGGCCTTCGCGCGGCACGGCGCCGACGTGATCATCGCGAGCCGCAAGCTCGATGCGTGCGAAGCACTGGCGGCCGACGTGCGGGGCGAAACCGGCCGGCGAGCCCTGGCGGTCGCCACGCACGTGGGCGAGTGGGGGCAGGTAGAGCAACTGGCGGAACGGGCCTATGGGGAGTTCGGGAAGGTCGACATCCTGGTGAACAACGCCGGCATGTCGCCGGTGTACGAGCGGGTGGCTGACGTCAGCGAAGCGCTGTACGACAAGGTGCTCGACGTGAACCTGAAGGGGCCGTTCCGGCTGACGTCAATCGTCGGGACACGGATGGCGGAAGGGGATGGCGGCTCGATCATCATGGTCTCGAGCACGGCATCGCAGAACCCGGGGGCGAACGTGATCCCCTATGCGGCAGCAAAGGCGGGGCTGAACGCGATGACCGTGGGGTTCGCACGGGCGTTCGCGCCGAAGGTGCGGGTGAACTGCATCGTGCCGGGGCCGTTCCTGACGGACATTTCGAAGGCGTGGGACATGGAAGCGTTTAACCGCCGGGCGGCGTCCACGATCCTCCTCGGGCGGGGGGGAGAACCGGGCGAAATCGTGGGGGCTGCGCTGTACTTTGCCTCGGCCGCATCGAGCTTCACCACGGGCAGCCTGCTCGTGGTATCGGGCGGCGCGGGCGGAGGGGAATGACGCAAGGCGCGGGCTGGGCCAGAATCGCGGCACAACGGCGAGGAGGAGGGAGCACACCGATGGAGAAGGGCGATTACCTGTTTTCGGGACTGAAAGTGCTGGACGTGGGCACATGGATTGCGGGGCCGGTTGCCGCGACCATCCTGGCCGATTTCGGCGCCTCGGTGATCAAGGTGGAGACGCCCGGGGCCGGAGACCCCTACCGGGCGCTCTCCGGTGGAGTGCTCAGCCCGCGCGCGCCGATGAACTACATGTGGCTGGCCGATGCCCGGAACAAGCGGGGGATCGCCCTGAACCTCAAGGTGCAGGAAGCCCGCGACATCTTGCTGCAACTGGTGCGCGATTGCGATGTGTACGTCACCAACCAGCCGATGGCGACACGACGCGCGTTCGGGCTGACATACGAGGAGCTTGCGCCGATCAATGAGCGGATGATTTACGCCTCGCTGACGGCGTACGGGGAAGAAGGGCCCGATGCCGAGCTGGAAGGGTTCGATGGCGTGGCATGGTGGGCGCGGACGGGGCTGATGGACATGGTCCGGGCGCCCGGCACAGCACCCGGGATGTCGGTGCCCGGCATGGGGGACCACCCGACGGCGGTTTCGGTCTATGCGGCCATCGTCACCGCGCTGCTCCAGCGGGAGCGGACGGGGAAGGGGACGCGGGTGCACACGAGCCTGCTCGCGAACGGGCTGTGGTCGAACCTCTGCCTGGCGCAGGCGGCGATGGTGGGCGCGGAGTTCCCGGACCGGTCTCCGGGACCGGTGCGAAGCCCGAACCGGGTGCTGTTCGAGACGAGCGACGGGAGGCTGCTTCAGCTCTACATGGTGCGGACGCAGGCGGAGCTCGATGCGCTGCTCATCGTCGCGGACAGGGAGGACATGCTCGCCGACCCTCGCTTCGCCGACGCGGCAGGGCGCGCGCAGAATGCGCCGGCGCTCGTGGCCGAAATCCAGGCGACGATCGGCCAGCGCACGGCAGCCGAGTGGATGCGGCTGTTCCGGGAAAACGGCGTACCGGTGACGCTTGTGGCACAGATGCAGGACCTGGCGCGCGACCCGCAGATCGCCGCGAACCGCATGGCGGTGCCGCCCGTCGACCCGAGCGTGCCCGCGCCGCTGATCGTGACGCACCCGATAAACGTCGATGGGCTGGAGAAGGTGGGCCCGACGCGGGCGCCGGACGTCGGGGAGCATACGGTGGAGGTGCTGGCGGAACTCGGGTACAGCACCGGGGAGATCGAACGGTTGCGGGCGGCGGGAGTGTTCTGAGGAAGGTTGCTCCGAAACGAGCAACCTAGGGTATTCCCGCATATGTCGGAATAGCGGTCCTGTCGACAATTCCGCCTGAGCGACTTCACTTCCGGGTCTGTGAGTCGATGGGGATGACGCTTCGGCGGCGTGCGGCCTTGGTACTGGCATTTGCCACGCTGGCGACGTCGGCCGGGGTGTATATCCTCGCGTCGTTTGTCCTCGGGGCCTCATTCTCTGAACTCGAACAGGAGTATGCCCGGCGCGATGTCGACCGGGCGCTGAACGCCGTCGAGACGGAGGTCGAGCAGATCGACGTAACCGTCGCGGACTGGGCATCGTGGGACGCAACGTATCAGTACATGTGGGACCGGAACCGGGACTACGAAGACGAGAACCTGAAGCTCGATACCCTCGAAGGGCTGAACCTGGACTACCTGGTGCTGATCGGCCTCGATGGCCGGCTGGTGACGAGCCGGTCGATTGACCGGAACAGCGGCACGCCGCGGCCGCTGGGGCCGGACCTGATGGCCGAGCTGGCAATCCCCGGGCGGCTACCCCCGGGCGAGGCGGAAGCGTACGAGCGATCGGGGGTGCTGCTGTTACCTGGCGGGCCGCTCCTGTTCGCGCTCCGGCCCGTGCTGACGAGCGACGACCGCGGACCGGTGCGGGGCTACCTGCTCATGGGGCGGCATCTCGATGAGGAATCGATTGCGGTCCTCTCGGAACGGACCGTGCTGGACCTCGCGGTGACGGGCCTGGTTGAGCCAGCCGGGAAGGATTTCTGGACGGCGGAGACCGAGGACAATCAACTGGTTGCGACTGGACTGATCGAGACCGAGAACGGACGCGGTGTGCTGGGGCTGGAGGTGACGTCGGACCGGGACATCGCACGGGAGGGCCGCAGCGCGAGCCTGTGGATGCTGGGCGTTTCGATTGCGGGGGCGCTGGTGTTCGGCCTGCTGATCTTCGGCATTGCGGAGCGGAAAGTGATCCGGCGGCTGCGGCGGCTCGGGCAGGGGCTCGCCCACATCGGCGAGAGCGGCGAGATTTCCCAGCGTGTCCAGAAAGAGGGCGGCGACGAGGTTGGGAGGCTCGCGGCGGACATCAACCGGATGCTGGATTCCCTTGAGCAATCATCGGGGCGGTACGAAACGCTCGTCAGCTCGACGCCGGAGGCGATCTTCCTGGTGAGGGATGGCGTGATTGAGTTTGCGAACCCCGCCGGCGTTGCCCTCGCACGGGCGGGGAGCCTGCTCTCGCTGAAGGGGGAGGCCTTCGAGACGCTCGTCTCCCGCCGTGACCGGGAGGCAGTCCAAACCATTATGTCTTTACCGGTAGGAGAGTCGGCGGCTCAGTCGCGGATAGAGGTGGCCATGGCCGGCGTAGGGCGGCGCCGGGCCGACCTGGTATTCGTGCCAGTGAAGGGGACGGGCCTCTGGCAGGTGAGCGGGCGGGATGTGACCGATGCGCGAGCGCAAGACGAGCGCGAACGGACGTTTGAGCGGCGCATGCAGGAAGCCCAACGGCTGGAGAGCCTGGGTTTGCTGGCGGGAGGAATCGCCCACGACTTCAACAACATCCTGCTCACCGTCGCGGGTAACGCGGCGATTGCGAAGCTGGACCTGGAGCCCAAGAGCGCGGCGATGGAGTCGATCAGTGAAATCGAGACGGCGACCTTCCGGGCGGCGGACCTGACACGGCAATTACTCGCGTATGCGGGCAGCGGCCAGCTGATGGTGCGCAACGTGGAAGTGGCCGAGCTGGTTCGCGATACGGTGAAACTGGTGAAGCGGGTCTCGGCGAATTTCGTGGTGGTGGAGGTCGATGCGGCGAGCGAACCGGTGTACATCGAGGGCGATGATGTGCAGTTGCGCCAGGTGGTGATGAACCTGGTAACGAACGCGTACGACGCGCTGGCGGACAGTGCGGGGCGGATGCAGGTGTGCAGTGGCGCGCGGCACTTCGGCGGGGAGGAACTGGCCCGGGTGCGCAGCGGGACGATCGTGAACCCGGGGCACTACGCGTTCATCAGCGTCGAGGATGACGGGCCGGGCATCCCGCCAGAGCGGCTGAGCCGGATCTTCGAGCCGTTCTATTCGACGAAGGGCGCGGGACGCGGGCTCGGGCTGGCGGCGGTCATCGGCATCGTGAACGCCCATCGCGGGGCGATCATGGTCGACACGGAAGAGGACCAGGGGACGACGTTCACCGTGTTGTTCCCTGTAGCAGCGGGGAGCCGGACCGGGATCGAATCGCTCTCGCATTAGGGAGCGGCGAAGGCCTGCGGGACCACGTGCAGGTCTTCCGGGGCGATCTCGACATTGAAGAGCCGGCGGGCCGGGATATCGAGGACACCGTAGGGGCGAGAGGCAATCTCCACTTCGATGCGCGGGCCGGGGCCCTCGGGCTGGAGATGGAGGACATGCGTCGCCCCATAGGCGAACTCCTCGACGATGGTCGCGGGGAGCAGGTTCATCGGCCCGGACGAGGCCTGCATGTCGCGCCGAAGGTTGACCCGCTCTGCACGGATGGTGACGTGGACGCGGTCACCGGGGGCATAGCGCGGCTGTTCGACCATGGCACGGAGCGGGGCGCCCGCAACATCGACCGTGACGACCGGGCCATCAACGCCGGTGACCAGACCGTCCCAGATGTTGGCGACTCCGGTGAGCTCCGCAACCCGGCGCGAGGCGGGGCGGCGAAACACCTCACTGCGTTCGGCGAGCTGGAGGATGCGGCCACCGTCGAACACGGCGATGCGGTCGGCGAGGAAGTGGGCTTCGCGCAAGTCGTGGGTGACGAAGAGGATGGTGAGGCCCAGTTCGTTGCGGAGGCGGAGGAGCTCGCGGCGCATGGCGTTGCGGAGCGAATCATCCAGGGCGCTGAAGGGCTCATCGAGGAGAAGGAGGGGCGCCTCGCGGGCAAGCGCGCGGGCGAGGGCGACACGCTGGCGCTGACCGCCGGAGAGTGTCCGAGGGCGACGGTTTTCGAGGCCCTGGATGTCGAGAAGGGCAGTGAGCTCGCGGACGCGGGCATCGCGGTCGTGGTCGCCGGGAATACCGAAGGCGATGTTCGCGGCGACGCTGAGGTGTTCGAAGAGGGCCAGCTCCTGGACGACGTAGCCCACGCGGCGGCGCTGCGGGGAAAGGTTGATGCCGGCGGCGGAATCGAACACCGGCTCGCCACGGAGGACGATGCGGCCGCTTTCCGGCCTGAGCAGCCCCGCAATGAACTGGAGCGTCAGGCTCTTTCCGGCTCCGGAGTGGCCGTAAAGCACGATGATCTCGTTTGCTGAAGCGCTGAAGTCCGCCTCGTACGTAAACGGGCCCAGCGCGGTGCGAGCAGCGAATTCGAGCGTGGCGCTCACCGGGTCGCCCGGCGGCTGACGAGGCCGAAGACGAGCAGGACCAGAAATGCCACCGCCAGCAGGATCATTGACAGAGTGATGGCGCCCTGGAGGCCGAGCGATGAGCCTTCGAAGGCGCTGATGATCGCGAGCGGCATGGTCTGGGTTTCGCCCTCGAAGTTCCCGGCGAAGATGAGGGTCGCGCCGAGCTCACCCATCGAGCGGGCCCAGCAGAGCACCAGCCCGGCAAGGAGTGCGGGCCACGCCTGGGGGACGGTTATCCGGAGGAACGTGCGCAGGCGGGAGGCGCCAAGGGTGTAGGCGACGCGCTCAACCTGGGGGTCGAGAGACTCGAACCCGCTCTTGGCCGCGCGCACGTAGAAGGGGGCGGCCACCAGCAGCTGGGCCATGATGACGGCCGTGGTGGTAAAACCGAAGGTGTAGCCGGTCGAGTCTTCGATCGGCTCGCCGATGATCCCCCGGCGGCCGAACGCGGTGAGCAGGGCAACCCCGGCAACCGTCGGCGGCAGGACGATCGGGAGGTCGATCAGGGCATCGACGATGGCCCGGCCGGGGAATGTGCCGCGGGCGAGCAGGTAGGCGACGGGCGTCCCGAGAGCGACCGCCAGCGCCACCGTGACCGTTGACGTCCAGAGCGAGAGTGTCAGCGCCTGCCGGACGGCCGGCTCTTTCAGCAGGGACCAGGTCGATTCGTCTTCGGTTGCCCGGACAATCAGCCCCGCGAGCGGCAGGAGGAAAAAGAGCGCAAAGGCGATGGCGAGCACAGCGACGGTCGCGGTGGCAGCGCGGTCGGCCCGCGGCGAATCGATCACAGAGCTGCGGGCGAACCGGCGTCCGGTCATGCTGAGCGAGGCTCCTGTTCGATCTCCTCTGCGTACGCGGTCAGCCAGTCTAGGGTGCCTTCGGCGGCCGACAACTTCGAACGGGCGACGAGCTTCCCGAAGGAGGTCTCAGGTTCGTGCCCGCGGACCTGGTCAACGTAGGCGTGGCAGGCCTGGATCTGGTCGTTCAGCAGGCGCTCTCTCGCGCCCGGGTCGAGCTGCTCAAGGAAGAACAGTTTGAGCAGCAGTTCCGCCCGGACTTCGCGCATCCGCGTTACGGGACGGCGCAGCCAGAGGTCGATGAACTCCTGGCCGCCGGGGGTCAGCTCGAAGATCTTCCTCGGGGGCCTGTTTCCCACGCGGGTTTCCGACCACGACACCAGACCCCAGCCCTCGACGTTGCGGAGGTAGGTGTAGAGCGTGCTGTTCTCCATCGGCCAGACGTCAGAGATGCCTTCCTGTTCGATGAACGCGGCCATCTCGTAACCGTGCATCGGCCGGAGTGCGAGGAGCGCAAGGACGGTGTACTCACCGGGAAGGAGCGGCCGTTCGGTCATCCAGCGCAGGCTACTGCAGCATCGTATAGTTGGCAACCAACTATACGATCATGATTCTCGATTCGCCCACTCGCCGGGCGACGCGCCATCGCCCACAATGCGCGCATGGAACTGTACGACGTCATGGACACGACCTTCGCCGCGCGGGAGTTCACCGGCGACCCGGTGCCGGATGAGGCTCTGGCGCGGATCTTCTCCCACGCGCGGTTTGCGCCGAGCGGCGGGAACAGGCAGGGGTGGCACGTGATCGTGGTGCGCGATCAGGCCACGAAGGACGCGATCGCGGAGGCGGCAAAGCCGGCAGCGAGGCGGTACGCGGCGCAACTCGCGCTCGGCGAGAACCCCTGGAACACCGTGGTGCCGACGAAGGCAACACCGGAGATGATTGCGGCCACGCCGGTGCCACCGGGGCTGACCGAGCCGTACCGGAAAGCGCCGGTGGTGCTCGTTGTCTGCGTGGACTTGCGGGTGGTCGCATCGATCGACCAGGACCTGGGACGGACGCCGGTGGCGAGCGGCGCCTCGGTGTACCCGCTGGCCTGGAACATCCTGCTGGCCGCACGCAACGAGGGCTACGGCGGCACGCTGACGACGATGCCGCTCGCCCAGGAACCAGCCCTGCGGCCAGTGCTCGGGCTCCCTGAACATGTGGCCATCTGCACACTCATCCCACTGGGCAAGCCGGTCAAGCAGCTGCGCAAGCTGAAGCGCAAGCCCGTCGCGAGCCTGGTGACGCGGGAGCGCTTCGACGGTGAGCCGTTCGAGGCATAGGTGGCGCCCGGTTAGCCCACCTCGATCACCCGGTCGGCAAACCGCTCGATGAAGCGGCGGTCATGGCTGACGACCAGCGAGGCGCCCCGGTAGCCGGCTAACGCCCGTTCAAAGGCCTCGCGGCTGGCCAGGTCGAGGTGGTTCGAGGGCTCATCCAGGATGAGCAGGTCCGCGCCACCTCGCACGAGGACCGCGAGGGCGAGCCGCCGCCGCTCGCCATAGCTGAGACTGGCGACCGGCGTGCGCAGCTGGTCGTGTGCCAGCAGGAACTGGTGCAGGAAGTTGGCCGCTTCAGCCTGGGAGATGGTGACGGCGCGGCGCAAGTGCTCGACCGGGGTGATAGCCGCGTCGCCCGCGGTGAGGGCCGCGTCGTCCTGCTGGGCGAGGTAGCCAACATGGGCGGACGGGGACAGGTGGACCTCGCCGGCAACGGGCGGGAGCCCGCCGAGGATGGTGCGCAGGAGCGTGGTCTTCCCGGCCCCGTTGGCCCCGGTGAGCACGACACATTCACCCCGCTGCACGCTGAAGGTGATATCGCGAGCGAGCACACGCCCACCGGCAGCAACGGTCACCCTCTCGACCGCGAGCAACCGTGACCCGCCTTCGCCGGGGGCCGAGAACCCCCCGTGGAACCCGTGGGGCTGCTTTTCCGGCCGCTCCAGATGGTCACTCGACTCAAGCTGGCGCTCGATGCGGGCCTTCAGCGCCACGGCCCGGCGGGCAATCTTGAGGGCCTTCTTCCGTTTGGCGAAGTCAATGGTGCTTTGCTCGATGCCCCGCGCCCGGGTCTCGATCTTGTGAATGGCCTGCTTGAGCTGCGCCTCCTGGCGTTGCTGGCGCTCGTAGGCGCTCGAGTGCTCCGCCTCCCGGCGGTCCTTCTCGGCGAGGAGCGCCGAGTAGTTGCCAGCAAACACCTCCGCCCCCCGTCCCTTTGCATCGAGTTCGAGGATCTTCGTGGCAACGCGATCGAGGAATACACGGTCGTGCGAGACGGCGATGACCGTTCCGGGAAACCGCGTCACCTGGTCTTCGAGCCATTCGAGACCATGGATGTCCAGGTTGTTGGTCGGCTCATCGAGGAGGAGCACGTCCGGCCGCGACGCGAAGAGCTCGATGAGGCCGAGCCTGGTGAGTTCGCCGCCGGAGAGTGCTTCAATACGGCTCTCTGGGCCAACGGGGCGGATCCCGAGGGCGCTGCGCGCACTGGCCGGGTCCTCGGCGGGCGGT
>Ga0209477_1000660_pt1 | contig 21490 bp, 23 predicted proteins | sample KloWWTupernatant_FD_187180 | JGI IMG/M metagenome (GOLD analysis project Ga0209477, IMG submission 187180) | Active sludge microbial communities from Klosterneuburg, Austria, studying microevolution and ecology of nitrifiers - Klosterneuburg... | ecosystem: Engineered > WWTP > Aerobic digester >... | reverse complement strand
CGGTCGATCCCACCGCGCGACATGTGGACCTGGCGACGGCGAACGAACTCATGAACGATGTGAGTGCGCGCTCGCGGGCAGCGCGATCGGTGGAATCGGCGCCGGGTTCGGTCAATCCGATGCCGACGGATCGGCCCGAGCAGGCGCCGTCCGCGCTATCGTCGCGTCCCGAGGGCCCGCATTCTCCAGCCGGCCCGGTCGGTGAGCAGGATGGAGCAAGGGCGTGAACACCCCCGCCGCCAGTGGGTCGAGTGCCTTGGTCAAGCTCGGCTTCGGGCCTGGGCAGATCGTGCAGGAATTCGGCTATGACGAAGATGTCGACAATGACTTCCGCTTTGCCGTTGAAGACCTCGTGGGCAGCGAATTGGAGTATGACGACTACACCGGCGTCGCCGACGCCGAATCGATCGACGCCGCCCTGCGCGCGGCGGCCACCGGAGGCTGACCCGCCTTGGAGCAGCTCTCCCTCCTCGAGCTCTTCGCCCAGCCGCGTCCGATCGCGCGCCCGGAGCGCCGGAAGAAGATTCCGTCCACCCGATCGACGGCGGCGCTCGAACGCCTCGCTGCCGCGTACCTGCGGCCGCTGCGTAAGCGCCGCTGGCTCTGCCCGCGGCGGGTCAAGGTGGTCTTCAACTCGCGGCTGCGCAGTACGCTGGGCAGGGCCGACTTCACGAATGTCACCGTGGAGCTCAATCCGCACCTGCTCGACCGGAATCCGGCGGAGCTCGTTCCGACCCTGGTGCACGAGCTCTGTCACCTGGCGGCGGGGCCGCGCGCCGGGCACGGCCCGAAATGGCGGGCGATGATGGCGGCCTGCGGTGCCCCGCCGACGGTTTGCCACCGCCTCGACACCTCACACGTCGCGCGGCGGCGGCGGATCTGGCTCTGGCGCTGCAAGTCCTGCGGCGAGGGGTACGTGCGCCACCATCGCGGGGCACGCCGCTATCGCTGCGCCGACTGTGGCGGGCGGCTTCAGGTCATTGCCGAACCGGATGCGGCAACCTGAGGCGGGCCGCCTGCACGGCGTGGCGGTGGAAAGAGAAAAGGCGGCTCCGGAGAGCCGCCTTTCGGTTCTGCGCCTGCCGGGAGACGACTACTGCAGAACGACCAAGACCACGCGGCGGTTCTGCCCCCGGCCTTCGCGCGTCTTGTTGTCGGCCACCGGCTCGGACTCGCCGTAGGAGATCGATTCGATGCGGAACAGCGGAATGCCCTGCTTGGCGAGGTACTCCTCGACCGCCTCGGCGCGCTGCTTGCCGAGCTTCTCGTTGTAGAGCTCGCCGCCGACGTTGTCGGTGTGGCCCTGGACCTCGACGTAGACGTTCCGGTTCTCGGTCTTGAGCTGCGTCGCGAAGGCGTCGAGCGCCGCCTTGGCTTCGTCCGACAGCACCGCCTTGTCGAAGCCGAACTTCACCTTGTCGTCGGAAAGCACGGTTTCGTAGAGGAGCTTGCCCTCGGCAAGGCGGCCCGCAGCGACCGCGCGATCGAGCGCCTCCTTGGCGGTCTTCGACGCCGCGGCAGTGTCCTGCTCGTTCTTCGAGATGCGGCCCTCGTGCACCTTGATCTTGGTCTGGGCATCCTCGACCTGGGACTGCACGCCATCGACGCGCGTGTTGACCCCGCCGACCTCGCCCGCGACGTACTTCTTCGTGGCACAGCCCCAGCCAGCCATCGCCGTGAGCATCACCACCGTTACCGCCAGATTGATTCGTTTCATCGCATGTCCTCCATCCTGGGTTGATGCGTCCATTGTGCCATCCGGGACGGCCTCCCGCCGCAGTGCGTCATTTCACGGCTGGAGGGTACCCCTGATAGCCCTTCCTCGAAAGTACCTGCTTGACCTTCCGGTTGCGCACTTCGACCTGGATCGATCGAAAGGCGTTCTTGCCCGTGCCCTGCGTCTCGAAGCCGAGCACGTACTGGTACCGCAGATCCTCCGCCACGGTGGCGCAGGCTTCCTTCATGTCGTCGGGGCTCGCGATCGCGAAATACTTGCCGCCGGTCATGTGGGCGAGCAGGTTCAGCATGTCGGCGTAGCTGACGATGCCGTCGCTCGAGGTCGGCGGCGCATAGGGATCGCCGGACTCGAGACCGAAGACGTAGACCGGCAGCTGGGCCTGGCGCACGACCTCCCGGGCCTCGGCCGCGGTCATCGCGCTGGCGTTGTCGACGCCGTCGGTGATCAGCACGGCGGCGCGCTTGACGTTCCGGCTGTCGTTCGAAATCCGCGGCAGGAGGGCGACGGCGTCGTGGAGCGCCGTCTTGCCGTAGCCCTCCCAGGAGTCGACCGATTCGCGCAGCGCCGCGAGGTCTTCGGTGAAAGGGACGTCGATGTTGGTGTCTTCGCCGGCAAAGGTCGCCAGGGCGAACTCGTCTCCCGGGCGGGCGGACTCGAGAAAGTAGTCGATCGCCTCGTGGCTCGCCTCGAGCCGGCCACCGACGCCCATGCTGCCGGACAGATCCTGCAGGAACACCACGCTCCACGGCGCCTCTCCGCGCGGCTCGAAGTCCGGAAAACGGACCGAGTGTCCCTCTACCTTGAGGTCGAAGTCTTCCTTCTTCAGGCCGTTGAGATAGCCGTTCGGACCCTTGACGATCACCGGCACGAGGATCCAGGAGACCTGGACCTCGTCGGAGAAGGTGGGTGTGGACTGCTCCGCAGGAGTCTCGCCAGCCAGGCGCGCCGGGGCGCCGCCAAAGACCGCCAAAACGGCGAGGGCGGACAGAATCCGGCCAAACCGCCGCCCTCGGCCTCTGGTAGCCTCGAAGGAGGGGGGGCCGAACATGAACATCCGCGACATCTCCATCAAGTGCGGCAATTGCGACTCCTATCAGACCCTCGCCGGCTTTGCCCGGCGCGAGGACTGGAACGTCTATACCTACGAGTGCGACAACGGACGCTGCGATCCCGCCGTGACCCGCACCCTGGTGGAGGTACCCCACCAGATCGACGACTTCGCCCGCCGCGACCCGGACTGGCGTGGCGGCGGCAAGCACGGCGAGTTCGGGGACGGCTCCACACCCGAGTGAGCAAGCTCCGTGCCGATTCTTCAGGACAAGCGGGTTCTTGCCCCTATGTTACGCTTTCGGCCGCAGTCTTGAGAAGGTTTTTTCATCCATCCTGAGGCAGTCGGAGGGAGTCATGAAGAAGACGGTCGTCCACGTCGTCGGCACGGGCACCATCGGTGAGCCGCTGATCGGCCTGTTCACCGATTTCCGCGAGAAAATGGGGATCGACGAGGTCACTTTCCACAAACGCTCTCCGCTCGCCGGCGACCGCTCCAAGATCAACCACCTGATGGCGCGTGGCGCCAAGCTCGCCGCCGACTCCGACCAGAAGGACGCCTTCGAGAAGATCGGGCACGCGGTCTCCTACGAGACTGAAGAGGCCCTTTCCCGCGCCACTGTCGTGGTCGACTGCACGCCGGCGGGCAACGAGATGAAGGAGAAGTACTACAACCAGCTTTCGGGCCCCAAGGGCTTCCTCGCCCAGGGCAGCGAGTTCGGTTTCGGCGTGCCCTACGCCCGCGGCATCAACGACGAAGTCCTGGTGCCCGGCCGCGATCGCTTCATTCAGATCGTTTCCTGCAACACCCACAACATCACCACCCTGATCAAGACGCTCTGCGACGACGGCGGCGGCAAATACGCGCTCGAGCGCGGGACGTTCGTATGTATGCGGCGCGCGAACGACATCTCGCAGACCAAGGACTTCGCGCCGGCTCCTCAGGTGGGCAAGCATGACGACGCCGAGTTCGGCACCCATCACGCCCACGACGCGTTTCACGTTTTCGAAACGCTGAATCAGAAGTTCGACCTCTTCTCGAGCGCGGTCAAGCTCAACACCCAGTACATGCACTCGATCTGGTTCGATCTCGCGTTCAATCGCGACATCACCAAGGAGGAGATGATCGAGCGCCTGAAGGGAAATCTGCGAGTCGCGGTCACCGACAAGCGCAACTGCAACGAGATCTTCAGCTTCGGCCGCGATCACGGCTACTACGGGCGCATCCTCTCGCAGACCGTCGTCGTGTTGCCGACGCTCGCGGTGCGCCGCAAGCGGGAGCTCTACGGTTTCTGCTTCACCCCCCAGGACGGCAACTCGCTGCTCTCTTCGGTCGCGGCCGCGCTCTGGCTGATCGACCCCGACCAGGAGAGCGTCAGCAAGCGTCTCGAACCGCTGCGGCGCTTCATGTACCAGGAGATCTGACGACGGGCCGCGCGACCTCGAGCCCCGGCGTCGCCGCGAGCCTGCCGCCCGCCTCGCGCCTGCAACTGGGGGAGATGTCGATCGAAGGGCACTCGGTCGCCGGTGAAGAGACCTGGTTCCGCATCCACCCGCCCGGCCTCGCGCTCGATGTCGGGCGGGGAACCCCGACCCAGGCCGGTGCGCGGGATCTCTTCGTCAGTCACGGTCACCTCGACCATGCGTTGGGAGTGCCCTACGTCCTCTCGCAGCGGACGCTGCATCATCAGGCGCCGACGCGGGTCTTCTGTCCCCGGCCGGTGGCCGGCGTCCTCGGCGAGTTCGTCGCCGCCAGCGAGCGGATGGAAGGGGTCGAGTACCAGTACGAGATCGTAGGGATGGTGCCCGGGGAGCGCGTCGAGGTCGGCCGCGATCTCGCCATCGAGGGTTTCGCCACCGATCATGTCGTTCCGAGCCTGGGCTTTCACCTGCTGCGCCGGCGACGAAAGCTCAAGGAGGAGCTCCGGGATCGCGGTGGTGCGGAGCTCGCGCGCCTCAGGGCCGAGGGCGTCGCGCTCGACGATGTCTGCGAGGAGGTCTGGCTCTCCTATTGCGGCGACACCGGACCGGCGGTTTGGGGGCTCGCCCCCCGGTTGAGCTCGAGCCGGGTGTTGATGATCGAGTGCACGTTTCTCGGCGACGAAGTCCGGCAGCACGGCAGCGCCTACAAGCACCTCCACTTCGACGACCTGGTGGAGCACGTGGCGGACCTGGAGCGACACGAGGCCGTCGTTTTGCACCATCTGAGCCGCAGACATACGGTAGACGGGCTGCGGCGCCTGGTCGAGGAGCGTTTGCCGGCGCTCGCCGCGCGGGTGCACCTGTTCGGGGAGGTGCGCGGATGAACGGCCGGCCGGGACGACAACGAAGGGGACCGGCGAGCCCGGTCCGGGGAGACTCATGACCTACGATCGCCCGACTGCGGGCCTGCGGCTTTCCGAGCTCGAAGAGCTCGAGCTCACCATCGAGAAGCTCGTGGCCGGCGGCGACGGCCTCGGCCGCTTCGAGGGAATCCCGATCTTCGTTCCGCGTTCGGCGCCGGGGGACCGCGCGCGCGTGCGCCTGTTCGAGCGCAAACCGGACTACGGCCGGGCCGAGATCGTCGAGCTCCTGGTCGCCGGTCCGGGCCGCCGCGAGCCCCCGTGCGCGTATTTTGCCCGCTGCGGCGGCTGCGACCTGCAGCATCTGGAAGACGGGGTGCAGGCGCGTCTGAAGGGCGAGGCGCTGCTCGAGACGCTGCGCCGCATCTCCGGCGTCGCCGTGCCCGAGCCGAGCGCCGTCGTCGCCGGCCCGGCCTGGGCTTACCGCCTGCGCACGCAGCTCCACACGCGCAGTGTGCACGGCGGCTTCGAAGTCGGCTACTTCGCCCGTCGCAGCCGCGATCTGGTCGCGGTAGCGAGCTGTCCGGTGCTGGTGCCGACGCTCGAGCGCGAGCTCACGACGCTCGCCCGGCGTCTGCCGGAACGGGTCCCTTCGCGGCTCGACCTCGCCTGCGGCGACGGCGCGCAGGTCTCCTACGCTCCGCTCGTCGAGGGTCTGCCGCACGGCGAGCTCAAGCGGCGGATCGGTTCGTTCGAGTACCGCTTCGATGCGCGCTGCTTCTTTCAGGGCCACGCCGGACTCCTCGAAGAGCTGGTCGAAGTCGTCGTCGGGCCGTCGACAGGGGGCAGTGCCGCCGACCTCTACGGCGGCGTCGGCCTGTTCGCGCTGCCGCTTGCCCGGCGCTACGACCGGGTCGTCATGGTCGAGGGGGACCGCATCGCCACGCGCTTCGCGCGCAAGAACGCGCGGGCGAACTTCCCGGAGGCAGCCGACACGGCAGGCGTCAACAAGGGTCTGGAGATCGTCGGCCAGGCGGTCGAGACCTGGGTGGCCGCGGGCCTCGCCGAGAGCTTCGACCGCATCGTCGTCGACCCGCCGCGCGACGGACTCTCCGCCTCGGTCCGCAAGCTCCTGGTCGAACGGCCGCCGCGCCGGCTGACCTACGTCTCCTGCCATCCGGCGGCGCTCGGGCGCGATCTCAAGGAGCTCGCCCGGGTGATGGAGATCGAATCGCTCGTGCTCCTCGACCTGTTTCCGCAGACCGGCCACATGGAGGCGGTGCTCCAGCTCACCCGCAAGTGAGGACCGCTGCTGCGCGCACCGCCGATTGCAGTAGGATCCCGTCCGGTCCGATGTCCGAGTTCGATCGCGAGAAGACGCCGCACCTGCCGGTGGCGGAGATGATCCGACGCGAAGAGGAGTCGCGGCGCGCGCTGCTGCGCGTCGATGTCGGCGCGCTCTCGCATACAGGTAAGGTGCGCTCGCGCAACGAGGATCACCATCTCGCCCTGCGCCTCTTCCGCTCGCGCGAGACCCTGGCGACCAACGTCCCGGAGAACGATCTGCCGCCGCGGTCGGATCAGGCCGCTTACGTGCTGGTGGTGGCCGACGGTATCGGCGGACGTTCCGGCGGCGAGCACGCCAGCCGGCGGGCGATCGGCGCGCTGATCGGCATTGCGACCCAGATTCCGGACTGGATCCTGAAGCTCGACGACGCCATCGCCGGCGAGCTCATGCGGCGCGCCGAGGCCTACTTTGCCCAGGTCGACGCGATTCTCGAGGCGGAAGCTGCCGCGGATCCGGCGCTCTCGGGCATGGGCACGACGATGACCATGGTCTACCTGCTCGACCGCGATCTGCTGGTCGCTCACGTCGGCGACTCGCGTGCCTATCGCTACCGTGAGGGCGTGCTCTCTCGCCTGACACAGGACCAGACGATGGCGCAAGCGCTCGCCGACGCGGGGGTGATCCAGGCGGAGGACGTCAAGTCGCACCGCCAGCGCCACATTCTCACCGGGGCGCTCGGCGCCAAGTCCGGAGCGCCGCGGGTCGAGCTCGGGAGGCACGATCTGCGCGACGGCGACCGCGTCCTGGTAGCGACCGACGGGCTGACCGAGCTGGTTTCGGACGAGGCGATCACGGCCATTCTGCGCCGCGAGTCCGACCCGTCGGCAGCCTGTGCGGCGCTCGTCGAGGCAGCGCTCGACGAAGGGGGGTCGGACAACATCACCGTGCTGGTCGCCGACTGCCGTTTGCGCGCCGAAACCTGAGAACTTCCGCCGCGGCCGCTCGCTGCGCACCTCGTTGCCAGGTGCCCGGTGATGTTCGCGCATCGCACGAGGAGAGCATGGACGCCCCGAAACCACGCCACGACTGGACGCTCGAGGAGCTGCGCGCGCTGCACGACCTGCCGCTTCCCGAGCTGCTCTTTCGCGCTCAGACGGTGCACCGCGAGCACCACGATCCGACGAAAGTGCAGCTCTGCACGCTGCTGTCGATCAAGACCGGCGGCTGCCCGGAGGATTGCGCTTACTGCCCGCAGAGCGCTCACTACGACACCGGGCTCGAGCGTCAGAAGCTGCTCGCCCTGGAAGAGGTGCTGGTCGCCGCGCGCGCGGCGCGTGCCAACGGTTCGACCCGCTTCTGCATGGGCGCGGCCTGGCGCGAAGTGAAGGACGGACCGGAGTTCGATCGCGTGCTGGCGATGGTCGCCGGCGTCGCCGAGCTCGGCCTCGAGGTTTGCTGCACGCTCGGTATGCTCGACGCCGGGCAGGCGACGCGCCTCGCCGCCGCCGGGCTGACGGCCTACAACCACAATCTCGACAGCGGCCCGGAGTTCTACGATCGGATCATCACGACGCGCACCTACGCCGATCGCCTGGCGACGCTGGGGCGAGTGCGCGAGGCCGGAATCTCGCTGTGCTGCGGCGGCATCCTCGGCATGGGGGAGTCGGTCGACGACCGACTCGGCATGGTGCGCGTGCTGGCGCAGATGGATCCTCATCCGGAATCGGTACCGGTCAACGCCCTCGTCGCCGTGGCGGGAACGCCGCTCGGCGGGCGCCCCGCTGTCGACGGCATCGAGATGGCGCGTCTGATCGCCACCGCCCGGATCGCGTTGCCGCAGTCCAGGGTGCGCCTGTCGGCCGGGCGCGTCGGTATGTCGGACGAAGCCCAGGCGCTCTGCCTGCTGGCGGGCGCCAACTCGATCTTCACCGGCGACGAGCTGCTGACGACGCCCAACCCCGGCGAGGACGCCGACAGCCGTCTGTTCGCCAGGCTCGGCCTCGAAGCCCTGCCGCAGGTCGCCGGCGGCTGAGCGCGGCGCCGCCGGTGGACGCTCTCGCGACCTGGGAGGGGGAGCTCGAACGGGAGCTCGCGGAGCTCGCGAGCCGCGGCTCGCGCCGAAGCCTGGTCCTTGCCGCCGGCCTCGACTTCAGCTCGAACGACTACCTCGGCTTCGGGCGCGATACCGAGCTCGCGCGCGCCGTTGCCGCGCGGGTGGCCGCGGCCGCAGAGCTCACCCCGGCGACGCTTTTCGCGCCGGCCTCCCGGCTGCTGCGCGGCGAGACGGAGCTCCATCGCGACGTCGAGGCGCGCCTGGCGCGCTTCAAGGGGACCGAGGCGGCGCTCCTCCTGCCCTCCGGTTACCAGGCCAACGTCGCCCTGCTGACGGCGATCCTGGGGCCGGGCGACCGCGTGCTCTCCGATGAGCGGAATCACGCCAGCCTGATCGACGGCATGCGCCTCGCGCGCTGCCGGCGCCAGGTCGTCCCGCACCTCGACCTCGCGGCCTACGGGCGCGCGCTTGCCGAGGACGCGCCGGCGGGTCGGACAGTGGTCGTCGTGGAGTCGCTCTTCAGCATGGACGGCGACCGCGCTCCGCTGGACCTCCTCGCCGATCTCTGTGACCGCCATGGCGCCCTGCTGGTGGTGGACGACGCCCACGCCGCCGGCCTCTACGGCGGCGCCCGCGGCTCAGGACTCATCGAGGAGCACGGCCTCGAGCGCCGCGTGGCGGCGAGCGTGACCACCTTCGGCAAGGCGCTCGCCGTCTCCGGCGCCTGCATCGCCGGCTCGCGCACGCTCATCGACTGGATCGTCAACCGGGCGCGGCCGTTCATCTTCTCGACCGCGGTCGCGCCGGTCGTCCTGCACGCCCTCGCGGCGAGCCTCGACCATCTCTCGTGCCATCGCCAGCGCGGCGCTGCCGCCCGCCTGCGCGCCTTTCTCCTCCGACGGCGTCTGGCGGAGCACGGCATCGCCGTCGCAGGAGACGACAGCCCGATCGTGCCGGTCGTACTCGGCGCCAACGAGCGCGCGCTCGCGGTCGCCGCCGCCGTGCGGGCGGACGGCTTCGACGTGCGCGCGGTGCGGCCACCGACGGTGCCTCACGGCACGGCGCGGTTGCGGATCTCGGTGCACGCCGATCACTCGGAGGCGGAGATTGACGCGCTCGCCGCCGCGGTAGCGCGGGCGATCGCCGGAGTCCCGGCGTGAGTCTCTTCGTCACCGGCACCGACACAGGCGTCGGCAAGACCGTCGTTTCGGCGCTGTTGCTAGCGCGCTACGCCGCGGAGCTCGAGCTCGCCTACTGGAAGCCTCTGGCCAGTGGCGCGGGCGGGCCGCAACCGGAGCGCGACAGCGCGACGGTAGCGGCGCTCGTCCCCGAGTCGGTCGAGATCCGGCTCGAGATGCACCTTCTGCGCGATCCGGTTTCGCCCCATCTCGCCGCGCGCCGCGAAGGGGTCGTCATCGATCTCGACGCGATCGCCGCAGCCTGGGCGGGATGGCAGAAGGTCAGCCCCGAGCGCGGCGTCGTCATCGAAGGGGCCGGGGGAGTCATGGTGCCTTTGAACGAAAGGCAAAGGATCGGCAAAGGGGGTCTCCCGCTCGGCGGAGGTGCCTTTGCCGGTTCGCCATTGGGAGCGGCACGTTCGGCGGGCGGGGAGCTGATGATCGATCTGATGGCGTTGCTCGAGCTGCCGGTGCTGCTGGTGGCGCGTTCGACGCTCGGCACGATCAACCACACGCTGCTGTCCCTGGATGCCCTTCGCCGGCGCGGAATCCCGATCGCCGGCGTTGTCCTGAACGGGCCGGCCGACGACGACAATCGCCAAGCGATCGAGGCCTACGGCGACGTGCAGGTGATCGCCGCAGTGGAGCCCTTCGACGCCTCGGTCGCGGGGGTCGCCCGCGCCGCCACTGCGTTCGACCCCGAAGGGGAGCTGGGCCGCTACCTCCGCGGAGCCTGAACTGCGCGTTGTTTTTCCGTTACTGAAAAAAACGTGACAAGGTTCAGAGGATGTTTCCCGTGAGCCACCTCTCGAGCCAGGCGGGCACCGGCGCCCGCGTTCATCGACCGCGGTGAAGACTCCGGGTCCCACGCCGGAGTGGCTCGCCCTCGACCGGGCGCATGTCTGGCACCCGTACACCCAGATGCAGACCGCGCCGTCGCCGTTGCCGGTGGTGCGGGCCGAGGGCGTCTGGCTCGAGCTCGCGGATGGACGGAGGATTCTCGACGGCATCTCCTCCTGGTGGGTGAACCTCTTCGGCCACAACCACCCACGGTTGAATGCCGCGCTCACCGCGCAGGCGGCCGAGCTCGAACAGGTGATCTTCGCCGGCTTCACCCACGAGCCCGCGGCGCGCCTGGCCGCAGAGCTCGTCGCGCTGGCACCGCTCGGGCTGACGCGGGTCTTCTTCTCGGACGACGGCTCGACCGCGGTCGAAGTGGCGATGAAGATGGCGATCCAGCAGTGGCGGCAGCGCGGCGAAGGACGCCGCCGTCTGTTCGTGGCGCTCGAGCATGCCTACCACGGCGATACCTTCGGCGCCATGGCGGCCGGCGGCGATGCGGTCTTCCATGGCGTCTTCGCCGACCTGCTGTGCGACGTGCTGCGGGCGCCGGTACCGGCCTCCGAACGGGAGGTTCCGGGCGCGCTCGCGGCGCTCGAAGCGCTGCTCGACCGTGCGGGCGACGAGGTGGCTGCGGTCATCGTCGAACCGATCGTCCAGGCCGCCGGCGGCATGCGGATCCATCCGGCCTCGTTTCTGCGCGGGGTGCGCGCGGCGACCCGGGAGCGCGGCCTGCCGCTCGTCGCGGACGAGATCTTCACCGGCTTCGGCCGCACCGGCAGGATGTTCGCCTGCGAGCACGCCGGTGTCGCCCCCGATCTGCTCTGCCTGTCGAAAGGCCTGACCGGCGGCTACATGCCGCTCGCGGCGACCCTCGCGAGCGAGGAGATCTACGCCGCGTTCCTTTCCGAGGAGCGCGGCCGGGCCTTCTTCCACGGCCACTCGTACACCGCCAACGCCCTCGCCTGCGCGGTGGCGCGGGCCAGCCTGGCGCTCTTCGCCGAGTCCAACTGCCTCGGCCGCATCGCCGAGCTCGCCCGCCTCTTCGCCCGCCGCCTCGAGTTGATTTCGGCGCTGCCGGGTGTCGCGCGGGTGCGCGGCATCGGCGCCCTGGCGGTTGTCGAGCTCGAGGCGCCCGCCGGCGAGCGCGTGACGGGCTATCTCGACGCCCGCGGCCCGCGCCTGGCGCAGGAGTTCCTCGACCGCGGCGTGCTCCTGCGGCCGCTCGGCAACGTGATCTATTTTCTGCCGCCCTACGCGATCACCGACGACGAGTGCCACCGGGTCTTCGACATTCTCGAGGACACGCTGCTCGGCTCCCGTAGAATGACCGCGCGATGACCCCGATGTTCTCGATCCGCCTCGCCAAGCAGGACTTCAAGTTCTCTGTCGCCCACTTCACGATCTTCGGTGCCGAGACCGCCGAGCCGCTGCACGGGCACAACTACCGCCTCGCTCTCGAGGTGGAGGGCGCGAGCGTCGACGACCTCGGCCTGCTCGCCGACTGCGACCGCCTGAAGCGCGCCGCGCGCGCCGCCTGTGCGGCGCTCGACGATCGCATGCTGGTGCCGGAGGCGAGCCCCCATCTGGCGATCGGAAAGTCTGGCGGAAGGCACGGCGGAAACGGTCCGGCGACGGTCGCGGTCGGCTTCGGCGAGCGCGAGTATCGCTTTCCCGAAGGCGAGGTGCTTCTCCTGCCGCTCGCCAACGTCACCATGGAGCTTCTGGCCCGCTGGGCCTGGGAGCGCATCGCCAAGGTCGCTCGCGGCGGTCTCGTGCAGACTCTCACGGTCGAGATCGAGGAGACGCCCGGCCAGATGTGCCGCTACCGTGCTCCGCTCGCGGTCCCGCGCCCGGCCGCAGGCCGGGCATCGCGCGCGCAGCGCGCCTGATCTTCGCTACTTCTGAATCCGGATTTCCCGACCCCGCCACGAAGCGGCTCTTCCCCGCGCGCGATCGCTCATCGCGAGCGCCAGGGTCGCGGCGAGCAGGAGAACGTCGAGAGGAAAGAAGGCTCCAGTAAAGGGGTTGTTGCCGGAGCTCCTCCGGGTTGCGGCGGACGCGAGGGCTCCCGCCAGCCAGCAGACTGCGAAGAGTGCCGGTGAACGGACGGCGAGCGCGAGCGACATCGTCAGGACCGTGGCGAGCGGCAGGGCGACGGCGGCGAGGGTTGCCAGCGGGCGGGCGGCGACGAAGAGGGCGAAGTTCCTCCGCCAGCCGCGGAAGGTCGCTCTGGCGCCGAGGTACATCCGGACCTTCAGTTCCGGTCCGGCGCGAAAAAAGCCCACTTTGAAGCCCGCTGCGTGCAGCCTCGTCGCGAGCGCGACGTCATCGAGCGCCTCTCCAGCGATCGCCTCGAAGCCGCCGCTGGCGCGCAGCGCCTCCGCGTTGAGAAGAAAGTACTGGCCGTTGGCGATCGGCGTCGGGCCTTCGCCGCGGGCATAGGGGCGCCAGTCGCCGAGCATGAGGTCGAGCAGCGCGTAGGCAGCCGGGGTGAGCAGGGATTCGCCGAGGCCTACCGTCACCTGTCGTCCGGAGAGCGAGATCGCATCGAGCCGATGGTCAGCCGCGGCGGCATGGGCGCGCGCGAGGAGGTCCGGCTGGTGGCGGGTGTCGGCGTCGGTGAGGAGGATCCAGGAAGTCGTCACGCCTTCGAAGCCGGTCGCCAGGGCGTTGACCTTGCCGCCCCATCCGGCGGCGAGGGGCCGGGCGGCAAGGGCCGCCAGGCGCGGCTCGCCCGCCGCGAGAGTGGCGAGAATCGCCGGTGTGCGGTCGCTCGATCCGTCATTGATGATTCGCAGCGCGGAGCCTCCCTGCTGGGCGAGGAGTGTCGCCGCGCAGGCGGCAAGATTCGCCTCCTCGTCGCGCACCGGCAGGAGGATCGTCGTCGCTGGCAGGTCGGCGACCGGTGGGGGCAGCGCCGGGGCGCGCCGCCGGTCGGTCGCGACGCGCAGCGCCAGAGCGAGCCAGGCGAGTCCCAGTGCTGCGCCGAAGAGCTCGATCCAGAGCCCGAGGCCGCTCAACCGGTCGCGGGCAAGCGGCCGGCGAGAAGGCCGGCGACCTCACCGGCGGTCGGGAAGCGCCCACTCTCCTTCTTCGAGAACAGGAGCGCACCGTCGAGGCTGACCTCGAAGACGCCGCCCCGGCTCTTGATCAGGGTCGGCGACTCGCCGTACTTCTCTTCGATCTCGGCCGCCAGACCGGCGGCTCTCGGACCGTAGTTTCAAACCACGCAGTATTCGATCGTGATCCGTGACATTCAGACTCCTTCGACGGCAGAGGCGCCGGGCGTTGCTGGTTGGCGCGCGCAAAGCGCGCCGGAGAAGAAGCGGGGATAGCGGTCGCGGATCCTCATCAGCGCCGGCACCTCGGTGAGCTCGACGAAACCGGTGGCCGCGAGCGCCTGCTGCCACTGCTCCGGGGAGAGAAAACCGTGCGAGGAGCGGACCCCGGGCTCGAGCACGACGTCGGTGAAGCTCGCCAACTGCTCGAAGATGAGCTCGACCGGAATCGTCTGGCCGGGGAAGAGTCGCTGGCACTCGCCGCCGACCAGCCAGCCGCCGGGGGCGAGAAGCGAGCGCAGCCACTCGAGACTGGCGCGCAGATCGCGGGCGATGTGCAGGACGTTGACCGCGAAGACGAGATCGAAGCCGGCGGGGGCGATGCCCTGGCCCGCGGGGTCGAGGTCGATGTCGTAGGCCTGATCGACGAGTCGCAGTCCGGGGAAGCGCGCAGCCAGGGCGCGGCAGGCCCGGCGGCGCAGCATCGGATTCGGTTCGGTGAGGCGATACTCGGCGATCCGCGCGAGCGAGTCGCGCTGCTGGAGCTCACCGAGCAGCGCTTCGGCAGCGCTGCCGGCACCGGCGCCGATCTCGAGAATACGGATTTCGCCTGCGGCGGGAAGTCGATTGGCAGCAGCGATCGCCGCCAGGCGGTTGTTCAGGGCGTAGATCGGGTTGGCGTTGTGGAAGTAGTCGGTCCACAGGGGCATGCGGGCGCTGGTGAAGAGCGCTTGCTCGCCGGTCAGGGCGCCGGCCAGCACCCTGGGGAAAGCCTCGCCGGCGGCGTCGAGGATGGCCAGCGTCGGCGCGATCGCGGGATCGATCTGCAAACCCAGAGCGCGCAGCTCGGCGAGCTCCGGTACCGGCAGCTCCCCGGTGAGCCGGTAGGTGGGCGAGCCTGCCGCCGGATCGGTCGCCGCACCGGCCGGCCGTTCGAGATGCCCGGCTGCGGCGAGGCGCGCGAGCAGCCAGTCGAGGGCGGCGGTGTGCTCGCCCGGGAAGCCGCGCGACTGCAGGATGGCGGGCGCCGTCGTGCCGCTGGCGAGCTCCGGCTCGAGCTCCAGCCGTTGTGCGATCTGGATCGACCAGTCGGAGACGTAGCGCTCGACGAGCTCGCAGGCCTGATAGAGGCGCTCGGAGAACAGTTCGCGTGGAATCTCGCCGAGCAGTTCGTCCACCGCGGCGTTGCGCGGAGGTGGCAGGAAGGGGACCAGCATCGGCGTCATTCTAGCTCGCGGCCCGCAGATCGTTGCCGCCCCGCCGCGCTGCGCTAGGATCACTCGAATGACCACCAAGAAACCCGACGAGGCCGCGGGGCGCGCCGCGGACGCCTCCCCTGCAGCGCTGTCCGAGGAGTCGCGGATCGACCGCATCTCCGGTCACGTCCGCGGCATGCTCCTCGAGCTCGGCCTCGACCTCACCGACGACAATCTGCGCGAGACCGACCGCCGGGTGGCCAAGATGTACCTCGAGATGTTCCGCGGTCTGGAGGAGGGAGCGGAACCGAAGGTCACCACCTTTCCGAACGACGAGCACTACAGCGCCATGGTGATGGAGAAGCAGATCCCCTTCTACTCCATGTGCGCGCACCACCTGGTGCCGTTCTACGGTCACGCCCATCTCGCCTACATTCCGAACGACACCATCCTCGGACTCTCCAAGTTCGCGCGCATCCTGGAGTTCTACGCCAAGCGGCCGCAGCTGCAGGAGCGCCTCACCGAGCAGGTGGCCAACTATCTCGAGACGCGCCTGAAGCCCCAGGGGGTGATGGTGGTCATCGAGGCGCGGCATCTCTGCGTCGAGATGCGTGGCGTCAAGAAACCCGGCGCGGTGACGGTGACTTCGGCGATCCGCGGCACGTTTTACCAGAAGCCGGTGCGGGAAGAATTCCTCGACCTGCTCCGGCACTGATCGCCGGGTGCGGATTTTCGGTCGGCCAGGTCGTCGTACTCGTGTCGTGCGCATGAGGAGAGAGTCATGAAACCGGTTCGCGCCCGCTTCGCCGGCAGCGGTATCGCCGTCCCCACCCGGGTGATCGACAATCCGACGCTCGCCCGGGTCATCGAGACCGACGACGCCTGGGTGCGCGAACGCAGCGGCGTCGTCGAGCGGCGCTACGTCGAGGCCGGCGTCGCCTCGTCGGACCTGGGCGCCGAAGCCGCGCGCGCGGCGCTGGCCGACGCCGGGATGGCCTCGGACGAGATCGACTACATCGTCTGCGCCACGATGACTCCCGATCACTTCTTCCCCGGCTGCGGCACGCTCCTGCAGCAGAAGCTCGGCATGCGCCCGGTGCCGGCGCTCGACATCCGCCAGCAGTGCGCCGGCTTCGCCTACGGCCTGCAGATGGTGGACGCGCTCATTCGCTCGGGAATCGCGCGCAACGTGCTGCTCGTCGGCACCGACGTCCACACATCGCTGATGCCCTACTCCGAGCGCACCTGGGCGATTCTCGAGGGGCGCGATCCCGGACCGCTCCCCGCCGAAGACTACGCCTGGAACTCGCGGTTTCGTCATCTGCTGGTGCTCTTCGGCGACGGCGCCGGGGCGATGGTCTTCCGCGCCTCGGAAGCCGATGACGGCCGCGGCATTCTCGGCTCGCGTCTCTACGGCGACGGCAACCACCGCGAGATCCTGACCGTGCCCGGGCTGGGATCTGCACGGCGTCCGTTCGTCACCGCCGAGCAGATCGCTGCCGGCGAGACGGTGCCGGTGATGGACGGGCGCAAGGTCTTCAAGCTCGCCGTGACACTCATGCCGCAGGTCGCTTCAGAGCTCCTCGCCGAGCACGGCTTCACCCTTGCCGACCTCGACCTTCTGGTCATGCACCAGGCCAACCTGCGCATCAACGAAGCGGCGCAGAAGGCTCTCGGGCTCCCCGACGCCAAGGTGCACAACAACATCCAGAAATACGGCAACACCACTTCGGCCACCTTGCCGCTCTGTTTCCACGAGGCGCGGCTCGCCGGCAAGGCGCCGGAGGGCGCGCTGGTCGAGTTCGCCGCCCTCGGCGCGGGCCTGCACTGGGGCGCTGTCCTGCTGCGGCTCTGAGCGACTGCCCCTGGCCGGTGTAACCGCAGCCGGCGTCAGTTGCGTCCGAGGCCGCTGCGCTCGAGCTTCAAGAGCTCGGTGTCGATGCTGTCGAAGAGCGCGCGGCTGCGCCGGTCCCAGGCGTCGGGGGTGAAGGTCCCCGGCGGCGCCGAGAGCTCGAGCGCGGTCTCCTGTTCGGAACGGCGAGAGATCTTGATGCGCGCGTCGCTCCACAGCAGGGCCCAGTCGTCGGTCACTTCGACGCTCGAGTCCATCGGTGTGCCGGCGATCTGCAGAGCGTTCAGGACCGCCACCAGGAGCGGGCTGCCGGAACCCTTGTAGGGGCTGCGATAGATGCGGCTGGCGATCGCGCTGCCGGCGGGGGCGACGAACGAGTCGGTGGTCAGCAGGAGTTGAAAGGGGCGACTCGCCGCGACCTCGGCGAAGTTCGGGTCACTCCGCGCGCGCACGCGCGAGCGCTCGTCGAGCGCGATGGCGCGGCCCAGATGCTCGGCCGCGAGCGCCGAATAGCCGGCGAGAGCGAAATTCGATGCGACGAGGTAGTAGGCCCCGGCCGAGCCCGGGTTGGCGGCGAGGTGGCGTTCGAACTCGCGGCTCGCCGGCTCGAGCTTGCCCTGCAGGAGGTAGACCGCACCGAGATTGATGGCGTTGTCGGTCGCCGCCGGGTCGAGCTTCTCGGCCTGGGCGAGTGCCGCGATCGCGTCGTCGTAGCGTTTCTCGGAGATCGCGAGGCCGGCGCGATTGAGCCATCCCTGGCGCAGCGCCGGGTCGAGCGCCAGCGCCTGGTCGAGGTCTTTCCTGCACAGGTCGAGCTCGCCGCCGATGCAGCGCGCCGTCGAGCGCAGGAGGAGCGCCCGGGCGTTCTTCGGCTCGCGCTTGAGGATCGGCGCCAAGAGGTCGAGGGCGCGCTCGCTGTCGCCGCCGTCCACCGCCTCCTGCGCGGCGGCGAGCGGGTCGGCGAGCGGACCGGCGAATAGCGGATCCGGCACTGGCAGCAGCAGAGCCGCCACCCCGAGGAGCGCGGCGAGGAGAGGCGGGGACGGTCGGCGGAAAGGCATGCCCCAATCTATCCGACCGGGCCCGCGCCGCCAAAGCACGACACCATTAGAATGGCGCCATGCGCCCCGTACTGCAGGCTCCGTCGCCGAACGAGATCGCCGCCGCCCTCGGCAAGCGCGTCATCGGCCAGGCCGGCGCGGTGCAGGAGATGGCGATCGCCCTGTCCAAGAAGCTCGCCGGCCTCGGAGTGGGCAACATTCTCATGATCGGCTCGTCGGGGACCGGCAAGACGACCCTGATGCGCGCGGTCGAGAAGTTCCTCGCCGCCGACCCGGTGCTCGCCTCGCGCTCGGCGGTGGTGCGCATCCACGCCAACGTCCTCGGCGAGGAGGCCCAGGCCGGCCGGCCGGGCGAGGCGGTGATGCGCCGGCTGCTGGAGCGCGCGCGCGAGCAGTTGGGCGACGGCGCCGGTGCGGCGGCCATCGTCGCGCGGGCCTCGCAGGGGTTGGTTTTCGTCGACGAGGTGGACAAGATCCGCAGCCACGTCGGCGGCACGGTGAACGTCGCCGGCATCCGCGCCCAGGAGGCGCTGCTGACGCTGATCGAAAACGAGGCGGTGCCGGTGGTGCTGCCGCAGTGGCTGGGCGGCGGCGCGACGACGGTCGACTCTTCTGGCCTGCTGTTCGTCTGCGCCGGCGCCTTCGAGGGCCTCTACGACGCGGTCTACGACCGGGTGACGATCGGCGCCGACAAGGGAGCGCTGCAGCCGGTGACGGTGGTCGAGGGCGGCAGGGTGCGCGAGGAGCTGCAGTTCGAGCTCCGCGACTGGCTGCGCAACGAGGATCTCTTCGACTACGGCATGAGCCCGCAGTTCCTGTCGCGTTTCGACGCCGTGGTGATGCTCGAGGACCTGGGCGAGGACGAGTTGCTGAAGATCTTCCTCGAAGGGCCCGACTCGGGTTTCATCCACACCCGCGCCTTTTTCGAGAGCCGCGGCGTCAAGCTCGCCATCTCCCCCAACGCCGCCCGCGCCATCGCCCATGCGGCGAGAAAGCAGCCGCGCCTCGGCGCCCGCGCCCTCAAAGAGGTCTTCCGGAGAGTCATCCGCGACTTCGAGTTCGCCCCCGAAAAACACGCCGGCGGCGGCGTCCTCCTCATCGACCAACCGCAAGTCGCCGCCGCGCTCGGCGAGTAGTCCACTCGCGGGCAGCCGCGCCTAACGTTGGCTGCCGGACCTTGCGCTCAGCGGGCGACGGGGCCGCGGCGGACTGGGCGGGCGGCGCGTTCGGCGCGCAGGCGTTTGGCTCTGCGCTTTCTCAGGCGGCGGCGGATACCGATCGGCAGGAAGACGCAGAGGGCGGCGGTGATCGAGACCATGAGCGCCTGGCGGACGATGGCGGCGCGGTCGCCTGTGGCGGCTTCGAGGAGCGCCGACGAGAAGTAGGTGAGGATGGCGATCGGCGGCAGAAGGCCGATCGCCGAGGCGAGGAGGAACTTCGGCAGCTTGACGCCGACGACCGCCGCGGCGGCGTTCACCAGGGTGAACGGCACCGGCAGGAAGCGGATGGCGATGAGCGGCATGAAGCCGCGGCGGTGGAGGAGCTTCTCGGCGCGCTGCAGTTTGTTGCCGCCGATGCGCTCGACGAACTCGCGGCCGAGCAGCCGGGCGAGCAGGAAGCCGGTGAGCGACGAGAGGAAGATCCCGACCCAGTTCCAGACCGTGCCCCAGACGGCGCCGAAGATCGCCGCACCGGCGACGATGAACGGCGTCGCCGGCAGGCCGAGCGAGCCGAGCACGACGATGGTGCCGACCAGCGCCGCCGGCGCCCACCAGAGGCCCCGCACCAGGTCGAGGTAGCCCTGGATCTTCTCGATCTTCAGATATTCGGCGAGCGGGGTGTAGCGGGCGGCGAGAAAGCCGCCGACGACGAGCAGCAGGAGGATGGCGAACTTGACCGCCGGTCCGCGCAAGGAGCGCGGCGCCTCGGGGGCGACCTTCACCGCACTCCAGGCGCCGCGGATCCGTCCAGCCCCAGGAACTCGCGCATGTGCGAAGTCAGAATCTCCTGGGAAGAAGGCTCCATGAAGTTCAGCTTGAGCTCGTTGATGACCATGACCTCGGCGCGTTTCCACTCCTCCCAGCAGGTCGGACAAACGCGTCGCTGAAGTTCCTCGCCGAGAGCGCCGCGGAAGGGGGGGCGTGGCAGCCCCGCAGGCCGAGTGGCGCAACGCGGGCAGAGCTGGGGGATGGCCTGGGTCGAGGTGGTTTCCATGGCAGTCTCCGGGCGGGCCTAGGGTGCCACCGGCAGGATCGACCGGAAGTAGTCGATCGTGCGCCCGAGGCCGAGGTCGAGGTCGACTTTCGGCTCCCAGCCGAGGACGCGCCGCGCCTTGGTGATGTCGGGCTGGCGGGTCTTCGGGTCGTCCTCGGGCAGCGGCCGGAAGTCGATCGGCGAAGAGGAGCCGACCAGGCTGCGGATGCGCTCGGCGAACTGCAGGATCGTCATCTCGTGCGGGTTGCCGATGTTGGTCGGCAGGACCTCGTCCGACATGAGCAGGCGGAAGATCCCTTCGATCAGATCGTCGACATAGCAGAAGGAGCGCGTCTGGCTGCCGTCGCCGAAGACGGTGAGCGGCTCGCCGAGGAGCGACTGCTGGATGAACGCCGGTACCACCCGGCCGTCGCGCGGTCGCATGCGCGGGCCGTAGGTGTTGAAGATGCGGACGATGCGCGTCTCGAGACCGTGGTAGCGGTGATAGGCCATGGTCATCGCCTCGGCGAAACGCTTGGCCTCGTCGTAGACGCCGCGCGGCCCGACTGGATTGACGTTCCCCCAGTAAGTCTCGGGTTGCGGATGGACCAGCGGATCGCCGTAGGTTTCCGAGGTCGAAGCGAGCAGGTAGCGCGCGCCCTTGGCCTTGGCGAGGCCGAGCGAGTTGTGCGTCCCCAGCGAGCCGACCTTCAACGTCTGGATCGGCAGCTCGAGGTAGTCGATCGGCGACGCCGGCGAGGCGAAGTGCAGCACGTAGTCGATCGCTCCGGCCACCTCGATCGGCTTCGAGACGTCGTGCAGGATGAAATCGAAGTCACTGCGTCCGAGCAGGTGCTCGATGTTCTTCGTCTTGCCGGTGACCAGATTGTCGACCGCGACGACCGACATCCCCTCGGCGAGGAGACGTTCGCACAGGTGCGATCCGAGGAAGCCGGCGCCGCCGGTGACCAGAGCCCTCTTCATGCGCCGGTTCCGACGCCGGTCGAGGGACGCCCGACGGAGTGATACGTGAAGCCCTCGGCGGCGACGCGGTCGGGCTGATAGAGATTGCGCAGATCGACCATCAGCGGCGCCGCGAGCCGCGCCTTGAGCTCGGAGAAGTCGAGCGCGCGGAACTGGTTCCACTCGGTCGCGATGACCACGCCGTCGGCGCCGTCGGCGGCCTCGTAGGCGTCCTTGCAGTAGGTGATCTGCGGCAGGAGCGGCTTCGCGGCGCTCATCGCCGCCGGATCGAAGGCGCGCACCCTGGCGCCGCGTTCGATCAGCCCCTCGATCACCGGAATCGCCGGCGACTCACGCATGTCGTCGGTGTCGCCCTTGAACGCCAGGCCGAGAACCGCGACCGTCTTGCCGGCGAGCGCCCCGAAGGCCTGCTCGATCTTGGCGATCATGCGTCCCTTGACGCGCTCGTTGGCCGACAGCACGGCCTCGATGATCTCGAAGCGCAGGCCGTGCTCCTC
>Ga0209477_1000659_pt1 | contig 21510 bp, 16 predicted proteins | sample KloWWTupernatant_FD_187180 | JGI IMG/M metagenome (GOLD analysis project Ga0209477, IMG submission 187180) | Active sludge microbial communities from Klosterneuburg, Austria, studying microevolution and ecology of nitrifiers - Klosterneuburg... | ecosystem: Engineered > WWTP > Aerobic digester >... | reverse complement strand
GGAGTTCATCGTCATGATCTGCGGCGACATCATGACCATGCCGGGCCTGCCCAAGGTGCCCTCGGCCTGCGCCATCGACGTGAACGACGACGGCAAGATCGTCGGGCTCTTCTAGCCCGGCCCGGGTCCGCCGTCGAGTTCTTCCCGACGGCGAATGGGCGCCGGGCGCGGAGGGGGAGAGACTTTCCGCAGCCTGGGCGCGCAGGCGTGACCGCCGGACGGGTGCCCAAAAAGTCGGGGGCGGACAACACACGTCCACCCCCGACTTTTTACCCGTCGAGAGATGGGGCCGCTGGCGCTGCCCCATCCCGGCGGTCGCGCGCCCAAGGCTGCGGAAAGTCTCTCCCCCTCCCCGCCCCCGCGGGAAATGGCCGACGGGGCGCCTTCGACGCCGTACCCCGGGCGGGCCATCGTGGCCGGTTTCGACACCGCGTCCACGGAGTGCGCGGGGGGCGACGGGGCGAGCCGATCGGCATCCTTGGGACCGCGACCGCCGCGGTCGAGGCAGCGAAGCGGCCTCGACTGTAGACGGGTCGAAACTCGAGGGTGCTCGTGTGTTGAGCGCCCTCGAGTTTCGGGGCACCCGTCCGGCGGTCACGATTGCGGGCCCAGGATGGCGATCGGCTCGCCCCGTCGCCCTCTTGGTCATGGTGATGCAGGCTGCCGATTGGCACGCTGTCCCGCTCGGGGCAACGCGCGAAAATGGGCCCCGGCGGGAATTTCCCTATAATCTGCCGCCATGGATGCCATCGGCAAATATCAGGTCCTGCGCGAACTGGGCAGGGGAGCGACGGGAAAGGTCTACCTGGCCACGGACCCGTTCGGCAACCGCCAGGTCGCCATCAAGGTGGCCTACCCCGAGGCGCTCAAGAGCACCGAGGACGGCGCGCTGTACAAGAGCATGTTCCTCAACGAGGCGGCGCTCGCCGGCAAGCTCCACCACCCGCACATCGTGCAGATCTACGACGCGGTGGTCGAGGAGGAATTCAGCTACATCGTGATGGAGTTCGTGGAGGGCGGCACGCTCGAGAAGTTCTGCGAGCCCGATTCCCTCCTCGACCCGGCCGAGATCGCCGAGATCATCTTCAAGTGCGTGCGCGCGCTCGCCTTCGCGAGCCGCCTGGGCCTCACGCACCGCGACATCAAGCCCGGCAACATCCTCCACGTCGACGGCACCGACATCAAGATCGCCGACTTCGGCGCCTCCATCAACACGGTGTCCGACCGCACGGTGATCACGAACGTGGGCTCGCCGGCGTACATGGCGCCGGAACTCATCACCGGCGCGGCCCAGGCCACGGCCTCGACCGACATCTACGCCCTCGGCGTGGTGATGTACTACCTGCTCTCGGGGCGCCTGCCGTTCACGGGCGCCAACACGATGAGCGTGATCTACCAGATCGTGAACACGGACCCGGAGCCCCCCGGCGCGCACCGCCAGGACGTGCTGCCGGAGCTGGAGGCCATCACGCTCAAGGCGATGGCCAAGGACCCCGCGGCGCGCTACGCCACCTGGGAGGAGTTCGGGCAGGACCTCGCGGAGGTGTGGAAGAAGCTGCACTCCGCCGGCGCGCGCGAGCAGTCCGACACCGAGCGCTTCAACCTGTGCCGCGCGCTCTCCTTCTTCAAGGAGTTCCCGGAGAACGAGCTGTGGGAGGTCCTTCGCATCTCGAAGTGGGCGAAGTTCCCGCCCAACACCGCCCTCATCAAGGAGGGGGACCACGGGGACTCCTTCTACGTCCTCGCCGGCGGCTACGTGCGCGTGACGCGCGGCAAGCGCACGCTCAACGTGCTCTCGGCCGGGGACTGCTTCGGCGAGATGGCCTACCTCGCGCACAAGGACGCGCCGCACCGCTCGGCGACGGTCACCACGACCTCCGACTGCATCATCGTGAAGATCCGCGCCGAGGACCTGCGCGCCTCCTCGCTCTCCTGCCGGCGCCTCTTCGACGAGCGCTTCCTCAACACGCTGGTGGAGCGGCTCGAGGCCGCCAACGAGCAGCTCGCGGTGATGTCCTGAGGCGCTACGCGCCCAGCAGCCAGGCCGTCGCGAAGACGCCCACCATGAGGAAGGCGAGCGTGAGCTTCGCCACCGACCCCAGCACGATCCCGATCCAGGTGCCCAGCCCCGCCCGGCCGGCGTGAAGCAGCTCGCGGCGGGCCGAGAGCTCGCCCGCCACGGCGCCGAGGAAGGGGCCGAGGACGAGGCCCGGCAGGCCGAAGAAGATCCCGACCACGGCGCCGATCGCGGCGCCCACGATGCCGCGCGGGCTGGCGCCCAGCTTCTTCGCCCCCAATGCCGAGGCGATGAAGTCGGCGGCGACCGCGAGCGCCGTGAGCAGGCCGAGGATCGCGATCGTGAAGGCCCCCACGCGCGCGAACCCGTCGGCCCAGGCCGCGAGCGTGAGCCCGGTGAACACGAGGGCCACGCCGGGGAGCACGGGCAGCACGGTGCCGGCGAGGCCGACGATCACGAGGAGGGCGGCGATGACCTGCCAGGCGAGAGGGTCCATTTCGGGCGGGAAGTGGGTGGAAAGGGCTGTTACCGGCGCGGGCCGGACGGGCAATGGGACCATGCTATCGTATGGCGGTTCCCCCCTCCCGCCATGAACGCGACTTCCCCTCCCGCCGCAACGCCCGAGCGCCAGGCGCAGGTCGCGGCGGCGCTCTCGGCCCGCCTTCCCCCCCACGCCATCCTCACGGCGCGCGAGGACCTGCGGCCCTACGAGTGCGACGGCCTGTCGGCGTACCGCCAGACGCCGCTCGTGGCCGCGCTGCCGGGCACCGTCGCGGAGGCTGCCGAGGTGCTGCGCGTGGCGCGCGAGACCGGCACGCCCGTGGTCGCGCGCGGCTCCGGCACGGGGCTCTCGGGCGGGGCGCTGCCGCTCGCCGACGGCATCCTCCTCTCGCTCGGCAAGTTCAACCGCATCCTCGCCATCGACCCGCTCGCGCGCACGCTGCGCGCCCAGCCCGGCGTGCGGAACGCGCAGATCACCGAGGCCGCGGCCCCGCTGGGCTTCTACTACGCGCCGGACCCCTCCAGCCAGATCGCCTGCTCCATCGGCGGCAACGTGGCGGAGAACTCCGGCGGCGTGCACTGCCTCAAGTACGGCCTCACCGTGCACAACATCCAGAAGGTGCGCGCGCTCACCATCGAGGGCGACGACGTCGAGGTCGGGTCGGATGCGCTCGACGCTCCCGGCTACGACCTGCTCGCGCTCGCGCACGGCTCCGAGGGGCTGCTCGCCCTCATCACCGAGGTCACGGTGAAGCTGCTTCCCAAGCCGCAGACGGCGCAGGTGGTGATGGCCTCCTTCATGGACGTGGAGGCTGCCGGCGAGGCCGTGGCCGCCGTGATCGGCGCGGGCATCGTGCCCGCGGGCCTCGAGATGATGGACAAGCTCGCCACCGCCGCCGCCGAGGACTTCGTGCACGCCGGCTACGACCTCGAGGCCGAGGCGATCCTGCTGTGCGAATCCGACGGCACGCCCGAGGAGGTGGCCGAGGAGATCGCCAAGATCTCGGAAGTGATGCGCATGGCCGGCTGCACGGCCTTCGCGGTGTCGGCGAGCGAGGCGGAGCGGCTGCGCTTCTGGTCGGGCCGCAAGGCCGCCTTTCCCGCCGTGGGCCGCATCTCGCCGGACTACTACTGCATCGACGGCTCCATCCCGCGCGGCGCGCTCTCGAGGGTGCTGCGGCGGATCGCCGAGCTCTCTTCGCACTACGGGCTGCGCTGCGCCAACGTCTTCCACGCGGGCGACGGGAACCTCCATCCGCTCATCCTCTACGACGCCAACGTCCCGGGCGAGTTCGAGAAGACGGAGGAGTTCGCGGGCGACATCCTCGACCTCTCCATCGAGGTGGGCGGAACCATCACCGGCGAGCACGGCGTGGGCGTGGAGAAGATCAAGCAGATGTGCACGCAGTTCCGCCCGGCGGAGCTGGCGCAGTTCCACGCCGTGAAGGCGGCGTTCGACCCGCAGGGCCTGCTGAACCCGGGCAAGGCGGTGCCGACCCTCAACCGCTGCGCCGACTACGGCGCGATGCGCGTCCAACGCGGCCAGATTCCGCACCCCGACATCCCGAGGTTCTGATGGCCGCGGCACCGGCGCCAGCCACTCGCCTCGCCGCCCTCGCGGCGCTCGCCACCATCCGCCCGCCGATGGGGCTGGTCGCGGAGGCCGAGCGGCTCGCGGCCTTCGAGACCGACGCGTGGATCCAGCATCGCGAGATGCCGATGGCGGTGGCGATTCCCGACACCGAGGAGCAGGTGCGCGAGGCCATCGGCGCGCTCGCGCGCCTTGCCGTGCCCGTGGTGACGCGCGGCGCGGGCACGGGACTGTCGGGCGGCGCCACGCCGATCGCCGAGGGCATCGTGCTGGCGATGACGCGCATGCGCCGCGTCGTCGGGATCGACGCGCTTGCGCGGCTGGCCACCGTTGAGCCCGGCGTGCCCAACGCGCAGGTGACGGTCGCGGCGGAGCCGGCGGGGCTCTATTTCGCGCCCGATCCGTCGAGCCAGGTGATCTCGTCGATCGGCGGCAACATCGCCGAGAACGCCGGGGGCGTGCACTGCCTCAAGTACGGGCTCACGGTCCACAACGTCACCGGCCTTCGCGCGGTGGACGGGGACGGCGACCTGCTCGAGATCGGGGGCGAGGCGCTCGACTCGCCCGGCTACGACCTGCTGGCGCTGATCGTCGGGAGCGAGGGCAACCTCGGCGTCGTCACCCAGGCCACCCTCCGGCTCCTGCCCCGCCCCCAGGCCACGGAGACGCTGCTCGCGGCCTTCGGGTCGGTGAAGGCGGGCGCGGAGGCGGTGGGCGCGATCATCGGCGCCGGCGTCATCCCCGCGGGGCTCGAGATGATGGACCGCGTGGTGATCGACGCGTGCGAGCGCTACATGGCGCTGGGGCTGCCGAAGGCCGAGGCCCTCCTGCTCGTGGAGGTCGACGGCGGAGCGGAGGAGACGGCCGAGTCGCGCGCGGCGGTCGAGCGGATCCTCACCGCGTGCGGGGCCACCGAGGTGCGCATCGCCAGGGACGACGCGGAACGCGCGAACCTGTGGAAGTCGCGCAAGGGCGCGTTCGCGGCGCTCGCCACCGTGCTTCCCGACTACTACACGATGGACGGCTCGATCCCGCGCCGCGCGCTGCCCGAGGTGCTGGAGAGGGTCTACGAACTGGGCCGAGAGTACGGCATGGTGATCGGCAACGTCTTCCACGCCGGCGACGGCAACATCCACCCCTGCATCTTCTACGACGCGGCGAAGGCGGGCGAGCTGGAGAGGAGCGAGGAGCTGGGCGGCAGGATCCTCGAGCTCTGCATCGACCACGGCGGCACCATCACCGGCGAGCACGGCGTGGGGCTCGAGAAGCTCAAGCAGATGTGCCTGCAGTTCCGCCCGACCGAGATCGCCGCCTTCCACGACGTGAAGGCCGCGTTCGATCCCGCGGGCATCCTCAATCCCGGCAAGGCCGTCCCCACGCTCAAGCGCTGCGCCGAGTGGGGCGGCATGCACGTGCGCGGCGGCCGCGTCCCGCGCCCCGACATCCCGAGGTTCTGAGAGCACCATGGCCGACGACTTCATCAAGGACACCTGCGAGCGCGTGAAGGACCACGCCTCGCGCAAGGCGCCGCTCGCGATCCGCGGCGGCGGCACCAAGGAATTCCTCGGCGCGCCGCCGGCGGGCGAGCCCCTCGAGGTCGCGGGCTACGCGGGCATCGTCGCTTACGAGCCGCGCGAGCTGGTGCTCGTCGTGCGAGCGGGCACGCGCCTCGCGGAAGTCGAGGCGGCGCTCGCGGCCGAGGGGCAGGCGCTCGCCTTCGAGCCGCCGCGCTTCGGGGAGGCGGCCACCATCGGCGGCACGGTCGCCTGCAACCTCTCCGGCCCGAGGCGCCCTTACGCCGGCGCGGCGCGGGATTTCGTCCTCGGCGCGCGCATCGTGAACGGCCGCGGCGAGGACCTCTCCTTCGGCGGGCGCGTCATCAAGAACGTGGCCGGCTACGACGTCTCGCGCCTCATGGCGGGCGCCTACGGCACGCTGGGCGTCGTCACCGAACTCTCCTTCAAGGTGCTGCCGAGGCCGCCGGCGGAGGCGACGCTCGCCTTCGAGATGGACGAGCCGGCGATGATCGAGGCCGTCAACAAGTGGGCCGGCCAGCCGCTGCCGCTCTCGGCGACGGCGTGGGAGGCGGGCGTGCTGCGCGTGCGGCTCTCCGGCGCGGCGAGCGCGGTGGCGGCGGCGCGCGCGAAGCTGGGCGGCGCCGAGGTGGCCGACGGCCCGGCGTACTGGGAGGCGCTGCGCGAGCACCGCCTGCCGTTCTTCGACCCGGCGAAGCCGCTCTGGCGGCTTTCCGTCGCGCAGGCCGCCGCGCCCGTCGCGGCCGGCCACCCGCAGCTCGTCGAGTGGGGCGCGGGCCTGCGCTGGGTGAGCGGCGACCTCGGGGCCTCGCGGGCCCGCGAGCTCGCCACTGCCGCGCGCGGCCACGCGACGCTCTTCCGCGGTGGCGACCGCGCGGCCGGCGTGTTCCACCCCCTCGACCCGGCGATCGCCAAGATCCACCGCCGCCTCAAGAACGCCTTCGACCCCGCCGGGATCCTCAACCCCGGCCGCATGGACAACTTCTGACCGACCGCGATGCAAACCAACCTCGCCGACTGGATCAAGGACACGCCCGAGGGCCGCGAGGCCGACGCGATCCTGCGCAAGTGCGTGCACTGCGGCTTCTGCCTCGCCACCTGCCCCACCTACAACCTGCTGGGCGACGAGCTGGACAGCCCGCGCGGGCGCATCTACCTGATGAAGCAGGCCCTCGAGGGCGCGCCCGTGACGGCGAAGACGCAGGTGCACCTCGACCGCTGCCTCACCTGCCGCGCCTGCGAGACCACCTGCCCCTCGGGCGTGCAGTACGGGCGCCTCGTGGACATCGGGCGCGAGGTGGTCGAGAAGAAGGTGCCGCGCGGCTTGGCGGACGCGGCCTTCCGGCGCCTGCTGCGGTTCGCGTTCCTCTCCGGCCCGCTCTTCGCCTTCGGCGTGGCGATGGGCCGGCTCGTGAAGCCGCTGCTGCCGGCCTCCCTCGCGAGGCAGGTGCCGCCGAAGCGCGAGGCGGGCGCGTGGCCCGAGGCGCGGCACGCGCGGAAGATGATCGTGCTGGACGGCTGCGTGCAGCCGGCGCTCGCGCCCGGCATCAACGCGGCCACGGCGCGCGTGCTCGACCGCCTCGGCATCTCGCTCGTGCGCGTGCCGCAGGCGGGCTGCTGCGGGGCGATCGAATACCACCTGAACGCGCAGGACGCCGCGCTCGAGCGCATCCGCCGGCAGGTCGACGCGTGGTGGCCGCACGTCGAGGCGGGCGCGGAGGCGATCGTCATCACCGCGAGCGGCTGCGGCACGATGGTGCAGGACTACGGGCACCTCCTCGCGGGCGACCCGGCGTACGCGCAGAAGGCCGCGCGCGTCACGGCGCTCGCGAAGGACGTGGGGCAGGTGGTGGCCGCGGAGCGCGAATCGCTCGCGAAGCTGCTGGCGGGCCGCGCGCCGGTCGCCGGGCCGGTGGCCTACCACGCGCCCTGCAGCCTGCAGCACGGCCTGAAGCAGAAGGGGGTCGTCGAGGCGGTCCTGCGCGAGGCGGGCTTCACGCTCACGCCCGTCCCGGACGCGCACCTGTGCTGCGGCTCGGCGGGCACCTACTCGATCCTGCAGCCGGAGCTCTCCGGGCAGCTCCTCGCCAACAAGGTCCGTGCGCTCGAATCCGGCCGGCCGGCCACGCTCTGCACGGCCAACATCGGGTGCCTGCTGCACATCGAGTCGGGGGCCTCCAAGCCGATGGCGCACTGGATCGAACTGCTGGACCGGCGCCTGGCCGCCTGAGGCGGGCCTTTCGGCACGGGGTTTGACCTGCGTGAAACCCGCGGGCGCTTCCCCGGGCGACCATGGGTCGTGGGCGCCTGCCCCGGGAAGGAGGTCCGGAAATGAAGAAGCTGCTGCTGCCCGTCGACGGCTCGCCCAGCTCCCGCCGGGCGGCCGAGCTGGCGGTGCGGATGTTGTCCGGCAAGCCGGGCGCGCAAGTGCTGCTGGCGAACGCCCAGTCGCCGGTGATGGCCTGGGAGATCTCGCCGCACGTCACCGCCGAGATGGTGAACCGCATCCACGAGAAGGCGGGCCGCGAGGCCGTGCGCGCGGCGCGCGAGGTGCTCGACGCGGCCGGCATCGCCTGCGAGGAGCACCTGCTCGTCGGCGAGCCCGCCGAGATCATCGCGCGCGTGGCCGAGGAGCAGCGCGTGGACGGCATCGTGATGGGGACGCGGGGCCTGGGGCCGGTGAAGGGCCTCGTCCTGGGGTCGGTCGCGAACAAGGTGATCCACCTCGCGGAGGTTCCCGTCACCCTCGTGAAGTAGTGCCATGAGCGCGCACGAGCACCGCGAGCGCGTGGCCGACCACGTCGTGGCCGACGTCGCCCGCGCGGCGGCCGGCGAGACCGCCGGCGAGGTGCGCGCGCGGCTCGCGGGCGAGCAGCCCGCCTGCGTGGAGATCGTCGCGGTCACCGGTCCCCACGGCGTGCTCGAGGGCGTGGTGCCGATCGGGCGGCTCTTCGCGACGCCCGCGGGCACGACGGTGGGCGAAGCCATGGTCCGCGACTACCCGCGCGTGCATCCCGAGGACGACCAGGAGCACGCCGCCTCCACGGCCCTGCACCACGCGGTCGACGCCCTGCCCGTCGTCGACGCGAGCGGTGCGCTGCTGGGGGCCATGCCGCCGCAGGCGCTCCTGCAGGTGCTGCGGCGCGAGCACGTGGAGGACCTGCACCGCCTCGTGGGCATCACGCGCGAGACGGCCAAGGCGCGGCACGCGATCGAGGACCCGCCGATGCGGCGCGCGCGCCACCGCCTGCCGTGGCTCGTGGCGGGCCTGGCCGGCAGCGCCGCGGCCACCGCCGCCATGGCCGGCTTCGAGGACGTGATCCGGGCGCACGTGGCCGTGGCCTTCTTCGTGCCGGCGCTCGTGTACCTGGCGGACGCCATCGGCACGCAGAGCGAGGCCATCGCGGTGCGCGGGCTGTCGCTCACGCGCGCCGGAATCGGGCACCTGGTGGCCGGCGAGCTTCGCACCGGCGCCCTCATCGGGGCCGTGCTGGGCGCGCTCGCGTTCGTGGCCGTCGTCGCGGTGTGGCGGGACGCGCGGCTCGCCGCGGCGGTCGCCGCCTCGCTCTTCGCCGCCGGCACCGTCGCGAGCGGCATCGGCATCGCCTTTCCGTGGTGGCTCGCGCGGATGCGCGTGGACCCGGCCTACGGCAGCGGGCCCATGGCCACCGTGCTGCAGGACACGCTCACGATCCTCGTCTACCTCGCCGTGATCCGCGCCTTCGGCTTCTGACCCGCCCGTGACGAACGACCCGCGCACGCCCGCCGCCGCGCCCGACTGGCACCGCCTGCATCCCGAGGAGGTCGCCGAGCGGCTGCGCACGGGCATCGACGCCGGCCTCGCCGACGGCGAGGCCGGCCGGCGCCTCGGGGAGCACGGCGCCAACGAGCTCGCGGAGGGGCGCCGCCGCTCGCCCTGGCTCATGCTCCTGGGCCAGCTCACCGACTTCATGATCGTGGTGCTGCTCGCGGCCGCCGTCATCGCGGGGCTGGTGGGCGAGCCGCAGGACTCGATCGTCATCGTCGTGATCGTGGTGCTCAACGCGATCATCGGCTTCGTGCAGGAGTGGCGCGCCGAGAAGACGATGGCGGCGCTGCGGCGGCTGGGCGCCCCGCACGCGCGCGTGGTGCGCGGGGGCGAGGTGGCCGACATCCCCGCCCGCGACCTCGTGCCCGGCGACGTGGTGCTCCTCGAGGCCGGGAACGTGGTGCCGGCGGACCTGCGGCTCGCGAGCGTGGCGCGCCTGAAGATCCAGGAGGCGGCGCTCACGGGCGAATCGGTGCCCGTCGACAAGCAGGTGGCGCCGCTGCAATCGGCCGCCGCGGCGCTCGGCGACCGCACCAACATGGCCTACAAGGGCACGATCGTCACCTACGGACGCGGGCGCGGCATCGTCGCCGCCACCGGCATGGCGACGGAGCTGGGGCGCATCGCCGCCCTCCTGCAGTCGGCCACCGAGGGGCAGACGCCGCTGCAGCGCCGGCTCGCCGACTTCGGCCGGCGCCTCGCCCTCGCCGCGCTCGGCATCTGCGTGATCGTGTTCGTGGCCGGGATGCTGCGCGGCGAGCCGCTCGTGCTCATGTTCCTCACCGCCGTGAGCCTCGCCGTGGCGGCGATCCCCGAGGCCCTGCCGGCCGTGGTGACGGTGGCGCTCGCGATGGGCGCGGGCAAGATGGCGAGCCGCAACGCGCTCGTGCGCAGGCTCCCGGCGGTCGAGTCCCTGGGCTCGGTCACCACGATCTGCTCCGACAAGACGGGCACGCTCACGCAGAACCGCATGGAAGTGGCGCGGCTGTGGGCAGGGGCGGCCGCGCCGGGGCTGGCGGCGGGCGCGGAGCCCTGGCCGCAGCTGCTGCGGGCGATGGCGCTGTGCAACGACGCCGTCCAGGGCGCCTCCTGCGAGCTGCAGGGCGACCCCACCGAGACCGCGCTCTGCGCGCGCGCGCTCGGCGAGGGATTCGACAAGGCGGCGCTCCTCGAGACGATGCCGCGGGTGATGGAGCTGCCCTTCGATTCCGACCGCAAGCGCATGACCACCGTGCACCGCGACGGCGACGGGCACCTCGCGCTCACCAAGGGCGCGCCCGAGTCCGTGGTGCCGCGCTGCACGCGCGCCGCGGCCCCCGGCGGCGAAGCCGCCGTCGACCGCGACGCGATCCTGGCCGAGGCCGAGCGCATGGCCGCCGACGGCCTGCGCGTGCTGGCGTTCGCCGCGCGCGGGTGGGAGGGGCTGCCGGGCGGCGACGAGATCGACGAGGTCGAGGACGGCCTCGTCTTTCTCGGCCTCGCGGGCCTCATGGACCCGCCGCGCGAGGAAGCCGCGGCGGCCGTCTCCGAATGCGTCACCGCGGGCATCCGCCCGGTGATGATCACCGGCGACCACCCGGTCACGGCGCGCGCCATCGCGAGCCGGCTGGGGATCCTCGACGAGGGCGAGGCGGTGATCGACGGCGCCGAGCTGGCCCGGCTCCCGGCCGGGGAGCTCCGGGAGCGCTGCGCGAGCGTCGCCGTCTACGCGCGCGTGAACCCCGAGCAGAAGATCCGCATCGTGGAAGCCCTGCAGTCGCGCGGCGAGGTGGTGGCGATGACCGGCGACGGGGTGAACGACGCGCCGGCGCTCAGCCGCGCCGACGTGGGCGTGGCCATGGGGCGCTCGGGCACCGACGTCGCGCGCGAGGCTTCCCACCTCGTGCTCCTCGACGACAACTTCGCGACGATCGTGGCGGCGGTTCGCGAGGGGCGGCGGATCTACGACAACATCCGCAAGTTCATCCGCTACGCGATGACCGGCAACCTGGGCGAGATCTGGACGATCTTCCTCGCGCCTTTCCTGGGCCTGCCCATTCCGCTGCTGCCCATCCACATCCTGTGGGTGAACCTCGTCACCGACGGGCTGCCGGGGCTCGCGCTCGCCGTCGAGCCCGCCGAGCGCGGGCTCATGCGGCGGCCGCCGCGGCCGGCCGGCGAGAGCGTGTTCGCGCGCGGCATGTGGCAGCACATCGTCTGGGTGGGGCTGCTGCTGGGCGGGGTGTGCGTGGCCACGCAGGCCTGGGCGCACGCGAGCGGCGTCTCGCACTGGCAGACCATGGTGTTCACGGTGCTGGCGCTGTCGCAACTGGGCCACGTGATGGCCATCCGCTCCGACCGCGACTCGCTCTTCGCGCAGGGCGTGCTGTCCAACCTGCCGCTGGCGGTCACGGTCGCGGCGACGGTCGCGCTGCAGCTCGCGGTGATCTACGTGCCGTGGCTCAACGGGGTCTTCCACACGCAGCCGCTCACGGCCGCGGAGCTGGCGCTCTGCTTCGCGCTCTCCAGCATCGTGTTCCTCGGCGTGGAGGCCGAGAAGGCCCTCGTCCGCGCGGGCCTCCTCTACCGCAAGGGCTGAGCCTCAGGGGGCGGGGCGGAAGAGGATGAACGCCTCGGTGCGGTCGCCGGGGCGCGAGCCGCGCCAGGCCTCGCGCCACCGCGCGGCGTCGAAGTCCGGAGCCTCGCCGCGGTTGGCCTGCGCGAGCAACGTGCGGCAGGCCGCGGCGTCCGGGTGGCCCGGCGGCAGGACGCGCAGGCCGATGAAATAGTCGAGGAGGGCGCGCTGCGCGTCGCCCACGCCCACGCCGATCGTGCAGGGCGAGTCGCCCAGCTCCGCCGCGAGGCGCGCCGCGAGGCCCCGGTAGCTGCGCGCCTGGTCGATGAGCGGCAGCCCCAGCATCATCGTGAGCATCCACACCATCGTGATGCCGGCCGACCAGTTCACGACGGCGCGGCGCGTGGTCCGGAGCGACCGCGCCACGACCGCCACCCAGATGCAGGTGAGCAGCGCGGCGAGCGCGAACGGGATGAAGCGGAACGGGTACGCGTACCCCGGCACCTCGCGGGCGAGGAAGTCGGCCACGGCCGCGGGGCTGCCGGTCATCGCGGCGACGAAACACACCCAGAGGATGAGCGCGAGAAGCGAGAAGGTGGTCACGCCGAACCAGTCGAGCGCGCTCGCCGCCCCGCGCGGGAGCGAATCGAGCTCGGCCACGCCGAGCAGCACGAGCGGCACGAGGAGCGGCATGGCCGAGGCCTCGCGGCCCGGGGCGAGGAGCGACAGCGCCACGAAGAAGAAGGCGCTCGCGGCGAGCGGCAGCCGGATGTCGGCGCGCGAGGCGAGCGTGCGACGGGCGCGCCACGCCGCCCACGCCGCAAGCGGGAGGGCGGGCCAGGCGTACCACGGCAGTATCTTCGCGACGTAGGCGGAATCGGCGATGGCGCCGCGCGTGATGCCGCCGCTCCACCGGGTGGCGAAGGCCACGGCCGACCACTCCGCGGCGAGCGCCGGGTCGCGCCCGTGCCACGCCAGCAGCCACGCGCCGGCGACGGCCGCCGCGACGGCAAGGCCTCCGGCGGCGATGGCGGCGTACGCGCGCGTCCGCCAAGCGCCGCCCAACGCCGGGAGCGCCACGGCGAGCAGGGCGAGCGGAAGGGTGGGCACGATGCCGTGGCCGAGGAACGCCATGCCGAGACCGGCCGCCAGGAGCCCGGCGGCCGCCCAGGGCCGGCGCGGGGCGAGGGCGAGGCCGGCCACGCCGACCGACACGCCCGCCAGCCCCGCGAGGTCGGTGTTCATCTCGTGGGCGCGGATGAGGAGTCCCAGGCAGCCGATGAGCAGGAGGACGGCAATGCGCCCGGCCCGCGGCCCGTAGAGGGCCACTGCGGCGACGTGCACGCCGGCCATCGTGACCGCCATGAAGAAGCCAGAGGCGAGACGGGCGGCGTCGTGCAGCGGGAGCCACCCGCCGAAGGCCTTGGCGAAGGCGGCGGCGACCCAGAAGAAGAGCGGCGCCTTCTCCACGAAGGGCTCTCCGGCGAGCAGGGGGACGGCCCAGTCGCCGGTGCGCAGCATCCCGGCCACCGCGCCCAGGGCCAGCGCCTCGTCCGTCTTCCAGGGGTCGTGGCCGACGAGGCCGGGCAGGAGCCACGCGAGGCACACCAGCAGGAAGAGCGCCGTCTTCACCGGCGTGCGCGTGCCGTCGTAGGCGATGCGCTGGCGGAGGGTGTCGACGAAGGGGTCGGCGGCGCGGTTCAAGCGCGGACGAGGCGGCGGGGCATGGGCTATTGTAGCCGCGGCAACAAAAAAGGCAGCCGGGGCTGCCTTTCCTGTCGGTGCGAGCGGGCGCTCACTTGGCGCCCGGCGCAGGGGGCACGCCTCAGGAAGGCGTGGCCGAGGACTTGCGGGCGTAGCGCTTCTTGAACTTGTCGACGCGGCCGGCGGTGTCGACGATCTTCTGCTTGCCCGTGTAGAACGGGTGGGACTCGGCCGAGATCTCGATCTTGTAGACCGGATACTCCTTGCCGTCCTTCCACTTGATCGTCTCGTTGGTCGAGACCGTGGAGCGCGTGACGAAGCCGAAGTCGCAGCTCGTGTCGAGGAACACGACTTCGCGGTAGTTGGGGTGGATGCCTTCTTTCATGGTCTTTCGCGCCTTTCTCGCTCGCTGGGCGCCGGGATGAGGGAGGGCCAGCACCGGCTGCCGGGAAACGCCTATTATCGCCGAAATGGGGGCCATACGCAAATCCTATGCCAATCAAGGATTTGCCTTGCCCCGTTACGACCCCGGCGCCCCGGGATGGTTCACGGAGGGGCGGGCGAACGGGGGCCCGGCCCCCTTCCGGGTCAGCCGCGCTTCATCGAGTTGAAGAAATCGTCGTTGCTCTTCGTGGCGCGCAGCTTGTCGATGAGGAATTCGGTCGCTTCGAGCTCGTCCATGCCGTAGAGGAGCTTGCGCAGGATCCAGACCTTGGGAAGGATCTCGGGCGGGATGAGGAGCTCCTCGCGCCGGGTGCCGGAACGGTTCACGTTGATGGCCGGGTAGACCCGCTTTTCCGACATGCGCCGGTCGAGGTGGATCTCCATGTTGCCGGTGCCCTTGAACTCCTCGTAGATCACGTCGTCCATGCGCGAGCCCGTGTCGATGAGGGCCGTGGCGATGATCGTGAGGGAGCCGCCTTCCTCGACATTGCGGGCGGCGCCGAAGAAGCGCTTCGGGCGCTGCAGCGCGTTGGAGTCCACGCCGCCCGTGAGGACCTTGCCGGAGGCGGGCACCACCGTGTTGTAGGCGCGGGCGAGCCGCGTGATGGAATCGAGCAGGATCACCACGTCCTTCTTGTGCTCGACCAGGCGCTTGGCCTTCTCGATCACCATCTCGGCCACCTGCACGTGGCGCGTGGCCGGCTCGTCGAAGGTGGAGGCCACGACCTCGCCGCGGACTGTGCGGCTCATCTCCGTCACTTCCTCCGGGCGCTCGTCGATGAGCAGCACGATGAGGACGATGTCCGGGTGGTTCGACGTGAGCGCGTGCGCCATGTGCTGCATGAGCACCGTCTTGCCGGCCTTGGGCGGCGAGATGATGAGGCCGCGCTGGCCCTTGCCGATGGGCGCCATGATGTCGATCACGCGGCCCGTGAGGTTCTCCTCCGCCTTGATCTCGCGCTCGAGCTTGAGCGGCTTGTCGGGGTGCAGCGGCGTGAGGTTCTCGAAGAGGATCTTGGACTTGGCGTTTTCCGGGGGCTCCCCGTTCACCTTGTCCACCTTCACCAGGGCGAAGTAGCGCTCGCCGTCCTTGGGCGTGCGGATCTCGCCCTCGATGGAGTCGCCGGTGTGCAGGTTGAAGCGGCGGATCTGCGACGGCGAGACGTAGATGTCGTCGGGGCCGGCCAGGTAGCTCGTGTCGGGCGAGCGCAGGAAGCCGAAGCCGTCCTGCAGGACTTCCAGCGTGCCGTCGCCGAAGATGGCCTCGCCCTTCTTCGCCTGGGCCTTCAGCAGGGCGAAGATGAGCTCCTGCTTGCGCAGGCGGTTGGCGCCCTCGAGGTCCGTCGCCATCTCGAGGAGTTCGGAGACGTGCTTGAGCTTCAGGTCGGAGAGGTACATGTGCGGCCGATGGGCTGGATGTGTCGAGCGGGCCCGCGCGGAAGGCGCGGGCCGGGAATGGCGGGGGGGTTACCTGGCTGCGGAGGGCGCTGCGGATGGGGGTGCTGCGGACGAATGGGGAACAGCCAGGACGAGTCGAGGTTAGCCCGTTTCAGATGTTGCTGTCAATGAAGGCGTTGAGGGCGGTCTTCGAGAGCGCGCCCACCTTGGTGGCCTCGACGTTGCCGTTCTTGAAGAGCATGAGCGTGGGGATGCCGCGGATGCCGAACTTGGGCGGCGTGCCCTGGTTCTCGTCGATGTTGAGCTTGGCCACCTTGAGGCGGCCCGCGTACTCCTGCGCGATCTGCTCGAGGGCGGGCGCGATCATCTTGCAGGGGCCGCACCATTCCGCCCAGTAGTCCACGAGCACGGGCGTCGCGCTCCTCAGGACCTCCTGGTCGAAGGAATCGTCCGTCACCTGGATGATGTTGTCGCTCACGGTTGCCTCTCGGTATCGTCGGGGGGTGTCGCGCCGGTCGGGGCTGCCTCGTCGGGCGGCCGGGTGCGCGGGATGGGATGAAATCGTAGCCTAATCCCGGGCCGGCAGGCAAAGCGCGCGGGAGCGCGGCCGGGGAGGGGCCGGTGGCCGCGTGCCGATCTGGTAAAATCCCGCGCTCTCCCGCACCCGGGCGCGCCGCGAGCCGCCCCGTTCCCGAAAGGTCCGATTCATGACGTACGTCGTCACCGAGTCCTGCGTCAAGTGCAAGTACACCGATTGCGTGGACGTGTGCCCCGTGGACTGCTTCCGCGAGGGGCCCAACATGCTGGTCATCGACCCCGACGAGTGCATCGACTGCACCCTGTGCGTGGCCGAGTGCCCGGTCGAGGCCATCTTCGCCGAGGACGACGTGCCCGCCGACCAGAAGGAGTTCATCGCGCTCAACGCGGAGCTCTGCAAGACCTGGAAGCCGCTGGTGGAGCGCAAGGATGCGCCCGCCGACGCCGACGAGTGGAAGAGCGTGAAGGACAAGCGCCACCTCATCGAGAGGTAGCCCGCCGCCCTAGTCGTAGAGCCCGCCCCGGGCCTTGCCGCGGAACACGCGGTACGAGATGGCGGTGTAGGCCACGATGAACGGCAGCACCACGAGCGCCCCGGCGAGCACCACCTTGAGCGAGGACGGGTGCGCCGCGGCCTCCCAGATCGTGAGCCGGTCGATCACCACGTAGGGGAAGAGGCTGTAGGCGAGCCCGAGGAAGCTGATGGCGAAGATCGCCACGGCGGCCGCGAAGGGTTGCCAGTCGCGCGCGCCGCCGCCCGCCGCGAGCCGCCCCGTCGAGCGCCACACGATGAAGCCGGCCCACACGCACGCCGCGGGCAGCGCCATGAGCGCCAGCGTCTCCGGGAAGTCGAACCACTTGGCGCGCACCGTCTCGCTCACGAGCGGCGTGGCGAGGCTCACGAGGCCCACGCCCAGCGCCACCCACAGCAATCCCCAGCGCGACCACGCGAGGGCCTTGGCCTGCAGCGCGCCCTCGGTCTTCAGCACGAGCCAGGTCGCGCCCAGCAGCACGTAGCCGCCGCACACGCTCGCGCCGACGACCATCGCGAAGAGCAGGTAGCCGAAGCCGGGCTCGAACCCGGTGATGTAGCGCCCCAGCATGAGGCCCTGCGCGAAGGACGCCACGAAGGAGCCGGCCCAGAAGAGCCAGTTCCAGAGCTCGCGGTGCCAGCCCTGCGCCTTCATGCGGAACTCGAAGGCCACGCCGCGGAACATGAGGCCGACGAGCATCGCCACCACCGGCAGGTAGAGCGCCCCCAGCACCACGCCGTGCGCGGCCGGGAAGGCGACGAGCAGGATCCCCACGCCGAGCACCAGCCAGGTCTCGTTGGCGTCCCAGAACGGGCCGATGGAGGAGACCATCACCGACTGCTCCTCCGGCGTCGCCGCCGGCATGAGCATGCCCACGCCGAGGTCGTAGCCGTCGAGCACGACGTAGGCGAGCACCGCGGCGCCCATGAGCGCCATGAAGACGAGCGGAAGGTCCATGGCCGCCTCCCTCAATCCGCGGCCGCGCCGACCGGCGAGGCGCCGGGCAGGGGCTTGGCCGCCGCCGATTCCGCGCCCGCCCCCGCGAGGTGGGTGAGCACGACCATGTAGGCGACGAACATGGTCGCGTAGGTGAGGGCGTAGCCGGTGAGGCTCACGCCGAGCTGGGCGCCGGTGATGTCGCCCACGGCCTCGGCCGTGCGCATCACGCCGTGCACGATCCAGGGCTGGCGGCCGATCTCGGTGACCATCCACCCGGCCAGCGTGGCCGCCCAGCCCGAGAAGGTGAATCCCGCGAGCGTCCAGAGCAGCCAGCGCGGCGCCGCGGCTCCCCGCCGCGTGGCCCACGCGGCGTACCACGATGCCGCGATCATGAGCACGCCGATCCCCACCATGATGCGGAACGAGAAGAAGACGGGCGCCACGGGCGGGTGGTCGGCGCCGAAGGCGTCCAGGCCCTTGAGCTCGGCCTTCGGGTCGTGCTTGAGGATGAGGCTCGCGCCGTAGGGGATCTCGATCGCCCAGTCGTTCGTGCGCGTCTTCTCGTTGGGGATGGCGAAGAGGACCAGCGGCACGCCCTTCTCCGTGTGCCAGATGCCCTCCATCGCCGCGATCTTGGCCGGCTGGTGCTCGAGCGTGTTGAGGCCGTGGAAGTCGCCCACCACCGCCTGCACGGGCGCGAGGACCGCCGCGACCAGCACGCCCACGCGCAGCGTGCGGGCGGCCATGGCGTCGGCCGGCGCCTTGAGCAGCCGCCACGCCGAGAGCCCGGCCACGACGAAGGCGGCGGTGAGCCCCGAGGCGATCATCATGTGCGTGAACCGGTAGGGAAACGAGGGGTTGAAGATGACGGCCAGCCAGTCGGCGGCGATCCACTGGTTGCCGTCGAGCACGTGGCCCGCCGGCGTCTGCATCCAGGAGTTGAGCGCGAGGATCCAGAAGGCCGAGAGCGAGGTGCCCGCGGCCACGAGCGCGGTGGCGGCGATGTGCGCCCAGGCCGGCACGCGGTTCATGCCGAAGAGCATCACGCCGAGGAAGGTGGCCTCGAGGAAGAACGCCGTGAGGATCTCGTAGCCCAGCAGCGGCCCGGCGATCGCGCCGACGCGCAGCATGAAGCCGGGCCAGTTCGTGCCGAACTGGAAGCTCATCACGATCCCGGTCACCACCCCCATCGCGAAGGTGAGGGCGAAGATCTTCGTCCAGAGCTTGTAGGTCTTGAGCCAGCCCGCGTCGCCGGTGCGGTGGTACGCCACCCGGAACCCCAGCAGAATCCAGGCCAGCGCGATCGTGAGCGTCGGGAACAGGATGTGGAAGGCGATGTTCAGCCCGAACTGCGCCCGGGCCAGCAGCAGCGGATCGTCCATCGGGAAGCCTCCTGGTTCTCCAGCCCGGTCATTGTAACGCCGCCCGTTACACCGCCGCTTCGGCGAGCGCTAGGACGGCGACCGTTCCCGCCGGCCGGACTTCGTGACGATGTTGGAGGAGCGGGGCGCCGGGACGACGCAAAAGGAGTGGGGCGCCGTGGCGACGCCGGGGAGATGCGGTGATCGCAGGACGCAGTTGTCGAGGAAGGTCGCGCGGGCGGCGGGTGCCGGCGAGGCACTCCGGGCCGGATTTTCTTCCAGGAAGAAAATCCGGCCCGGAGGCCTCGCATGCCCGCTCCGGTACGGGCGCTGCCTGTCCTCACTCCTCCGGCGTCGCCAGGACGCCCCACTTCTCCGGCGTCGCCACGGCGCCCCGTACCTTTGGCGTCGTCACGGTGCCCCGCTCCTCCGGCATCGTCGCGAACTTCGGTCGGCGCGAACCGTCGCCGTCCTAGCGCTCGCCGAAGCGGCGGCGGAACGTGGCGTAGTAGAGGACCGGGATGACCACGAGGGTGAGGACGGTGGAGACGAGGATGCCGAAGATGAGCGAGATCGCCAGGCCGTTGAAGATCGGGTCGTCGAGGATGAAGCCCGCGCCGAGCATGGCGGCGAGCGCGGTGAGGGCGATGGGCTTGGCGCGCGCGGCCGCGGACTGCATGACGGCGTCGCGGAAGGCGGCGCCCTCGGCGACCTTCAGGTTCACGAAGTCCACGAGCAGGATCGAGTTGCGCACGATGATGCCGGCGAGCGCGATCATCCCGATCATCGAGGTCGCGGTGAAGTTGGCGCCCAGCAGCGCGTGCCCGGGCATCACGCCGATCACCGTGAGGGGGATGGGCGCCATGATGACGAGCGGCACCACGTAGGAGCGGAACTGCGCCACCACGAGCAGGTAGATGAGGACGAGGCCCACGCCGTAGGCCGCGCCCATGTCGCGGAAGGTCTCGTAGGTCACCTGCCACTCGCCGTCCCACTTCACCGCGTACTGCCGGTACGGGTCCGAGGGCTGGCGGATGAAGTACTCGCCCAGCGTGCCGCCTTCCGCCAGCGGCTGCCCCGCGACCTTGCCGCGCGCGGCGAACATGCCGTAGAGCGGGCTGTCGGTCTTCCCGGCCTGGTCGGCCACCACGTAGACCACGGGCAGGAGGTCCTTGTGGTGGACGGGCCGCTCGCGGTCGTTGGCGACCACGCGAACCAGCTCCGACATCGGCACGAGCGAGCCGTCGGCCGCGCGCATCGTGAGCTTGAGGAACTCGCCCAGCTCGCCCTGCTGCTCGGCGGGAAGCGTGAGGCGAACCGGCACCTCGTACTTGGAGTGCCCGTCGTGCAGCGGCGTCGCGTCGAGCCCCGCGAGCCCGGCGCGCATGGTCTCCACCACGTCGCGGCGCGAGACGCCGGCGATGGCGGCGCGCCCCTGGTCGACCTTGAGCACGATGCGCGGGGCCGGGTCCTCGACCGTGTCGTCGATGCCGACGATGTCGGCCGTCGCGGCCAGCGCCTCGCGCACCTGCTTGGCCACGCGGATGCGGCCGGCCTCGTCGGGCCCGTACACCTCGGCCACGATGGGCGAGAGCACCGGGGGCCCCGGCGGCACCTCGATCACCTTCACCTTGGCGCCCCAGCGCCTGCCGATCTCCTCGAGGGCCGGGCGCACCCCCGCGGCGATCTCGTGGCTCTTGCGGTGGCGCTTCGCCTTGTCCACGAGGTTCACCTGCAGGTCGCCCTGCTCCGAGAGGCTGCGCAGGTAGTACTGGCGCACGAGGCCGTTGAAGTTGATGGGCGAGGCGAGGCCCGCGTAGGCCTGGTAGTCGGTCACCTCGGGGATGGTGGCCACGTGGGCGCCCAGGTCGCGCAGCGCCGCCGCCGTCACCTCGACCGGCGTGCCCGCCGGCATGTCCACGACCACCTGGAACTCGCTCTTGTTGTCGAACGGGAGCATCTTGAGGATCACGAGCTTCACGCCCGCGAGCCCCGCGGAGAGCACGATGGCCACGGCGATGCCGATCCCGAGGTTGCGGCGGTTGGCCGCCGCGCGCGGCGCCGTGATGAAGCGGCCCAGCAGCGACCCGAAGAGGCGCTCGAGCTTCGCGTCCAGGGGCGAGGCGTGCGCCTGGCCGTGGGCGGCGAGGAGCTTCAGCGCCAGCCACGGCGTGACCGTGAACGCGATCGCGAGCGACAGCAGCATCCCCATGCTCGCGTTGATGGGGATGGGGCTCATGTACGGGCCCATGAGGCCGGTGACGAAGGCCATCGGCAGCAGCGCCGCGATGACGGTGAAGGTGGCGAGGATGGTGGGGCCCCCCACCTCGTCCACGGCCGCCGGGATGATGCCGTGCAGCGGGCCGCCGGAGAGCCCGCGGTGGCGGTGGATGTTCTCGACCACGACGATGGCGTCGTCGACGAGGATGCCGATGGAGAAGATGAGCGCGAAGAGCGAGACGCGGTTGAGCGTGAAGCCCCACGCCCACGAGGCGAAGAGGGTGGAGGCGAGCGTGAGGACGACCGCGAGGCCGACGATGGCCGCCTCGCGCCGGCCGAGCGTGGCGTAGACCAGCACCACCACGGAG
>Ga0209477_1000658_pt1 | contig 21513 bp, 22 predicted proteins | sample KloWWTupernatant_FD_187180 | JGI IMG/M metagenome (GOLD analysis project Ga0209477, IMG submission 187180) | Active sludge microbial communities from Klosterneuburg, Austria, studying microevolution and ecology of nitrifiers - Klosterneuburg... | ecosystem: Engineered > WWTP > Aerobic digester >... | reverse complement strand
AGCCGATCACCGAGAGCCAGAAGTGGAGCTTGCCCAGGCCCTCGTTGTACATCTTGCCGGTGAACTTCGGGATCCAGAAGTAGGCGCCCGCGAAGAGCGTGAAGAGCGCGCCGGAGACCAGCACGTAGTGGAAGTGCGCCACCACGTAATAGGTGTTGTGCAGCGTGATGTCCACCGGCGTGATGGCGAGCACGAGCCCCGAGAAGCCGCCGATCGTGAAGAGGCAGATGAAGCCGATCGAGAAGAGCATGGGGGTCTCGAAGGTCATCGAGCCCTGCCACATCGTCGCGATCCAGTTGAAGATCTTCACGCCCGTGGGCACGGCGATGAGCATCGTCGCGTACATGAAGAAGAGGTTGCCGGCGGCGGGCATGCCCACCGTGAACATGTGGTGGCCCCACACGATGAACGACAGGATCGCGATCGAGGCCGTCGCGTACACCATCGAGGCGTAGCCGAAGAGGGGCTTCCTCGCGAAGGCCGGGATGATCGCCGAGACCACGCCGAAGGCCGGCAGGATCATGATGTACACCTCCGGGTGCCCGAAGAACCAGAAGATGTGCATGAACATCGTGGGGTCGCCGCCGCCGGCCGCGTTGAAGAACGAGGTGCCGAAGTGGCGGTCGGTGAGGAGCATCGTGACCGCGCCCGCGAGCACCGGCATCACGGCGATGAGCAGGTAGGCGGTGATGAGCCAGGTCCACACGAAGAGCGGCATCTTCATGAGGGTCATGCCCGGCGCGCGCAGGTTGAGGATCGTGGTGATGATGTTGATCGAGCCCATGATCGAGGAGGCGCCCAGGATGTGCACCGCCAGGATGGTCATGTCGATCGAGATGCCCTGCTGGATGATGAGCGGGGGGTAGAGCGTCCAGCCGGAGGCCGCGGCGCCGCCCGGCACGAAGAACGAGGCGACCAGCAGGATCGCGGCGGGCACCACGAGCCAGAAGCTCCAGTTGTTCATGCGCGGGAAGGCCATGTCGGCCGCCCCGATCTGCATCGGGATCAGCCAGTTGGCGAAGCCCACCCACGCCGGCATGATCGCGCCGAACACCATCACCAGGCCGTGCACCGTGGTGAGGGAGTTGAAGAACTCGGGGTTCACGAGCTGCAGGCCGGGCTGGAAGAGCTCGGCGCGCAGCAGCAGCGCCATCACGCCGCCCATGAAGAACATGGTGAGCGAGAACCACAGGTACAGCGTGCCGATGTCCTTGTGGTTGGTCGTGAAGAGCCAGCGCTTGAGCCCGGTCGGGTGGTGGGCGTGGTCGTCGTGGTGGCCGTGGTCTTGGGCGTGGGTGGCAGCGCTCATGGGTGCTTTCGCTTTCCTGGAATCCGTGGGTTTCGTCGTGGCCGGGGCCGCATCAGCCCTTGCGCGCGGCCTTGATCTCGGCGGGCGTCACCTCGCCCGCCTTGTTGCCCCAGGCGGTGCGCGTGTAGGTGATGACGGCGGCCAGCTCGCTGTCGCTCAGCCGCGCGAACGAGGCCATCGCGGTGCCCTGCTTGCCGTTGAGCACGAGGGCGATCTGCGCGCCCTTGGCGCCCGTGACGAGCTTCGAACCGTCGAGCGCCGGGAAGGCGGGGGGCATGCCCTTGCCGGTGGCCTGGTGGCAGGCCACGCAGTTGGCGGCGTAGACCTTCTCGCCCAGCGCCTTCAGCTCGCCCGGAGTCCACTTCTTGTTGGGGTCCTCCGCCGCGGCCGCGGCGGACGGCGCGGCGGCGACCTGGGCCGGGGCGGCGGCCTGCGGCGACTTCGCCTTCTGCTCCTTCACCCACGCGGCGTATTCCTCGGGGGCCTTGGCCACCACGACGATCGGCATGTAGCCGTGCTCCTTGCCGCAGATCTGGCTGCACTGGCCGCGGAAGGTGCCCGGCTTGTCGGCCTTGAACCAGGTGTCCTTCACGAAGCCCGGGATGCCGTACTGGTTGATGCCCAGCTGCGGCACGTACCAGCCGTGGATCACGTCGTTGGAGGTGACGAGAAGGCGGACCTTCTTCCCCGCGGGCACCACCATCGGGTTGTCCACCTCGAGCAGGTAGTCGGGGTTCTTCGCCTCGCCCTTCCTCTCCCACTCCTCGATCTGCGCGCGCGGCGTGGCGAGCAGCGAGTTGAACTTCACGCCGTCCTGCAGGTAGTCGTACTCCCAAGCCCACTGGTAGGCCGTCACCTTGATGGTGAGGTCGGGGTTGGCGGTGTCCTTCATCTCCAGCACGGTCTTGGTGGCCGGGTAGGCCATGCCGATGAGGATCACGAAGGGGATCACGGTCCAGATCACCTCGACCGTCGTGTTCTCGTGGAAGTGCGCGGCCTTGGCGCCGACCGACTTCCGGTGCTTGAAGATCGAGTAGAACATCGCGCCGAAGACGATGACGAAGATCACGACGCAGACCCACATGATCGCCCAGTGAAGGTCGTAGATCTGCTGCGCGATGGGAGAGCCCGGCGGGAGGATGTCCACGTCGTAGGCGGCGTGGGCCGCGGCGCTCGCGGTGAGGGCGGCGGCCGCCAGGGCGGCGTTTCGGGAAGCTTTGCGAATCATGTCGAGGCCCATCGTCTGGTCAGTCTTGTCTTCTCATGTCCGGGTCACCGGCAGCCGGCGCCCGAGTTCCGCGGCCCATTCGCGCCGCCCCCCTTCGGTGAGCAGGAGGCCGAACGGCACCGCCCTGCCCGCGTATCTCAGTTCCAGCCCGCACTCGCCGGGCCAATCCCGCACCACCAGCCGCGCCCAGGCGACGTTGCCGTCAAGCGCCTGGGAACTCTGCGCCCGGCGCGTCCTGAGCCGCACCCGCCCGCCCTCGATCTCGAGGCGTTCGTAGTCGCCGTCGTGCCGGGCGAACAACCGGAAGGCCGCCGCGACGAGCGCGACCTCCAGGCCGGCGAAGGGCAGGACGAGCCACGCTCCCAGGGCGGCTGCGCCCGCGGCGGCCGCGAGGGTGATGGCCGCGATGGCCGCGAGGCAGGCCTTGCGCCCGGGCGGGCCCAGCGATCGGTTGGGCACCGCGGACCAAACCTGCGGTGGCGGATCTGGCGGGAGCGACATGCGGGACGGGAATCGGCTAGCCCCGGATTCTAGCCGAACCATTTGATGTAGCGCAAAGAAACCTTATTCGTCGGGGGTACCGGAACCGCCCGCGGCACCCGGCGCTTCCTCGTCGGGCGCCGCGGATTCGCCTTCCCGGAGGGGTATGCGGTAGGACTCGGCGGCCCAGGCCCCCAGGTCGAGGGCGCGGCAGCGCTCCGAGCAGAACGGCCGCCACGGGTTCTCCGGGCCGTACACCGCGGGCGCGCCGCAGCCGGGGCAGGCCACGCGCCGGGCGGGCCTCGGGGCCGGCGCGGTCACAGGTTGCAGAACGAGAGGTCGAAGGCCACGTCGTGCTCGAAGACCCGGCTCTTCTGCACGCCCTCGGGGACGAGGAACCGGATGTTGAGCGCGTACTTGTTGGCGCTGATCTCCGGCACGCAGGCGAGCGCCTCGGGAATCGCGAGCCGCAGCATCTGCGCGGGCTTGTCGCCGGGGCCCTGCTGGAACACCCCCTGGGTCGCCACGAGCGACACCGTGCGCCCGCTTTCCCGCAGCACCCTGAGCACGATCGAAAGCGCGGCGTGGATGGGGTCGATGGGCCGGATCCACGCCATCAGGTCGGCGCGGCGCGCCTCCACCGGCCGGTGCATCCAGTAGTGGTAGGAGGGCAGGTCGAACTCGCTCGTGCCGCCCGGGATGCTCGCGCGCTGCTTGATGGCCATCAGCCACTCGTTCTCGCGCAGGTTCTGGCCGGTCTTGCCCGAGAGCGCGTGCAGGTTCGTGAACGCGCGGTCGATCTCGGTGAGGATGTGGTCGAGCTTCTCCTCCGAGATGGCCGGGTTGGCGCGAAGCGCGTCGAGGAAGGTGCGCTGCCGGTCGAGCTCCTGCAGCAGGTCGCTCTTCAGGTCGGCGCGGCTCGCGACCTCGAGGATCTCGAAGATCCCGGTGAGGCAGGCGTGGTGGTCGTGCGGGCTGTCGTGCTGCAGGAAGAAGTGGACGCGGTCGTACAGGTCCTCCAGCCGGAGCAGCGTGCGCACGCGCTCGTTCAGGGGATATTCGTAGGTGATCACGGCCGCGCGCAGCCCCCGGTGGGAGGGTCGACTTTCGGAATCGCCCGATTGTGGGGCATGGCGAGCGTCCTTGACAAATCCCGTCACCGCGGCCCGGCCGCCAGGCGGCCATGGAGCCGCTCGCACTGGGTGCGCAGCTCCTCCGGCGTGCCGCCGTTCCAGAGCACGTCGTCGGCGGCCTGCAGGCGGCGCCATCGCGGCCACTGGGCGGCCATGATCGCCCGCACCTGCGCGGGCGCGAGCCCCGAGCGGGCGCAGGTCCGCTCCACCTGCAGCCGTTCGGCGAGGTCCACGACGACCACCCGCTCGACCCGCTGCGCCCAGCTGCCCGACTCCAGGAGCAGGGGCACCACCAGCAGGCAGTAGGGGCCGGGGGCCGCCGCCAGGCGGCGCGCCGATTCGTCGCGGATCATCGGGTGCAGGATGGCCTCCAGGCGCCCCCGGGCGACCGGGTCGGAAAACGCGAGGGCGCGCATCGCGGCGCGGTCGAGCGCCCCGCCCGGCGGCACCAGCCGGCCGCCGAAGGCCTCGCGAAGCGCCGGCAGCGCCGCACCGCCTGCCGCCGTGAGCTCCCTCGAGATCTCGTCGGCGTCGACCACGACCGCGCCGAGCCGCGCGAGGAAGCCGGCCGCCGTGGACTTCCCCGAGCCGATGCCGCCCGTGAGCCCGACGGGGCGGCTCACGCCGGGAAGCGCCCGAGGTAGGCGACGACGGCCTCGCGGCCCCACAGCAGCGCCACCATCCCGCCGGCGGCGAGGTAGGGCCCGAAGGGGATGCGCGTGTCGCGCCCCTTGCCCGAGAGCCAGATGGCGAGGATCCCGATCGCCGCGCCCGAGGTAGCCGACACGAGGAGGATGAGCGGGATCGTCTGCCACCCCGTCCATGCGCCCAGGGCCGCGAGCAGCTTGAAGTCCCCGAAGCCCATGCCCTCCTTGCCGGCAAGGAGCTTGAACCCCCAGTAGACGCTCCAGAGCAGCAGGTAGCCCCCCACCGCGCCCAGCACCGCCGAGCGCAGGTCGACGAAGACCCCGCCCGTGTTCACGAGGAGCCCCAGCCAAAGCAGGGGCAGCGTGATCCGGTCGGGCAGCAGCTGCGTGTCGAGGTCGATGGCGGAAGCCGCGATGAGGGCCCAGGTGAAGACGAGGCCGGCGGCGAGCGCCGCCCCCCAGCCGAAGCGCCAGGCGAGGAAGGCGGAGGCGAGCCCCGTCGCGAGCTCCACCAGCGGGTAGCGCGCGCTGATCGGCGCCTTGCAGGCGGCGCACTTTCCGCCGAGGGCGAGCCAGCTCGCCACCGGGACGTTCTGCAGCGCCGTGATGGGCGTGCCGCAGGAGGGGCAGCGCGAGCGCGGGAAGAGGAGCGTCAGCCGCTCCGCGGGCGGCGCCTCGCGGCCCTCGAACTCCGCGCAGTCCGCGCGCCACTCCGCGTTCATCATGATCGGCAGGCGGTGGATCACGACGTTCAGGAACGAGCCCACGCACAGGCCGAGGAGCCCCGTCGCGAGGGCGAGCAGGGCGGGGGAGTGTTGCAGCGGCGTGAGGTCCATTTCGTCGTCTATGAAGGACGGAAGCCCAAAAGAAAAGCGGGCGCGGAAATCGCTTCCCGCGCCCGCCGCGTTCCCGGGCTCCCCGTCAGACCGCGGAACCCATCTTGAAGATCGGCAGGTACATCGCCACCACGAGGCCGCCGATGAGGCCGCCCAGCACGACCATGATGAGGGGCTCCATGAGCGAGGAAAGGGCCTCGACCGCCTCGTCGACCTCCGCCTCGTAGAAGTCGGCCACCTTGGAGAGCATCGCGTCCAGCGCACCGGACTCCTCGCCGATCGCCGTCATCTGCAGCACCATGCTGGGGAAGACGTTCGCGTTCTGCATCGCGACCGTGAGCCCCGTGCCCGTGGAGACCTCCTGCTGGATCCTCTTCGTCGCCACGAAGTAGACGTGGTTGCCCGCGGCGCCCGCCACCGAGTCGAGCGCCTCGACCAGCGGTACGCCGGCGGCGAACATCGTCGAGAGCGTGCGGCACCAGCGCGCGATGGAGGCCTTGCGGATCACGTCGCCGAAGATCGGCAGCCTGAGCATCAGCCGGTCGACCGCGTTCTGCATGGCGACCGAGCGCTTGTAGAACCAGAGCGTCGCCCAGACCGCGCCGATCAACGCCGGGAACAGGATGTACCAGTTGGCCACGAACCAGTCGGACATGTTCATGACGATCTGGGTGGGCGCCGGGAGGTCCGCGCCGAAGCCCTTGAACAGGTCCTTGAAGGTCGGGATCACGAAGATCATGATCACCGCGGTGATCACGAGCGCCACGACGATGATCGAGACGGGGTAGAAGAGCGCGCCCTTGATCTTCTTCTTGATGCCGAGGATCTTCTCCTTGTAGGTGGCCAGGCGGTCCAGCAGGCTGTCGAGGATGCCCGCCTGCTCGCCTGCGCCGACCAGGTTGCAGAAGAGCTGGTCGAAGTACTGCGGGTACTTGCGGAACGCCGTGGACAGCGAGGAACCGGTCTCGACCTCGGTCTTGATGTCGAGCAGGAGCTTGCCCACCGAGGGGTTGGCGTGGCCCTTGCCGACGATGTCGAAGGCCTGCAGCAGCGGCACCCCCGCCTTCATCATCACCGCGAGCTGGCGGGTGAAGATCGTGATGTCCTGGTCGGTGATCTTCTTGCCGCCGCGCATGGACTGCTTCTTCACGTTGGCGACCTGGATGCCCTGGCGGCGCAGGGTGGCCATCACCACGTGCTCGCCCCCGGCGCGCATCTCGCCCTTGACGATCTTGCCGCTCTTGTCCTTGCCGCTCCACGAGTAGCTGTAGAGCTTGACGTCCTTCGAGTCCTTCTTGGCCAACGCTGCCATGTCCGTCCTCCCTACTCGTTCGTGACGGCCTCGACCTCTTCGAGAGAGGTGAGCCCCTTCTTCACCTTGAGGAGCCCCGACTGCCGCAGGTCGCGGACGCCGTCCCTCTGCGCCTGGTCGGCCACGTCGATGGCCGTCCCGTTCTTCATGATGATGCGCTCGATCTCCTCGGAGATCGGCATCACCTGGTAGATCCCGACCCGGCCCTTGTAGCCGGTATTCTTGCACAGCTCGCAGCCCACGGCCTCGTACGTCTGCCAGGTGCCGTCGAGCTCCTCCTCGCGGAACCCCGCGCGCAGCAGCGCCTCCTCGGGGATCGCCACGGGCCGCTTGCAGGTGCAGAGCTTCCTCGCCAGGCGCTGGGCCGTGATGAGGATCACCGAGGAGGCGATGTTGAACGGCGCGATGCCCATGTTCATGAGGCGCGTGAGCGTCGAGGGCGCGTCGTTCGTGTGCAGCGTCGAGAGCACCATGTGGCCCGTCTGCGCCGCCTTTATGGCGATCTCGCCGGTCTCGAGGTCGCGGATCTCGCCCACCATGATGATGTCCGGGTCCTGGCGCAGGAACGCCTTGAGCGCCACCGAGAACGTGAGCCCCGCCTTGTCGTTCATGTTCACCTGGTTGATCCCCGGCAGGTTGATTTCCGCGGGGTCCTCGGCCGTGGAGATGTTGATGCCCGGCTTGTTGAGGATGTTGAGGCAGGTGTAGAGCGAGACCGTCTTGCCGGAGCCCGTCGGGCCCGTGACCAGCACCATCCCGTAGGGGCGCTGGATCGCGTGCATGAGGGCCTCCCTCTGGTCCGGCTCGTAGCCCAGCGCGTCGATCCCGAGCGTGGCGCTCGAGGGGTCGAGGATGCGCATGCAGATCTTCTCGCCGAAGAGCGTGGGCAGGGTCGAGACGCGGAAGTCGATCGCCCGCGTCTTGGACAGGACGATCTTCATGCGCCCGTCCTGCGGGACGCGCTTCTCCGAGATGTCGAGCTTGGAGACCACCTTGATGCGCGAGGCGATCTTCTCCTTGATGGCGAGCGGCGGCTGGGCGATGTCGTAGAGCACGCCGTCCTGCCGATAGCGGATGCGGTAGAACTTCTCGTACGGCTCGAAGTGGATGTCGGAGGCCCCGCCGTTGATCGCGTCGAGGAGGATCTTCTGCACGTAGCGCACCACCGGCGCGTCGTCGATCTCCTCGGGGACCATCTCCGGGCTCGCCTCCCCGTCGGTCACCTCGACGCCGGAGAGGTCCACGTCCTCGGTGGCGATCTCGAGCGACTTGGCGGAGGAGTCGGTGAGCTTCTTCACCACCACCGAGAGCTTGTCGTCCTCGACGACCACGGGCTCCATGGTCATGCCGGTGGCGAACTTCACCTCCTGCATCACCTGCTCGTTCGTGGGGTCGCTCATGCCCACGAAGAGGCGGTTGCCGCGCTTGCCCAGCGCGATCACGCGGTGGTTGGTGACGATCTTCGCGTCGATGAGGTTGAGCGGCAGCTGGTCGGTGTCCACCGCCGAGAGGTCGAGCAGCGGGTAGCCGAAGGCGTTGGCCGCGAACTGCGAGATGTCGCGCGCGGAGAGCTTGCGGGAGGCGACCAGCTGCTGGACGAAGGTGATGCCCGCCTTCGACGCCTCCAGCTGGATCGCCGTGGCGTCGGCCTGGATCAGCTTGCCCTGCTGGACGAGGGCGCGGCCGAGGGCGCTGAAGGTTCCGGGGGCAGCGGACATTAAAAAGATTCCTTTAAATCAACGCAATAGTGCGCCTTTTTCGTTCTGGTTGTAAAGAATCGGGCCGGTGCGCTCCGACCCGTGCCGCCGGGTCGCCTCAGCGCGCGGCCAGCGCCTTCTCGACGGCGGCGACCAGCCGGGGGTCCTCCGGCGCCACGGCGCTCGGAAAGCTCGCCACCGCCTTGCCGTCGCGGTCCAGCAGGTACTTGTGGAAGTTCCAGCCGGGCTTCTCGCCCGTGGCCGCGGCGAGGCCCCGGTAGAGCGGCGCCGCGTCCGGCCCGGCAACCACCGACTTCGCGAGCATCGGGAAGCGCACCTTGTAGGTCCGCTCGCAGAAGTCGGCCACCTGCGCGTCCGTCCCGGGTTCCTGCGCCCCGAAGTCGTTGGAGGGCACCCCCAGCACGACGAAGCCCCGCCCGCGGAAGCGCTGGTAGAGCGATTCCAGCCCCCGGTACTGGCCGGTGTAGCCGCAGTAGCTCGCCGTGTTGACCACCAGCACGACCTTGCCCGCGTGGGCGCACAGGTCCGCGGGCTCCCCCTTGAGCGAGTTCATCCGGTGGTCGAGGAGCGCCGGGCAGGCGGCCGCGGCGGGCAGCGCCGCGGCCGCGGCGAAGGCGGCAAGGGGGCGAAGCCACGGGGAAGGACGGGGAGCCATGCGCCCCATCATACGCAGGCTGCGGCGCGCCGGAGGACCCCGAAACCCTCAAGGGGCCCCGGCGACCCCCCTGTATAATCCGCCCTCCCGATCCACCGGCCGGCCCCCGGCGAGGCCCCGCAAGGCCCCATGCCCCTGCACGTTCTCGGCATCAACCACCACAGCGCGCCCCTCGAGGTGCGGGAGAAGCTCGCCTTCCCGCCGGAAACCCAGGCCGACGCGCTCAACTCGCTCGCCGCGCGGCCCGGCGTGTCCGAGGCCGTGCTCGTGTCGACCTGCAACCGCACCGAGGTGTACTGCCGCGCCGACGACATGGCGGCCGTGCGGGCGTGGCTGCGCGACGAGGCGGCCCGGGCGGGGCTGGACATCGAGGGCCACCTCTACGCCCACAGCGAGGCGCAGGCCATCCGGCACGCCTTCCGCGTGGCCTCGGGCCTGGATTCCATGGTGCTGGGCGAGCCGCAGATCCTCGGGCAGGTGAAGCAGTCGGTGCGCACGGCCGAGCACAGCGGCACGCTGGGCTCCACGCTCAACCGCCTCTTCCAGACCACCTTCTCGGTGGCCAAGGAGGTACGCACGCAGACGGCCATCGGCGCGCAGTCGATCTCGATGTCGGCCGCGGCCCTCAAGCTCGCGCAGAACCTCTTCGGCGACATCTCGCGCACGCGCATGCTCCTCATCGGCGTGGGCGAGATGGTGGAGCTCGCTGCCACCTACTTCGTCGCGCAGGGGCCGCAGTCGGTCGTGGTGGCCAACCGGACGCTCGCCCGCGGGGAGGCCTTCGCGGAGCGCTTCAGCGGCACCGCCATCGCGCTCGAGCAGCTGCCGGAGCGCCTGCACGAGTTCGACGTGGTGATCACGGGCACGGCCTCCACGCTACCCATCCTCTCGAAGGCGGCCTTCGAGCGCGCCCTCAAGGCCCGCAAGTACCGCCCGATGTTCGTCGTGGACTTCGCCGTCCCGCGCGACGTGGAGCCCGAGGCGGCGGAGCTCGAGGACCTCTTCCTCTACACCATCGACGACCTCGGCACGATCGTGCAGGAGGGTGCCGGGCAGCGCCAGGCCGCCGTCACCGAGGCCGAGGCCATCGTCGACCGCCAGGTCGAGGCCTTCCAGGCCTGGCTCATGGCGCGCGGGGCGGTGCCGGCCATCGTGCAGCTGCGCGCCAAGGCCGACGAGTACCGCGCCGCCGAGCTCGCCAAGGCGAGGGCGCGGCTCGCGAAGGGCGAGGACCCCGCGCGGGTTCTCGAGGGGCTCGCCGCCGGGCTCGTGAACAAGATCCTGCACCACCCGACGCAGGCGCTCAACCGCGCCGCCGAGGGCGAGCGCGATTCCCTCGTTCGCGCGGTCGAGATCCTCTTCCCCGACAACGGCAACGGGCGGGAAGGGCCGGGGGAGCCATGAACGTGGTCGACGAAGGAGCCGGCCGGTGAAGGAAAGCGTCGCCGCGAAGCTCGCGAACCTGGTCTCGCGCGCGCGGGAGCTCGATGCGCTGCTGGCCGACCCGGAGGTCACGGCGAACCTCGACAACTACCGCAAGCTCTCCAAGGAGCACGCCGACATCTCGCCCGTGGTCGCCCGCTACGGCGAGTACGCGGCCACGGAGGCCGACATCGCCGCCGCCGAGGAGATGGCGCGCGACCCGGAGATGCGCGATTTCGCCGAGAGCGAGATCCGCGCGGGCCGCGCCCGCCTGGAGGAGATCGCCGCCGACATCCAGCGCATGCTCCTGCCGAAGGACCCCAACGACGAGAGGAACCTCTTCCTCGAGGTCCGCGCCGGCACCGGCGGCGACGAGAGCGCGCTCTTCGCGGGCGACCTCTTCCGCATGTACTCGCGCTTCGCCGAGAGGAACCGCTGGCAGGTCGAGGTCGTCTCCGAGAGCCCGGGCGACGCCGGGGGCTACAAGGAGATCATCGCGCGGATCGCCGGCCAGGGCGCCTACTCGCGGCTCAAGTTCGAGTCGGGCGGCCACCGCGTGCAGCGCGTCCCCGCCACCGAGACCCAGGGCCGCATCCACACCTCGGCCGCGACCGTCGCGGTGATGCCCGAGGCCGACGACGCGAGCGGCGTGGAGATCAACCCCGCCGACGTGCGCGTGGACACCTACCGCTCCAGCGGCGCCGGCGGCCAGCACGTGAACAAGACGGACTCGGCCGTGCGCCTCACCCACCTGCCCACCGGGATCGTGGTCGAGTGCCAGGACGCGAGGAGCCAGCACAAGAACCGCGAGCAGGCCTGGCGCGTGCTCGCCGCGCGCATCAAGGACAAGCAGGTGCGCGAGCAGCAGGCGAAGGAGGCGAGCGAGAGGAAGAGCCTCGTGGGTTCCGGCGACCGCTCCGACCGCATCCGCACCTACAACTTCCCGCAGGGCCGCGTCACCGACCACCGCATCAACCTCACGCTCTACAAGATCGACCAGGTCATGGACGGCGACCTCTCGGAGCTCACCGGGGCGTTGATGGCGGAGCACCAGGCGGAACTCCTCGCGAGCCTCGCCGAGTCGCCGTGAGCGCCGCGCTCCCGCTCGAGGCGCGCCTCGGGGGAACGCGCGCAGGCGCCGTGCGCGAGGAGTTCCTCGCCAACAGCGCCTACTTCCCGCTCGCCAACCTCCTCTTCGAATGGCTGCGCGAGGGCTGGCACGCCTTCGTGCGGTCGCCGGACCCCTACGCGCTCCTCGCCACGGGTCTCGTGCAGGCGTGGTTCCTCGGCAGCTGGAAGCACGCGGGGCGGCCGCGCCCCCTCCTCGGCAACCTCATCGGGCCCGCCTTCTACACGGTGGTGGAGGGCGCCGTGGAGGGCTGGCGCTTCTTCGAGGCGCCTCACCACCTCGCCTACTGGGCCTTCGCGCTCGCGATCGGCGCGGCGCAGGAGATCCGCCTGCGGGCGGGCGGCCGGCGCGCGCGGATCGCCGCGACTCTCGCGGAGAACGTGCTGCGCGCCGCGATCATCGTGGTGATGTACGCGATCTTCGAGGCGCTCGCGAACCCGCGCAACGCCACGCCCGCCGGCTTCTTCGCCGACGCGAGCCACGTCTACGTCACCGCGGCGCTCCTCGCGCTGGGCCTGGTGATCGGCGCGGCCCAGACCACCGCCGAAGGCTACCTCGCGCTGCTGCGCTCGACGGCCGCGCAGCTTCGCCGCTATTCGGAGCTCGCCATGGGCCGCGGCGTCCTCGAGCGCGCCGTCGCCGACGAGGCGAGCCTCGCGCCCACGCGTCGCAGCCGGGCGGTCGTCTTCCTCGACATCCGCGGCTTCACCGCCTGGAGCGAGCGCGCGGCGCCCGAGGAGGTGGTGAGCATGCTCAACGCATTCTACGAGGCCACGGAATCGGTCGTGGCGCCGCACCACCCCGTCCGCATCAAGTACACCGCGGACGAGGCGCTGCTCGTCTTCGCCGGGCCGGAGGCCGCCGTCGCCGCGGCCCGGGCCCTGCGCGAGGCGCTGGCGGCGCACCTGGCGCCCTTCGGCCTCGCCGCGGGGTTCGGCATCCACGCCGGGCCGCTGATCGAGGGGATGCTGGGCAGCGAGTCGGTGAAGGCCTTCGACGTGCTGGGCGACACGGTGAACACCGCCAAGCGCCTCTGCGACGCGGCCGCCGGCGGGGAGGTCCTCGTCACGGAGGCGGCCGCCACGCCGGAGCTCGCCGCATCGCCCTCGCGCGAGCTCGCGCTGAAGGGCAAGTCGGCGCCGGTGCGCGCGCTCGTGCTGGGGGCCTCTTGAGGCGGACGGTGCGCGCGGCACTGGAGGAGGCCGCCGCGGCCATCGGCGCCGTGGACGCGCGCGTGCTCGCCTGCCACCTGCTGGGCGCGAGCCGCGCATGGCTCATCGCCAACCCGATGCACGTCCTCACGGAATCGCAGGACGCGCAGTACGACTCGCTCGTGGCGAGGCGCGCGATGGGCATGCCGGTCGCCTACCTCACGGGCACCCGCGAGTTCTGGGGGCGCGACTTCGCCGTGGACCCCGCCGTGCTCATCCCGCGCCCCGAGACGGAGACGCTCGTGGAAGCCGCGCTCGCCCGCCTGCCCGCTGCCGGCGCCGTGCTGGACCTCGGCACCGGCAGCGGCGCCATCGCCGTCACCCTCGCGTGCGAGCGGCCCGGCGCGGCCGTGTGCGCCGTTGACGCGTCGGCCGAGGCGCTCGAGGTGGCGCGCGCGAACGCCGCGCGCCACGGCGCGAAGGTGGAGTTCCTCCACGGCAGCTGGTACGCGCCCGTCGCGGGCCGGCGCTTCGACCTGCTCCTCGCGAACCCGCCCTATGTCGCCGAGGGCGACCACCACCTCGCCGAGGGCGACCTGCGCTTCGAGCCGCGCGTGGCGCTTACCGACGGAAGCCGCGACGGGCTCGACGCGCTTCGCGGCATCATCGCGGGCGCGCCTGCGCATCTCGCCCCCGGCGGCTGGCTCCTCGTCGAGCACGGCTGGGACCAGGCGCCGGCCTGCCGGGACCTGCTCGCGCGGGCGGGCTTCACGCAGATCGTGGCGATCGCGGACCTCGCGGGCACCCCCCGCGTGGCCGGCGGCCGGCGCGAATGACCCCTCGCGCGAGGGGTCTTTGCGGGCCGGAGGTCCGTCCGGCGAAGTAAAATGGAGCCCGGCTTCCGATCCACCCCCTCCACGAGGCAACCCCCATGAGCGTCCAGGAAAAGATCAAGACCACCGTCACCTCGAACCCCGTCGTCCTGTTCATGAAGGGGTCGCCGCAGATGCCGATGTGCGGCTTCTCCGCGACGGCCACCCAGATCCTGCAGCTGTGCGGCGTCGAGCACTTCGCGGCGGTCGACGTGCTGCAGGACCCCGAGATCCGCCAGGGCATCAAGGAATACGCCAACTGGCCCACCATCCCGCAGCTCTACGTGAACGGCGAGTTCGTCGGCGGCTCGGACATCATGCGCGAGATGTACCAGTCGGGCGAGCTGCAGAAGCTGCTGGAAGGCGCGAAGAAGCCCGCCTGAGCGCCGCGATGGCCGCGCGCCGCCACGAGCCCGCGCCGGCCACGCAGCGATTCCGCTTCCGCGGGGCGGCAACCCTCGCCGCCGCCCTCCTCGGGCTCGCCTTTCCCGCGCTCTCGCCCGCGCAGGGCCTTACCGTCCTCGCCGCGTCGAGCCTGCGGGGCCCGCTCGACGCGGTCGCCGCGGAATTCACGAAGGCGGGCGGCCTGCCCGTGCGAATTTCCTTCGCCTCGAGCTCGGCGCTCGCCCGCCAGGCAGAGGCCGGCGCCCCGGCCGACGTGTTCGTGAGCGCGGACCTCGACTGGATGGACCACCTCGACAAGCGCGGCTTGATCGCCGCCGGCACGCGTGCCAACCTGCTCGCCAACGAGCTCGTGCTCATCGCCCCGAGGCAAGGCGCCGTGCAGCTTCGCATCGCCCCCGGATTCCCCGTCGCCCAGGCGCTGGGCGGCGGCCGCATCGCGCTCGCGAACCCCGCCTCCGTGCCCGCGGGCAAGTACGCGAAGGCCGCGTTCACGGCGCTGGGCGTGTGGCCCTCGATCGAGGGTCGGGTCGCCGGCGCCGAGAACGTGCGCGCCGCACTCGCCCTCGTCTCGCGCGGGGAGGCCCCGCTGGGCGTGGTCTACCGCACCGACGCGATGGCGGATGCGGGCGTGCGCGTGGTCGACGCCTTCCCCGCCGGCACCCACCCGCCCATCGTCTACCCGGCCGCCGCCGTGAAGGGCGGCCAGGTGGCCGAGGCGAAGCGGTTCCTCGACCACCTGCGCTCGCCGGCCGCGCGCACCGCCTGGGAACGGGCGGGCTTCCGGCTGCTGGCGAACTGAGCCGATGGAGGGGGCCGGCGCCGACACCTGGGGCATCATCGGGCTCAGCCTGAAGGTCGCGTTCTGGAGCGTCGCCGCGAGCCTGCCGCCGGCGCTCGCGACCGCCTACATGCTCGCCCGGGCGCGCTTTCCCGGCAAGGTCCTCGTCGACGCGGTCGTGCACCTGCCGCTGGTGCTGCCGCCCGTGGTCATCGGCTTCGGCCTGCTGCTGCTCCTCGGCCGCAACGGCCCGCTGGGCTCGCTGCTCGCGCCGCTCGGCGTCACCTTCGCGTTCAAGTGGACGGGCGCCGCGCTCGCCGCCGCCGTGATGGGCTTCCCGCTCCTCGTGCGCGCCATCCGGCTCTCGCTCGAGTCGATGGACCGCCGGCTCGAGTCGGCCGCACGCACGCTGGGCGCAGGCCCCTGGCGCGCCTTCCTCACGGTGACGCTGCCGATCATCCTGCCCGGCATCGCCACCGGCGTGCTGCTCTCGTTCGCGCGCAGCCTCGGCGAGTTCGGCGCGACGATCACGTTCGTCTCCAACATCCCCGGCGAGACGCAGACGCTGCCGCTCGCGATCTACGGGTTCACGCAGGTGCCGGGCGGGGAGGCGGAGGCGCTGCGGTTGTCGGCCGTGTCGGTCGTGATCTCGCTCGCGGCGCTGGCCGCCTCCGAGTGGCTCGCGCGCCGGTCCCGCGGCCCGGGGGCTCGCGCGTGATCGAGGTCGACGTCACGCTGCGCCGGGGGAGCTTCTCGCTCGCGGCGCGCTTCTCGACGCCGGCGCCGGTGGTCGCCCTCTTCGGCCGCTCCGGCTCGGGCAAGACCACGATCGTGCAGGCGATCGCCGGGCTCGTAACGCCGGTCTCGGGGCGCATCCGCGTGGGCGAGGAGACGCTATTCGACGGCGCGGCCGGCGTGAACCTGCCCCCGGAGCGGCGGCGCATCGGCTACGTGTTCCAGGACGCGCTGCTCTTCCCCCACCTCACGGTGCGCGGCAACCTCGAGTACGGCGAGCGGCTCACGCCGCCGGCGGAGCGCTACGCGGACCGCGCGCACGTGGTGGGCCTGCTGGGCCTCGCCTCCCTGCTCGAGCGCCGCCCCGCGGGGCTCTCCGGCGGGGAGCGCCAGCGCGTGGCCATCGGCCGGGCGCTGCTCGCGAGCCCGCGGCTGCTGCTCATGGACGAGCCGCTCGCCTCGCTCGACATCCCGCGCAAGGCCGAGATCCTCGCCTACGTCGAGATCCTGCGCGACGAATTCGCGATCCCCATCGTCTACGTGAGCCACTCGATCGAGGAGGTGACGCGGCTCGCCGACCACATGGTCCTCGTCTCGGACGGCGGCACCGTAGCCAGCGGCGCCGTCGCGGAGATCATGGGCCGGCCGGACCTCGAGCCCATCACGGGGCGCTTCCAGGCCGGCTCCGTCATCGAGGCGCGCGTGGCCGAGCACGACCTCGACGGCGGGCTCACGGCGCTCGACTTCGACGGCGGGCGGCTGCTCGTGCCGGTGGTCGACTCGCTGCCCGGCGAGCGCGTGCGCGTGCGGCTGCGCGCGCGCGACGTGGCCCTCGCCCTCGCGCCCCCGCCGGACACGAGCTTCCTCAACGTGCTCGAGGGGACCGTCACCGCGGTCTCGCTGCGGAAGGGCGCGCTGGTCGACGTGTCGCTCGCGGTGGGCGGCGCGGTGGTGATGTCGCGCATCTCGCAGCAATCCTGCGACCGCCTCGCTCTCGCACCCGGCAAGCGCGCCTATGCCCTCGTGAAGGCCGTCGCCCTCGACCGCCACGCCGTCGGCTTCGCCTGATCCCGGGACAGGTTTTGGGGACGGTTCTTCAGAACCGTCCCCAAAACCTGTCCCCGATTCAGGCGGGGTCGTTCCAGGTGACGGCGCCGAGGCCCGAGATGTCGTAGCCGCCGAGCGAGCGGGCGTGCTCGGCGAAGCGCTTGCCGTGCGCGAAGGCCATGAGCGCGCGCATCGGCGCCTCGAACCACGCCGCGCGGGAGACGCCGAGGTCCAGGCGCTCGACCACGAGGGGCACGAAGTCCAGCCCCAGCGGCGCCGCGGCGGCACGCGCGCCGAGGCCGACATCCGCCTCGCCGGACTTGACCGCCATCGCGAGATCGCCTTCGCCCATCGTGGTGGCCGTGACGCGAAGCCGCCGGCGGTCGATCCCCTCGCGCGCGAGCAGCCGTTCCAGCAGCACGGCGCTGCCCGCCCCCGGCTGCCGGGCCGCAACCGTCACGCCGCGCCGGGCGAGATCCGCCACCGCGCGGATCTTCCTCGGATTGCCGCGCGCGACCAGCAACCCCTGCTCGCGCCGGGCCCACTCGACCAGCGCCACGCCACGGCCGCGCAGCCTCTCGTCCGCCTCGGCGCGGTTGAAGTCGGCAAGGTCCGCCGACGGCAAGTGCATGAGCGCCGCGGCCACCTCCCCGCGCGAGAGCCGCTCCAGCCCGTCGGCGCTCCCCTGCGTGAGGAGCGCGAGCCCGCAACGCGATTCCCGCACCGCCCACTCGAGCAGGGGGTCGTGGCTGCCGCCCACCACCGGCGGGGGCAGCCCCGCGCGCGGCGCCGCCCCGCCCGCCGACTGCGCGAGCCAGCGCTCGACCTCCGCCACGTCGAAGAGCAGCTTGCCGCCCGCCCGCACGTGCGGCAGGCCCTTCCTCGCCACGAGGTCGTAGACCTTGCGGGTGCCCAGCCGCAGGTGGCGGGCGACCTCGGCGACGGTGAGGTGGGCGGGAGCGGAAGGCATGGCGGCGATTCTACCGGGCGCGGGTCAAGGTGCCGTCTCCAAGGAAACGGTAAAATTGCGCAATGTTTGAAATATTTGCAAGCCTTGGGGTCGCCCTCGAGCTCATCGGCGGCGCCGACCCCGAGCTGTGGGGCATCGTCCTGCTCTCGCTCAAGCTCTCGCTCGCCAGCGCCGTCGCCGGCGCGGCGATCGGGTTGCCGCTGGGCGCCCTCATCGCCGTCGGGACGTTTCCCGGGAGGCGGGCCCTCATCGTGGTCCTGAACGCGCTGCTCGGCCTGCCGAGCGTCGTGGTGGGCCTGGTGGTCTACCTCCTGCTCTCCCGCGCGGGCCCGCTCGGCGAGTTCGGCATCCTCTTCACCCCGGCGGCCATCGTCGTGGCGCAGACGGTGCTCGTGGTGCCGATCGTCGCCGCCCTCGCGCGCCAGGCCGCCGAGGACGCGTGGGGCGAGTACCGCGAGCAGCTCACCTCGCTCGGCGTCTCGCGCCTGCGCGCCGTGCCGACCATCCTGTGGGACACGCGCTTCTCGCTCCTCACCGTCGTGATGGCGGGCTTCGGCCGCGCGGCGTCCGAGGTGGGCGCCGTGATGGTGGTCGGCGGCAACATCGACGGCGTCACGCGCGTGATGACCACGGCCATCGCGCTGGAGACGAGCAAGGGCGACCTGCCGCTCGCCCTCGGGCTCGGCGTCGTCCTCATCGCCGTGGTGCTCGCGATCAATGCCGGCGCCTTCGGCATCAAGGAGTGGAGCGCGAAGCGCCATGGCTGAGGCACGCCCCTTCCAGCTGGAGGCGCGCGGCGTGTCCGTCGTGCTGGGTGGCGTGTGCGCCCTCGACGGGCTCGACCTCGTGCTGGAACCCGGGCTGCGCACCGTGGTGCTCGGCCCCAACGGCGCGGGCAAGAGCGTGCTGCTGCGCACGCTGCACGGCCTCATCGCCCCCACCGCCGGCACGGTGTCGTGGAGCCGCCCGGTGCGGCAGGCCATGGTCTTCCAGCGCCCCGTGATGCTGCGCCGCTCGGCCCTCGCCAACCTCCGCTACGCGCTCGCCGTGAACGGCGTGACGGAGCCCGAGCGCACGTCGCGCGCCACCGCGGCGCTTGCCCGCGTGGGTCTCGAGAAGATCGCCGACCGGCCGGCCCGCGTCCTCTCCGGCGGCGAGCAGCAACGCCTCGCGCTCGCCCGCGCGTGGGCGCTCAGGCCCGGGATCCTCTTCCTCGACGAGCCCACCGCGAGCCTCGACCCGGGCGCCACCGCGGAGGTGGAGCGCGTCATCGCCTCCATCGCCGCCGAGGGCACGCGCCTCGTCATGACCACGCACAACCTCGGCCAGGCGCGGCGGCTGGCCGACGAGATCGTCTTCATCCACGCCGGGCGCGCCGCGGAGCGGACCGCGGCCGACCGATTCTTCGACCAACCCGCATCGAACGAAGCACGCCTGTTCCTTCAAGGAGAACTGCCATGGAAATGAACCTGCCGCGCGCCTTCTGGCGCCTTTCGCTCACCTGGATCGCCGCCGCGACTGCCGCCGCCACGCTCCTCGCCGCCCAGTCCGCCTCGGCGCAGGGCACCTTCATCACGGTGGCCTCGACGACCTCCACGGAACAATCCGGCCTCTTCAAGCAGCTCCTGCCGGAGTTCACGAAGGCCACCGGCATCGAGGCGCGCGTCGTGGCCCTCGGCACCGGGCAGGCCCTCGACATGGGCCGGCGAGGCGACGCCGACGTGGTCTTCGTGCACGACAAGGTCGCCGAGGACAAGTTCGTGGCCGACGGCTGGGGCGTGAAGCGCTTCGAGGTGATGTACAACGACTTCGTCATCGTGGGCCCGAAGGCCGACCCCGCCAAGGCGCGCGGCAAGGACGTGATCGAGGGCCTGAAGAAGATCGCCGCGGCCGGCGCCCCCTTCGCCTCGCGCGCCGACAAGAGCGGCACGCACGCCGCCGAGCTGCGCTACTGGAAGGCGGCCGGCATCGACCCGACGCAATCCAAGACCACCTGGTACCGCGAGACGGGCTCGGGCATGGGCCCCACGCTCAACACCGCCTCGGGCATGAACGCCTACGCCCTCGCCGACCGCGGCACCTGGCTCTCCTTCAAGAACCGCGGCGAGCTGGAGATCGTCGTGGAGGGCGACCAGCGCCTCTTCAACCAGTACGGCGTGATGCTCGTGAACCCCGCGAAGCACCCGCACGTGAAGAAGGAGGCCGGCCAGAAGTTCGTCGACTGGGTGATCTCGCCGGAGGGCCAGAAGGCCATCGCCGCCTACAAGATCGGCGGCGAGCAGCTCTTCTTCCCCAACGCGAAGCCGTGACGATGCGCGCGGTTCTCCTCCTGTCCCTCTCCGCGCTCGTGGCCGCGCCCGCCCTCGCGCAGGACGCCGTCAGGGTGCACGCCGCCGGCAGCCTCAAGGCGGCGCTCACCGAGGCGGCGGCCGCCTTCGCGAAACGGCCGGACGGCGCGAAGGTCGACTTCGCCTTCGGCCCCTCGGGCCTGCTCAAGGAGCGGCTCGAGAAGGGCGAGGCGAGCGACGTCTTCGCCTCCGCCAACATGGCGCACCCCAAGGCGCTCGCCGACGCCGGCAAGGCCGGCCCGGTGCGCGCCTTCGCGCGCAACACCCTGTGCGCGCTGGCCGGCCCCGGCGTGAAGCTCGCGCCCGCGACGCTCCTCGACGCGATCCTCGACCCGAAGGTGAAGCTGGGCATCTCCACGCCCAAGGCCGACCCTTCCGGCGACTACGCGTGGCAGCTCTTCGCCAACGCCGAGAAGCTGAAGGCGGGCGCGCAGAAGGCGCTGGAGGCCAAGGCGCTCAAGCTCACCGGCGGCCCCGGCCACCCGCCGCCGCCGAAGGACCGCACGGTGTACGGCGTGATCGTGGCCAAGGGCGAGGCCGACGTCTTCCTCACCTACTGCACAAACGCCATCCTCGCGAAGAAGGAGGAGCCGCAGCTCCAGGTCGTGTCGATTCCCGACGACCTCAACGTCGGCGCCGACTACGGGATGGTGGTGATGACGGGCGCGAAGGCCGCCGGCGGCCGGTTCGCGCAGTTCCTCCTGTCGCCCGACGGGCAGGCCATCCTCGGCGCGTTCGGGTTCGCGCCGCCGCGGTGAGCCCGGGATGATCGACGTCGACCTGCGCGCCGTCTGGCGCATCCGGAATGGCGGCGACGAGCGCGAGCTCGACCAGGTGCTCATCACGCTGCTGGAGGCGCTGGGCCAGACCGGCAAGCTCACGCAGTCGGCGAGGGCCGCCGGCATCTCCTACCGCCACGCCTGGAACCTCATCGAGCGCTGGGGAGAGTTCCTCGGCTCGCCCCTCGTGACGATGCAGCGCGGCCGCGGGACGAGCCTCACGCCCGTGGGCGAGCGCATCCTCTGGGCCGGCAGGCGCGTGCAGTCGCGGCTCGCCCCCGAGCTCGACGGTCTCGCGAGCAGCCTTTCGCGCGAGTTGAACCGCGCCCTCGGCGGGCGTGACACCGCGCTCGTCATCCACGCGAGCCACGACTTCGCAGTGGCGATCCTGCGCGACCGCGTCGCGGCAGCCGGACTGCGCGTGGACCTGCAGAGCCGCGGCAGCTTCGACGCGCTGGCTTCCCTGCTGCGCGGGGACTGCGACGTGGCGGGGTTCCACGTGGCCGCCGGCCCGCTGGGCAGCCTCATGGGGCGGCGCTTTGCCGAGGGCCTCGCCGGC
>Ga0209477_1000657_pt1 | contig 21517 bp, 15 predicted proteins | sample KloWWTupernatant_FD_187180 | JGI IMG/M metagenome (GOLD analysis project Ga0209477, IMG submission 187180) | Active sludge microbial communities from Klosterneuburg, Austria, studying microevolution and ecology of nitrifiers - Klosterneuburg... | ecosystem: Engineered > WWTP > Aerobic digester >... | reverse complement strand
GCGCAGCGCGTCGCGCGCGCGGTCGCTGAAGGTGGCGATGCCGCTGCCGTTCAACATGCCCTGCGCGGCCTGCGGGAAGCGCACGCCATTGGCGACCTCGCCGAAGTTCCAGCCTTCCCCCACCAGCGGCACGATTCGGCCCGCGGCCGCGTTCGCCGCACGCTGCACCTGCAGCATCGCCGCGCGCGGCTGGTGGCCCATCAGGTCGAAGCGGAACGAATCGATGCGGTAGTGGCGCGCCCACAGCGCCACCGAATCGCGCATCAGCTTGGCCATCATCATGTGTTCGGTGGCGGTGTTGTCGCAGCAGGTCGAGGCCTCGACCTTGCCGTTCGCATCCAGCCGCTGGTAATAGCCCGGCACGATGCGGTCGAGCACCGAGCGCGGCGCCTGGCCGGAGGCCGTGGTGTGGTTGTAGACCACGTCCATGCCCACGCGCAGGCCGGCGGCGTGCAGCGCCTGCACCATCGCGCGGAACTCGCGGATGCGGACCGCGGCATCCGCGGGGTCGCTGGCATAGCTGCCTTCGGGCGCGTTGAAGTGGAACGGGTCATAGCCCCAGTTGAAGCAGTCCCTGGCCGCGGCCGACATCACCGTCGCCTGCTGGTCCGTGCTGTCGGCAGCGGCTTGCGGTACTAGCGGCGTTTCGCAGCCGGATTCGGGGATCGTCGCGATATCGAACACCGGCAGCAGGTGGATGTCGGTGATGCCGGCCTCGCCGAGTGCGCGCAGGTGGCGCATGCCGGCGCTTTCAGTGTCGGTGAACGCGAGGTACTTGCCACGATTCACCTGCGGCACGCTGGCGTCGCCGATCGAGAAATCGCGCACGTGCAGTTCGTAGATCGCCATCTCGGTGTTGGCTGCCGCTGCCGGTGGGCGCTTCGCCTGGTCCCAGCCGGCGGGCTTGAGCGCGGGATCGCCCAGGTCGGCGATGTAGCTGCGCGCCGAATCCGTGGTGAGGCTGACCGAATAAGGATCGGTCACCCGGTTGCGGACGATGCCGACGCCGGGCACGAATACATCGACCAGGAAGGTGTAGTAGTCGCCGCGCAGGTCGCGTGGCACCCGCTGCGACCAGCTGCCGGTGCGCGGGTCGCGCGCAAGCGAAACAAGGTCCCTCGCCGGCGCCTTGCCGTCCGGGTACAGGCACGCGGAAACGCGGATCGCGGTTGGCGCCCACAGCCGCAGCCAGGTGGCGCCCGCCGCGGGCAACGCCCCGAATGGCTCTGGGTCGGCGTCCGCAGGCGCGTAGAGATCGTCCAGTGCGGCCGGATGCTGCAGGTAGGTCGCGTCCAGCACCCTGCCCTGCGTGTCCTCCTGCACCAGCAGCAACTGCCGCGACAGCAGGCCACGGACGCGATCGCGGTCGCCTTCTGCAACCCGCAGCTCCGCGCCGTCGCCGGTGAAGCGGAAGCGCACCGCGGCGGCCGCCGATGCGGTGGCCGGCTGCAACGGCACGGCCGCGTCAGCGCCCTCCACCGCGGCGCCGCGCTCGACCCGCAGGCCGGCGGTCGCCGACGCATGCAGCCGGTAGCGTGCATTCGCCGGCATCTTCGGCCAGCGGATGGTGGTGGCGTCCAGCCAGTACGCGCGGGCATCGACCGCGGCATGCGGCGACGGCTGCAGCGTGCTGCTTGCGGCGCCATCGCAGTCCGCCACCTGCGCCCGCACCGGTGCCGCCAGCAGTACCGCCATCGCGAGCAGCCAGCGCCGGCGCATCGCGATCACGCCAGGCGGGCGAAAGCCGCGCCGCGCGGCGGGAACTGCAGGCAACCGTCGTGCAGGACCGCGGCTTCGATCCCGGGAACGTCCAGCAAGGCGATATCACGCCGCGGTGTCCATTCGATGGAGGACCCCGACAGGTTGAACGCAACCAGCACGCGCTCGCCTGCATGCTCGCGGACGAAGGCGAGGATGGATGCCGGCGCATCCAGGAAACGGATCGAACCCGCCACCAGCACCGGCCGGGTGCGGCGCCAGCGCAGGAACGCACGCACCGCATTGAGCACCGACGCGGCATCCGCGTCCTGCGCCTGCACGTTGCGGGCGCGGTGGGCTTCCGCGACCGGCAGCCATGGCCTGGCGCGGCTGAAGCCGGCGTTGTCGCCACCGGTCCATGGCATCGGCGTGCGGCAGCCGTCGCGGCCCTTGAAGGTCGGCCAGAACGCCTTGCCGTAGGGGTCCTGCAGCGCCTCGAACGGCACCTCGGCCTCCGGCAGGCCGAGTTCCTCGCCCTGGTACAGGCACACCGAACCGCGCAGCGAGCACACCAGCGCGACCAATTGCCTGGCCAGCGCATCGCCGCCGGCGCCGCCACCCCAGCGGGTGACCGCGCGCTGCACGTCGTGGTTGGAGATCGCCCAGCACGGCCAGCCGTCCTGCAGCTGCGACTCCAGCGCCTCGACCGTGCGCCGGATGTGCGCGGGCGAGCCGTCATCGGTCAGCAGCTCGAAGCTGTAGCCCATGTGCAACCGGTGCGGCTGCACGTAGTCGGTCATGGTCGCCAGCGAATCATCGGAGGAAATCTCGCCGAGCGCGGCGACGTCCGGGTAGGCGTCCATCAGCCGGCGCACGTCCTCGAGGAAACCGAGGTTCTCCGGCCGGGTGTTGTTGTAGGTGTGGTACTGGAATGCATACGGATTGTCGGGACTGAAGCCACGCCCCTGGCGCAGCTCGACCGGCTTGGCGGGGTTGTCGCGCAGCTGCGCGTCGTGGAACGGGAAGTTGATCGAATCCAGCCGGAAGCCATCCACCCCGCGCTGCAGCCAGAACCGGAGGTTGTCGAGCTGCGCGGCGCGCACCGCCGCGCAGTGGAAATTGAGCTGCGGTTGCGAACTCAGGAAATTGTGCAGGTAGTACTGGCGCCGGCGCGGGTCCCAGGTCCAGGCCACGCCGCCGAAGATCGACAGCCAGTTGTTGGGCGGACTGCCGTCGGGCCTGGCGTCCGCCCACACGAACCAGTCGGCCTTCGGGTTGTCGCGGCCCTGGCGGCTTTCGACGAACCACGGATGCGCGGTCGAACAATGGCTGGGCACCTGGTCGATCATCACCTTGAGGCCACGCGCGTGCGCCTGCGCCAGCAGCTGGTCGAAGTCGGCAAGGGTGCCGAACAGCGGGTCGACGTCGCGGTAGTCGGCGATGTCGTAGCCGAAGTCGGCCATCGGCGACTTGAAGAACGGCGAGACCCAGATCGCGTTCACGCCGAGCGAGGCGATGTAGTCGAGGCGCTCGACGATGCCCGGCAGGTCGCCGACGCCGTCGCCATCCGTGTCCAGGAAGCTGCGCGGATAGACCTGGTAGACCACCGCGCCACGCCACCACTGCTGCCCTGTCATTCCCGCTCCGCGCCGATGCATCGATGGCGGACTATGCCGCGTCACGACGCGGCGTGCGCCAGCCAGCATGCATGCCCGCGGGTTGAATACGTTTACATCCGCGATGCACCCCGAAATGCAGCGGATATGCCGCGCTGCATCACGACGCAGGCGTTTCGCTGCAGCACACTTCGCGCAACTCCCACGTGCAGCGATGGATCTCCGATGGCTTCGAACCCGAGCGCGCGCAAGCCGCAACTTTCGTTCTGGCAAATCTGGAACATGTGCTTCGGCTTCCTCGGCATCCAGTTCGGTTTCGCGCTGCAGAACGCCAACGTCAGCCGCATCTTCCAGACCCTTGGCGCGGAGATGGATTCGCTGCCGGGCCTGTGGATCGCGGCGCCGCTCACCGGCCTGGTCGTGCAGCCGATCATCGGCTACCTGTCCGATCGCACCTGGACCGGGCTCGGCCGCCGCCGCCCGTATTTCCTGGTCGGCGCGGTGCTGTCCTCGATCGCGCTGCTGTTCATGCCCGACTCGCCCACCCTGTGGATCGCAGCGGGCCTGCTGTGGGTGCTGGACGCCTCGATCAACATCTCGATGGAGCCGTTCCGCGCCTTCGTCGGCGACCAGCTGCCGGTCTCGCAGCGGGCCAAGGGCTACGCGATGCAGAGCTTCTTCATCGGCATCGGCTCGGTGATCGCCAGCATGCTGCCGTGGATGCTGGAGAAATGGGGCGTCGCCAACACCGCGGATGCGGGGCAGGTGCCGGATACCGTGCGCTATGCGTTCTACGCCGGCGCCGGCGTGCTGCTCGGTGCGATCACGTGGACGGTGCTGCGCACCCGCGAATACCCGCCCGACGCCCTGCACGCCTACGACGAAGCCGCACCGCTCGATCGCGCCCCGCTGCAGCTCGCGCGCGCCACCCGCTTCGGCCTGCTGTGGCTCGGCATCGGCGCGCTGGGGATGGCGCTGGTCGCGTTACAGGGCCTGCCGCGCGAGCTGTACCTGCTCGGCGCCCTGCTCGCCGCCTACGGCATCGCCCTGCTGGCGTTGAACGTGGTCGGCCCCGACAACGGCTTCGCGCAGGTGATGACCGACATCTACGCGATGCCCACCGCGATGCGCCGGCTCGCCATCGTGCAGTTCTTCTCCTGGTTCGCGCTGTTCGCGATGTGGATCTACACCACCGCCGCCGTCACCTCGGTCTACTACGGCAGCACCGATACCGCCTCCGCCGCGTACAACACAGGCGCGAACTGGGTTGGCGTGCTGTTCGCCGCCTACAACGGGTTCGCGGCGCTGGCGGCGATCGCGATCCCGGCCATGGCCAGCCGACTGGGGCTGCGCATGAGCCACCTGGTCAACGTTTCGCTGGGCGGGCTCGGGCTGGCATCGCTGCCGTTCATGCCGAACGAGGACTGGCTGCTGCTGTCGATGGCCGGCGTCGGCTTCGCCTGGGCCTCGATCCTGTCGCTGCCGTACGCGCTGCTGTCCGACAGCGTGCCGGCGCGCAAGATGGGCGTGTACATGGGCATCTTCAATTTCTTCATCGTGATCCCGCAGCTGGTCGCGGTGGCCACCCTGGGCTACCTGCTCAAGCACCTGTTCGCGGACGACCCATCGAAGATCCTGGTGCTTGGCGGCGCCAGCATGGTCGTGGCCGGGCTATGCGTGCTGCGGGTGCCCGAACCCGCCGCGCATGCGGCCTGACCGGGACGACCACATGCGCATCGCCACCACCCCGCTTGCGGCTGCCTTCGCCCTGGCCTTCGCCGCCACCGGCTGCGCCAGCACCCCCGCACCTGCACCCGCGCCCGCCGCCGGTGCCGCACCCGCCTACTACGGCACCCTGGAACCGTTCGCCAGCGACGCGGTGTACTTCCTGCTCACCGACCGCTTCGTCAACGGCGATGCGTCCAATGACCACCGCGACCAGGGCAAGGCCAGGGGCGAGGCCTTCTTCACCTTCGACCGCCCGGTACCCGGCGCGCCCGCCGGCCGGCACGCCAACGTCGGTTACCTCGGCGGCGACTTCAAGGGCGTCGCCGACCACGCCGCGTACATCCGCGACATGGGCTTCGGCGCGGTGTGGATCACCCCGATCGTGGACAACCCGGACGAGGCCTTCACCGGCGGCGAGCCGGTCAAGTGGGAAGGCTTCTGGACCGATGGCGGCAAGACCGGCTACCACGGCTACTGGGGCGTCGACTTCTACCAGCTCGACGAGCACCTGCCCTCGCCCGGCCTCGATTTCCGCGGACTGGCCAACGTCCTGCGCGCGCACGGGCTGAAGACCGTGCTGGACATCGTGGCCAACCATGGTTCGCCCGCCTACACCATGCCGGTCGACCAGCCGAAGTTCGGCGAGATCCGCGACCGCGACGGCACCCTGCTCGCCGACCACATGAATCTCGCGCCGGAGAAGCTCGATCCGCAGAACCCGCTGCACGCGTTCTACAACAGCAAGCCGGGCATCGCCCAGCTGTCGGACCTCAACGAGAACGACCCGCGCGTGCTGCCCTACCTGCTGGGCGCTTACGAGCAGTGGATCGAGCAAGGCGCGGACGCGTTCCGGATCGACACCATCGGCTGGCTGCCGCATTCCTTCTGGCACGAGTTCTCGCGCAGGATCCGCGACAGGCATCCCGGCTTCTTCATGTTCGGCGAGGCCTTCGACTACGAGGCCGGCAAGATCGCGGAACACACCCTGCCCGGGAACGCGAACGTCAGCGTGCTCGATTTCCCGCTGAAGCAGGCGCTGGCGAACCTGTTCGAAAAGCCCGGCGGCGACTTCGCGTCGCTGGCCGCGCCGCTGCACCTGACCGGCGGGCCTTACTCGAACCCGTACGAACTGATGACGTTCTACGACAACCACGACATGCCGCGGATGAAGGCCAGCGACAACGGCTTCATCGACGCGCACAACTGGCTGTTCACCGCGCGCGGCATCCCCGTCATCTACTACGGCTCGGAGATCGGCTTCGAACGCGGCACCGCCGAGCACGCCGGCAACCGCAACTACTTCGGCAGCGAACGGATCGAAGCAGCGAAGGGCCATCCGATCCAGCAGGCGCTCACCCGCATCGCCAGGGTGCGCGCGGCCTCACCTGCGCTGCAACGCGGCCTGCAGGTGAACATCGAGTTGCAGGGCGACCGCGCGGCGTTCTACCGCGCCTACCGGCACGCCGGCCGGCAGCAGCTGGCGCTGGTGCTGCTGAACAAGGGCGATGCGCCGCAGCGATTCGAGATCGCGTCGATGCTGCAGGCCGGGCGCTGGCGTTCCGCGCTGGACGGCAGCGTGGTCGAGGTCGCCGCCCACGGTGCGCTGGCCGCGGACGTGGCCGCGCATGGCGTGCAGGTGTTCCTGCTGGATGCCGAAATCAGCGAGCCTTCGCTGGAGGCCGCGCTGGCGGCGGCGATGGACGACGCCAGGCGCCCGCGCTGAGGCAGCGGGGCGGCGGCTGGCTCAGCCGCCGCTGGACTGGCGGACCTGCAGGGTCGGGGCAAGCGTGATGCTGTGCGCCGGCTCGTCGCGCACCAGCTGCAGCAGGGTGTCCACCAGCAGTTCCCCGGCCTTCGAGGTGTCCTGCACCACCGTGGTCAGCGGCGGATTGGAGAAGCGCGCCATCGGGGTGCCATCGAAGCCGACAACCGCGACGTCCTCCGGCACCCGCAGCCCGTGTTCCTTCAACGCGTGCATCGCCCCGATCGCGATCAGGTCGCTGGCGGCGAACACCGCGTCGAACGCCAGCCCGCGCGCGATCAGCACCTTCGCCGCATCGTGGCCGGACTGCTCGGTGCTGGTGGCATCCACCTGCAGCGCCGGATTCATGCGCAGGCCTGCCTCGCGCAGGGCGGCGTCGCACCCGCAATAGCGGGCGAAGAACTCCGGGTAATGGGTGGACGCATCGCCGAGGAAGGCGATCTTCTTGCGCCCGGATGCGATCAGGTGGCGCCCGGCCAGCGCGCCGCCCTCGGCGTTGTCGCAGCCGATCGAGAGCCCCGGCTGCCCCGGCAGCACCGCGCCCCAGCGCACGAAATGGGTGCCCTGCGCCACCAGGTGCGAAAGCTTGCTTTCATAGGCCAGGTAGTCGCCGTAGCCGAGCAGGATCAGGCCGTCGGCCTTCATGCTGTCCTCGTAGTCGGCATGCCAGTCGTCGGAGAGCTGCTGGAACGAGACCAGCAGGTCGTGGCCGTGGCGCGCGCAGGCGCGGGTGATCGAGCCCAGCATCGACAGGAAGAACGGGTTGATGTGGGAATCGTCCGGGGTCGGGTCCTCGAACAGCAGCAGCGCCAGGGTGCCGGCGCGCTGGGTGCGCAGGCTGGAGGCATGGCGATCGACCTTGTAGTTGAGCTCGCGCACCGCGTCCTCGACCCGCTTGCGGGTTTCGGCATTGACCAGCGGGCTGCCGCGCAGCACCCGCGACACCGTGGCCTGCGACACCCCGGCGCGATGGGCGATGTCCAGCGAGGTGGCCTTGGTCTTCCTTTTCGGGCGCGCGGGTTCCTGCATGGCCGCAGTGTAGCAATGCCGAACAGCTGCGTTTCAGCCGAATCCAACGGCAATGCCCGAACCACAGGACCGATCCGCGGGCGTATTGCACAACGATTTGCTTGCGCAGAGACTGGGTTGCAGTAGTCCATCGGGGCAACACGATGCGGGCGGTACTGCGCGTGGCATGGATGGTGGTCGCCCTGTGCCTGGCGCAAGCTGCCAGCGCGCTGGATCCACGGCTGGCGATCTCGCAGTACCAGCTCAGCCAATGGCATTCCGCGGATGGCTTGCCGCACAGTTCGATCAGCGCGTTGTTCGAGGACCGCGACGGCTTCATCTGGGTCGGCACCTATCGCGGCGCGGCCCGGTTCGACGGCAAGCGCTTCCTGCCACTGGCGGAGTTGATCGGCGAGCCGCTCGATTCGGACCTGGTCGAGACCATCGGCCAGACCGCAGATGGCGTGCTCTGGTTCGGTGGCACCTACCGCAGCCTGGTCCTGCTCGCACCGGATGGACGGGTGCGCCGTTACGGCGCCGGGCAGGGATTGCCGGACCGGCAGATCACCGCCGTCTTCACCGATGCCGGGGGGCAACGCTGGCTGGGCACTCGATCCGGATTGCTGCGCGTCGACGGCCCCTGGGATCGCCTGCGTTTCAGCGCCGACCTGCCACAGATCGTCTGGCAACTGGTGCAGTGGCAGGGCGATCTGTACGCCGCCAGCGAGCGCGGCGTCTGGCGTCGGCGCGGCAACACCTGGGAACACCTGTTCGCCGACACGGCCCTGGCCAACGTGCATGTGTGGGCGCTGGAGCCGGACGGCGGGCGTCTCTGGATCGGCTATCGCGGCGGACTGGCGAGTTTTGACGGGCGCGCCCTGCAGCTGCTTGCCGAGGCCAACGGCCTGCCGCATCCGGTGGTGCGCGCGCTGGCCAGGGACCGCGATGGCAATCTCTGGATCGGCACCTCGGGGGCCGGCATCGCGCGCCTGGCTGCAGGCCGCTTCGACACGCTGGGTGACCGCGATGGCGGTGTCGGCGGCGTGACCTGGGGCATGGTGCTGGGGCGCGACGGCACCCTGTGGGTGGCCAGCGCCAGCGGCCTGAGCCGCCTGAAGAATGCCAGCGTGCGCAACTACGGGCGGCCCGAAGGGCTGCGTTCGGCCATGGTCTGGGGCACGCTCGACGACCGTCGCGGCGGCAGGTATGTCGCCTTCAATGGCGAGGGCCTGGCCCACGTCGATGTCACCGGACAGGCAAGGCACTTCGGCGCGCCGAACGGACCGCCGGGCGCCGGGATCGTGATATCCATGGCCCACGACGGCGACGATCTGTTGCTTGCAACGTTTTCCGGACTCTACCGGTTCCATGATGGGCGCTTCACCCGCGAGCCGGCGGTGCCGGCGGATCGTGTCCATGCCATCCATGTCCTGGCGCAGGACGATGTGCTGCTGGGCATGCATGGCGGGCTCTGGCGGCTGCGTGGGCAGCGCCTCGCCCGGATTCCGTCGAGCTTGCGGGAACCGGTCCTGCGCATGCGCACCGAGGCCGACGGCAGCCTGCTGGTCGCCGCGGGCCGCGACGGCGCCTGGCGCCTGCAGGGCGATCGGATGTCGGCTCTCGCAAGCAGGCCCGGGACGGAGGTTCGCGACGTCTTTCGCGCCAGCGATGGCCGGATCTATGCCGCTGGCCTGGGGCTGTTCGTGATCGATCGCGGGAGGTTGCTGCCGCTGCTGCCGATCAACCGGACCCAGGTTGGGCAGATGCACGCGATCACCGAAAGCGCGGACCGGAAGTTGTGGATCAACTCCAACCTGGGGGTGATCCGGGTCGCACTGGACCAGGTCGACGCCTGGCTTGGCCATCGCCGGCAAGGCGTGCCCTTCCAGGTGGTCGACGAGACCCACGGCATGCGCAGCAGCGAGGGCAACGGCGGCCAGAACTCCGCCGACCTCGATCGCGACGGGAAACTCTGGTTGGCGACCACCGCCGGGGTGGCCGTCATCGACACCCGGGCCGACCTGGAGCCCCCGCTGCCGCCCCTGCAGGTGCATTTCGAGCGGCGGCTGGAAGATGGCCAGGGGCGCTTCGCGGGAGCCACGCAAGCGGTGACGGCGGGCGTGCGCCGCCTGCAGGTGGAGTACACGGTCGCCAGCCCGGCGTGGGCCGACGCACTCGGCTTCGAGTACCGGCTGCTTCCACTCGATCGCGACTGGGTTGATAACGGCAGCCTGCGCAGCATCGCCATGGGCCGACCACCGCCAGGCGACTATCGACTGGACGTGCGCGCGCGGCGTGGTGGCACTACCGGGGAGACTGCGAGCCTGGAGTTCTCGGTGGCGGCGTTCTGGTGGCAGCATCGCTGGGTGCAGCGCAGCGCCCTCTTGGCCACCGTGCTGCTGACCGGACTGCTGGTCTGGTGGCGGGTGCTTGCCTTGCGTCGGCAACGCGACGTGCTTGAGCGACAGGTGCAGGTGCGCACGACCGAGCTGGCGGCGGCGAACGCACAACTGGCGGATGCCGCACGCCGCGATTTCCTGACCGGCATCGGAAACCGTCGCTGCTTCACGGAGCGGCTGAATGCGCTATGGGCGCTGACGCCCGAAATCGCGCTGGCGGTGGTCGATGTCGACCACTTCAAGGCCTACAACGACCGCCTTGGTCACCTGCAGGGCGACCAGTGCCTGCGCGCCATCGGCGCCACGTTGCGGACCCTCGAGGGTGCCGACATCGAGGTCTTCCGCGTCGGTGGCGAAGAGTTCGCGTTGCTCGCCGCCCATGCCGCCGCTGACCGTATCGGCGCGGTGTTGGGCGACCTGCGGCGGGCACTTGCCACCGCCGCGTTGGCGCATCCAGGCAGCGATGTCTCGCCGTGGGTCACGCTGAGTGCCGGGCATGCGCTGCGCAGCGACGCCGACCAGCGCCCGGAAGACCTGTATGCGCGCGCCGATGCCGCCTTGTACCGGGCCAAGGCCGAAGGCCGCGACCGCATCGTCAGTTGAACATCGACGCCCGCTGACCCGTGTCAGGTGGCAGCGGGACCGGCAGCATCGCAGCAGGTCGGTTCGCCGACGTAGCCGCTGGAGAACGCATCCGAGAAGCAGGCGTTTTCGCTCAGGCCGCGCGCCAGGAACGTCGGGACCACGTCCTCCACCATCCGCACCGAGCCGCACGCATACACCTCATGGCCGCTGAGGTCGGGATGGTCTTCCAGGATCGCCGCGCTGGCGCGGCCGCTGCGGCCGGCCCAGCTGCCATCGGGCGCACCGGACAGCACCGCCTCGAGCCGGAAGTTCGGGTAGTCGCGGGCCCAGCCCTCGGCCAGTTCCAGCTGGTAGAGGTCGCGCCGATGGCGCGCGCCCCAGTACAGCTGCATCGGCCGCTTGATGCCGCGATGGAAGGCATCCTCGAGGATGCTCTTGACCGGGGCGAAACCGACGGTGGTGGCGATCAGGATGATCGGCTTGTCGCTCTCGCTGAGGGTGAAGCGTCCGAACGGCCCCTCGATGCGCAGGGTGTCCCCGACCTTCAGCGAGTTGAACACCCGCGGCGTGAAGCGGCCATCCGGCACCAGCTTGATGTGCAGCTCGATCGGCATGCCACGGTGCGGCGGGCTGGCGAACGAGAACGCGCGGCGCTGCCCGTCCTCCAGCACGATGTTGAGGTACTGCCCGGCGATGAAGTCGAGCCGCTCGCCGCCCGGCAGGGTCAGCAGCACCTGCATCACGTCCTCGGAGAGCAACTGCAGGCCGGCGACCCTTGCCTCCGCGCTCAGCACCGGCGTCGCCATGCCGGGTTCCAGCGAATGCACGTCGACTTCCAGCGCCACTTCGTCCAGCGCGGTGGCGCAGCACATCAATGCCTTGCCGCGCGCGCGCATCGCCGCGGTCAACACCGCCGGCTGGTACGCACCCTGGTCGACCTGGCCCTGCAGCACCGTGCACACGCACACGCCGCAGCCGCCATTGCGGCAGTCGTAAGGCAGCACCAGGCCCGCGCGCAGGCCCGCGTCCAGCAGGGTTTCGCCCGGCCGCGCGGACACCTGGTGGCCGCCGGGATGCATTTCGATGCGCAGCTCGCCGCGTGCATCCTTGCGCCGCAGCGGCACCCACGGCAGCGCCGCCAGCAGCACGGTGACCGCCGCCGCCAGCGCCCACACCTGCCACATCGGCATCCGGTAGATCAGCGGCAGCAAGCCGAGGTAGAACCAGTCCAGCCCGATCTCCGCGACCGCGGTCCCGAGGTCAGCAGGCCCGCCCTGGCTCAGCGCCGGCTTCAGCAGGGACAGCACCACCAGCATCAGGCAGATGCCGATCGCGATCGCGCGCGGCGGCGTGGTGCTGGCCTTGGGAACCCGCTGGATGTGCACCCACATCAACAGCAGGGTCAGCAGCGGCGCGCCGATGTGCACGAACGCCAGCAGCGAGAAGAAGCGGTCGTCGACGCTGTCCGCGTACATGAAGTTGCGCACCAGGCTGCCACCCATGCCGGGCAGCCAGTCCAGCCACTCGAAGCTGGCGACGGTGACGAACTGCGCCAGCCGGTCCCACGGCAGCATGTAGCCGTTGATGCCGCAGATGTACATGAACCAGATCAGCCCGACCCCGGTGACCCATGCGAACCAGCGGTAGCCGCGCAGGTGGTCGAAGGCGAAATGCCGCAGCATGTGGATGAACATGACCAGCACCAGCGCGTCCGACGCGTAGCGGTGCACGCTGCGCAGGATGCCGCCGAAGTACCACTGGCCGTGGGTCAACGCCTCCACCGAGGTGTACGCCCCGGTCACGCTGGTATCGAAGAAGGCGTACAGGTACAGCCCGCTGCCGGCGACCAGCCAGAACAGGAAGAAGCCGATCGCGCCGAGTTGGTAGAACGGGTTGATGCGGTCGCCGAACGCGCGGTTGAACAGCGCCTCGACGCGCATGAAGCACCAGCGCAGCAGGCGTTGGATGGCCTTGATCATGATCCGTGAACTCCATTTCCGGACGGCTGCCGCACCGCCTTCGCCACCACCACCACGAACAGCAGGCCGCCGACGATCGCGACCGCGCCGCCAAGCCCCATCAGCGCCATCCCGGCGATCTCCGGGGGCGTGCGCAGGACCTGCTCGGCACCGGCCACCTTGCGCTGGACCCCGTAGCCGCCCGACCACACCAGCCCGATGATGTGCATCAGCTGTCCGGCGCCGTACAGCGTCGGTTGCCAGCGCGCCATCCGCCCGGACGGCGTGCCATAACCGAGCTTCGGCAGCAGCAGGTAAACCAGCCCCATCAGGGCCAGGGTCACCCCGACGATCGACCCGTGGTAGTGCGCGGGAATCTTGACGTTGCTGCCGCTGATGAAGATGCCGATCACGCCGCCGACCGCGAACAGCACGATCGAGGCGACCAGTGCCGCCTGCAACGGCTGCGCCGCGGCGGCCAGCGGGGTTGGCCGCCGCACCAGCGCAAGCACCGTGGCCAGGCCGATCGGCAGGACCGCCAGGCCGCCGCCCAGGCGCATCGCCCAGGTGTGGAGATGGCGATGCTCGACCGAGGCGATGTCGTGGGCCAGGTAGGCATACGGCGTGGCGAACACGCCCACCAGCGCCAGCCCGAACATCGCCAGCACCAGCCGCGGGCTCATCGGGACCCGCGCGCCGGTGGCGCTCGCCAGCCACAGCCAGGCAACCAGCATCAGCAGGGTCCAGACGAACTGCAGGGCATGGCCGCCGCCCCAGAACAAGATCTCGTAGTAGGCCTTGCTGTCGAGGTCCATCGGCACCAGCACCAGCGACCAGGCGAACGCCAGCAGGGCGACCGCCGCGGCCACCGCCGCTGCCGACAGCCCGAAGCGCAACGCGGCGACGCCATCCGCCACCAGGCCGGGCCGCGGCCCGGCCCACAGGCTCCACAGCACCAGCGCCGCACTGCCGATCGCGAACACCGACAATCCGGCCAGGAACATCGCGCCATCGAGCACCGGCACGTAGTTCGCCATGATCGGCTCGCCGCGGCCAACGAACGGCGCCAGCGCCATGATCGCGGTCCCGGCGCCGCACAGGGCGAGCGCGGACCAGCCCAGTGCCGACGCGCGGCGGCCGCCGGCCACGGTCCACAGCAAGCCGGCGACGGAGACGAACCAGACCAGCACCGACAGGTCGACATGCGCCACCAGCGCCACCCGGAAGAAACTCGGGACCGGCAACCACTGGTTGATGTAGGGCGAACGCGACAACACCAGCAGGATCGAGAACACCCCCGACCCCACCAGCGCGAACAGCCCCAGCCCGAGCCAGCTGCGGGCCAGGGTCCGGTCCACGCCGGCGTCCGGCTCCAGCACATAGTCATGGCCACTGGCTACTGCAGCCAGTGGCGGCGCCACGGTACGCGGGTCGATGTCCTGCGGTCGGCTCATTTGAAGGTGAATTCCCGCTGCTCGGAATCGAAGTCCACCACCAGGATTTCCGCGGGACGCAGCTCGACCTGCTCCTCGCGGACGTAATCGAAGCCCTCGCTGCGGTTGCTGTCGCGCAGGCGCACGCGGACCTGGTGCACGCCGACCGGCATCGGCATCCGCCGGTAAAGCTTGCCCGCGCCGTCGCGCGACAGGCCGGACGCCTCGGCACGCTGGCGCAGCACGGTGGTGCCGTCGATATCCACTTCGACCAGCAGCGGCGCGCGCTCGCGCGGACAGCGCGACGCCACCCGCATGTTGGGCGGCAGCCGCGCCAGTTCCTCGAGCGACTGTTCGCGGCAGGGCTGCAACCGCTGCCCGTGGTGGGCGATGCTGATGGTGATCAGTCCCTCGTCCGGCTGCAGCGAACGGAAATCCGGCCACGAGGAAAACAGCGCGAGGAACCCCGCGAACGCGGCGTAGAGCACGCCCTGGGCGCCCCAGGTGGCGGCTTGGCGGGTGCTTGGCATCTTCACGTCCATGTCTCCATCGGTCAGCCCATCGCCATCCGCCGCGAACGTCGGCGGTTGCGCCATTCCGAGAGCGCGAACCATAGCATCGCCAACACGAAGGTGATGCCGCCCGCCAGTTCGACGTAGAGCGTGTAGTCGGTCCGGTACTTCCCCGTGAGGGGGTCGTAGACCGAACACAGGATGCGGACCCGTCCGATCAGGTCATCCAGGCCCTGGGTGTCCGCCAGCATGGTTCCCGCGATCAGCTGCTTCAGCGGCTCGCCGAGCGAATCGGCGCCGAAGGCGTCGCCGTACACCTGCCGGTGGATGCGCCCTTCCGCATCGAGGATGCTGACCTGCAGGGTGTGGTCGAAGCCGATCGGCGAGCGCGTGTAGCTGAAGCCGAAGTCACGCGCCAGCGCCGGCACGTCTTCGCCACGTGGGCTCAGGAAGCGCCAGTTGGAGACATCGATCCGCTGCTGCCCGGCATAGATCCGCAGCGAGGCCGGCGAGTCGGTGGGTTGGTCGAAGCCGATGCTGACGATGTTGAACTGGTCGCTGCCGAAGCGCTCGCGCATCGCCTTGACCGCGCCGTTGAGCGCGCGCGAGGTGGTCGGGCAGACCTGGAAGCAGCCGGTGTAGATGAAGTTGACCAGCAACGGCTTGCCGCGGAACTCCGCCAGCGAGACCTCGCGTCCGTCCTGGTCGCGCATGACGCGGGCAACCGGCCGGGTCCCGATGACCGAACGACTGAGCGCGAACGCGGCTTCCTGGTCCAGCGCGAACGCAGCCGGCGCGGCGGCCGCGCTCGCGCCGGACTGCACGACTTGCGACTGGCCGGGGGCCGGGCCTGCACGGGTGGGACTGCCGGGCACCGCGGCGAAGAGCGCAAGCAGCGCGAACAGCCCTGCCCGCAACACGCGCGAACGCGGCCGGCAGACACGATGGCCCGGCGCACCAGCCATTGCCGTCACTTCAACAGCGCGTCGACGCAGGCACCCGCCAGCAGCAGGGACAGCTGCAGCAGCGACGCCAGGAAGCTGCCGATCGCCGTGCCCCGGTCGGGCTTGCGGTCCAGCGCGCGGGCCTTGATGAGGAAGTAGACGCCACCGATCGCGGCACCCGCCAAATAGGCCGGCCCGGCGCCGTGGAACATCGGCAGCAGCGATGCCAGCACCAATGCGATGGTCGACAACAGCACGATCCGCGCCGCGCGCGGAATCCCGACCACGACCGGCAGCATCGGTATCCCGGCCGCGCCGTACTCGCGCTGGTAGGCGATCGCCAGGCTCCAGAAATGCGGCGGCGTCCACAGCAGCAACACCAACGCCAGGATCAGGCCCTGCGGGCCGATCGCCGGGTCCACCGCCGCGGCGCCAGCCAGCACGGCGAAGCTGCCGGCCAGGCCACCGATGACGATGTTCCAGGCCGAGCGCCGCTTCAGCCAGACCGTATAGACGCACGCATAGAAAAACGCGCCGAGGAACACGAACAGGGCCGACACCGGGTTCAGCACCCACGCCGCCGCCGCCACCGATCCCGCCAGCATCGCCGCCATCAGCCACAGCCAGCCCGGGCCGGCCGCGACCGCGCCACTGGCGAAGGCGCGCTCGCGGGTGCGGACCATCAGCCGATCCGAGTCGCGCTCGTAATACTGGTTGAATGCACCGGCGCTGGCCGACGCCACCAGCACCGACAGCGCCAGCACCATCCGCTCGGTCCACCCCAGGTCTCCGCCGGGGGTGACCACCATCCCCGCCAGCGCGGTGATCATGATCAGGCTGCCGATGCGCAGCTTGAACAGGCCGGCGATGGTGCGTGCGCGGATCTGGAAACTGGTGCCGGCGATCGAGGACGTCGTTGTCATTGCAGGCACCCCGGTTGCCGACGCTGCCGGAACGGAACCCCCGCGGACGCCTGTTGCCGGCGCGGCGCGGGGGCGATCGACGCGTCTGGACTCAGCTCAAGCCCCACAGCGTCGACAGGTACTTCCAGTTCACGAAGTAGTACAGGACGAACGAGACCAGGAACACCATCGCCAGCACGAAGGTCCCCGGCGCCGCGAAGCCCATCGACCCATAGGTCTGCACGTCATGGGTGGGCGCGGTCGGCGGGATCGGCGTCGGCGCGCTGCTGGTGGCGCCGCCGTCCAGCTTCTTGCCCCACAGCAGCGAACCGACGGTGACGTAGATGTAGATGCCGCCGCCGACGATCGCGGCCAGGCCCGCGATCCCGACCAGGCCCATCAGCAGGTAGGCGGTGCCCGGCCACTCGTAGGCCAGCGCCGCGCCACTGAAGGCCATGTCCCAATGCCGGCGCGACACGCCGAGGGTACCCGCGCCCATCATCACCAGGCAGAAGAAGTACATCGACAGGCCGAACAGGTACGGCTGCCAGCGCGCCAGCACCGGGCTGATCATTTCGCGCTTGAACAGGACCGGGATCAGGAAGTAGGTCAACGCCATGAACGACAGGGTGGTGCCGACGACCACGGTGGCATGGAAATGCCCGGGGACGTAGATGGTGTTGTGGATGATCATGTTGAGCTGTTCGGTGCCCATCATCACGCCGGAGATGCCGCCGAGGAAGCCGAACCCGATGATCGAGATGAACACGCCGGAGAAGGCCGGGTTGCCCCACGGCGCCTTCCGCAGCCATTCGAACAGGCCCTTGTTGTAGCCCTTCTTGCGCTGCGCGACTTCGATCGCACCGGGGATGGTGAGGCCATGGATCATCGAGGCCAGCACCGCGAAGTACATGAAGTAGCTGGTGTTGACGACCTTCCACTCGGTGCTCATGCCCGGGTCGGCCAGCAGGTGGTGCGCGCTCGCTAGCTGCAGGAACAGGATGTAGAGCAGGAACGCGCCGCGGCTGACCCGCTCGGACATCGGCTTGGCGCCGAACACGATCGCCGCGACCGCGTACCAGATCGAGATGTGGGCGGCGACGTTGATCTGCTGCGAGGAGTGGCCGAACGCCCACCAGATGGTGCGGTAGATCAGCGGGTCGACCGCGTCGATCAGCCCGACCGACAGCAGGAAGGTCGGCACCAGGATGATCGCACCGGACACGATGGTGAATACCGCGATGATGCAGGCGGTGATCGCGCCGAAGGTCACCAGCGGGACCGAGCCCTCGTAGGTGCGGTCGCGCTTGGCGACGACCAGGGTTCCCAGGAAGATGAAGCATCCGACCAGGGCGCCGACCGCGAACAGGATCAGGCCGAGGTAGAACGTGGGCGCGGCCATCATCGGCACGTACGACGTCATCATCACGCTGGATGCGCCGTCGTACACGGCGTAGTTGTTCATGATCGCGCCGATCAGCATCAGCGCGAACGCGGCCCATGCCAGCCTTGGCGTGGCCAGTCGGCAACGCAGCAAGGTCGACGAACAGAAGTACAGCACCGCCATCTCGAAGAAGATGATCCAGAAGATCAGCATGTCGATGCCGTGCGCGGTCAGCACCTGGTAGAAGGTGTCGGCCTCGAGCCAGTGCACCGCCGGCCAGCGGGTCAGCACCACGCCGATCGCGAGGATGCCGCCCAGCAGCAGGAACACGACCGCCGCGACCGCATTCGCGAGCATCAGCTTTTCCGCTTGCGCCTCGAACTGCAGGCCGGACCGCGGACAGGTCCGATAGGTGGTTGCGTGCGACATTGGGCGCCCCTTACTTGACGTAGATGCGGCCGACCATCGTGTGATGGCCAATCCCGCAGTATTCGTTGCAGACCACCGAGAACGTTCCGCTCTGGTTGGGCGTGACCGTCACCACGTGCTCGTATCCGGGGACGATCTGGATGTTGATGTTCGCCGGCTGCAGCGAAAACCCGTGGTTGTAGTCCATCGACGTCAGGTGCAGGCGATAGGTCTTGTCCTTCTCCAGCTCCAGGATCGGCCAGAAATTCCACAACCGCGCGATCAGGTAGACGTCGCTGCCCGCGGGGGGCGCCACCACCGGCGTCTCGGCGTCGGTCTCGCTGCGCACGGTGTACTTGTCGACCATCACCTGCGCCTTCGCGGCGAAGGCGTCGGGGGTCGTCTTGTAGGTCTCGGTGGAGAGGTTCTGGTTACCGTAGATGTGCCAGCCCACCATCATGAAGAACATGATCATGCACCACACGAACGCGATCGCGATCCAGGTGCCTTCGACGCGATCGATCGGGTGCTTCCACCACAGTCGTTCGGCCGGCGGTAAAATTGCGGTCATGGTGTTCCCCCGGGAGTTGGCGCGGCTGCGGAATTACTTCGCAAGCGGGATGGTGAGGATGTCGATGACACCCCACAGGCTGTAGACGACCATCGGGATCATCACCCCGAGGAACAGCAGCAGGAACGGGTTGTCCAGCAACTGCTGCGTCAGGGGGACCTTGGAATCGTCGCCCCCTGCGTTCTGGTCGCGCTGTTCGTCACTCATGGAATCTCTCCTGATCGTGCGAGCGCATGCAATGTCCCCTTGCCGACGCCGGATCCCGCCATTGGGCAATCGACCTGTTCCTGCCCCGGCCCCGGCAGCAAGCCGGAACGGGGCGGGCCCCCCAGGTCATCGGCTCGGATCCATGGCGAAATCCCGAGCCGCACCATGTTTACCGGCGGTGCCGGTGGCCGTCCTTGATCTGGATCAACCGCCCCTGAATATACAGCCCCGCGCCGGCGGCGTGCAGGCCGCGCGCAATCACCGGCGCGGGTCGTTGCCGGCTTCGACATGCCGCTGCAGCGCGAGGAACCGCCGCGCCATCATCGCCGGCTCGTGCGGCGAGGGCAGCGCCCCCACCACCCGGCCGGCCGGGTCCACCACCATCACCGAGGCGGTGTGCTCGAAGCTGGTGCGGCCGTTCCCGTCGCGCCGCTTGGCGTAGTGCGCCGCCATCGAGCCGGCCAGCGTGGCAAGCTCCGCGCCCTCGCCTACAAGGCCGACGAACTCCGGGTCGAAGTACTCCAGGTAAGGCCTGATGCCCGCGGCGGTGTCGTTCTCCGGATCCACGGTCACGAACAGGAAGCGGTGCCTGGCGGCGGCGGGATCGCGCTCGAGCAATTCGCGGCGGAACCCCCGCAGGGCCTGCAGGGTGGTCGGGCACACGTCCGGGCACTGCAGGAACCCGAAGAACACGAAACTCCATTGCCCCCTGAAGGACGCTTCATCGAAGGCTTCGCCACGATCGGTGCGCATCCGGAACGGTGCCACCGGGCGCGCGACCGGCCACAGCACGGCCTGCAGTTCGGGTGAGGCCGCCACGGCATCCGCCGCCCTCGGCGGGGCCTGCATCCATGCCCAAAGCACGGCGGCGAGTGCAACGGTAGCGACCAGCGGCGCGATCCAGCGCAATGGAGTTGTCCGCATCGGAGTGTGCTCGGCAGCGGCGCAGGTTGCACCTGTCCGCCGCAGGATGCATCGCGACGGGGGTGCGCCGCATTGACCTGGGTCAGTCGCGCCAACGGATTGCGCGGGGGTTGGCCATGCCGGAAGATGCCCTCCGCAGCCAGCGCCAGCCACGCCATCCCGATGAATTCCGCAAGCATCCTGCCGCACCTGAATGCCGTCCTGAACGGGATTTCCATCGTCCTGCTGGTGGTGGCGCGGGTGCTGATCGCCAGGGGCGACATCGAGGCGCACCGGCGCGCGATGCTGTCGGCGCTGGGCGTGTCCGCCCTGTTCCTGTTGTCGTACATCGCCTACCACGTCACCTCGCCCATCTTCGTTTTCCGGGGACATGGCGTGGTCCGGCCCGTCTACTACACGCTGCTGGTCAGCCACGTGATCCTGGCCGCGGTTGCCCTGCCGCTGATCCTGGTGACCGCGCGGCTGGGCCTGAAGCGGGCCGTGCCCCGCCACCGTCGCTGGGCGCGCTGGACCTGGCCGATCTGGATGTATGTCTCGGTGTCCGGACTCGCGGTGTACCTGATGCTGTACGGAATCGAGAGCTGATCGGAGATGGCTGCCTGCCTGCATGGTGCAGGTAGGTTCCAGCGGCCGTGCGACCTGGCTTGCATCGCAACGGAACGGGATTGCCGCGAACGTTCTCGATGCAATCCCGGCAAATGAAAAAGGCCGATGGTTTCCCATCGGCCTTTCGCATTTGGTGCGCCCGGAGGGAACCGACAAAAGTGGCGCTTAGTCGGAGTTAGGAGGCTGAAAGCCCGATTTCTAGCGCTATTTCATTGCTTTGCGACGAATCAGGGTGCTATCCCCGACTAGCCGCTGCTACTACAATCTAGCTGTCTTAGGGGGGTAAATAGGGGGGTAGATCATGGGCAGGATCGCAGCCAGGCTCGGAACGGACATGGCAATCCGGAAGCTGAAGCCCAAGCCCGGCCAGAAAACCCCTGTGCGGTTTGCCGTTTCCGGGGAGCCTGTTGGCTTGTACATCCAAGTCACGCCGGCAGGATCCAAGTCCTGGCTCCTGAGGGTGACCACTGGGTCAAAACCCCACCCAACCAATCCGGAGGCAACGACCCAGATTCGTCGTGAATTCGGGCTGGGTGGGTATCCCGGGGTCAGCTTGTTGTCTGCGCGCGAACGCGGCATCGAGTATCTGTCGAAAATTCGCAAAGGCATAGACCCACAGGCAGAGCGCCGTGAAGCCCGCAAGGCTGAATTGCAAGCTCACGAGAGCAGGAAGACGTTCGCGGAATGCGAGCGATCCGCCCTCAAGGCAAAGGCGCCAGGCTACAAAAATGAAGTCAAGTCCAAGGCGGATTGGAGAATGCGCATGGACCAGTACGTTTTGCCGACCATTGGCGACAGACTCATGAGCGACCTCACCGCTGACGACATGGCAGAGGTCTTGAAACCCTTGTGGCGAAGCAAGTACCCGACGG
>Ga0209477_1000654_pt1 | contig 21533 bp, 22 predicted proteins | sample KloWWTupernatant_FD_187180 | JGI IMG/M metagenome (GOLD analysis project Ga0209477, IMG submission 187180) | Active sludge microbial communities from Klosterneuburg, Austria, studying microevolution and ecology of nitrifiers - Klosterneuburg... | ecosystem: Engineered > WWTP > Aerobic digester >... | reverse complement strand
TCGGCGCCGCGCCCCCCACGGCATACAAGAGCACAAAGGTGAGTGCCGCACACGGGACCGACAGGAAGCCCCCGATTGCTGCGGCCACCGGGACCGAGCCCAAGCGGGTGGGCAACAGTCGTCGGGCCACCCAGAAGGCGCCCCAGCCGACCCAGACACCGACGATCCCCATGAGGACGACATTGGTCCCGAGAGCGGTGAGTCCCCCGTCGGCGAAGAGCAGGCCTTGCACGGCGAGCACGACGGTCAGGCACAGCGTGGCCACCCATGGCCCGACGAGGACGGCGGCGAGCGCTCCTCCCAGAAGGTGGCCCGACGTTCCCGCACCGACCGGGAAATTGATCATCTGACCCGCGAAGACGAAGACGGCCACCAGACCGGCCAGCGGTGTCACCCGGTCATCGAGTTGGTCGCGAGACCTGCGCAGCGACAGCACAACCACCGAGGCAGCGACCACGCCGGTCGCGATCGACGTTGGTGCGTCGAGGAATCCATCGGGAACATGCATCGCAGTCCAGCTCTCGCAGGGTGTCGTTATTGCGAATGATTGGCAATTGTGAACCCTACGGTATGCCGTGGGCTTCAGCCAGCTCCGCCGCCCACCACCGCGTCGGCCGGGTCCACCTCGGGTGGGCGGCGTCGAAGTCCCTCCACGAGGGGCTGGAGGGCCGCTGCGTTGAGATTGCTCCCCAGGATCAGCTGCCTCGACCGGTCACCCTCGCCATGGCGGCGAATGACGCTCACCGAGCCCGGATCGACGTGGAAGCGCTGGAGCCCGGCGACACCGGCGCCACTCGCAGCCGCAAGGAGGGCCTTGATCGGATCGCCGTGGGAGACGAGCACCCACACCGCGTCCGTCCCATGATCGTGAGAGACCGCGTCATCGAGGTGGCTGAGGCCAGCGGCGAGTCGCGCGGTCATCTGGGTGAGCGACTCGCCCGGGTAGCCCTCAGATGGCGGAAAGGTGGCCTCGGGCGTTTCAGGAGCATCCTGGATGATGCGCCACAAGGGGTCCTTGGCAAGATCTGCGAGGGGGCGGCCGGTCCAGGCACCGTAGTGGCACTCCCCCAGCGCGTCGTCCTGCTGGACCTCCAGTGCCCCGGCCAGCAGGGTGGCGGTCTCGAGGCAGCGTTGCACGGGGCTGGAGACGATCCTCGCGGGGCCGATCGCCTGGATCACCGGGGCCAGCGTGGACGCCTGGTCGCGACCCTTCTCGGTGAGAGCCACATCAGGTGCCCAGCCCGCCAACACACCTGCGACGTTCGCGCTGGACTGTCCATGGCGGATCAGGAGGACGGTGGCCATGTCGCAGAGCCTATTGGGGGCCACAATGGCGCAGTGATCGTGGACAAGGCTCTCTACCGCCGCGGCGTTCGGCAAGCCTGCGGGGACCTCAGTGATGAGCTCGGCGAACTGGCCGACGCCGGTGAGCCCGGCGATTTCCTATGGGTGGGCCTGAAGGATCCCACCACCGAGGAGTTCCACGACGTCAACGAAGAGCTCGGTCTGCACCCGCTCGCCATCGAGGATGCCGTCACCGGCCGCCAGCGCGTCAAGTTCGAGCGTTATGGCCACAATGTCGCCCTGGTCGTCCTCCGACCCTTGCGCTACATCGAGGCCACCTCCGACATCGAGTCGGGTGAGCTCATCGTCATCGTCGGTGATCGATTCCTCCTCACCGTCCGTCGTGGCGAGGCGACGCCTTTGGCCGGCGTCCGGCAGCAACTCGAGAGCGAGCCCGAACTGCTCGCCAGGGGTCCGATGGCCGCCCTGCACGCCATCCTCGACCGGATCGTCGACGAATACCGATTGATCGACATGGAGGTCGCCGCTGATGTCGAGGCCATCGAGAACGATGTCTTCGCCGATCACGATGTCGACACGTCAGCCATCTATCGACTCAAGCGCGAGATCCTCGAGTTCAAGCGGGCCGTCGGTCCGCTGTCAACTCCGTTGCACGCGCTCTTCGACTCACCGATGAGTCCGGTCAAGGACCCGGAGCTTCGACTGCTCTTCCGTGACGTTGCCGACCACGCCCAGTTGGTCATGGACCACATCGACGGCTACGACCGGTTGCTCGCCGACATGCTCACCGCACATCTGGCGGCCGTCGGCGTACGACAGAACAACGACATGCGCAAGATCTCCGCATGGGTCGCCATGGCCGCGCTGCCCACGATGATCGCCGGAATCTACGGCATGAACTTCGCCTACATGCCTGAGCTCACGGCGTCGATCGACATCGGCGACCGAGAGTTCCAGTACGGCTACTTCGTGATCCTGCTGCTGATGGCCGGGTCCTGCGTTGCGCTCTATCGGGCCTTCCGCCGGTCCGGATGGCTGTGACGGGACCGGGTGGGACCGAGGTCCCGATCAGGTGGCGCTCATCCACCCTGCCGCCAGAGCCACGACAAGCGCGGCGCCCAGCAGTACGCGATAGGAGATGAAGGGACGCAGGGAGTTGGTCGAGACGAACTTGAGCAGCCAGGCGATCGAGGCATAGGCGACGACGAACGACACGAGGATGCCGACCGCCATCTGCGGGACCCCCAGCGCGAGGATGTGTTCCTTCTCCCCGACCGCCTCGAAGACGCCCGCGGCCGTCAGGGCGGGAATGGCCAGGAAGAAGGACAGTTCGGTGGCCACGACGCGGTTGATGCCGCGCGCGATCCCCGCGGAGATCGTGGCACCGCTGCGCGAGACGCCGGGGATGAGCGAGAAGCACTGGACGAGACCGATGATGAGTCCGTCCTTGATGGTCACGTCCCCTTCCCCGCGCTGGACGCCCTGAGCCTCGAGGTCGTCGTGGCGCCGCTCGGCCCACCAGATGACACCGCTCCACAGCACGAGGGCGGCGGCGACCACCCATAGGGAGCGCAGCGGTCCGGAGATGACGTCCTTGAGGACGAAGCCGACCACGCCCACGGGAAGCGAGCCCACGATGACGGCCCAAGCGAGCTGGTAGTCGTGGCCGCGGTTGGCGGAATCCCGCAGGCCGCCGATCCAGGCGAGGAAGAGGCGGAGGATCTTCTTGCCGAAGTAGAGGAAGGTCGCAGCGATCGCGCCGATCTGAATCACCGCCGTGTATGCCGTGACGCCCGGATCGTTGACCTGCAGGCCCAGCAACTTGCTGGCGATCGTGAGGTGCCCGGTCGAGGACACGGGCAGGAACTCGGTCAGGCCCTCGACGATGCCGAGGATGATGGCCTGCCAATAACTCAACGGGTCCACGGGGGTCCTTCACAGCTTGGGACGGAACTCAGCCGGACGAGGTTATCCGGATCAGCGCCACGAAACAGTCAGACGGACTCCGACGCGCGCAGGAGGTCGGCCATGACCTCGAGGGTCTGCAGGCGCCCCGCACGATCCGGACTGAACGGCGAGACGGCCAATGTCGTCACGCCGGCAGCACGGTAGGCCTCGAGTCTGGGAGCAAGCCGTGAGGGTGGCCCGACCAGCGAGGTGCCGTCGATGAAGTCACGCGGGACCGCCGCGGCCGCGTCCCTATGCCTTCCGGCCAGGTAGAGCTCCTGGACCACGGCCGCTTCCTCGGCGAAGCCCATCCGGATCGCGAGTTGGTTGTAGAAATTCTGCTGCTTGGAGCCCATCCCACCGACGTACAGCGCTGAATACGGCGAGATGGCGGCCAGCCCGGCCTCGACGTCGTCGGTCACCATGACGGGCACAGTCGCCACCACGTCGAAGCCGGCCATCGGGTCACCCGAATCCCCGCGACCCGCTCGTTCACGTCCGACGCGCACCGAATCGAGGATGGGTCCCGAATGCGTGGGCGAGAAGAAGATGGCCAGCAGGCCATCGGCGATCTCGCCGGCCAACTCGAGGTTTTTCGGCCCCACGGCCGCCAGGTAGACCGGCAGATCGGCGCGGGCAGGCAGGGTCAGTTTGAGCGACTTGCCCGGGCCATCGGGAAGGGGAAGCGTGAAGTGCGACCCGGCATACGCCACTCGTTGGCGGCTGAGCGCCATCTTCACGATGTCGACGTATTCACGGGTGCGCGCGAGCGGCGCCGTGAACTTCACCCCGTGCCAGCCCTCGCTCACCTGCGGCCCGGACACGCCCAAGCCCAGGTGCATGCGGCCGCCGCTGAGGTGGTCGATGGTCGCGGCGGTCATCGCGGTCATGGCGGGGGTGCGCGCCGGGATCTGCATGATGGCCGCGCCCAAGCCGATCTGTTCGGTCTGTCCGGCCAGCCAGCCGAGGACGCTGGGCGCGTCCGAGCCGTAGGCCTCTGCCACCCAGGCCACGGCATAGCCGAGGCGATCAGCGGCCTGGGCGACAGCGAGGTTGTCCTCGTCCATGCCCATGCCGAAGTAGCCGAGGTTGACGGCGAGCCGCATGCTTCAGGTCCTTGTCGTCGGTCGGGTGTTCACACCGGGGTGCGAGGGATCAATGGCGCTCGTCGAAGTCCGCATCGTCGAGGCCGGCGTAGAGCTGGTCATCGCCGTCCTCGTCCTCGTGGTCGTCGAACTCGTCATCGTCGTCCGAGTCCTGCTCGCCATCGTCGTCGTCCTCGACATCCTCATCGGAGTCCTCGTCGGTCTCGTCGTCGTTGCCGTAGATGTCGAAGGGAGTCATTTCCCCGGTGGCGTCATAGAGGGCTCCGTCATAGACCTCGAAGGCGTCGACGAGGTCGTCGTAGGCCGCGATCACACCGGGGTCGTCCTCACCGTGACGGCCGGCGCAGGCCTCGAGGTGTCGTTCGAAGGCCACCACGAGGGCGGCCAGGGCGGCACGCGGGTCAGCGCTCATGGCTCGACCGTATCGGTTCGGCCTGTGCCATGACGCACAATGGGGCCGATGGTCGAATACGAGTATCGAGTCCTCTCCTTCGAGAGGGGGATGCCGCGTGCCGACATCCGCCGGTTGCTGGGGGCGGAAGCTGAGTACGGCCATTGGGAGTTGCACCGCACCCGCATCTATCGCGGCGGCCTGATGCGCACGTGGTTGCGTCGCAAGATCATCCGCGCACCTCGCGCTTCTGTCGGCCAGCGCACGGCCTGACTGTCAATCCGGTCAGTACCTCCGCGCTGCATCGATGGCCGCGTAGGCGACCTTCTGCGATGCGGGAACGGCCAATTCGGCCCCTCGGCCATCACTGACCGCAAGCACGCCATAGCTGTTGTTGGCGAAGTCGATCCACGGGTAGTAGCCGCGCGAGGCATTGCCGCTGATGATCTCCGAGCGACCACTGCCGTCGAGCTTGTCGATCCACATCCCGATGCCGTATTCGGTGATTCCGGTGGTGATGTCGGCGCCGCCGATCCACGCGCCGTGATCTTCCAGTTGGTTGCTGACCATCTCCGCCGTCGCGGCGGGCGACAGGACCTTGACGCCGTCACGGGTGGTGCCTGCACCAATGATCATCTCGAGGAAGCGAGAGTAGTCGTTGAGGGTCGTGGTGAGGCTGCCGCCCGTGCCCGTGTTGGGACCACCACCGAAGTTGCTCGACGTCAGGCCCAATGGTTCGGCCACTCGCACCCGGAAGAGCTCCTCGAAGGGGACCCCGGTCACCTCGGTGACCAAGAGGCCAGCCAGGTGCCAAGGCCCGTTGCCATAGGCCACCTGCGTGTTGACGGGGTACTCGAGGGGCGTGCGAAGCAGGGTGTCCGCACAGGCCGCGGGCGATGCGGAGGGTTGGACCTGGCAGGCGACGTCACGGACCCCGGAGGTGTGCGTGAGCAGGTTGCGCACCTTCACGCCCTCGGTGACCACCCCGGGCTGCCGTGCCGCCGCCAGATAGGTGGAAATGGGCTGATCGAGGTCGATCCGGCCCTCCTCGACCAGCGACATGATGACCGCAGCGGTGAACCACTTGGTCGCGGAAGCCATCGGCAGGGGCGTGTCCGCCCCCACGCTGCCCACCGAGCGCTCATGGATGACCTCGCCGTCCCGGACCACTCGAATCATGCCTCCCGGCAGCCCCGCCGACCAGACTCGTCCTTCAAGGGCCTGGTCGGTCTCGACGAAGGCCGCTGGATTCCCGACGTGGCCGGCCCCCGGCAGCGTGGGCCGCACGACGGCCTCCCACCACACGGCCTTCTCGGCCTCTGCGGGGTCAACGCTGGCGGAGGGACTCGGGGAGGCGCTGGCCGAGGGATCGGGTCCCGTTGACGAGGCCGCGGTCGAAGCGCTGGCGGCGCCACGTGACTTCGGGTCCGTGACGTCTGTCGTCGCACAGCCAGCGGCTGCCGTGAGCAGGACTGCTGGCACCGCCACGCTCGAGAACACCCTTGATCTACGTCTCCCCATACGCATGACCAAACCCTACGCAAGAAACAACAAACCCCCGGACCAGGTGTCCGAGGGTTCTCTGGTGTTGAGAAATCACACGGTGTCCGAGGGGGGACTTGAACCCCCACCCTCTATACGAGGACTAGCACCTCAAGCTAGCGCGTCTGCCATTTCCGCCACCCGGACGAGTGGAGTCCGACCGCGGGGAGCGGTCGAGCACGTCGCAGAACGATACACGCTCACGGCGCTCTCCTGAAATCCGTCCAACTCGCCGTCAGTGACCCCACCTAGAGTGATCGTCATGACCACCGAGCCGGCCGCCGAGTCCGCCACCGTCCAGCCCGAGGACGAGGTCGTCGACCTGTGCCGGGACCTGCTGCGGATCGACACGACGAATCCCGGCGACGGCACCGGACCGGGCGAGAAGGAGGCCGCGGCATACGTCGTCGGAAAGCTGCGCGAGGTTGGTCTGGACCCGCAGGTCCACGAATCTGATCCCGGCCGCACGACGGTCAGCGTCCGCATCAAGGGCGTCGACGACACCAGGCCCGGCCTCTGTGTCCACGGCCACCTTGACGTCGTGCCGGCCAATGCGGCCGATTGGCAGGTCGATCCCTTCGGCGGCGTCGAGCGCGACGGCTGCCTATGGGGCCGCGGCGCAGTCGACATGAAGGACATGGTCGCGATGATCCTCGCCTGCGCGCGTGACCTCGCCCGCACGGGGACGACTCCCCCGCGCGACCTGCTCTTCGTCTTCTTCGCCGATGAGGAGGCCGGCGGTGTCAAGGGCTCGCACTTCATGGTCCAGGAGCATCCCGAGGTCTTCGAGGGCATCGGCGAGGCGATCTCCGAGGTCGGGGGCTACAGCGTCACCCTGGAGGACCGTGACGGCAACGAGCGACGTGCCTACCTGCTCCAGACGGCCGAGAAGGGAATCGCGTGGATCCGGCTCACCGCGCACGGACGTGCAGGCCACGGCTCGGTCCCGAACCCCGACAACGCGATCGTTCGCCTCGCCGAGGCCATCGAGCGCATTGCCGCCCACAAGTGGCCGCGCGAGTACATCGCCTCCGTCCGTGAACTCCTCGACGGCCTCGCCGCGATCACCGGCACCGGCTGGAGCGACGAGGACCTCGAGGCACTGCTCGCCAAGCTCGGTCCGGCCGCTGGCTTCGTCATGGGCACCCTCGCCGACACGGCCAATGTCACCATGCTCGACGCCGGCTACAAGCACAACGTCATCCCCCAGCAGGCCCACGCCAACGTCGACTGCCGCTTCCTCCCCGGCCACGAGGAGGACCTGATGCAGACGATCCGCGATCTCGCCGGCGAACACGTCACCGTCGAGGTCCTTCATCGCGACATCGCCCTCGACGCCCCCTTCAGCGGACCGCTCGTCCAGGCCATGATCGCTGCCCTCCAATCGGAGGACCCGGACGCCGAGGTCCTCCCCTATTGCCTGTCCGGCGGCACCGACAACAAGGCCCTCTCCCTCTTGGGCATCACCGGCTACGGCTTCGCGCCACTCCGCCTGCCCAAGGATCTGGATTTCGCCCCGATGTTCCACGGGATAGACGAGCGCGTCCCGATCGAGTCACTCCGCTTCGGCGCGCGCGTGCTCGCCCGCCTCCTGCGGGAGTGCTGAGTGGCCCTCGAGCACGTCACGGCCACCCGCTACGTCACTCCGCTCAAGGAGGGCGGTTCACTCCCGGGGATCGTCGAAGCCGATGACGACGGCACCTATGTCGTGAAGTTCCGCGGCGCCGGGCAAGGGCTCAAGGTGCTCGTCGCGGAGGTCATCGTGGCCGGTCTGGCGACCCGGCTCGACCTGCGGGTGCCGCGATTGGCCGTCATCGACCTGCCTCCCGCCATCGCCCGATACGAGGCCGACGAGGAGGTCCAGGACCTGCTCAATGCCTCCCCCGGCGCGAACCTCGCCGTCGACTACCTCCCGGGCGCCTTCGGCTACGACGGGTCGGTCACCCCTCCGGCCGACGAGGCCACCCTGGTCCGCTGGCTGGACGCCTTCACCGCCAATGTCGACCGCACGTGGGCCAACCCCAATCTCCTCGTCTGGCACGGCGATCTGTGGCTCATCGACCATGGAGCGGCCCTCTACTTCCACCACTCCTGGCCCTCCCGCGCACCCGATCCGGGACGTTTCGCGGCGCAGCCCTTCGACTCCAGCAAGCACGTCCTGGCCGACATCGGCGAGCCCATCGCTGCCGTCCACGACCGGGCCCGGTCGTTGCTCACCCCCGATGTCCTCACGGAGGTCGTCGGGCCAGTGCCCGACGAATGGTTGGAGACGACCGAGGCGCTGCCAACCGCGGAAGCCGTGCGGACGGCATACGTCGATTTCCTCTCGGCTCGCCTGGCGAGCGGTGAGAGTTGGTTGGGGGGTATGCCGTGAGCCACCCTTACCAATACGTCACCTTGCGCTGTGTCCCCCGGGTCGAACGCGGGGAGTTCGTCAACGTCGGGGTCGTCCTGCACTCCCCCACCCTCGACTTCCTCGCGTGCCGGTGGCACCTCGAGGACGGCAGGCTGCTCTCGTTGGACCCGCGGCTGGACCTCGCAGCATTGCAGGCCTCGCTCGCGGTGGTCGAGGACGTCTGCGCCGGCATCGACGGCGGTGGACGCCCGTCTCTGGGGAGTCAGGGCAAACGCTTCGGATGGTTGTCCGCCCCGCGCAGCACGATCCTGCAGCCCGGACCCATCCATGGAGGTCAGTGCGACGACCCTGACGCGGCGCTGGACCACCTCCTCACCCGACTCGTCCTCCCAAAGGGCTGACCCATGACCGACGCCTCCACCCCGCGGCCATTGCGGCTGTCGATCCTCGACTTGGCGCAGGTGCGTCACGGGCAGCCGATCCGCGAGGCACTCCAGGAGAGCATCACCCTCGCCCAGCAGGCTGACCGACTCGGCTGCTTCGAGCGGCTGTGGTTCGCCGAGCACCACAACATGCCCTCGATCGCCTCGGCCGCGACGGCCGTCCTCATCGGGCGCGTCGCCGCTGCCACCGAGCACATCCGGGTGGGGTCGGGTGGGGTCATGCTCCCCAACCACTCCCCGCTCGTCATCGCGGAGCAGTTCGGGACGCTCGCCGAGCTCTTCCCGGATCGCATCGATCTGGGACTCGGGCGGGCGCCGGGGACGGACCAGCGGACGCTGCTCGCCCTGCGACGGGACCCGCGCGTCTCTGATCGCTTCCCGCAGGACGTCCAGGAGTTGCAGGGCTACCTCTCCGACGAGTCCCTCATCGAGGGGATCGTCGCCACCCCGGGCAAGGGCACCCATGTGCCCCTCTACATCCTCGGCTCCTCCCTCTTCGGGGCTCAGTTGGCGGCGGCGTTGGGCCTGCCGTACGCGTTTGCCTCGCATTTCGCGCCCGATGCCCTGGTCGAGGCGGTCGCTGTCTATCGCGAGACCTTCCAGCCCTCGGCCCAACTCGACGAGCCCTACGTCATCGCCGCCTGCAATGTCATCGCGGCCGACGACCCTGCCGACGCCCAGTCGATGTTCGAGCGAGTGCTGCGCTCACGGGTGCGCCGATTCGTCCCGGCCGCGGCAACGATGAACGACGACCAGATCGATGCCCTGCTGGCTGGACCGGGGGGTGCGCAGGCCCGGCACATGATGCGCTACACCGGCGTCGGCACAGGCGCTGAGGTCAGCGCCTTCCTCACCGACTTCGCGGCGCACTCGGACGCGGACGAGGTGATGATCACCAATCAGGCGATCGGTCTCGACGCCCGCCTGCGCGCTCTGGAGATCGTGGCGGCAACGCTCACCCCGCCGCAGCCCAACGGCTGACACTCGTCTCGACGGCCTTCATGAGCGGGTCGAGGGCGCGAGCGGCCGATCCGTTGATCGAACCGTCGGCAACGGCGGCGTCATAGGTCTCCCTGAGCTTCTTGACCTCGCTCTCGGCATTGCTCGAACTCCCGCTGCGGATCGCCTTGTCCATCTCGCGTGCCTGGGCGGCCATTGCCTTGCCGGTGTCCTTGCCGATCGCCCCGATGGTTTCGGCGGCGTCGACCGCTGCAGTCAGGGCCTTCATCGCGACCGACACCCCGTCCGCGCCGGCTTCAGCCGGCGCCGATGCCGGCGGCGGGGTTGGGGTGGACGAAGGAGGAGTCGCGGTGGTTTGTGACGGATCGGGTGAGGGCGTCCCTTCGGTCGAGGCCGACGGAGTGGCGGCACCATTCGACGCAGTCCCCCAATCACGTCCCGACGCCCAGTTCCACAGGAGCGCTCCCACGATCAGGGCCACGATCACCGCCACCAGCCTAGGCCCCCACCGACGGTCCCGATCAACGGCCTCGGAGTCCCATCGCGCCTCCGGCGGTGTGGACGGGGGAATTCCCGGTGGGTGGGTCCTCCCCGGGCTCCCGGTGCCGGCCTCAAATCCTGCGGACCCCCGGGTCGTCGGCAGGTGGGCGGTCTCCCCTGCTGTCGGGAGGACAGTGGTGACCGCAGTCCCACCGGCCAGGACCTGAGTGGCTCCGCCGTCTGAGCCGTTCGTCGGGGCGAGCAGGGCGAGGGCCTCCGGCGCTGTCCCCGGCCGCCGTGCGGGATCGCGAGCCGCGAGTGCAGTGATCAGTCCGGCCAGAGAAGCCGGGACGGAGGGCCGCTCAGCTCGGACGTCGGGGACGTCCTCGTTGGCGTGCCTCATCATCGTCGCCAACGCGTTGGGTCCACGCAGAGGCGCCTCGCCGACCAGGAGGGCCCACAGCACACACCCGAGCGCATAGAGATCCGTTCGTCCGTCGAGTGCACCACCGAGCGCCTGCTCCGGGGCCAGATAGTCCGCCGTCCCGATGATCGTGTTCGTCGCCGTGAGCGCGAGTTGAGTGGGTCCATCCGCCTCGTCAGCGCCCCTTGTGATCCCGAAGTCGACGACCTTCCAGCGATCGTCGCCGCCGCGAACGACATTGGCCGGCTTGATGTCCCGGTGCACGAGACCGCGCGCGTGCGCAGCACCGAGCGCGGACAACACCTGTTCGGCGACCTGCTGCACCTCATCCACCGCCAGCGGGCCGCGCGCCATCTCCTCGGCCAGGCTCGGCCCGGGGAGCAACTCCATGACGAGGAGGGCGTGACCGCCCTCGATCAGGCTGTCGTGCACCGTGACGATGTTCGGGTGGTTCAGCCCGGCCGTTGTGCGCGCCTCCCGGTTGAACCGGTCAGCAGCCCGCAGATCTGCGCTCGCGTCCAGGTCGACCGCCTTGACGGCGACGGCACGGTCCAGCACGGTGTCATGCGCCCGCCAGACTTGCCCCATGCCACCGGCCCCGATCTGCTCGTCGAGTCGATAGCGCGCCCCGATGAGTTGCCCGGGGACGAGTGGTTCGTGCTCGCTCATGCCGTCCGACCCTAGTCGGCGGATCTGCCTGGCCCACCCTTCAGGATCGCCCGAGGGCCCATCCGGCCACCGCGGCGGCGGCTGCGACGTTCAGTGAGTCGACCCCGCCGGACATGGGGATGGTGACCACCGCATCGACACCGTCGAGGGTGCGCGAGCCCAGCCCGTCCCCTTCCGTCCCCACGATGAAGGCAACCTTCTCCGGAGCGTCCGTCGCGAACGCGCGCAGGTCGACGGCCCCCGGTGCGAGGGCGAGGGCGGCCGTGACGAAGCCCAGGTCCCGGACTCGCTGCAGAGAGGACGGCCATGGGTCGATGCGCGTCCAGGGCACTTGGAAGACGGTGCCCATCGAGACGCGAATCGCCCTGCGATACAAGGGGTCTGCGCACCTCGGAGTTACGAGCACTGCGTCGATCCCCAGGCCCGCGCAGGATCGGATGATGGCTCCGACGTTGGTGTGGTCGACGATGTCCTCGAGGATCATCACCCGCCGCGCTCCGGTCAAGGCCACCTCCAGAGTGGGCAACGCCGGACGCTGCATCGCAGCGAGTGCGCCACGATGCAGGTGGAAGCCGGTCAACTCCTGGATGATGTCGTGCTCCCCCACGAAGACGGGTGTCCCCTCCGCCTCCGCAGTCTCGACAACGTCAGCCAGGTCGGTGAGCCAACGCTCGGCCATCAGGAAGGATCGCGGTCGATGCCCTGCAGCCAAGGCCCGCCGGATGACCTTCTCCGACTCGGAGATGTAGAGGCCCCGCTCGGGCTCGATCCGTCGGCGAAGGGCGACATCGGTGAGGCCGACGTAGTCCTCGAGGCGGGGGTCGTCAAGGCTGGTGATCACATCGGGCACACGGGACAGGGTAGGCATCGTGGCGATCTGGTCGCCCTTCTTACCCGGTATGCCGTGGCTCACGTGAGCAGAGCCCGGCCGATGAGCACGAGCGCTGCCACTACGCAGAAGGCCAAGACCAGCACCCGGAGCCGGGCTGCGTCCAGCCGACGACGGGCCGGGCCGCTCACGGCATACCCGATCCAGACGAAGGGCGACCACACGAGAGAGGCGACGAGGTCCGCCCAGGTGAGCTCACCCGCGGGAACCAGACCGATGACCGAGATGAGCGAGCCGAGGAGGAAGGAGACAGCGAGGGTGTCGCGGAGGCGATCGGGTGGCTCGTGCTGGAAGAGGAGAGCGCTGAAGGGACCTCCTACGGCTGCCGACGTGCCCGTGAGACCGGACAGCGCGCCCGTGACGAGGGCGTTGCCGCGGGTGGCGCGGATGGTCACCCGGCGGACCGATGCCGCCACGGTGATGAGGATCAGGGCGGCCAGAACCAGCCCGATGGCTCTCGCGTCGAGTGCGAGGACCAGCCAGACCCCGACTGGGGTGGCCAGGACGCGCGCACCCAGGTTCCAGCGCAGGGGTTCCCAGGCGACATCGTGGAGGCCGCCCCGCCACTGGATGAGTGGGAGGACGAATCCGTTGAGCACCAAGGCGCCGGGCATCAGGTCGGGTGCGACGAGCAGGACGAAAGGGGCAGCAACGACATTGATCCCGAAGCCCACGGTCGACTGGACGAAGGCACCCATGATCAGGACTGGCGCGAGGGCCAGGACGGTCGGCCAGTCGATCACGTTGGCCAGCCACTCGAGGGTCACGTCTGGAGGACCTTGACGACCGCCACGAGGCCGATGACGGCGATGACGGCCCGAAGCACGGTCGGGCTCAAGCGGCGGCCGACGGTGGCGCCGATGAAGCCACCGATGAGGGCGCCGATGGCGATGAGGCCGGCCACGAGCCAGTCGATCCGGTCGCCCGCAACGATGATGAAGACGACCGCGGCCACCGCATTGGCGACCGTCCCGAGGACGTTCTTGTAGCCGTTGAGCCGCTGGATCGGCAGGGTCGACAGGATGCTCATGATGCCCATGAGCAGCACCCCTTGGGCCGCACCGAAATAGCCGCCGTAGATGCCGGCCACGAAGACGCCGAACTGCATGAGGCGCTGTTTCCACGGCGACTCGGCGTCGCTCTGGCGCCTGCTCGTCAGTGCCGAGAGTCGTGGACCGGCCAGGACCAGGACGATCCCGAGGAGGATGAGCACGGGCACGATCGCCCGGAAGGCCGCCGGGTCGAGCACCAGGAGCAGGATCGCCCCGAGGGTCGCGCCCATGAACGTCATCGGGACCAGTCGGAGGAGGTCAGCCCCGGCGCCGACCAACTCGCGGCGATAGCCGTGGATGCCGGTGATCCCGCCGGCGACCAGACCGACCGTGTTGGACATGTTCGCTGTGACGGGAGGCACGCCCATCAGCAAGAGGGTGGGGAAGGTGATCAAGGTGCCCGAGCCGACGATGGTGTTGATCGTGCCCGCCCCGACACCAGCGAGCACCACCAGAAGGCACTCCCACAACGTCACGGCCCCAATCTAGACAGTCCCACACGACCGCAGGACCGTCAGCACAAGGGCTGGACGGTCCTGCGGGGCGTGGTCCCGGCGACTCAGGGAGTCGGCGGCGCCGGTGGAACAGGCGGTGGGGGCTGGATGCGCGTGGTCATGTCCTCGTCCGTCGGCGCCGATGGCGTGGCCGGACGCGGCGGCACCGCATCGGGGTCACGAGTGATCGGCGGCTGGACCTTGGGGGCCGGACCCGCGTGCTCGGTCGCCTCCCGACTGGCCAGACCTGCTTGGCCTCGGGCCTCGGCCAGAGCCTGCGCCGGGTCCTCGAGGATGGTCTCGGCGAAAGCGTCCGGCAATTGGTTGCCGTGATCGACCCAGTCGCCGTCGGAATTGTCGTCGAAGCCGCCGCCGCGGTCATCACGGCCCAGCATGCCGCCGATGCCCTTGAGGGCGTCGGTGAGTTCGCTGGGGATGATCCACATCTTGTTGGCGTCGCCACGGGCGATCTGCGGGAGCACCTGGAGGTACTGGTAGGCGAGCAACTTCTGGGTCGGCTTGCCGCGGTGGATGGCCTCGAAGACCTGCTGGATGGCGCGCGCCTGACCCTGCGCCTCGAGGATCCGGGCCTGGGCCGAACCCTCGGCACGCAGGATCTGGCTCTGCTTCTCACCCTCTGCGGTGAGGATGGCCGACTGCTTGGTGCCCTCGGCATACAGGATCTGCGCACGCCGCTCACGCTCGGCCTTCATCTGCTTCTCCATCGACTCCTGCACCGACATGGGCGGGTCGATCGCCTTGAGCTCGACACGGTTGACGCGAATGCCCCACTTGCCGGTGGCCTCGTCGAGGACGCCACGAAGTTGGGCGTTGATCTGGTCGCGACTGGTCAGGGTCTGCTCGAGGTCGAGCGAGCCGATGACGTTACGGAGCGTCGTGACGGTGAGCTGCTCGATGCCTTGGATGAAGTTGGCGATCTCATAGACCGCGGACTTGGCATCGATCACCGAGTAGTAGATGACGGTGTCGATGTTGACGACGAGGTTGTCACTCGTGATCACCGGTTGCGGCGGGAACGAGACGACCTGCTCACGCAGGTCGACGTTCGCACGCACCTTGTCGACAAAGGGAACGAGGAAGTGGATCCCGCCCTCGAGCGTGCGGGAGTAGCGGCCAAGTCGCTCGATGATCAGCGCCGTCTGCTGCGGCACGATGCGCACCGTGCGGAAGATGACGATGACGGCGAAGAGCAGGACCAGACCCAGGACGATGAGCTCGGTCATCGGAAGGCTCCGTTCTGTGGTTGGGCTTCAGGGATCAGAGGTTCGGGAGATCGTGCGCGGGCACGACCAGGGCGGTGGCGCCGGCGAGTTCGATGACTCGCACGTCGCTGCCGGGCAGACACTCGGGCGAGTTCGAGGGTGTGCGCGCCGACCAGGTCTCACCGGCGAGCTTGATCCGGCCGCTGGTCTCGGTCACCAGGTCGATGACCCGGGCCTCCCGTCCGACCAGGCTGGCTGCACCGATGCCGTGATCGAGCTGCCCGTCGACGAAGTGCCGACGGATGAGTGGACGCACGACGAGGATCAGGAGGACGGCGACGAGCACGGCGACGATCACCTGCACAGCGAGTCCAGCGCCAAGCGCTGCGGCGACCCCACCGGCGAGTGCTCCCCCAGCGAGCATGACGAAGGTGAAGTCCACCGTTGCGGCCTCGATGGCGGCCAGAATCAAGGCGATCCCCAGCCAGGCCAGCCACGGGTTCTCGGTCAACCAGTTCATGTCGGTGCCTCCACTCCCTCCGGGCGACGCTCTGCACCCACCCTGTCATGTCCGACGATCGGGAGAGGCCCCGGGTTCCCCGCAATCGCTCCGGCGACCGACGCGATGGCCGACGCCAGGTCCGAACCTCACTGGGCGGCGCGCGCGCTCCAACGATCACCATGACGCTCGAGCACCAAGGGCAGGCCGAATGTGGCGCTGAGGTTCTCGGCGGTCAAGGCCAACTCCAGGGGTCCTTGGGCGACCACCTTGCCGTCTCGCAGGAGCAGGACATCGGTGAAATTGGGCGGGATCTCCTCGACGTGATGGGTGACCAGCACGAGCGCCGGAGCCATGAGGTCAGCCGCGATGTCGCCCAGTCGCCGCACGAGGTCCTCTCGGCCGCCCAGGTCCAAACCGGCGGCGGGCTCGTCGAGGAGCATGAGCTCGGGGTCGGTCATGAGCGCCCTGGCGATCTGGACGCGCTTCCGCTCTCCTTCGGAGAGGGTGCCGTAGCGACGATCTGCCAACTGCGCAGCGCCCAAGGCGTCGAGGAGCTCGATCGCGCGAGCGTGATCCATCCCGTCGTAGTTCTCGCGCCAGCGTCCAACCACGCCGTAGGAGGCCGTGACGACCACATCGGCCACCCGTTCACCACCGGGGATCCGCTCCGCCAGAGCGGCGCTGGCCAGACCGATCCGCGGGCGCAACTCGAAGACGTCGACGGCGCCCAGCACCTCGCCCAGGATGCCCACGACCCCTCGCGTCGGGTGCATTCGGGCCGACGCGAGTTGCAGCAGGGTTGTCTTACCTGCGCCGTTGGGGCCGAGCACCACCCAGCGCTGCCCCTCCTCGACCTCCCAGTCGACCTCGTCGAGCAGCGTGTTGTGGCCTCTCACCACCCCCACCCCGGCAAAGGCCAAGACATCGCTCATGGCCCCTGACCCTAGTTGAACCGCACGGCTGGACTCGGAGGGCACGCGGGGCCCTCACGACCCGGACGGATGGATAGGCAGTCGGCCGACCTACCCTGAGCCCGTGGCAGAACTACCGGCCAGCGTGCGCACCGCGTTGTGGACCACTGACGCCTGGGCGAGAGGCCTGAGTCTGGACGGCCTCTGGGATCGCGCTCTCCCGGATGTGGATGCCGTGGGTGGGTCGACAGCGAGCCTCTCGGCCTGGGGCGACCTCGGCGAGCGGGGACTGTTCGTGGCGCTCCCCCACTCGGGCCACCCACGGGTCCTGCCGCGCTGCTCCGCGGACGCCTTGGCTGACGTGACCCGAGCCGAGGAGTGCCTCTTCTCGCCGATGCTCGGCGGGCTCCTGGTCCCGGAGCCGACGACCTTCGGACCCGGAGACGGCACCGATCTCGACTCCGGCCATCGCATCGACTGGACCTTCCACGACAGTGAGCCCCTGGCAGTGCACGTCGTGACTGGGCTCGACGTCCGAGACACTCGGCGTCGGCTGCTCGAGACGGTCCTGTCCACCACCGTCGAGTTGGAGGCCGTGGGCGGAGCCCCCTTGCCCTCACGCGATGTCAGCCCACCACAGCGGCGAGACGAAGGACTCGGCCTGCCCTACGGCATACCGGAAGCCTGTCTGGCCGGCATCGCGACCGCGGCCTTGGTCGCGGAGGCGAGTGCAATGGCCCTCGGGGCACCGCCGGATGGCGTGACCCTGGGTCACGTGGTGGAGCGGGATCGCCTGTTGCGTTCCCTGCTGAGGGCGGCCGACTCGGCGATGGAGGACTTCACCAACATCGCCGTATCCGTGATCGCAGGGTGGCGCCCCGCCTGACCTGCCGATCGCAGGCCGCGAGGCTCACATCCGGTCGAGCATCCGACGGCGCAGGACGTCGAGGTAGACCTGCATCGTGCGATCACCGATCGTGGCCCACGAGAAGTGCTCCACGGCGCGCTGGCGGCCGGCCAGCCCCATCCGGTCGGCGCGGGCCGGATCCGAGACAGCGTCCTTGAGGGCCCGGGCCAGGTCGTCGACGAACTTCTCCGGATCGATCGGCGTGCCGCTCCCGTCCTGGACCTGCTCGATGGGCACGAGCCAACCGGTTTCACCATCGACGACGACTTCGGGGATACCACCGGTGGCGGTGGCGACGACCGGGAGTTCACACGCCATGGCCTCGAGGTTGACGATGCCGAGGGGTTCGTAGACCGAGGGGCAGGCGAAAACCGTTGCGGCACTGAGCATGGCGATGACCTCACCGCGCGGCAGCATCTCCGGGACCCAGACGACCCCGTCGCGCTCCGCGCGCAGGCCATCGATGAGTGCCTCGACCTCGGCCAAGATCTCCGGGGTGTCCGGGGCTCCGGCGAGGAGGACGAACTGCACCTCCGGTGGGAGCTGGGCGGCGGCCCGCAGGAGGTACGGCAAGCCCTTCTGACGGGTGATGCGGCCGACGAAGATGACCGCCGGACGGTCAGGGTCCATGCCGTGCCGTCGGGCCACGTCGTCATCGCGATGGCGCTGCCAGAGTTGGGAGTCGATCCCGTTGTGGACGACCTTGACCTTTTCGGGGTCGATCGAGGGATAGGACTTGAGGACGTCCTGCCGCATGCCCTCGCTCACAGCGATGACCGCGTCGGCCGCCTCGTAGGCCGTGCGCTCGATGAAGGAGGACAACCGATAGCCGCCACCGAGTTGTTCGGCCTTCCACGGCCGCATCGGCTCCAGACTGTGGGCGGAGACGATATGGGGTATGCCGTGGAGCAGGCTCGCGACGTGGCCGGCGAAGTTGGCATACCAGGTGTGTGAGTGGACGAGGTCGGCGCCGTCCGTGGCGGCGGCCATCGTGAGGTCCACACCCATGGTGACCAGGGCGGCATTGGCGCCGGCCAGTTCCGGGAGGTCAGCGAAACCGTTGGTGCCCTCCTCGTCGCGCGGTGGCCCGAACGCCTGGACCCGGACGTCGATGTCGCCACGGTCGCGCAGGGCCCGCGTGAGTTCGGCAACGTGCACCCCCGCGCCGCCGTAGATGGTCGGTGGGTATTCCTTGGTCAGGATGTCGACGCGCACAAGGCCACGTTAGTGGCGTCGCGCCGAATTGGAACCTCGGGTGGGCCGATCCCGCAGGTCGGACGGAAACCCCTCGTTCAGGGGCCCGTCATGAGACAGCGTCAGAGAAGGGATGCGTCTGCCGGGTCCGGGCAATAGCGTGGGGCCATGGCATATCGCAGCGGTGGTCCGAAGGTGTTGGCGATCGTCCTCGCAGGCGGTGAAGGGAAGCGACTCATGCCGCTCACCGCCGACCGCGCCAAGCCGGCCGTGCCCTTCGGCGGCATCTATCGGCTCGTCGACTTCGCCCTCTCCAATGTCGTCAACTCCGGCTACCTCAAGGTCGTCGTGCTGACCCAGTACAAGTCGCACAGCCTGGATCGACACGTCACGAAGACGTGGCGCATGTCGACGATGCTCGGCAACTACGTGGCACCGATCCCGGCCCAGCAACGGGTGGGCAAGACCTGGTACCTCGGCAGTGCCGACGCCATCTTCCAGAGCCTCAACACCATCCGCGACGAGAAGCCCGACATCGTCGTCGTCGTCGGTGCCGACCACGTCTATCGCATGGACTTCTCGCAGATGGTCGAGCAGCACATCGAGACCGGGGCCGGAGTGACCGTCGCTGCCATCCGACAGCCCATCGACATGGCCGACCAGTTCGGTGTGATCGAGGTCGCCGACGATGACCCGACGCGGATCAGTGCCTTCCGGGAGAAGCCATCCGACCCCAAGGGTCTGCCGGACAACCCCGACGAGATCCTCGCGAGCATGGGCAACTACGTCTTCTCGGCCGACGTTCTGGTCGACGCGGTGACCAGAGACCACGAGTTGGAGGGCAGCAAGCACGACATGGGCGGCGACATCGTCCCTTCCCTCGTCGCGCGGGACGCAGCCTTCACCTACGACTTCAAGAAGAACGTCATCCCCGGTGGCACCGCGAGGGACATGGGCTACTGGCGGGATGTGGGAACCCTCGATTCCTATTTCGACGCCCACATGGACCTCATCTCGATCCACCCGATCTTCAACCTCTACAACTACGACTGGCCGATCTACACCGACTATGGCCCCTACCCGCCGGCGAAATTCGTCCACGGTGCCCACGGTCGCTTCGGCGAGGCACTCAACTCGGCTGTGTCCCCCGGAACCGTCATCTCGGGCGCGAGGATCACCAACTCCATCGTCGGCGCCAACTGCCGGGTGCACTCCTACTCCGAGGTCGACCAAGCCGTGATCCTCGACAACGTGGTCATCGGACGCAACTGCCGCATCCAGCGCACGATCATCGACAAGAACGTCGTGGTGCCGGAGGGCACCGAGATCGGCTTCGATCCAGAGCACGACCGCGCGCGTGGATTCACCATGAGTGACTCCGGAATCGTGGTCATCGGGAAGGGACAAGAGGTCACCCCGTGACATCGGGCACCGACCGACCAGTGCGGATCGGTGCCCAGGTCCAGCCCCAGCACACGACCTATTCGGAGATCCGGCGCACGTGTGCGCGGCTCGAGGAGATGGGGGTGGATGTCCTCTTCACGTGGGACCACTTCTTCCCTCTCAACGGCGACCCCGACGGGCTGCACTTCGAGGCCTGGACCCAGCTCGCGGCGTGGGCCGAGGCGACCGAACGCGTCGAAATCGGCGCCCTCGTCACCTGCAACTCGTATCGCAACCCCCAACTGCTGGCCGACATGGCCCGCACGGTCGACCACATCTCGGCCCGCGCCGGCGTCGGCAGGGTCATCCTCGGCCTCGGTGCAGGTTGGTTCGAACGCGACTACGAGGAGTACGGCTTCGAGTTCGGCGGCGCCGGAGAGCGACTGTCGGCCTTGGCCCGCGACCTGCCGCTGATCAGGGATCGCTGGAGCCGACTCAACCCGGCACCGACCCGGGACATCCCCGTTCTCATCGGCGGTGGCGGTGAGCGCAGGACACTCCGCATCGTGGCTGAGCACGCGACGATCTGGCACGGCTTCGGTGACCCGGCCACGATCGAGCACAAGCATTCCGTGCTCGATCAGTGGTGCCGGCGTCTGGGCCGAGATCCCGCGGACATCGAGCGCTCTGCGGGCGTGGCACTCACCCCCGGTCGCCTCCCCGAGGCCGTGTCGGACTACACCGCCAACGCAGAAGCCTTGTATGCCGTGGGCACCCGTCTGCTCACAGTCGGCCTCAGCGGGCCCAACCCCGACCTCGGGCCGGTACGTGACCTGCTTGCGTGGCGGGATGCCAGGCGGACTGCACCCGCTCGTTAGCCTTGTCGCCGTGAGCGACGTCGATCCGACACCCACCCTCCTCGTGACCCTCACCGGTCCTGATCGCACCGGGGTGAGCCGTGCGCTCTTCACGGCGTTGGCCGACCTGCACACCGTCGTCCTGGACCTCGAACAGACGATCACCCGAGGCAACCTCTCCCTCACTGCCCTGCTCCAGGCGAACGGGCGCGAAGGTGAGGTTCGTGCGATCGTCCAGCGCACGGCATACACGTTGGGAATGACGGCGAGCGTGACCGCCGGCCACGGCGACAACCAGCGGCGTCGGACCGGCCGGGCGACGATCAGCGTCCTCGGGCACCCGCTCACGGCCCGTCAGGTGGCGGCGGTCACGAGCGTCATCGCCACCCACGGCGCCAACATCGACCGGATCCGGCGACTGTCGCGCTATCCGGTGACCACCATCGAGTTCGAGGTCTCCGGCGCCGAGGTGGACCTGCTGCGCCGGGATCTGGCCAT